>Ga0179591_1353927_pt1 | contig 14363 bp, 18 predicted proteins | sample CZOMad2_1_08_16f_FD_182891 | JGI IMG/M metagenome (GOLD analysis project Ga0179591, IMG submission 182891) | Vadose zone soil fungal communities from Angelo Coast Range Reserve, California, USA - CZOMad2_1_08_16fungal (PacBio error correction) | ecosystem: Environmental > Terrestrial > Soil >...
TATGGTGCTTAAAAAGGGTACCATCTCCAGAACACACGGGGATGGAAGACGGTAACGAGTTATGAAACGCCATCAAGACAAGAGCGTATGTTTTAGGACGAAAAGGTCGGTCCTAAAAGGTAGCAGAGGGCGGAGCGAATGATAGGGAAGAAGATATTAAGGGCTGGGAAAAGAAGGAGAGAGCAGAGGCGAACGTCTCCTGCAACAAGAAATGGGAGCTAGGACCACTCATAGACTCGGGCTTGGCAAAAATCAAAGAAAAAAGAGGTGCGAGGAAACTTAAATCTCAAACAGACAGCAGAGGACCAACTAAGTGCAGAAAAGCCGGAATGAGGAGAGCACCTTTCTCCAGGTCTGAAACACGGAAAATCGCTCAAGGGGGACAGCGCCGGTCGGGTGTGGAAGCTAGACGGACTATCTGGGATGAGGGGGGTAAAACCACAGAACAAACCAAGTGGACACCGAAAAAAGGTACTGTTCACTTCGGACGGCCTAGCTGAGCGAACAATTGGGGAGTTTTATAATGCAGGGGTCAGGGCTGCAGAACCGGTCTCCAGGGGGGGTCTAGATCCAAAGGATTTGGAGGAAGTCAGGGGAATTGAGATAGGAAATAGCAATCGGGCAGAAAAAGAGTACCCACAAAAGAGGGTGTAGGTGGTCGTAAAGACGGAAGTACGTGACGGGAACCTACCCACTAGGCAACGCTAACTGGGAAAAAGACAACGATCTGGTGAAGTTGCCGGGGGGGAGTGTAAGCAAAGAGTGAAAACCACCGCAGCTTCCTCTGCGGGGGTCAAAAAAACGTAAGGGAAATGGGGAAAGGCGGAATAGGCCGTCGACCGAGCCGGTAACCTAGGGGGGAGACGATTCGCTTACAGAGTTAGAGATATAGACGCCCTCAAGAAAAAATACGGGCTGGCCTAAACGCCGAGAATGAGTCTTGATGGGAAAAAAAAGCGGTGGGGTGAGACTGGACAAGTGAGGCGCAGAAATTCTCCTGAAAAGGAAAATAGGCGGAATCTAACTTTGCAATGGGGAGAAAGGCGAACCTTGTTTACTGAGACGGGTGAAAGAAAGGAGCTTCGTAAAGATCGAAAGACGCCGTCCAGCGCAAGGGGAGGTCTGCGGAACGCTCGTCCATGTGGAGGACTTTGGCTAACTGAGGGAAGCGAGGAGAGAGAGTCAAGCCAGCTTCATGCAAGCGGTAGCGGATACTAGTCCTTGCCAACTGACACAGGGGAGAGTGAGCGTATCTGCATTCCCTAGTCGCGCGACTCTGAAGAGTGGGGGGGGAGAAGATTGGGGGGAAGGAGGCGTACCTTCGTTCGGTCGACGGAGAAAAGAGAAGACGTAGGGAGGTACTCGAGGTTGTCGCCAGGAGCCGCCTCTATAGGAAATTTACTCTTAAGGTGTGGCGAGCAATAGGAAAATCTATAAAAAAAAAAAAAAAAAAAGAAGTCGCCGCCTTAGTCAGGGCTCGAATGGGAAAAGAGAAAGAAAGAGGGGAAGGTGGAAGGAGGTTTGGACTCGGAGGTTCCGGCGGCCCGGACTGATTCTTGTCACTGATTGCGCGACAATCAGGAGGGGGTGCTCACAACGCTGGGGAAGGAAGGAGGGGAGGACTAGGGGATTGAGGAGGGGCCCGTATCTAGTCGCAAGACTCTACAACAAAAAGATTTAGGTGAAGATAGATGCAAGGAAGAAACTGACAAACTCTGGCTGAAGGAAAGGCTTGGAAAAGGGGGCGCAAGAAGACATAACAAACAACCTCTCTTAAGACACCCTTCCCGGAAGGACGACAACCTCTGATAAAAAAGGGCAGACTCAGCGAGACCACACACTGAATTTCGGGGATGTGGAGAGTAGCGAGGCTCCGAGAGGGAAAAGGACTATGCACTTGGGGGGACAGAGAGGTCAAAACTCCCTATGCCAAGTCGCCAACAAGAATGCTGGCGCCGAGAGAAGGGATATCGCTTCGTATCGATGGAACAACTCTCTGAACGAGGAGAAGAATAATTAGAACAATCGAAGACGTCTTAAAAGCTAGAATCTCAAGAGGGAGAACACCATATGACCAAGAGTACGCTCTTTCCTCAGATCGACTGCGGACTAGGGAGGAGCAGGGGGGAACATCACAGTAGCGAGGTCCGTATATGAATATATCGACATGATCGTACATACGGGGTACAAAAAGGGATTGTCCTAAGAGTACATTAAAAGACCGAGGTCGGAACTATGTCGAAGGGGGGCAAATGAAAGGAGAGGGAAGAAGGGCTGTCCTCCTCTACTTCGATTCGAGCAGCAGTTAAGAAAATTCCAAGTGTAGAGACTAGCGTTAGATCCTAAACTGAAGAATCGAGCTACAACGTGTGCGGGAAGCACTGTCGCGCATGGTCTCACATGTAAATAAAGGAGTAGTTCATGCGTTGCATCAGGGAAAGTACATGCCGCTTAAATCTCTAAGATCTGAACATATGACTCCTCGTCCGCACATAAAGAGGTTAACGATCGTCGGGAGACGAACGCTAAAAAATACGCAGATCGGTTGTCTAAACTCGAAAGGAGGAAGCATAGGGGGGCAAGCGTTCCTAAAAACTACACGACACAGTTCGTAACCAGGATTTGGAAACGCAATACGTTCGTCTTTCAAAAGCTGAGTTCAACTAACTGAAAGTTTCGGGAGGGGGAATGCAAAGGGATACATGAGGGAAGGCGAGTGGGTGTCGGTTGGGGGGGGCGGGAGTAGGTAAGGTCGCTGGAGAGGGAGCTCTGGGGGTGGTACGGGCCCAGGTCGGGGGTGGGGGCCCGTGAGGGGGGGGGGGGGTAGGGCGCTGGCAAGATTGTGGGACTTGGGGTACGTAGGTTCTCATATACCGTCAGGGAGCGGGGGCGCGGGAGGAGGTGGGAGGGAGCGGGGGAGTAAAGAAGGAGGGCAACAGTTGGAGAGTGCATTAAACGGAACTAACGGGTTGACTGGCGGTGGGGTGGGGGGGAGACCGAGGAAGGGTGGAAGGAGGATGAGGGAAGAGGGGGGAGGGGGGGTGTGTAGAGAGTTGGGGGTAAGAGAATGGGGGGGGGGGGGGGGAGGAAAGAAGAAAGGGATAGAAAGCTGAAGTGAGTAATGAGGGGGGGAGTGGTGGGAAGGAGGTGGGGGTAGGGGGTGGGTAAGAGGTAAAGACAAGGATGGGAGGTGAGTTGGGGGGGAGAAGATAGGGGGGGGTGGGGCGGGGATAGGGGAGGTCTAAATGGGGGGTGGTGGAGAGATGGGGGAAGGAGGGAGAGAGGAGGGGGGGGGGGGGGGGGAATGGGGGGGGTGTGTGAGGGGAGGTAGTGTAAGGGGGAGGGAGGGGAGGTTTAGGGGTTGGGGCTGGGGGCCTGGTATGGTTGAAGTTGAGAGGGTTGGGCTGGCTATAGGAAAATTTAATACGTTGATGTATGCCGGGATGAGGAAACAGATGGGGGTGGAGGTATAGGGGGGGAGTGTGACGTGTAGGGTGGAGTGGGGAAGTTGGCTCCCCGCTCAATAGGTAGGGCGGAGGAAGTAAGGCAACAGAAGCACTTTCTCAACGAAAAAATGGAAACGCCACCACATACCAAGAAAAAAAAGAGGGGAGAAACGCGCAGGGCCGAGTGAAGACTCACGAACAACAGAGGGTCTCGTTCCTCATCAGGGGACGGCAGGTCATTGCGAGAGCGACATCCATATCGCTAGGCCTCGTGAACACGACCAGAGTTATAATCCAGTTCGGATGTGGAGGTGTGCGTGGGTCATCACCTCGGGAGAGGATAAGAAAAGAGGTGAGCTATAAACGCTATCCTGAGGACTAAAGAAGAGAGGGGTCGCTGCTGCGGTGGGCAAACTGGGAAAAAACAAGAGAAGAGGAATGGAGGTTTGGTCAGCTCTTCGGGCAATGTGGCTCTCGATTCAGGCTTGGGAAAAGATGGCCCTACGTGTTTCGCCCTTCAAAACTCAGGGAGAAAAAGGCAGATCGGGCGGCCGATCAAAGCATTTGTCTGACGCATGGGGAGTCCCACACGTAAGACAGGGGGAGAGTCCCCGACGCAAAACGAATTCCTTTTGGAGGAAAGACGGGAAAGGAGGACCATCATCCCTAGAGGCCGGTGTGCGCCTGGTGGGGGGTAACCAGCAGATCAATCTGACTCGATAGGCACTGGGAATTATCTTCAGCTTTCCGACGATAGGGGATGGAGGGCAATTAGTGTGCTGCAGGGGAACACCGAACGTCGATGAGCCGCATGGTGCAGCGTGGGAAACGGGGATGGATGGAATCTCCGCGAAAAAGAAGAGAGGAGAAAAATCCAGCGCCCAAAGGAACCGAAGAGAGGCTGCCATGCAGTTCTGGAATACGTTACGGTCAGTCACTTACGGAGGGCAGGCGAGGAGTCCTGTTCGGTTCAGACAGATAAGAGAAAAAAAAGGGGGTTTCCAAAACTGGAACCCAGGTTCCTGATGTGGAACCGAAAGTCTCTAAGTGCTCCGGCGAACACTCCCGACTAAGGGTGAAATCAGAGGGGGGGCGGAGGCACAGAGATTATGTCACAACAATGAGAACAAAGGGTAAGGAATTTATTGTTCTCATACTGCGCGAGCGGAAGGGGGTTATCAGTGCCTAAAAACATTCAACAATGACCTGCCGCCGGACAGGGTAAGAAGCCTAAGCCTTTGCAGCGCTTACACGGTTGGAGGGGGGGTGGGAAAAGGGCTGACATCAAAAATTAGTGAAAAGACCGCATCTCGTCTAGCATTATATGGTTGAAAAAATGGTAACAACCGAGGTCATCAAACAACCAGAACGAAAAGCTGACCAAGGGAATAATAAGAGGCCGATGTTCTAGAAAAAAAATTGTCCATATAACCCCATTTCTTGGGTGATTGCTATGGCGACGCCTTAAGGAAGGAATGACGGGACTCTTTCTGCCTGCTTGCTGAGTTAGACGGCAGGGAGCTGAACCGTGGCGAAAGGGAACGTGGTTTGGGCGCGCAATCCTGTTAAGCGCAATTATGCTCAAAATCTAGGTGGAACAAAGATTTCAATATTTATTCCATATCGCGAACGGAAGATGCCGTGCTACTCACGTGCCGCGGCTAGAAGGGAACGTCCGGGGTCGGGGGTGACAGGCCCATCCCCTTCTTCCAACCCCTCCTAGGGGTTTAAAACCGTCGCGGGGAAGGAACGGTGGGCCATACTATTTATCCTTAATTCGAAGGAAAAGAAGGAGCGGTCAACTGGGGGATAAAAAGCCAACTGGCGATCCCGTGGTCCTCCACGTTTCCGCAGGCTTAAACCACTGATGCCCTAACAGGAACTTAGGCTTTTTGTGCAGTCGACATTCGGGATCTTCGAGGGCCATCGCGCGAAGGAGGACCATCGCCGACGATCCGGACGCGCGGGGCGTTCCGAATACCCTTCTCAGTGAAAGGGAAGGTCAACAGACGAGAGTCACTTGATACCTGATCTTCCTGCAGGCGATAGCCGCAACTGGCGGGGAAGCAGAAGGGCAGTCGCAAAAAAAAAAGCCTTCATGCGGTTGAGCGTTTCTCCGACTGGAACTCCCAAGGAGCCGGCTCACTGGGGGAAAGTTACAAGAGAAGGCTCTTATATCTACAAGACAACCGGACTGGAGGGAGCTGGGCTCGCTGATGGGGTGCCTGTGGGAGCGATGAGCTCGGCAGGGCACTTTACCCGCCGGGGGGGGGGAAGGCCGGAGCGCTGGTCGAGGGAGAGATAACTGTCTTATCAAGAAGGAGAAAGATATGCTCCGGGCCGAGCGAGTCACTAAATGGGATCCGGTCGCGGCACAGGCGTAACCTCTTTGATGACGGCTCGAGGGGAGGCGCGGAGCAGGCTTACCTTCATATGCTTGCAGAAGTGACCGCACCTGGAGTGCCTAATTACCAAAAAGGGGAAGAGCACGGTCTGGAAAGGAGCTTAGCATGCCTCGATTCGGTTTTGGGATTGAAAAGAGAACCTCGCGGGAGATCAAAGAAGGGAAATCTAAAGACGTGCCCTAGAGTCTCTCAACAAAGGGAAAAGGGTCGGGGATGAAGTGTAGGTCCTCACGAGTGGGAAACGCCCCTCGAGGCGCTCAAAAGAGCCCAACATCGAGCCGGCAATACCTATCCTCACATCACAACGCAACCGAGAGCTCAAATAGGGGTTGAAGCGCAATCATTTCTTTCAAAAAAAAGCCAAATAGGCATCAGCAGCGAGGAAGCGGGAATCCTACCACGCCGTACTACTTTCACCACGAGTTGGACCAGAAATCTTTAGCCTCCCTTTCCAGGAGGGGTAGAAAAACGCGGGGCCGTGCGAAAGAGATGAGGGACGCCAAAGGGACTAAGAAAGTCGCCTATTTCGGGAAAAACGAAATCCCGATCTCCAAGTGGACAAGAGAAAGGAGAAAGAGAAACAACATCACAATCATCTCTCACAACGGAATTTGTAGGGGATGATCGGGGATATACAAGCAAGCTGGTAAACTTTCAAAAACTCAAAGGCCGGATGCTTTTTTCTTTTCCTCTTTCAAAAGAGCGCTGGACAAGAATGAAGGGGGAGGAGGAGCGCCAGTCTTACATTATTCTAGGAAAAGGAAAACTAGAGGCCTGCGCAAAAGAGCGGATCAACCAAATCAGGGTGAGCAAGAGAACATGCCGGCGAACGCCAACCGCGCTCCTCATCTAAGATAGGGGATCTTAGGACGCAAAAGGAAGGAGTCTTCTAAAGAAGATAGCATACAGGAAAAACCTTGAAACCCACCAGGTGACAAGAGGACAGTAGAGGGGGGGGAGACATCGATTTCAGAGAAAAAGAGGGTACCACGAGTATAATAGGCTGGAGTCTATCTCGACGCTCATGTTATCCGGCTCGCGAGAGCGCAAGACGGATCCTAGAAAAAAGAAAGAGGGGAAATCCGTAATGCGTTCTTCGATATCGGGGGAAGGAGATCGGGTGCGTCACAACCAGTGAGTGAGAAACTTCTAGCAGCCTTATACGGCTCCATCACATCGGACTCTTTGGGGGAGGAGGGGCGGAGGCGAAAAATGAAAACAAGCATGCAAATCGCCTCCAAGTTCGATGAGAGCGATAAAAAGGGGGGTAGAAAATTTATGCGCGTGATTTGACAACTTCACGCTACGCCCGCCAGCACGGGCCGAGTGAAAAAAAAAACCTCGCTTCAGTCTTCACGAAGGACAAATGAAAAATCAGGGGAGAGAGACGAAGAAGAAGAGGCGTACAATCGCTCACCACCTCAAGGTCGGGGCCACAAGTGAGGGAAAGGGAGGTCATCTCCATCATCCTGGAAGAATGCGAGGGAAAATTGTGTGAGGCGGTCCAGAAGCTGGCGGGGAACGCTCAAGCGCATTGCAAAGGATGTACGCGATACGGGTAAAAAGAAAAGGACCGACAAGGCCACTCGCAAAAAGAAGGAGCGGGAAGGTTGAAAAGCAGGAGGCTCAGTTGTCAACCCGGTCCCGGGGAAAGGGGGCCAAGTATGTGTTTGGTCAGCACACATGGCGAAAACAGAATGAAGGGGGGGAAAGTCCGCGCAAAAGGGGAACCACCTGACGGAAAAGCGCTACAATTGTAATGAAGTCATCGGAAAACGGGTGCGATCCCGAACAATTATCCATATGGGATCGGGAGTCAAGCGCAGCTCGTACGGGAAACGGGTTCCTAAATTACGGGTGCGATAAAACAGGGGAGACGCCGATATGCAGAGGCGAGGTGAACCCTCTCCTTGGAAAAAAAAGCTAAGTGGGAAAAAAAAAGAAAGAACTGACGATAAGAAAAGGATAAGACATCCGATGCATGGAGTTGTGAATTCTCTTTGGCTAACAAATCGGCTCGTCCGAGGTAGGAAAGGGAGAAAAAAAAGGTCGGTCGTTAAAACGATAAGAAGCCGCAAAAATATGTCCTGCAGCAACGATATGGCGGAAGACTCTCAAGTGCTATACTGCCTAGAAATATCCTTCCGAAGAATGCCCCACCGTCGGAACCGATCAGAGGAAGAGAGAAAAAGAAACTCGTCGTCCCTCAATCAAAAAATCAGGAGGAAAGAAGGGAACGGGAATTTTGGGATTAAACGAGGAAAAGGGAGGCATATAAAGCCAACGGTCTCGACGGTGCTCATCGGACTGGCGACCACCAAGAGGAATAAGATAAGAGGATTTTCTACCTCATATCTCTATTCTAAAAAAGGGAGAATGCCGGAGAAAAAGTAATGAAGAGAGAGACGAAAAATCATCTCCCAAAGAAAGGCAAACCTGGAAAAGAAAGCTTGATAGGGTTGGGAAAAGAGGGGCAACTGTTACAAGAAACTCGTTCTTACGGAAGATAGAGGATCGCGATCAAAAAAGCGGCTATCAGAGAGGTCTTCACCCAATAACCTCGGCGAGAAACGGGTGACGGATAAAAAGGGAAGTTATGGTCAGTTCCTAGTCTAGACTATCGGGGAAGGAGACTAAATAAAGGAACATGATGAGAAAGCGAAAACCAAAAGGGAGCAGGCGCATACTCTCGACTGGCAGAGGGGGACGAACGAGAGGTTGGGCGGGATGTGGTTGGGGAGTTCCCTGTAAGGGCTCGAACGGCGGAATGAAAAAAGGTCTTCTCTATAACAAAGGAAACGAGGAGGGGGTCATCAATTGTCTACGAGACGGAAAAGCACGTGATGCTTGGCGGCAATGGGGCAGAACGGGGGGGAGTGACGACATTCCCGATGCAAAAGGGGGATGGGTCGCAAACTCCTGGCCGGAGAAGAGGACCGAAGGCACTTGATCTGTTTTATTTCCGTTGGGGGGGGAGGGTTGCGCGGCAACAACGGAAAAGGCCTGCCGAAGTGTGAATGAGGTCGAAAAAAAAGCCTTCCGAATGACCGTAGTCTTCGGACCGATAGGGGGGAAAAAGGGATGGCAGGGGGGAGGTGCGCTTGGAATTGCGTCTCTTGAATTTTGCTATAGAAGTGAGGCAAAATGAAGAGCCGCTGGCCGGCAAAACCAAAAAAAGAGAGGACGAAGGGGGGATTGACCGAAAAGTCGTCGCGACCTATGTAAGGGCGGATGAGCGCTCGGAAGTAAGAAGGAAGTCTTCATTCCGCTTGGAAAGGGGCTAAAAAAACTGTCGTGCGCCTGGGGGGGGAAGCACTGCTTTCGGCGGAACACCTTCGCCCCTTTAACGTCGCCTCTTACTCTAGGGTCCACGGGCCTTCTTGAATGATCTTGTTCCTGCGTGAAAAGGAGTCTGGACCCAGCTGTGAGAGATTGTTGGTGCATCTGCAGGATTGCACGAGGGTCCTGGCGGGCGAGGGTCGTGGCCAAGGGGTCTTGGTTGTTGGCAGCCACGGGGGAAGATGACGAAGTAGCGATTTGCGCCAAGGAAAGGGCACCTAGCGACCGTTTTAAGCACCTGAGGGTGTCGAGGAGTGGCTGACCTAGGACTTCGGGGTCGTAGGGAGGCAGAGGTTCCAACGAATGCAAAATGGAGGAGTGTAGACAGTGGCGATGTAGACGGGGGGGTCGAAGACCACGGTAGGAGTGTACAGGGTCATTGGTTGTGGGGAAGGAGGAGGAATGAGGGGAGGGGAGCGGCTGGTGTGATCAGGGGGGGGGAAGAAGGAGAGTGTGGTGGGGGAAGAGGGGAGCGGTCAGGAGGGGGGGGCGTGGTGGGGAGGGTTAGAACCAGAGAGCGTCAAGAGGGGGGAAACCAAGGGGGAGAAGGCGTCGATCTTTCGAATGACTTCTCAGGGACCAGCAGTTAAGAGGCGCCGCGATAGAACCGTTTCTAAGCAGCCCACTCGGGGGGGTGGCGCGCCATAGTCGGGATATACCCCCAAACTAGGACGCCATAGCAACGCTGAGGAGAGGAGAAAAAGAAGGCGCAAAAACGACGATGCCCTCCCCACACGAGTTAAGGAGGGGGAGAGCGGTAGGGGGCGCCCGAAGTTGCTCGGGAGGAGGGAAATGCGGGAAGATGGGGGCGTGTCCTCGCGGCTCTCTTGGCAAAACTATGTGCTCCGTTCTGCAAATACCCGTCCTCCGATGCTTCGCAGTACGGTCGAGGATGAGGGAGAGAGAAACAACACAAACTGATAGAGTTAAAGAAGAGAGGGGCCGTAAGGAGCGACGGACATAAAGAAAGCGAAAAGATCTTCTGCCTCTTCTTAAGTCTCAAAAGAGGGAACTAAAACCCGCGGAGCTCCAGCCTTCAAAAAACTACATGAAAAAAAACGGAAGGCGCGACAAGAATAAAGCCAAATCCGCAAGCGCAGATTCGATTGTTCACGGTCGCTGGAGACGCGCTCGACGCTGCGAAGGAGAACGGGGAGGAAAGAGGTACTGGTTGTTCTCATCTCGACCGGGAGGAGCAGGGGCGCGCCAACAACTAAAGCTTGGTAGAGAGAAAAGGCGACCGGTCAGAACGATAATTCGAACAACTCTCTTTCCTATTAGGGAAGCATGCTAAAAATCGGGAAGGAAAAAGGAGAAGAAGAGGAAAAAGTTACCCTCTACTACACAGAAAGGAAACAAAAGAGGAAACGAGGAGGATCTAATAGAGGAATATAGCGTCTCGCTAAAGACAGGCCAAGCGAAAGGGGGTAGGCCCGCGGACTATTAATTCGGGCCTATAGCAAGAAGTCGCTGAGACAAAGGAATGTAGCGCTGCGCAAATCGATCAGAACCTTCAGGACTTTCTTAACGCTGAAAATGCGTCAATGAAAGGAAATCCCGCCGCCGCGAAAGTCGAGGGGGGAAACAAAGGCAGCAGCAGTCGGATCCCATCCCACGCGATTTAAGACGGTAGGGAGAAGGCAGAGCTCAGGGACGAGAAGGCAAACTCAGGGGGACACGACGGCATTGTCTACCAAACGGAGGTCAAGAAAAGGCTACTCATCTAGGGTCTGCAAGGAAGGACCGCCGAGAATTCACAGAATGAATCAAGCACTTGGGTCAAGAAAGAGGGAAAGACGGGACACAAACCGAAAAGAAAGAAGGGGAAACGATCTCGGAAGCCGGCCATCTCAATGATCGGGGCAACAGCATCTCGAACGGAGGAAGGAATTTCTCAGGGGAGCCCAAAGCCAAAAACCGAAAAAGGCAAAAGGGTGCAGAACGACCTGAGTGACGCGTTTCGCGTGCCGTCATGAGGTTGGCGAGACAGACCTGGCGCGGGCTGTCAGTCCCACCGGCGAAACAGCAGGGAACGGTCAAGACGGCGATCCGAACTACAATCGCCTATAAATGATCCACACGAAGAGGGAGGGGAGGGATAAATAAGCGCATTTCTATCAACGAGAAAAAAAGAATGGCGAACGCCACCACAGCCCCACAAACAATGAGAGAGAGACCAAGAGACGGCCGAAAAAGAAGCCAGGGTTCTCGTTCCTCATTTTTGAGCATGTTCGGAGGGGGGAAGAATAGAAACAAAGTCTCTCAATCGGGAGGGAAAAAAGAAAAGAATGTATCCCGCTTTCCGAGGGGGTAGTGGGTTCAACCAATTATCGTTAGAGGAGAATCCCGCAAGTCAGAGGGAAGCTACGCTGTTCCTCTTCTATGGGCGAAGGGAGGGGGGGAAGAATGTAAAAGCGCACTGAGGGGGCGGTTTTTCCTCCTCAGGTGCTGGTAGATTATCAGTGTAGAGAGAAATCCAGGGGTCGGGGGGAGACCAGATAACCGACGTGTTTCGGCCTATAAAGTGCCGAGGGCGAAAATTCAAATAAGCTTCTTCTCAGGATGAGGGGAGAGAGGCCACCGTCTACCGACAGAGCGGAAAATCACAACGCGAGGTCCTGGGAAAGCTGGTCTTCATACGTCGTTCTTCGCAGAGAAGGCTTTCTAGGTAGAGGCGAAACAAGTCTCGCCTGCTCTCTCGTGAGGGGGAAATAAAGAGTCATGGGTGATTTCAGCTGCTCGGGGAATGTGAGGGGAAAGAACGCATATGAGGTGGGTGGAAAAAACGTTGGGTCAGTAGACGCAGTCATCTTTGTTCTCCTAGCAAGTGGTGCATGATTGCGCTTCCCAGGAAAGAAAGAGGAGACTAAAGAGGAATTCCCAAATTTCTTAGGATCGGGGGGCACTAGCTTTCTGTATCGGGATCGGTCGTTAAGGGTCACTTACGGATACCTAATAGAGGGGACGAAAAGTGCGCGGGGTCAGCTATTCAAAGTCTGAGACCAGGAGGGTGGACGGCACCATTGGGACGGAACGTCGGCCGGAGGGGAGGGCAGAAAAAAAGTGCGCTAACTCTCCTTGCATCTTGTGCGGGAATAGGGAAATGGCAGATTACTTGATGACCAAGAGACGATGTTACTAGGAAAGATGTGGCTTATCAGTCAAGGAAAGAGGAGGAAAAAAAGGAGGTTGCGTAGTGGGTCGGAGTCCAACCTAAACTATCCGCCGGAAAACGGTTTGAGTACCGCCGAGGCCTGTTCACCGGACGCGCAATAGTGGGACGCGGGAGGGTAACACACAGGTCTTGTAAAAGAGGAAAGACCTCCCAGAGATATCGCGCTGAGAGGGGGGGGAAAGAAATAGAGGAAGAAGAAAAAATGGCAATCGACAATTGCAGACGAAGAGATGATGGCTATGAGAGGGCAATGTGCACTGCAGAGGGGGGTGATGGGCAGGGGGGAGAAGAATCCTTCTGGCTTGAAGGCTTCAGATGGCGGAAGAGGGGACTGTCAGGAGGGTAGAAGACGGAGGAAGGTTGGTTGTGCCTAGCAGTGATTGCGCGATAAACCGACGGTGTTCAATCAAAAGAGAAAATGAAAACTAATAAACTAGCGAGGAGTTGAGTTTAAGTGAGGGCTAAAGTCATTTTAATCTCTCTCAAGTGCGAACGGAAGCTCCGCCTAAGCGAAGCCGTTTTCGCCCTTGTGTGGGACGACTAAATCTTCCAAAAAACAGCGGGAGTTTAACCCTCGGTGTGCAGACCGGGGGGAAAGGGGCCTTTTCATAGTCTAAAAGACTTGAGCGCGAGAGAAAACCTGACATAAAGCCTTCGTTCTAGAGAAGCCACCCGATCACTTGAAAGGCCCCTTAACGGGGGAAGAGAAAGGCAGAACACCGCGGAGGGAAATCACGGGGGGTATCTTGGGTGGGGGAAACGGTGGGGGAACGGAAAGGGGAGTCCTATCGATAGGAAACGGGGGGGACGAGGCGGACGCATTTCGTGGAGGGAAAGGATTCTTCCGAGGGTGACTCGATTTGAGTCAGTTCAGACTATCTGAGGGCTCGGGGGTAAACTAGGGATGATTCGCCTGTCCTTCATGAAGAGCGAGGGAACTTTTTTCATTGTAATGAAGAGTTGGGGGAGTCTAAAGTAAGAAGGTCAAGGGTGCGCGACGTCTACCTCTGGAAACGACCGCTGCCGGGTCCGAGACGCTAAGTTGACACCGACGGGTGAGTGGGACCGAATATCTAACACGAGAAACGTATGATCCTGTTTCATGCTCTGGAATGGGGGGTGCTGGTCAGAGATAGGCCCAAGGCAATGGGAAATATCTCGGACGTCGTGTATCACACTCTCTCGCTCGGATCTAGGAGAGAGGGAGGGATATCTCAAAAGGAAGCGCGCAGTAATCCACGAATGGGAACCTTTCTTCCAAAAATCGGTCAGGTACTTCAAGGAAAGAGGGGGAATGTAGTTCGGGAATCGATTCTAGCGGTAAGAGAGGTGAATGCGCAGCAAGAGGAAGGTTTGCAGAAGTAAGCGTTTGCCTACATGAGTCGCCCAATTACAACGACAATTCCCTCTGTTGCTTTTTGTTGGATGCCGTCTTACGTTCGTGATCGTTGGGTTCGTGGCTGTTTGGATAGCCCGCGACCGGAGACGACTGCCTAGTTGCGGACAAAGGATGAGAAGGAAACCGATAGGATCTAAAGGGGGAGGAAAATATATAGAGAGGGGTGACTGCCTTAATAGGGAGTATAACTCCTAGTGGAAAAACTCCATCCCAAAAACCAGCGACGCATATCACCGTGGAAGCCTTCCCACAAGAACCGGAGTCAAGGGTTGTAATTGTAAGCCCTCACAATTTAGGTTCAAACTGGGAGCTGCTCCCAGGGCGATCGGTGGACCGACAATATCGTTCCCACACTGTCGTCGGACATCGGGGAGCTGCGCCGTAGGCTCACCCGGCATGCAACGGGGGGGGGCAGGTCCGCAGAAGCAAAAACAGGTTACTGAAATTGGAAAATCCAAAAGGCAGGATACTCTGCGAGTCCAGGGGAGAGTAGAAATCGGGAAGGCAAGAAGGGTTCAGCGATCCATAGAAAGCTATCTAAGGGACTCACCAAGAGAGTAAGTCCATAAGAATGATCATCTATCCAAACACCACCAGGA
>Ga0179591_1203981_pt1 | contig 14361 bp, 20 predicted proteins | sample CZOMad2_1_08_16f_FD_182891 | JGI IMG/M metagenome (GOLD analysis project Ga0179591, IMG submission 182891) | Vadose zone soil fungal communities from Angelo Coast Range Reserve, California, USA - CZOMad2_1_08_16fungal (PacBio error correction) | ecosystem: Environmental > Terrestrial > Soil >...
CTTTTGAGGAGTTGCCTGCAGCAACATTTGAAGCCGGTTGGCCCGGGGGGAGCAAGTTTTTGGGGGTGGTGTGTTTGGGGTTAGAATGGTTACACGGACCAACCCTCAAAAGGGCTACTGGGCAACCAGCCAAAATAGGCAAGAAAATGGCACAGGAAAAACGAAAACGCGTGGTGGGGGGAGGGAGGGGGTCTGAAAAGCACAGGGAGTGAATAACCATTGGGGGGGGGACAGGGAAAGTATGATGTCCCAAGGGGGTGTCTGAGGTCAGTCGGTCCTAAAAGTTGAAGTTGAATCACTCCGCAAACGGACAGGGAGGAATGTGAAAAGGTTCCAAAAAAAATTGGGTGTTCAAGGAGTTGGTATTTACTGCCGGCGGGAAGAAGGTGGAACGAAAGTGGGATTACCCCCTCAATTCCGGGACAAAAGAGGGGGGAAACAAAGTCGTTAAAAACCCCCCAGAAACCAACCGTTGATCCCTGCTAAAGTTGACTACTGAGCAATAGGATTGGAAGTGACTCCCGGTCACGCCGCCACAACAAAACCGACAACCCGTAACGTGTCCCTTGAGCCTCTGGGGGGGGAAAGACCCAGGGGAAGCAATTCCTGTTCTGGGGGTGAAGTCGGGGGTGTATCACTCTAGGGCTGCACCAGTTTTACCTGGGAGGGAGGCTCACACCGAACTAGAGAGGGCACGAACATGTCGGCCGTCGCACACCAAGCAAGGTGTTTCACCACGCACGCAAAAGAAAAAAGGGCCTGGTGGTAGGGAACTGGTCAGCAAATTTGTAACACGCAAACCGCCCGGGTATTAAAGTGACTCAAGACGGGGGGAATGCGGGGGGTTGGAATCAGGGGGGGAAAAGAAACGGAAAATTGGGGAAAAAAGGCACATGCCAAGAGGCGCAAGGATAGATACACGAAATTCGGCCGTATGTATTAATGGGGAGGGGAAAAAAAAAACCGGGGGGGGGAAGGGCTTAAAGGGCAAAGGAGGACCCGAAACAGGGGGGGGGGGGTTAGAAAAAAAAGGGGGCCGAGAAAAGGTTGCCCGCGTTGGTGGTCGGCCACGGGGGAAGGTAAGGCATTTTTAGGGGAACGCGGAAGAAAAAACAGTCGAGCTGGGAAACCCCGAAAAAAAAAACCTCGCCCTCTTGAAGAAAAAATCTTGGGGACAGAAACAAGAACCCGCCAACATAGGTCAAACGCTTTGCCTCCGAAGAAGGGATTATTTTGGAAAAAAAAGGAGGGGGGAAAAAAAAACTGTGGGGTGGTGAAAAAGGGACCTCTGATAGTTAAAAAAGGGGGGGACATCAGCCCGCACCTGCTCTGCCGGTCAGACTTTAAATTTTTGGACACGCAAGCAACACAGGGAAAAACCCGGGCCAATTTCTAAAACGCCAAAAAAGAAGGGGACCATGTATTCCGTGATGACGCCTGCATGGGGGATGGGGGATCCAACTGTACCCAAAAACAAAAAAAAAAAAAAAAAAGAGAAAAGAAATTCAACTTAGGGCTACAAAAAACGGGGTTATTCCGGGGGGTGAGGCACGAGGGCGTCACGCCACTTGACAAATCCGAACTAACACGTGTGCAACATGGGGGGAGGAGGAAATCAAGTGAAAAGGATGTATCTGCACAAAAAAGGGAGGGGGGGGAATAAAATCCCTCGAAAAGAAGGGACCACGCACTGGACAAAAGTAAAAAAGACCACTTTGGACTGGGGAGAAAAAGTGGCAAGGTGGGAACGGTGGGGAAAAGGTGTACCACCGAAACAAAACGTACCAAGAAGAAAAAAAGGGGGAAATTGTCAATGAAGACCACATAGAAAAAATGGTTACAACCAAAAGTTCATGGGGGGCAGAACACATCCCGCCGGTCAAGAAGTGTTAGCGAAACCAAAAAGAGTAACAATCCGTGTCTTGGCAGGGGAAAGCCACGGCCGAGGAGATGTTCCTCGCCGGAATAGGAAAAATGGGGTGGGGGCGACCAAAAGGAGCCGCCAGGAGAAAGAAAAAAAAGAAAGTCCTTGGGTAAATGCACGAAAAAGCACCCGAAAAGACAAAGTGTGTCTCAGTGTTGGACAGGGAGGCGAACTTTTGAACGAAGGCATAGGAATCAGAAGGATCATAAAGGGGAAGGAAAAGATCACTCACATTATTTTTACACGAGGAGGACGCTCGTATGACACGAGAATTCGCCTGGGGGGAAACTGAACCAAGCCCGGACCAGGAAAAGGGCGGAAGGAAGGGGGGGTTGTGACTTTTCACTGTGGCAACATTCGTCATAAGCGACCAAAAAAAAAAAGAATGCTGAACTCGGGCGGGTTGAAGTAAACTGCCCGCCCTCAAAACCCTTTGACGCAAAGGGGAAGGGACTGAAAATGCGCAGGCGTGGCGGAAGGCAACGGCAGAATGTGTCAAAACAAAGCAGGCCAATGGGTTGAAAATCGAAAGGGAGGTCGAAGGGAGATTCCCGTCCTCAGCAAAGGTAAAGAGAATAAACAAAAATCCCGGATGGCAAAACAGAACCGAACGCACTAAAAAAGGAAGGCCCCTTGTCAAAAAGAAAAAAAGCTGTCACACTTTGGGGAGGGGGGGAAGGGGAGGTTTGCCAGCCCCCTCTACCGGGGTGGATAAGAGATGACTTTCAGGTCGAATTTCGAGTGTTTTTTCTGGCATTGAAATAAAAAAAGCAAGCAAAAACCATCAATGAAGGCAAAGAAGGGGGGGAAGAAAGGGACAGTCGAGACACCTTTCACAAGGGCCACTTCGCGCCTGTGTGAGAAAACAGATAATTCCGCAAGCAACGCAGAACAGAACATATTCTCTCAACAAAAACACGGTTAATCAAACACAGACACAATGGGGGGGAAGATGTCTTCAAAGAAGACTCTATGCCAAACTTGGATGCGCATGTGCTGCATTCTGGAGTCGGGGCAAAGTCAAACAAGGGCGCGGAAGGGAGGGGGGTTGCTGAAAAAGCCGCCGTACCCGTGAAGGCTGGGAAAGGGGAATGCTTTTGGGACGCCACCGTGTTTTATGACTAGAAAAAGACAAACGACGTAACAAAAGCGCGCAAGGCAAGAGGAGAATCAAAAACGTGTCCGGAGGGGCCTTGGGGCAAAGAACGGAAGTTGTCCAAGTGTGGAGCAGACGGCGTGACCGACGAACCGAGGGGTAGGGGAAATATTGCAACAGCCAGGGATTTTTGCTGGAAGGGGCAACGTGACGGGCAAAGGTTTGGACTTTTGCGGGAAGTAAAGAAGAGGAACAGCAAAACGAATGGAACAATACCACTGCCGCGGTAAATCTGTCTGAAAAAACGCGTGACAAAGAAAAAAGACAGAGCGAGGCCAGGCCCAAACTCAAAGGATGCAAAGCGTCCCGAAAAAAAAACAGAGCACAGAAAAGAGGGAGGGGGGTATTCCTTAAAAAGAGGCAAAGAAAAAATAACAAAAAGCAGCCCAGCAATGGGGTCTCGCCGGGGGAAGAAACCGGGGCGAAGCTGTACGGGGGGAAGCGCGGCGTTAACGCTCAGGGCATCCAAAAAAAGAAAAAGGCATGTGGATGGTAAATGCCTGCAAAAAGAAAGAGAAATGGCCTTCCGGGAAAATAAAGTCAGGGGCCGACGTGTCAAATCAACAAAGGGACAGACGCAGGAGGTGGAACAAAAAAAGTGACAGGGATTGACAAAAGGGTCCTGGAAGCGCCTGTCCCACGGGCAACAATTCGCCTAAAACGGGAGAGGGAAAAGGGAAAAAGACTGCCCAGTTGTCATGGACGAGGAAGTGGGGCACGTGGGTGGAGGACGATTTTTGCTTATCTAGGTGGACCTGTCAATGTGTCTCCAAATGAAGGTGGGGGAACATAAGGCGAGTTTGACGGAAAAGGGGGCAATTCCCCCCGCATTGTCTGTTACTGTGACGACAAAAAAAATTCCCAAGGAAAAGCAAAGGGGACGACCAGAACTAGCCAGGGGGGGGGTGGGAAAAAAGCGGAAAAAACTTTGTCCCAAGGAGGAGCTGCAATGTGAAGGAGATGGGAGTTTAGATTAACCAGAAAAGACGGTGCAGATCCATAGAAATGAGACATGGGCAACAAACGGTTGGTCGGTGGAATTAGGAGGACCGTTACGGGGAAAAGGGGGTCAGAGAAAAGGCACCCCCCAATCACAGCCGGGACGAGACACGGCCTGGTCGTAGAGTTGTAATAGAAACTGGGGTATAAGCCAAGTCAAAACGTCAAAAAAAACTCCGGAAATACATGGGGGGGGGGGGCAAGGTAAAAGGTTGTGGTGGGAGCTTTGAAATTGGACAGTTGGCAGTGAAAGGCGTGTCTTGGGGGAGGAAAAAAAATTCACACCAGAGGTACGTCCCCTTCCCGGTTGAGGGATGTACGACGCCTTGGGGAAAAAAAGATGCGGGGGAGTCCCAAGGGGGTGCAAACGTCCCCTACACAGTTTGTTCAGCAAAAAGAAATAAGCGTCGGAGCTGGGTGGGAAGCAAATGGGGCAAAGTTCGGGGGAGGGGGAGGAAAAGTAAGGGGTGAGAGACCGTGGCGCCAAGAAGGCGAAAGCTTGGGGACAAGAAAAGGGCGGGCCGTGCGAGAGGGAGGGGGGGAGGCGAACTCCCCATGAACCTTACAAGGGGGAAATTGGTGGAAAAAAAAACACCGAGGAAAAACAATCGAGGTGCTTGTAAAAAAAATGTTTAAGTGAGCGGATGGTGGACTGGTTGTCTGCCGCGAGAAGACAGAAGGAACCCAAGAAAAATCGTTTGATGGAAAATCAAGATGGTGACATATACCCGACGCAGGATCCTCTAAGGAAAACTGGGCAATGGGGGGGAACCTTCGGGGGGAATTGAGAAAAACTTGTTGGGAAAAAAAAATTGGCACACAACTAAAAAGTAAAAAAAATCCAGCTTTAATAGAAGACCTGGTGGACATTGAAAAAGGGTGGATGGAAAGAGAAAAACCAACAGTAGTTAACTTTCACAGGACGGGGGGGAAAAAGGCAATCAGGCCTGGGCACAGCCGAACGTGGGCGCAAATGGGGTGCTTCCCATCTCGGGCAAGGGAACCACAAGGAACACATTGTCCAAGACCCCACAGAGCTCAAACCCATAAGAAAAGACCTGAAGGAAGCAGCGCGGGGAGTTTCGGGGACCGGGTGGAGTACAAACAAAATCGGCAAAGGGTGCAAAAAAAAACGACAGGGGGTGTGATCGGGTTCGGGGGGGGGTTTCTGTAGGAAATCCAGAAGGCATAAAAAGACCACGGAAAAGGAGAGAACGGGTTGGCGAAAGAAGTTTTCCCAGGGGGAAAAAGGCAAAAGGGAGGCAAGGAAAAATAAGTGCCCCCTCAAGGCACTACGCTTTACTCAAATCCGCAAACAACGCGGGGTCGGGGCCAACATAAAATACAATGAAAAAAAAATTGTTTTGGGGTAACAATTGGAAGAACGCAGTGACCGGTACCTGGGGAGTTTGGGACAGACGGCACATGAAGGGGTACGCAAATCCCTGAAATAGAAGAAAAAAAATGGGCAATAAGCAGTCAAACAAGGATAAAGGGTCCCAGGGGAAGGTGGCAGACAGGGGCGTTCGGAAAAACCTAACCGACCCAAGCTTGGACGGACGGTGCCAAACAGTTCAGGCCCAGATGTAGGAGGTACAAGGAAACCTGGATGGGGGGGGAAAAAACGGTTAAAAAAAAAATTAAAAAAAAAGACCTCTGGCTTCCAACGGGGACGGTCTACGGAGAAGACACAAACACAAGGTCCCACGCGGTGGAAGAAAGATAAAACGTCTGGGGACAAAGTTGGGGGCAGGTCAGACGCGGGGGTTTAAAGGAGGGAAACGCGGCCTGAAGAAAGGGTCCCGTAGTGGTGTTTGACCAGAAAGGGGTCCACAAAAAAAGACACCCACCAATGAATAAAAAACCCTAAGGTGTTGTAAATAAACATTTTTCAGGGTCAAGAGAATATGTGGGGGTAAAAAGAGGGGAAGACGAGGGAATCGTTTTGGTATCAAAACATACAGAAAGGGGAACGCTTCAGCTCAGATGAAAATATGTGAAACCGACGGTTGAACAGGAAGGGGGGAGGGGTGTGGGGCATCCGCGAAAACAGAGTCGTCTGGGAAAACAGACGAGAACGGTAGAATTGGGGGTGTGGGGGGGTTTGGAAGCCTGCCACCCATCATCCTTGGGCAAAAAAATCCTCAATGGGAAAAAGCAAAGGTCCCTCAAATCACTTTGTTGGGGGGACAAAACAAGCAGGGGAGAAAAAGTGGGGTATAAACCAGCAAACGACCCACCCCGAAAAAAAAAACAGGAAAAACAGCAAAGCGGGGGGGGAAAAAAACATGGAAAAAAAGGCACAATGTAAAAAAAGGAAAATGTCTGGGGGATGCAACGACCCTTCTCGGCCTGCCAAAGGTCAAGATCTCCAGGGGGGGCAGAGTGGGGGAAACAACGGGAGTGGGGGAAAAATAAAAAAAATCTCTTCCCGAAAGCTATACTAAAGCCCGGCAAGAGGGACAGTACTATCACACTTAAGGCAAGAGTTGCACTTGGTTGACAATCGACAGAGAAAAAACCGCGGGAAGAGACAAAAAGGGGGGTTTTGCAGGGGGGGTGGGCCAACTAGGGAAGAACTCTGGGTCGGAGATCGCGGGAGCAGCAAGATCAAGGAAAAATGTGGGGTCTTACGGGGGGGGGCGTAAAGATAAAATCAACAGGAAACAAAAAAGAGGAAGAGAGAGATGACGACCACACAAAAAGGGGAACACAAACTGGTTAACGGAGAGAAAAATATACTCAAAAGTCAAAAAGCAAAAACGCGTGGGGATCGTGCCAAAAAGGTAAAAAAGGGTTGATCCCCACTGGGTAAGAGGGGATCTGTCTCTACCCAGGGAAAAAGGGCCAGATTAAAAAGGCATCTTGCGTGAGTAAATAACTTGTCAGGAGGGAAGGTCAGCAGGGGGTGATTTTCCAACAAAAAAGGGGGGGGGGGGAGGACTTGTACTATATGTTTGGGTTCAACTTCAGCACAATGGAAGGGGGGGAAAGTCTTTTTGGGGAAGCCCGAAAGGGGAAAGGCAGTGGTCCTGGACCAAAAGGTCGGGAGGGGGGAGGCTGTATATTTTCTAAGAAAAACAAGGGTGGACAAAATCCTTTACAAAAATGCGGGGAAAAAAGGGCAAAAGGGACGGGTCCCCGTAAAGAGAAGGAGAAAGTTTTGCAGGAGGGAATGGGTGGGAGTCTGCACACACGAGCTCAAAAAAGGGTTACTCTTTATGGGGGGAAACGCGGTGGAGTGAGAATATAAAGAAAGCTAAGACCCATCGTAAACTTAGATGGAAAAAAAGGTCCGAAGACTCAGGAGGGAACAAACAAAGGTTTTTGAAAAAAAAAACAAAAAGAGAGCAAAGACTCCAAAACTGCACATACGCAAAAGGACCGGACCTGGGGGGGGGGTATTTCTACAAGAGGTGTCAACACAAAAAAACGAACTGGGGGAAAAAAGGGGGTCGTCAGAAAAAAAAAAAGATTCATACAAAGTACAAAACGAGGGGGGGATACCCCATGCAAAAAGGATGATGGGAAGGGGAAGGTGGGGGATCAAAGAGACAAAATGAAAGAGCGTGGGGAGAAAAAATGTGGGGTTGTGAATTAAAAAGTACCTGAAACGGAAAGGGGGAAAACAAGAAGGTTGGGGTTTGGAACGGGGGGGAAAAAACCAGCATACCGGGAGAAACTCCATTAGAAACCAACCTCCACAGAGGGAGAAAATGACACGACCTCAGAAACAGGGGGGCGGGCGAAAAGGGACCGGCCTGCCACTGCCACAAATGTGAACAGCGGAAGGAGACCATTGTTTTAAAGGGGCATGGAGGGCGAACCAGTAAAACGGGCGCAGGCAAAATCCCCCAACAGGGAACCCCCTTACTGAGTCGGAAACAAAAAATGGTTAAACACACCTTGGGGAAGTGGTTGTATGGAACAGTCGGAGAAGAAAGAAGGGGCAACGTCTGAGGGACGGGGGAAGCTGCCGGGGGGGGGGGGGGAAAATAGGGAAAAAGTTCGGGGTGGATACCAAAACAAAAGAAAAGGAGACTGAGAAGGCGGGGTGAGCCACGTATTTCCGACTCCACAAAACCGACGTGAAGACGTGATGGGGGGGGGGACCGTAAAAAAAAATGTCACTGTTGGAGGGAAAACATTCTCAAAATTCGATGCTGCCGGAGGGGTTAGATGGGGAAAAGGGGGCCAGGGGGGGTGCCGGAGGGGGATACAAAGGATGACAGCCCAGAGCCAAAAAAAAAAAAACCTAAGGGCTACGGGAAGAGACCTGTGTTCCAAAAAAGGAACTGACCCGAACTGAAAGGGGGGGGAACCTGGTATTTGAACGAAAAGGTTCCCAGCCAGGGTTGACAAAAAAACAAGCTTGGGGAGGACAACGCGGGGAGGGGGATCGGGGTTTTAAATAAGGTTGAAACAGTCAATAAAAGAAAAAAAAAAATGGTGTCCATGCAAAAAGAGTTTCTCGGGGGGGCAGAAACTGGAACATAGACTTATGACCATAAAAAAAAAAAATATGAGGCAGGGGGGGGGGGGGGAGGGGGATCCAAGGGCGCCGGCGGGGAAGCCCGAGAAGGGGAAAAACCTTTTGTGTCAACCTGCAAAAACGACGAATTGAGTCACTCTGGGGTTGGTTAGGTCAAAAACGTGTAGAGATCATTGGGAATTTTCAGAAGCCGGCCGAAGGCCCAAGGGGGAAAAAAGCCGGGGACAGAAACAGGAACACGTCCGAAAAAAAAAAAAAAAGTGAAAGTACGGGGGAAAGGATTGTCTAATAGAACCCAGTGAACAGCCAAGTCAAAGGGGAGTACCACGTCCGATCGGATCTGGGTTAAAAACAGGGGTGTCAGTGGTGGGGACCAGGGACAGATAAGGGGAAAGAAAAACCAAACCTGTCAAAACAACAGCCGCACAGGATCTCCGCCAACGGAGGGTCAAATGTTTGCCAAAAAAATACACTAATTTCAACGACCGGGAAAGGGGGGCGCGCAAAAAAAAGGACCGCAAAATGTATTCCTTGAGGGGGAGGGGGGAGGGGGGGACAATTGTTGGAGGTTGGGGGGTGAAACAGAAACTTGAAAACGGCAACATGAAAAAGTGAACGTCGAGACAACACGAAGGGTGGGAAATTCCCTGGGGAAGGGTCCCATGGAAAGAAAAGGAAATCATACCGTGCAACAGAAACAGCCGTGGTTGTTGACCAATTATTCAAGAGGGGATGGAGGGGGGAACTGCACCAGGCGGGTGAATAATGCCCAGAGGAAAACGAACTATTAAACATCTACAAGTCAAAAAGTAATCCGCTTCGTCCAAAACGGGGCGGTTGCACCCTTGGAGTTTGACAGACTCGCCGGCAAGAAAAAGGGCATGGGGTAAAAGGGGAAAGGTCCGAAAGCCAAATTTCGCCGTCGGTCCACCAACCACAAATCACATGGGGAAAAAACGAAAAGAGAGGGGGGGGGGAGGACCCAGAAACCAGGGGGCTTCTATAAGAAACCAAAGACCAATCGGGTGCAAAAAAACCGACCAGGGGGAAGAAAGAGTTTCCCAGACAGAAGTAAGGGAGGGGAGGTGTGGGGGGGAAAAAGGGAGGACTACCAGCGCAGAATCAACCTCCAAAAAGTGGGGTATGCGTGTAAAACTGGACAATGTGGGTTGGTGGTTGACGAGGGACTTTTCCTTGAACAAAAAAAGAGGCGAAAAGGTTTGGAACGAAAATTGTCAAATCTAAGGAGGACATCCCGTACCAAAAAACTTTAGAAACCTTGGAGGTAGAGGGAAAGTAACACAAACTACGCCAGACACCGACACAGTCTCAAGGGGTTCAGCCAACAAAGGAAAAAAAAAAGCAATGGGGAGAATTCGAGGGGGTTGCGTTGTTAACTTGTGGGGGGCAAGGCCAGAAAAAAAGGATCAAAAACGACAAGACGTTTTCTGCCTGACGCAAAAAACGGGGGGGGGGGTGACGGACGCACAAAGAAGCCTGGAGCGCGGGGAACAGGGAAAAAAAATAGACGCGTGCGGGAACAAATTTGCCACCCGACGAAGTCCAATGTGCACATCACGGAGGGGGGAAAAACAAAGTTGCTTTCTGAAAAATTCGGTGAAAAAGAAGGCACGTCACGCTCACAGAAAAAACAGAAGTGCAAGAGCCGCAAAATAAAAATTGGGGTCAAAGGGGGGAACGCAATAACAACCAAAACCCCTGAACAACAGTGGAAAGGGACTTTCAAGGGGGGGGGGGCCAGGCAAAGAAAAAAGGGTGATCAGAGGGGGGGAATGAGGGCAAGGAAGGTAGAGTTCTGGGGCATTAATAAAACCTTAGTAATAAAAATAATAAAACCCCGTGTTAAAAACGGAAAAAGGAAGGCAGAGGAGGGTGTCTCAACCTTCCGTCGACCGGGAGGAGACTGAATGTCAGTTAAGGTCCAAAAATCAAGACAATCAAACATCTCGACGAACAACACAAACACCAAAAAAACTTATTAGGAAGGAAGAAGAAAGAGGGGGAAATGCGGCTGAGGATTACAACTAACCGTTCGCGAATGAAATGGGGGAGGACCGCGACACTACACATGGGTCTGCTGGGGGGAAAGGGGGGGAGTTCCTTGGGTTGAAATAAGCGAAAGGGGGATGCCTTCAAAAAACTCGAAAAAAGGCGGGGAGGCAGCAAGGTCAATCGGAGATCTACAAAAGGGGGACAGTTGAGGGCACAGAAGAAATCTTGGTTCAGGGCACATGACAGTTCCTGGGAAAAAACAAAAAGGGGACGGCGGGTGGGAGCTTCACTAAAGGAAACTAATTGAGTTTGATGAAAAAAAGTTGACCGGAGTGGGACTTCGGAAGATCCGAAGAGAAAGAAAGGAAGCCGAATAGGGGGGGTGGAAAAGGCAGGCGGGGGCGGGGGTCAACATGAAATGAATTGCACGTCACGGGACCGCCTCAACAATGCTGGGTGAGTGAGAGGATCAAGAGACGTGCAAAGTGAACTAAAAACCTGAGAAATCAAGGACTTAGTGTCTTGTATTAAGGGGGAAAAAGGGGAACAAAAACAAAATTAACACGGGAAAAAAATACCATCAGTTCACTATCTGGGGGAGATGCCCAGGAAGAAAGATATCAAAAAAAGGGGGTGAGGGTTCAAAAGCTCGGGTGAAAGAATCAGTAAATATCCAGATAGGGGAGGGAAAATTGCTTTGAAAAAGGGTATAAGAGGTAGCCAGGAAATTGGCAAAAAAAGTATAAGTCTTTCAACCTTGGGGGGGGGGGAAACAAGGGAGAGGGAATGTGGGTAACGGGAAAGAAAAAAAAAAGGTACAAAGAAGGACAGGGGATGTTGAACTCGGGGGAGGGGGGCGGGGGGAGGTGGCGCCGGAAAAAGCCTCCCTATTAAGTAGGAAGGGAAATAGGTCAGGGGTGGAATCAAATAATAGTGGAATAAAAGGGCTGGACTAATGGGTGGGGGGGAGGGCCATCTGAGTGGAGCTGGAGGTAAAGATGATGAAATGTTGTGTAAAAAGAGATCGAGGGCGAGGAAGTAAAACAGCAAATGGAATGAGGGAGGACTTGAAACAAAAAATCCACAGTCACCAGGAAAGGTGCGCCAAAGTCGACGTGGTTGGGAAGAAGGGGGGTAAAACGGGCTGAGAAGTCGGTTGGATGGTTGGGAATGTGCCCAAAAGGGACAATTCCCATAATGCAGAGGAGAAAAAAGGGTCAACCAACAGGGGGGGGGTGGGAGTGGGGAGTAGAAAAATGTAAAACTGGGCCCAGGGTCCTCGAAAACAGGAGAACCAAACCCGGAGAAAAAATGGAAAAAGAAAGGTGCCGGTGAAGTAGGTTGAAAATAAGGACTGGTGAAATAAAAAAACAGGTCCCCTCTTACAGAAAGAAAAGAAAAACTGAGGGGACGTTTTTGCGACCAACAAAAAAATGGTTGGGGGTGGCCCCGGGAGGTGAAAGGGGGGGACAAGGGGAGGCAAAACAACCAAAAAGGAAAAGGAAAAGGAGAGTCGGGGGGGGCTATAACGGGGATTAGGACTCGGGGGGTTGGGGGGAAAAGGCCTCATTGGGCCGTGGCAAAACACGACCGCCAGTGGTGGTCAAAAGAGAGGAAGGGGGAAGCAAGGGAGGGTGGGAAAACGATTGCAGTGGAGGGAAACTATGGCGGGGAAAATTTAACGGGGGGGGACGACAAGGGAAAAATCCGACGGGGGGGGGGTCTGGGGGGGGAAAAACAAACAAAGGACGTACCCTGATCCCGGGGAGGACCCTGGGGCGTGACCATCTGAAAAAGGGGTCCTAACACACAAGGAGTGAAGAGCTGAGGGGGGAAGGGTGGAAACCACCGTGGTTGAGAATTCTTCGCGGGGGGAGGTTCAGACGGAACACCAACAGGAAAATCCTCCAAAAACCAATATAAGGGATGGATCAACAACGATTTGGGAATAAGCATATCCGCGAAGGGAACCTTTTCAAGACAAAGAGCTGGGTAATGGTGGGGGTGGAGGATGGACAAAAAAGATCCGCCAAAGAAGGACAAGCCCTGTGGGTTGCGGGGGAAAAAAATTTGGGCTGGAAAAATACGTGCAAAAAAAGGGCATAGTAAAACTGCCCGTTGGGGGTGGGAAAAAAAAAAAAGGCCAAAAAAAGGAAAGGGGGGCCGGAAAAAGGGCAGAGCGCCACAATTTTGGTGGGCAGGAAGACTCGTGCAAGAAAAAGCAAAAAGGCAGAAATGGTAGGGAAAAAGAGGGAAGACAGAAATCAGAAACACCGCGGAAAGTCATCAATTTCACAGTCAAAAAACTAGGTTCGTCGTCCCATCGGAACTGTTCCCAACGGACCAAAGGGGTCGTCAGCTGGGGTGTGGGGCGGAACCAAGGTAGAAGATCCTCAAAGATTTGGAAAAAGAAAAAAGAAGGGAAGCATAGCAAAAGTGGGGTGGAGAAAAACACGAATTGTGAACGGGGTTGACAGTCATCGTTGAGGGAAAAAGAAAACCAGACTACTGGGGCAAAACTCTTTCTCGAGTAAAAATTTACCAATAAAGATTGCACCCCAAAGGGGTGGGGGATGACAGACGAAGTTCCCGGGGGGAACGGGGGGGGATTGTGGAAGGGAGTGACCAAGAAGGGGGGGTTCGACTCATGAAAGAACAATAGCAAGGCTGAATTGTAACCAATGGGGGGGGCATTGGCAGGAGGGGAAAGGGTTTAACGGGGGGAGGAAAAAAAAGACCAAACGGAGAAAGGCCAGGTGTGTGGAGCGGGGTGGAATGTTTACCGGAAAGGGGGCTTGGGGGGGGGGTGCAAAAAAATTAGACAAACAGGAATACCCATTAAGGTTAAGGAATTATCAAAACCAAGGGAAATCATGATAACAAAAACCCAAAAAAAATAAAAGTCGGAAAAAATAATAGAATTTTGGGGGGGCCCAAAATTGGCCAATTCTAAGAAATTACATTTTAAAAGTATTACCTTTTACTGGTACGACATGTCCAAAGGGGAAAATTTTTTTTTGAAAAAACCCGAGGGGGGGATGCAAAAAAGGGGGGGCAAGTGCCTGGGGGGACCGTTATATGATAGAGAGTTGGGGGGGGGAACAAATTGAAACGGGGAAAGAGGGCAGGGAAGGGGATCGGGAGACGGTAACATGGACGGGCAACGGGAACCGGGGCTAGCCCAAGCAAAAGAGGGGCGAAAAAAGAAAATCTATTCGGCGCGCGGGTTTGGGCAGGGACAGGAAAAAAGAACTGAATGGGAACTGCGGTCTCGATCGGGAAAAAAGGGCCCGCAAAAAACAGGGTTGGGAAAAAAAGCATGGGAAAGCTTTTGGGAAAAAGAAACAAAACCAAAAAACACCACGGGAAAAATCGGACAAGCCGGGGGGGTAAAAAGCCTACAAAAAGCCCTAAAAAACGGGAGAGAAAAAACACCGGGGGGGGAGCTTCCTGTCCTGGAGGGGAAACTACCCAGGATCCTTCCTGGGAAAAGGATCTCACGTGCAGATCCAAAATTTGAAAATGATTTTTGACCAGGCTAGGGGGTGTCAAGTCGCCATAAAAAGCTATACAAAAAGGGGAAAAAAGGTGTCCCTGGACTTTCTATTCTCGGGGGGAGTGGTCGGCAGATGAATGGGAAAAACTAGGGAAGTTATCAAGAAAAGGGTGGTTTCACCGGGGGGGGGGGGTTTTACTAGTAAGAGGGCAGTGGAAGATGGCGCGGTAAAAGTACGAAGCAGGAAAAAAAAACGGTGGGGGCGACGGTGGTGCCAAGGG
>Ga0179591_1325631_pt1 | contig 14360 bp, 9 predicted proteins | sample CZOMad2_1_08_16f_FD_182891 | JGI IMG/M metagenome (GOLD analysis project Ga0179591, IMG submission 182891) | Vadose zone soil fungal communities from Angelo Coast Range Reserve, California, USA - CZOMad2_1_08_16fungal (PacBio error correction) | ecosystem: Environmental > Terrestrial > Soil >...
CGCAAAATAGAAACCGCGAAAGCCAACAGAGAAGAACACCACTAGGCGACCCATTGACATCGGATTAATGAGAAGATACGTCTAGGGCTAATCTATCTCTGAGAAGTCTAAAAATTTTGAAGAAGCTACCATGCGGGCGACCTTCTGTCTCCTTCCGACTAAGTTCAGGTGGGTCTGGATTAGATTGGGATCTCGGCGCAATCTGTTGACTAGATAAGGAGGGGGGAGCCGTCGGGGAGTGTAAAGGCGCACCAAAACGGTCGTCATCCTTCAGTTCATGAGCACGAAGTCAGACAAGTGGTTAGTTCAGTTCTTCTCTCCTCCAATCCAACGATCCAGCGAAAGAAGAGAGGTCGAAAGGGAGAAGAGAAAGGGGAATGCTTTAGCCGGTCATCGCGTGAATCAAGAGAGACAACAGCCGTCTACAGCCTAAGGAAAGGGGAGATCGCTTCTCTCATTGAAAAGGTAAAGAAGAGACGCCAGAGGAAGAAGGGGAAAACTCGTAGTCTCTGATGTGGGGTCAGCCGACGTCTCGGGAAAAAGACGTAGTCCGAATTGAAAAATTTTTGCACGAAGCAAGAGGGGACGGGGAGACGCGTATCTCACTGCCGCCGGTTACGCGGGGGAACCGCGAAAATAACTTCACATAGTCCAGGACCTCACTCTGGGATCGGTTCTGGTGTAAAAGGGGAAGAAAAGTGGGGGGGGAGTGATCTGTTCGCACTTCCATAGACCTTTGCCGGTTGCCGACACGGAGAGGGATCGGAGACAAGTACGCCACTAGTCCTGTATATTCTTACAGCGCCTTCTTGTTGTTCGGAATGAGAGAAGGGCTGACGGAGCGACGGCATTCCGGGTTTGTTCGGCCTGTTGACGCCTATCGGGTTTGGGGGGGAAAAGAGGACGGAAGAGATGTTTTCGCAGGCTCTAGGTTCCAACAGACTTAGGAGGCGGAGGGCTAGAGACGCCAAGACCTCGGGGCCCGGACGGGTATTCGTCTGACCTCCATCTCCCGTTCGTTGCATGGAGCACCAGCTCCTCATGTAGTTGTATATCCGCAGGAAGGCAGTTTTCGGTACTTTAACGCCTCCGGAGGAACTTCTACCATTTTAGATCTGGCGGAAATAGTCCTATTACCGGTACACAAAAAGAGTTGAGGGTCCTACCTCCCGGTGACAGGGAGTGCAAGAGTGCATCTAAGACAAGCCCTACTACTAAATACCTCACCAGTTTACGCCTGGAAAGGGCTGTTTGGGGGAGTTATTCCCTCAAAGCAGAACTGAAAAAGGGAAAGGTTAGTCTAAAGAAATCTGTAGTTCCTGGCAAGTGGATCATGTCCCGTCTAGACTTCACAACTAGGTCATATCGAAGAGCGAGATTGGAGTAACTTCCCCTCAAGGCGTCCACCTTAAAGCATTTCTACATGGTGGAAAAACACTACCGAAATCTGCAGGAATCTTGCTGGTGCGCTGATTGCGGCTCTGGTTTTTGTCGATATATCTTAAAAAATGCTCGAATTCCACAGGATTAATCACCACGACTAGAGAAGGGGTCAATCCCTTGGCATCTCAAGTATCTCAAAGAATGGTCAGGAAGGCAGTACGCTCATAATCAAGGTCCCGTCGAAGGGGTCTTATCTACTTCCCAGGTGGGTGATGATGGCGGAGGAGGGGGACATCTCGTCTGGCGAGCATCCTCCTTACTGGAGGGAAATCTATTCCCGATCGTGGAGTATGACTTGAAGGTCCAGGGAACCCTCTATGGTACGGCGAAACTCCTTTTTCAGAGCATAAGGAAAGACAGGAGTCGTCAAAAGGACACTAGTATACTGACTTCTTCATAAGGTCCTTCTTGAAAAAAGGGGCTGTCTCTCGAATCGGGGAACAGCAGGATTCAAGAAAGGGGGGAGTCTCGAGAGGGGGGCGTCATCGCGTAGTCAAGAAGTCGCGTGCGACGCTATACCCTCATCCCTAAATGGCTCAAATTACCGTGTTAAAATCGGTCGATTTGATTCATTTGTGCATAGGGGTTTCACATCCACAAGTGGCTTTCAGAGAAATAAGCAGGACTCAGTAAGGTCCGGTCCCAGTCTACACCTAAGAAGACTCTATTTCTATCTCCGGCTTATCTTTGAGGGGGAGTACACACATCGGGACTACTATTTACGGGGCAGAGTGCTTGGAACGTTCTTTCGACACAAAGATGGAAAGAATAAAGGGGGTATAATTAAGTTGATTGGGGGGGGAGTATCACTCTCGGGGGCCACGGCACTGAAGGCGGAAACTAGTAGGGGGGAGATGGATGTTTCTGACATTTTCAAACATTAAATCTGGACTTACGAAATGTCTACATCCCTCTCCCAGACGAGGAACGTGAGAAGTATCTGAGGGGGTGTATCTCCTTTTGATCGATAGTTGACTTCGGTGGCGGAGGGGGGTTAAGGGAGGGGAGCCCCTTCTAGACCAGGAGGGACTAAAACTTTCCGCCGCGGGAAATAGCAAAACCGAAAGGTCTCACCTTAGCAATTTCATCAATTGAGGGTCAGGTGTGAGGTTGGAGATCCACCGTCCCCTTGATCATCGGAACGTCGAAACGGAAACCCCAAAGATAAAAGAGTGGGGTGATGAAAAGAAAAACCAAAAGGGACACACTTTCCCTTTATCAGAAACTGATCCCGTCAGCACAGGTTCAGAAAACGCGCCCAACCACTTCTGATCAAAGGCGCAAAGCTCTTCTCAAAAAAAAACTATTGTATAGGAGTTCTCTCGCGTGGGGTAGAGGCTTACAAGGTTATCTCTTTTATGATGCCAATTTCAAATTGGACTGGTCGGTTGGGTGGTTTTCAAGAAAAACAGGATATCTTTTGGGAGAGAAAAACGGTGGGATAGAAGACTCCCATTTTCTCGGGAATCTACACAACGGTAAAGAGAAGATGAGAAAATTCTCGTTGGTATCGGAGGGGGCTAAGGAAAAGTCGGGAGTCCAATTTGTGGATTCATCACGGGAAATCTAGGGATAGTCCTCCTTTTTCCTACGGAAAACCCCGAGTACGAGAGGAAATCTAGAGACAGGGAAGAAAGCAAAGAGCCTGAAAAATTTAAACCTCTATGGGGTGGTACGGAGTAAGATAATAAAGTGAACTATCTTCTACTACAAGTTTCGAAAATTTCACCATCTCTGATATATAGTCAAGACGAAGGGGGAAGGCCAGAGAGGAATAAAGAAATTTTAAGAAACTGAATCGGAGCGTCGGGAGGGACAGGGTGTTGCTCAGGACTGGCTTCAGAGAGGATTCAAAACTGCGTTGTCATCATATGCCTACATATACGAATAGGGGAACTCAGAGGGGGTGAATGAGGTTTCGACGGACTCAGAGACGAGAAGTTGTGGGGGGAGTGGGTTCGCCTACTACCAAGACTTGGTGCTGTGCAAAATGTGGGAACCTAAAAAAGTACATCCTCTATACCTCTGAAGTGATTGGAAGAAGTGCCAAATGGGAGAGGAGAGTGGAGATAACGTATTAAGGGGGATAAATCTCTAAGGCGACATTTACGCTCTCTTCGACTCCAATCGCGACTTTTAAGTATATATATAGAGAGGAGGGGGGGGGAAATGGACAGGGCTTCCGATTGAAATATTAGAGGTCTGTTCCTCACTAGATAGCTGCTCGTATGGCTTGGTGTAACGGATTGTTTAGCAAAGTACATATACTTTGTAATTCTAAGGAAAAATGCCCTGACAGGGAAGCCGATGAAAAGACATCCTTCTTACTATGAGAACGACGCGCTGTCCAAACACTTCCTCTTACCAACTTTCCTTAAAAAAATCAGGAAAAGTAGAATGGAAGGTACCGTGAGGAAGAGGAAGAGTAAGAGATTACCTTTTATACTGTAGCGAAAGGACAAACTTAGAGAGTGGGGGGGAGAACATGAGTAAGTCTCTACGGCGGAGAATTCGACCACCGATCCTACATCACTGCAACGCCGCACGCTTATTCAGATGGTAGGTACTGGTTTCCCAGCACCCCTTTGGGTTGAACGAAGTGGGAGGTTATAGAAAACCTCTCGATCTGAAGTAGAGAGTAAGCTCGATCTGGTACGCATTGAAATTCACCGTTAAGTGCTACTTCGCGTCGGGGGGAGGGGGCTAAGAAGAAGCCAGTTAAGAATAGTGAAACCTTTTAAGGGGGAGGGCTTCGTCTGGGGTCAAGTTCGTCTCTTTGAAACTCGTTCAGACACTGGAACTGGGTATTTTGCTGAAAAGAAAAGAAACCGCGGGGGCAAAGGGGAATAGCTTTCCTGCCGGAGATTATAGGGGGTTCGGAGTAGGACATTTCTTCGTGGTCAACGAAAAAGGAAAACGGTCTTGATATAGTCTAATTCTCGGGGGGATCTACGAGAGGTCATAGGGGGGGAGTGGTCAGAAAATACCCGTCTGGATTAAAAAGCTCTTCCTTACTACTGTCAGGCGCACTTACGTCTGGATCTGGGTACATCCTCTAAGGGCTAGGGGGAGCAGGAGGTTTATCTCAAAACATAGGCTTCAATATATGGCCATTACAAGGAACTGTGAAGGCGTATTACTTTCATCTTGGAAAAAGGCTCATGGAAGGAGGGGGGCAGACGTAGGGGCAACTTCAAGGTAGGTGCAGGCGCGTAACATAGGAGAGTTTAGGTCCACGGCCATCATTTGGAGGTGAAGTGCGACACGATGCACAGGCACCAACAAATCCGGAGAGGAACCGGGGAGGGGGTCTAAGAGGAATTTTATGTAGGGCAAGGGGGAAAGAGAGATTTTAACAGATCCCGCTGCATAACACTTCCTAATCACCTAAGAGGACGTAGTGGGGAGCTGTGGGCCAGGGTAAAAGGTAGGAACTACCTTTCGGGACCGATGAAAGCGATAAATACCGTCTGCGAACTCCACGATAACACCCACAGAGGAATCGAAGTTTGGAACTTCTATTATTCGAAAGGTGATTCCACGAGGAGAAGTTAGGGGTCTTCTTCAATAGGGTGACGTATGTAATCCGGAACTTGGGGGATGAATGGCCTTGCACCGAGAGGACCGAAGCCTCTATAACTAGTGGTCTAGGAAAGATGGGTGCCGACAGCGCGCAGGAGGGAAAAAGGATGGAGCATGCGAGTGCCTTTCAATCTGGAGCCGACAGAAGAAGTACAGCAGACCCACACCATGGGGAAGGAGCTGAGAAGAAAACTACCTTATGATCTTAAGGGGCCGGGGAGCAAGTAAAAACTGAAGAGACCTCCCAGAAAGTTAAAAACAACCCGTAAATATTAGTCCTTGAAAAGAACACCTACTTCGGGGAAAAAAGACCGGCCAGCGTCAGGACTGCGATCACCATACCTGTCTCCAGGGAAAGGATCTGGCTGGAAAAGAAAGGAAGAAGCAAAGTAGGGAAGGAACACCGCCAATCGTGGCGTACAAGAATCCGGTCCCATGGTGAACTACAGGGGTTTGTTTCTAGCAGGACTTGGTCCGAGGGGGGGTATCTATTCTCAACAAACAACGTAAAAGGGGAGGGGTCCCTCTAGCGGAAAGCCCGCGCACAGCACACCCGCAAAGTGAAACCCAATGAGGGGACTGGTTCCGGTCGGTTCGCGGGCATTAGGGGAGAATCCTAACGAGGTCTATTTAAAGAGCGGCTCCAGGCACGGGAGAAAACCTTTCTTGTTATCTACCAAGGAGTTTCCGTTCTGGGGGGGGAGGGCCGTGGGAGCTTTGACGAGCCGGAAGCAATCTTTACGTTTGTTTAATCTCTTGGGTAAGGATCAGTGACTGGAGAACACGGAATTCTATCTCCTTTACTTTGAGGGATCGCCCTCAGAAAGGGGGTTAGTGTTGAACGGGAGGGACGGCTCGCTCCTGCCTGGACCACATTCTCAGGGAATCGTAAACGCGCGTAAAAGTGATCCTATAGCATGGTGAGTCGGGAGAAGCGGTCTAATCTTTTATCCATTCATCAACCCTCTCTCTCACCGAGAGGGGGGGAAAGATAGCAGTCGCAGATGGTATCAGACCCGCAAGAAGAGTAATTCCAAACGGGGGAGGCTAAGATTGGGGAAAAAGGAATTGGAGAGTATCGTAGCGGCACAACCCATGTCGGAGTCCGAATGTAACCGGGGCCACCAAATAGTAATCCTCCGAATGTTCCTCAAAAGGGGAAAACCCGAGAGGGGGAAAAAAGAGAACCACTGCAAACGCGTCCGATATACGTGAAGTTGAAATGTTTTAGAACCTTGAAGACTCGGGGTTTTTGAGCCTGGTGAAAAAAAGACATCAAAATTAGGAAGGGTGGGGGCTGCAAATTCTCGATGATTGACGGCAAAGAACACTCTGCAGTTCCAAGCCATGACCCGCGTCAGGGCGACCTGGGGTTTCGAGAAAAGAAGTTTCTACGGGGAAAAAAACAAAAGAAAACGGCCATTTCCTGTGCACAGGTCGCCGGGTCGTGCGCCGGGATCGTTTTTTTGGATCGCTTTCGGGGGGAGGCGAGGGTGGGCTCCTTCTAGCGGATTTCCTTGCCCCCATTCCAGAATTAATTGTTACTTACAATATAGAGAACGGAAAAGAAGGGGGGGTCCTACAGGAAGGTATTCTTCGAACATCATCAGCCCGCAATCTTAGTCGAGCAAAAAAATCTGAAGCATAGTTCGGAGGATAAGACAAGGGCGTAACGTCTTTTTCGTAACGAAGCTAAAACAAAAGGAATCGATCCAGAGGTCTTCCACTGCCTCTGAGGTCAACAGCGGGGAAGGTGCACGGCTAACTCACTTACCATTGAGTGTCACCTCTTGGGGCATCGAAAGCACGACGACGTCAGAAGGAAATCACCAGTTGGCGGTTGCAGAGGGGAGGGCGTAGGAAAATCACGAGCCGAAAGATGGGATTTATCTGGGCAACCGTACTTCTTTCGAGAAAGAATTTGATGACAGGGTAGCCGCGTTAGGACGGGCAGAAAGAACTCTTCTAGTTCCTAGATCACTGGAGAGGGAACCTGGGGATGAACGAAAGTGCATTCTTGGAAAGACTGTAGGTCAACAGACCGACATATCAAGCGCTTAGGTTGTCTCTATTGGCCTAGACTGGGTGGGGCATGTAGCGTGCGCAGTCGAATCCCTGCAGTAGGAATTCGCGCTACTAGAAACCCAGAAGAAAATTGAGAGCTAGATATACGAAGAGCCCAGGCTGGAATCTAGAGAAAAAGACCTTTATCTCTGGAGAAGGGGGGAAGTATCGGCCAGAGTTTTTCGGAGGACGCGGAGCTTTGACATGGGTCGTCTAAATAGTAAGCAGGATGTCGGGTCAGAGTAGGCAAAGGAAGCTTTTCAAGGGGGATTGTCACGGGACATTGGCACCCCACGGATGGTAAATTGTCTACAGCCGTGGTTCAAACAGACCAGTAAAAAAAAAAAATCAGTCGGCTTAACTAGAACAGTAGTCGGCATTATTCGTCAGAGCGGGGAGGACGGTTAAGTTCCCCCGTCTTCTCTCGAGGAAAAAGGCATGGAAGGGAGTTTGATGTGGGGGGGGGGAAAAGGCGAAGACGATGCATTTCCGCACTTGAGTGTGCATAAGACGAAAAAATCATCCCAGAAAATGCGAGACCCGGTTGCCAATCTTTCGGCAGTTAAGAAGAATAAAGTTTCCAAACACTGGAGAGTCCAAAGGTCGTAGGCGTCGAACCATGAAAGATCTAAGTAGTGAAAGGCGACCATAATACCTCCTTTCCAGTCAAGTCTTAGCATCTTGCTCAAGAACAAGATAGGGAAACTTTTGAGGACAGATTCCGAAGAAATTGTCTGAAAAGTGATCCAAGAGAGTGTACTGAAAGTCCAGGTGAAATGGATATTAATGCTTCTTAGAAGGGAAGTACCGTGGCAGATCGATGTGAAAAAAAACGGTCCATGTCGATGAAACGGGGTCGGATAAAGTAAACCGGAACATCCACCCAAAAAGAGCGAAAACACAGGGCGACCAGGGCGGGCGTGGAGTAGTACTTTTAGATCAGGAAGGGGGACTGTTTTCTTGAGGTTTGCTCAAAGAAAGCGTTGGAGCCACAACTGGAAGGAAAAGGACCTTCCGCAAACTCCGTCTCCCGTAAGACCGCATGTTGGTAATAAGAGCAAGAGAAAAAAAAAAAAAGAAAAAGAGACGGGTAGGCGGAATACACAGCCCATCGGAGGGGTCGTTAAGACAGATAGCCCAAAAAACGAATCAGCAGTTGGGGAATGATCCAAAAAACCTTTCCCTTGGGAGAAAAAACGATCACCGCGAGCAAAAAGGGTAGCACCGCGAACCCCAAAAAAGAGGAGTCGGAGCCATGACTCAACGACCAAGGTACAAGATAAGGCGCGCTCCGCCGTGTGGGGGCGAATGGTCGGGACCATTGAAACTCTATTTTAAAGGTTCTGAGAAAGGGCAAATGGGGAAAAGGGACTGGTTGGGATTGTCAGGAACACCATTAAAAAGGGCTATCCTTGGAGGAGGGAAGGCGCCGTGGGAGAGGTGGACTAACGACCGTACCTCTGTCATCACCATTTCCTGATGATTGAGGAAAAATGAAAGTAGTTTCAGAGGAAAATTTGTGCGGGGAAAGAGGAAAACAATATCGCCGAAGACTTCCATCAAAAACGAGAAGTCAACGGAGCAACAAGCTCTACAAGGAAGAAAACACGCAGCTCCAGGCAGTTGCCGCTATTTTTGGATGCTGGAGACATCGGGAGGTCTACGACAAACCTGATGGAAAGACAAGGTCTCAAACTATTATCGTAACGGAAGACTCAGGAAACAGGACGCGGAACTACGCAATAAACGGAGGGCTCATCTCTTGGGAAGGGGGGGTCGCAAAGGGATGACTAATCCTTCCGGAAACAGGGAAAGAAATCGCTTTCTAGGGGGCCAATAAAGGCTTGTAACCTCGGAGTTCTTCGGTTTAATGAAGACACGATCGTAGGGGCGTTGAACAGAGAAAAAAAGTTGGGTGCAAATTTTGTGGCACCAGAGAGAACCGACCGCCTCCAGCTATCACTTGGGAGAAAAATTTCATTGGAATCAGGGGGGTCGACTCAAAAGACGAAAAAGCCATCTAACTCTCTACAGGGAGGGACATTGTCAGAGTAGACTGGAAATCACAATCTGATCCTTACTCTTGATGACCCCATGAGCGAAAGACGTGTTAAGACAGGGCTCTGAGAAAGAAGACTCATAAGAAGGGGCCTGGTTCCTCACGAGCCAGGATCTTCTAAAGGTGTGTTTTCAAGGGCTGCCCATGGGAAGGACTTGGCGACTTACCATCACCATTTACGGACTTTCAACTAGAAGAATTATAGAAGATAGCTGTTCATTTCCAAGATAAAGGTCTATAAAGAGGTGAAAAAATATAAAAGTACAGCGATGCGGTCCGTCTGGATCTTCCCAGCATTGACCTTGAAGGCGTAGATCGGAGCATCTTAAAAGGAAAGGTCTCCTCAGTGTTGAGGATTCTTCTGCAGGAGGCGACTGCAACTATACTCTCTGGGAAAAAGCTCACACAGAAGAGACAGAAAGAAGAGAGGCTGAAGAGGGACTTTCGTTTAAAAGGATCTCCACGGAAGGTTCCAACGGAAAACAATTGAGGAGAGGAAACACAGCGAAAAGGAAGTTCCATCTCGACTCTGGAGGAAAATACCAGAAATATTAGGGAGGAGATCTTCGAAATGGACAGCGTAGACAAAGACGCGGGCCGCGTCCTTTGCGGAACTAGCAAGCGGGTCAAAGAGGACCTGGGGTCAGGGGGGAAGTCTTACGTACGTCATGTTAGTAATCAATTGACAAGACCGTGAAGGCTGAAAAAAATCACAAAGCGGGTGACCTGTAGAAAAAAAAAACTGTCCCTAAAAGGAATTTTTTCAGGGAATGCGCTGGGGGTCAAAGAAAAAGCACCGCGTCTGATATCTAAAGCCATTATTGCTGGTGGCTCTATAATCTCAGGGGGGCACTGGGAGGAGCACCCTCCTCTATTGGCCAGGGAGTCGAGGAAGACTTGGAAGCTGCACTACTGACTTTGAGAGGGGGACGGTAAAAAATCAAAAAAACGGCCACGACGCGTTCGCCGGTGATCTAGCTTCTGGCAATATCTTGAACAGAAATGACACAGATCGGGGAAGGATAACTGGGCTCCAAAAAATAATTCCAAGTACTTGGTCATACTTTCCTGGAGATTTGCGGCAGACGGTTCGTCTAGATTTTTGTCAGGCAGAGGTTCCATCAAGGTGAAAAAGGTGGAAGTTGAGCGCCGTATGGAACTTGCCAAGCGGGCAACTTGGACAAGACCAGGAAAATTAGACAGGAAGGTCATTTTCAGGCTTCTTTATTTGAGGAGGCAATTCGCTTGAACCCATCACTTCGGCAGAAATTCTGTATCACCATAACGTCACAGTGGAGTAGGTTGGAAAAAAGAACTTCACTCCTCGGTCGAGCTACTATAAGGAGGAAACACAGTTAACAACACAATATCCCGGGCATGGAAAGCCGTCGCGTAGATTCGCACATTGGATCCTGAAGAGCTACGTGCGTCAAAAACCGGGGGAGGGGTCCCTGCTGGGATAAAAAGGTGTGTATGGAAAATACCGAGATGACCGCGGATCCAGAGCACTGAATCTATATTTGCAGAAAGGCTCAGGAATTTCGGAGGAAGGGCATGAGGGGGAGGACTGGGGGAAAGACTGGCCCAACCCGAAAACTCTGGGGAGGATCGCTTTCAAAAAGACAAAAGAAATGGATAGAAGAAATCCGTGGGAAACAGCTTAAGGGCGAGTCCGGAAAGTACTAGAAAAAGTCCAGCTTGCTGCAGATCTGCCATAGCCGACGGCGACCAGCCCTACATCGGCATGATATCAGCAAACAGAATGTTCCCCGGGTCGCGCGTAAGGCCACACTAGAAAATAGGCATATCCAGAGAGTTTGAAAAATTAAACTCAGGATCTAAGCCAGTACCTCACGGGTCCCATTGGTGAAGGGGGGGTTCTTGGATGCGCCAGAGGTGGGAAGAGGGGGGGTTGGTTCAATCTCACCTGAGGGGGGGTAAGAATAGGGGATCTCGAGGAATCCAACAGAGTCGTAGAATCTCAGGAGCACGACTATTGGGGAGCTTGACCATCCGGGGAAAATAAAGTCCTTCGGTTTCTTTCATCAGATAAATGAGAAGTTCCAGGAGGTGGCAGAGAAGATCGACCATTACTGTCGACCTTTCCACTTGGTGAGAAGCCTGCCAGGGCATTGTAAGTTCCGGGGTCTCCGGGGACGCAGAAGGGTACTCACTTCAGGGTATTCGTGTCGGGATAGCTGGGAGTATGACGGTCCGTTCCTCTCGAACCACTCGTGCTAGAATCCTACGCTTGGGGCACTGAGAGATAAAAAATCTCCCAGTGGGGGAGGTTCCCGGTGAGGTGGACTGCTCGAGCCATTCGCGCTGGGCTAAGAAGAGCTTTAGGCCAGGTGACTCAGGAAGAAAAGGTGAAAAGAGGGACGTCTTCATTACTAAAAGTTCAAACCAGTAATAGGGCGGTCACCTGTTGTGTAAATACCACCCCACGGTAACAAAAAATAAACCATTTTGTGGGGGTTGGAAAAAAAGACAAATTTCCCCACTTCCAAAGAGGGTCAAAAAAAAACCCCTTTACAGACTGTTACGACTCGCTTGGCCGTTAGAAGGAACAAACCCATCCGCTACGTTGGAGCTGTCAGACTCTTCTGGCGTGGGGGAGGATTGAACAAGGACGGTGAACAGAAAGGGGTCGGAGTCCGAATTCAACGTTTCAAAGGGGGGACGCCTTTAGACTACGTGGGGGAGAATTCCTCAGGTACTTGGGAAAAGAATTGGACCTCGATAAAAGCCCAGACCATCAGGAGAATACGTCGAAGTGCGGTCTTCGTTCGTACTCGTGGTTGGGGGGGAGGAAGCCGGGGAACTGCCCTGGGGGGGGGAAATCAATTGGGTCCTTCCTGAAGATTCGTGCAGCAAGTCGCTCACCTTCGTTGCCAGGAGGAACACAGTCAACGGCTGGGGGGTTGTAGGAGGAAGCCGTTCTACTGAGAGAGAGGGGTCCTCTGGAACCAAGCCCCGGGGTAAGGGTCGGCCCGATCTTGACGCCGGGTCGGTGGATAAGACCTAGTCTGAAAAAGCTATTTTGGGAGAAGGAGACTGGACTGTTCCTTTCCAGGACCATACTGGGGGGAGGAGGGGAATTCTGTGGGCACTCTTTCGGTCGACAGACGCCAACACGGGGTCCCTAGGGTTCTATCGCCCGCGAATCATTTGGGGCTGGACAGTCTAGACTCCTTAGGCATTGTCCAACCAACAGGTAATAACTTCAAACACGATAGATATCGATTCCCCATCTAGAAAGGTGGCACAAAGCTGGGTTTATTGGGTCGGAAGGGAACATAAAAGGGGGGGAACACGAGTTCGAACCTATTTAGAACGAACTTCCAGCAACACACCAGGTTCATCGAGAATTCTTGGGGGTTGGGATACTCATAAGGGAGGTCGTCTTTATTAATCAACCGGGGCGTCCTTAGAAAAAAGTCCGGGGATCAGTCTACGAGGGGTCTATTCAACTACGAGATCGGCCGGGAAGGGGCGTATTGGGGGCCACTGCGTCCACCGAAGGGCAGGAGAGACCGTTTCAAAACGGAAGAACAAGAAGGAGGGCAGCGAGGTTCTGGTGGGAGGGGGAAGTTCCTCGTTGGGGAGGTAACACAAAACCCCAAAACGCAAAAAAAAAAAACAAAAAAAAAAAAAAGCAAACCCCCCATTGTGGGGGGTTTTTTGGTTTTTTTTTTTGGGAGTGTTTTTTGTTTTTTTTTTTTGTTTTTTTTTTTTTGTTTTTTTCCCCCCCCCCCCCCCACCCCCCCCCCCCCCAAACCATCCTCCCCCACCCCTCCAACCCTACCCCCAAACCCCCTCCCCCCGCACCCCCCCTCGAACCCCCCCCAACAAAAAAAACCCACCCCCCCAAACAAAAACCCCACCCCAAAACACCCGCAACCCCCCCCCCCCAACCAAAAAAACGCCCGCCCACCCCCCAGCCCCAACCCCCCCCCATACCCCCCCCCCCCCCAAACCACCCCACCCCCACCACCCCCCCCTCCCCCCCAAATAATACCACCCCCCCCCCCCCAACACCCCTCCCCCCACCCCCCTCCAATTTTTTTTTTTTTTTGTTTTTTGTTGTTTGTCACCCGAACCGCCCCCCCCACCCCCCCAAACACCCCAGGGTAGTCTCCTCCATTAGGGTGGCCCTCGATACTGAGCACAGAACCTTGAGAGGCTGGGGGTAGTCCTACTTCAGTGCACAGCGGTACTCTTCACTCCAACACGGAAGCCTCTTGGGAAGGAGAGTACCTCCATTGTTCTAGTCGGGGAAGCGAGAAGCCGAGGCAAGGTGATGTAGTAAGCGGACTGTCAAGTCCTGGGATTTCTATTTGGCTGCAGCGTTCCATTTAACCCTTCAGAAGGGTTAAAGGGAGAAGAGCCGTGAAAACCAAAAGAAAACAGCCCAAGGCAAGGATCAACTCCGCGTAAGAGTAGGGAGGTAAGCGGGCCTCCCATTTGCTCTACTTTTCAGGAAGAACGGGGGAAAGGGAATTCAGAATTGGGATTTCTGCGGGAGGAGCGTTCTCTTAGAGATCAGCGGTGAGACTCAGGGGAGCCCGCTCCTCCCATCTGAGCGTAACTAGAAGGGGGGATGGTTCGGCAAGGGTCTTTCATCGGGAGCCCCGGGGGGGAAACATCCCCAAAGAATTAGTCGACCCCAAGAGTCTACGTGCCCGCGAAAACGAAGAACTCACTCGGTCCTCTACTTAGGGGAACATTCTGACAAGGAACGTTTAACGGACAGATGAGGAGGGGGAACACGGAGGAGGACCAACTTTCCTCCGTTAGGAGGGTGGTGTACTCAGAGGACGTTCGGAGAAGTATGCACAGGGGTTCTGGGGACCAAGGGGTACTATTACTGCTTTGTAGGAACTCGATCAACTGCGGCACTTTGAAGAAAGGACTGCGTTGAAGACGGCTTCTCTGGGACGGAGAGTACGGATTGGACGAGAAATCCGGAGAGTAGGAGGGCAGGACACAAAGTGGAAGAGGAAGAGTCAACTCTCAGGGGCTACCGCATCAAGAGAAATTGTGCAGCCTGCGTTCTGTAGGCAGGAGAGAAACGATGTGGGTCGTTTAGACCCCAATTCGCCCCCACATCAATCATGTTTTAGCATCCAAGGAAAAAAAGGGGCCAGGTATGCATCAAGATAACCTCAAGAACAAAGTTTCCTATCGAAAGACCCCAAGAATAAGATGG
>Ga0179591_1350043_pt1 | contig 14359 bp, 10 predicted proteins | sample CZOMad2_1_08_16f_FD_182891 | JGI IMG/M metagenome (GOLD analysis project Ga0179591, IMG submission 182891) | Vadose zone soil fungal communities from Angelo Coast Range Reserve, California, USA - CZOMad2_1_08_16fungal (PacBio error correction) | ecosystem: Environmental > Terrestrial > Soil >...
GCTCTGGGAGGCCTTCGCGAGTAGGATACAACGCGGACGGAACAATCAAACTTGAGCCACATTAGCCCTGATGTGTAAGGATACAAAAAAAAGGCTGTAAAATCGGGAAACTGATGTGAAAAGAAGTGTTGGCACTCACCACGGAGACGGCAAAGATACTGAGTGTAGAGTACGATCGTCTGGTGCTAAACCCAGTGGTGAGCAAAGGCAAAAGGTATCAAAGGTGGGTAAAGGCTAAAAAGCGGCAACATGGTAAGTACTCAGCGTAAGGAGGTTGAATCGGCCTGCGGGCGTCCAGTAACTAAAAAGAACACAGATGTGACACGATCTCGGGGGAAAAAAGACACAACCCGAGCCATACGTCGACGATACAGACCCGAGGAAGGTGGCTTCCGTGGGAAGTAAAAAGAACATAGAGAAAAATCAGTCAGGACGGGCACGGCTAAGGTTGTAAAGGCCGAACCTTCAGGTTTACGGACCGGTGAAAGCGAAGGACAGGGGGGCAGGCGCGCCTAAACTGAGAGGGCAAACGGGGGTGCGCAACTGCGACCGCACAGCGGGAGGGTTAACGCCAAGCCGGACATGCCACTGACTGCAGCCAAAGAGGTGAGGGGCATGCAGCGGAATGGCAGGGTCTCCCTCGACTATCAGATACAACAGTGAGCGCAGGGGAAGCTTGAAACGGAGGCGGCCGAGATGCACTGAGTGGACCATGGACGCGTGACAGAGTTTGAGTAGACACAACGGCCTTAGCAGGCTGCGACACTCGAGGGAAGAAAGCATGCAGGCAATGCGTGGTGGGGAGATCGTGGGGAGGATGAGGGCAACAGCCAAAGAAAGGACGGGATTAGCAGTGCCAGGACATGAAGCGTACCGTGGCAGAGAAACTTCCGTCGCAGACCAAAAACGAAAAACAGGGGGGGAATCGTGAGTCCCGCCCGTCCTAAGGGGCAAAAGGGGGGAGAGGAACCCGGGGGTCGACTGTTGTTAGACGGCAAGGCTGAAACATCAAGAGGAAGGGGGGAAATGGTCCGACATGCCTGATCCCTGCGCAAGGACAAGGGAAAAAAGCCAAGGTGTGGGCGCGAACGTGCACCAGCTTCGGGCGGTAACATTACGCAGGAGATAAAACGGGGCCACGAAGAAGGAAAACCGCGGAGAATAACGACGAAAAGTTGGCGAATCTATCAGGATTGCGAGGATACGGTATCAAGAAGGCTCAAAACTCCTGATTTACCAAAGGAAAGCTTTAGCGCTAGAAACAGCATCGGGAGAATCAGCGTCCGGGGATCGGACGGGGTCTCGTCACTGTTTACTAACGCTCCTCCCCCGAAATTAGAGCACAGCGCACGGGGGTCACACAGGGAAGCTTCTTCTTGAGAGACGAAATTAACAAATCTCCAGAAGCCGGGGGGGTTAACACCGGATGTGCGACGGTCTCTGCCAGGAAAATGGGCTCGAACGCGAACGCCTGTCGAACAACGGGACAGCAAATATGGCGGCGAAATATAACCGATACATGTACTCCTGGAAAAAAGCTCCAAGAGAACGGGGGGCTGACGGCCCACATGCCTAACGTGAAAAGATCAGGTCCGAAAAAAAAAAAGAGAAGCTCACTTCAGGGAATACGTAGAGTTTGACTACAGGCTAGGAAAGAAGGGGGGACACAGAAAAACTAAACGCACTGACTATGGAGGCGGTACACACGAGGGCTAAGTGGAATAAAGAAGCGACAAAGGAGTGAGGAGGAGAAAAAAGTCACCAGGGGTTCTCTGCACGATAGAAGGGTACCGATGACTCAGTCAGACCGAGAAGTACGCGCACCTTCACACCAACTTTCGCGTCAGCAATGAAGTAGGACAGGTACTAGGGAGAAGTAGTAAAAAAAAGGAGTACTGGGTGGAGGTGAGTAGACTGCGAGAGGAATCAATAAACAGGAAAAATGGCCATGGCAAAAAGGTACAAATCAAGGAAGGAACGAGGAGAGAAACGGTCTGCTACTCAGGGGGGAGTGACCTTACGGATGTTCCGAGAGCAACACACACTCGGGGAGTGAAACAACAAGCAACAGAGGTTCCGATGCTAAAGTAGGGCGCGCGCAACTAAACACAGGTGGAACCAATCGTGTGACGCTAGACCATTCCAATAATTTCTCTCACAAGAAGGAAAGCGAACCAACGCAAACATATCAGGGCGAGGTATTGGAGGGCCTGAATACAAGTGCGCAAAAGGCAAAATCAAAAAAAAGGAATATCGGACAGGGGTGGGGTGTGCAAACGGACTACGAAGAAGTTCCACGGGAAGCAGGAGGCAAGGTAAGACGAGGTTCCTCGTATGACGGTCCACCGCGGGAGAGTGGGAGAAAGAGCCATCATACTCGAGAGCGAGAAACGTGCCAGAGAGGAGGCGGATAGCCAAAAACTCAGGGCCGTCCATCAGGAGGACGTAGACGAAAAGCTAAAAGTGATCGCATGCATTAACGAGCCGACCCAATGACTATTGGGGGGACCGGACAGGCAGAGAGTATCGCGCTGCAGTGTAACACTAATAAACCGTAAAAGTCGAACGCAGGACAAAGTAACCGATCGTTGGTGCAGAAAAGAGGACGCACGACGGGAAAAGGGGGAGAACCACAACAAAACTTTCCGAACAAAAAGAGAACCCTCGGACGCGTCAGGGTAGTGAAAAAAAAGAGTACTAGATGCCAATCCGGAAGAAAAGAAAGGACAAATGCGTATACAAAAAATGCGACACGCGAATGCTGAAAGCGAAGACGGGGGTAGGCCTGGCGATAATTCATGAAGATGACATAGGGCAACCAGAGCGCGCAGCAGAGAGCAGGACAAACTGGGGGTGGGTTCCCCACTGCACGAGCGCTCTATGACGCACTACAAGGCCAGCGCTTGAATGGGGAAGTCGCCAATTCTGAGACTGGGGCAAAGTGCTTTCAGTAGAACCATACGGAGGTGGACGGTCGAGGTAGAAAAAGGAAGTGTCTGTAACAAAGCTGTCAGAGCGCCGAAGAGTAAATCCCAAAAATCGATGGGTCTTCTCTCAAAAAAAACAGGGAATAAAACGAGAAAGAACGACTGGATCCCAGGGATGACCGGCTCCCAGAGCATCCACCCGCAAGCAGAATAAATCACAGAAGAAATATCGGGGCTAGACCGTAGTGGAGCGAAAGCACAAGTCGTATCAACGGGGGGAAAAAACAACGCAGCAACGGGATTTGAAGCGGAGCCGGTGGACCAACAACTGGGGGTACGAAACCAAGAAGCTGGAACCAAAAAAAAATAACGCAAAACAATCGGTTCATCCCACCAGCAGAAGAACGCAGCATGGTCCCGGGACTAGATCTGTGCGGTGACCGCGGACCACTCCTGTACCACCTGTTGACGAGGAGGGGGCAGGGAAAAGCAGACGGAGCCTACGAAAGTAGAAGACCGCTAGAAGAGAGGTCGGACAAAAATAAAAAACAAGGTGCTGCAGGGCCAGTAGGCCTGACGATAAGTTCTACGGTTGGAGCAGAACAACGGAGAGCAGATCGCGGAAAGAAGAGTTATCCGTTAAATGCAAAGGGCGCTTCGGGTCTTGCAGACCGATACTGAGGGAGACCGAAACATGCGGCGAACGATGAAGGGGCGCCGAATCTCGGCTTTAAGCGAGGGGAAGGCAACGGTTCCAGACGCTAGATGTCATGGCAGAAGAGACAGTAGTAACTGTCGGGAGAGGTGTACGGCGGAAGACCGGCACTGAGTAGTCGATGTGAAAGTGTGCACAGCCGGCTGAGGAGTCGGTTACAACATGTTCGATAGGAGCGGGGGCTTTACCCTCAATAACGGGCATAGAACATCTTACAGTGCGGCGGTATCTCGGGAGCTGATTGGAAAGAGGTGGGATATATGCGAGCCTAAGCCATAAAAGTTTTCAGACAATGGAAGCGGGGTGGGGCGCTCCAATACATGGGAAAGCGATTATGCGGGTCACTCACCAAAAAAGGTAAAATAAAACTATGGGCAACTCGGGGACACGGAAAACATCAACCGAGTCTGTAAAAGACCCGTGCGAGGAGGGTCCAAGCATAGAGCGCCATGAGTGGTAAATGTTTTCCCTTGAGGCCTTCAGGGGGGGCGAAATGGTCGACGAATTAATAACGACCAGCATCCCTAAACCCAAAGGGCCGAAAAGCGGCAGGGCGCGACTCGCTTCACCGTTCGCGGTTGGTAACGTCGTAGGCCGGCAACAGACAAAATCAAAATCCCGTTTCCGGGCGGATAAACCAAACGGGGAAAAGCGCAGAAGGCCGTGGAAAACGGTCGAGGCTGGCTGCGGAAATAAACCAAAAACGTGCAATAGGTAAGTCTGCTTAAAATGCCAGCTCCAGATGGAAAAGAAGAAAGGGGAAAACGGAGCATTGGGGTTCAGAGGGGAAAGTCGCTGCTTGATGAAGTGGGGGGCGGGGTGAAACCACGATTTTTTTGTCAACGAGTGAAACCGGAAGGAGAGTTGCTCATGGACAGAGGGTAAAACTGAGCACGTCAATGACGCTTTCTGTACCAACGTGGGGTGATGAAGTCCGGACGTCAGTTCGAGGACGAGGAAAGCGGCTGGTGAGGGACGTATTTTCTAATGCGATGGGACGAAAGCCAAAACCGGATGTGCCGAAAGAACGTCGTCGATCGCCTGCTAACCGAACTAAAACACCTGTGTGGAACAGAAAAAGGCGGGTCAACCGTCAGAGCGTAGGGACGCTCGATCCAGCGATGAAAACTCAAAACCCAGAAGAAAGCATTTGACGACTTCTGCCTAAAGGATGATGGCAGGGGCTGGGCAGATGGCCAACGTTAATATAGGCTGAGGAAAAGCGGCACAGGGCGTGAGGTTGGAAGGAGAACGGGGGACGGGGTAATAGCCGGGGAGAATCACTCGAACGCACGCGGGTATACCTCGCGAGCGGCTCAGAGGGGTCGGGCACCGTCAGGAAGCTCCATGCTCAAAAGAAGGTAACTAACCGGTTCTTTACACCGCCCGCTGGGAGACCGACTAAGGTCAAGGGACAGGGTGTCTGTCGTCGCGTCAGGGTTAAACGGAGGGGGAAGCACACTCTCGCAAGATGCAAGCGGGGGGCTTCGTTCGCAAAATCTAAGGCAACCATACATGCATGAATACAGGAAAAGAAGCGCTGATCGACCGGTAACGAGAGTTCTTTGAACGGAGTTAGAACGGTAAAAAAATTTGGTTAGAGTAAAGGGCGCGCATGTCATGTCTTCTTCAATGCGCTAACGAGTGAAATTGCTGACGCACCGTTACACCAAGGATCACCACAAGTGATGACATGAGGGGGCGGCGGCGTCTCCGACACGGGAGAAAGAAACTTGAAGTTGCGACATGCGGAAAATCCGGAGAAGCGCTGCACAGGGAGCACCTCGTTGGGACGGGAGGGGGTCTCACTCGAGCTTTCAGGTCCGGTCTGCGTCTGCAACGTTCATCTGCGGCGAGGGCAATCGTTCGCGCGGGGATAAAGCTATGTCGGGGGGTCTCCAATCAAAAAGCCACGGTCGCTGGTGCGCAGTTTAGGGGTATTGTGCAAGGTCACGCATACGCACATTCTTGAGAGTGACACCACGGGCTCGTGGAAACGCAAATTAGGTGGCAAAAAGCGCGAAATCAGGCGCAAAAAGCGAGAGAAACTACAAAAGCTCCGCGACTGATAAGTCAAACGGCGGAGGGGGTGTGCTATCACGAAAGATCACACACCAGACTCGTTTATCTTCGTACGACTGGAACAGGGTCTCAGGGGAACCGTCCGGACGGAAAAAAGCTAAAAGAATCGCGTTAGTCCCACTACGAACTCGGTCTGGGAAGATCTCTCAGAAACAACCTACCAGTAAAAGGTCATGCGTCGCGTCCAAAGAACGTGAACGACGGTGACAGGCCGGAACCCTCCTGAACTGGAACACTCGTGGGGAAATTATCCCTCAGTCAAGACGCAATGGGGTCTCTGATAACAATGGGTCTGTCCATACGTGTTCAGGTAGAATATCCCAAAAAGCTCTGTCAGGAGGGATCACGTTGAGAGGGTTTCATCGGCCTCAAGAGCTCTAAAAAAAAAAACGGAGGGAGTAGGCAGAGATAGATGCCTTGACTTTAATTGACCGATCGCAACTTGAAATACAGACTGAACCCAGGTAGCGCAGAACCGACGAAGGATGGGGGGGGAGGATGGTCGTAAGACGAGCAGACGCTGGAAAAGTAGCGGTAAACAGAACCCCGGTGAGGACGCCTGACGGAGGGTAAAGAGAAGGACATCTTAGGTCAGTTCTGGGGGTGAAACGAGACACGTCGAAGGAGGAGAAGACGGGAGTGTGTCTCGAACCTCCATCGTAACTAAAAGCGCTTCGAGCTAAGCGATTGCTGCCAGGGGGAATGGAAGCAGCGAGCAAACATTCCTTGTCGCCTAGCAAGAAGGTTGGGGAAGGTGTCCGAATGAACTCCGTCGAAAAAACGTTGGTAGGAGCAAAACAATTGAGGTCGCCGACAGCACCTTTCACCTACGTCAACATCGGGGGCAGTCGATCACAACAGGACGCACCTGGTCGAACAAAGGTGTCGGAGGACTGAAGATCACGAACGTATCCCGGACGCCATCCGGCCTGGCGACATGAAGGTCAGTTGGAAGTAATCTCATATGTTAATGAAATAGGGGGGTGCGAAAGAGAAGGTGCAGCGGCGAGTGAAGGAGCGCAGATCTGAAAAAAGGGGCGCGAGACAAGCGCTCTCGCAACGAGCGTGGGGGGGGGGAAGAAGGTGCGCATCATTAAAAAACTTCGTAAGTGGGGACGGACCGAGCGCCGTCCAGACCTAACAATAGAGCATCCAAGAGCGGAGAAGGACGACAACCATAAAACAATCATAGCTCTTCGGGGCATGCCAAAACCACAAGGGTGAGGTCACGCAACGAGTCGGGATTGTCTTAGGTAAAACCAGGGTGCGAGCGCGAAGGGCCAAGAACTCGAAGACCTCGACGCCGGGCCAGGGAGAATAGAAGCGTCACCCGGTGGTACGGGGGGGAAAATAGACAGATCGACGGGTCGCTGCACATACGACTATGGCTCCTCTAGTTTGGAAATGGGTGGCCTCCCGTCAGGAAGCATCTCGCGGAACTCAGTCCGGATAATTATAAAGCCAATGACGAGAGGGGCCTCTAGCGACCATAGCTCACTAAAGAGTAGGAGATCCTCAGTTATAGGAGGGACTCGATACAAAAGAAGCCGGACGGTAAAGGGTGGTGAAATAACTTCAAGGAGTAAAGAAGAGACGACGGAGAGGAGGCCAATGCGGGTCAAGATTGGGTCATTAGATATCACATCTCGCTCCTCGAAAGCCCGCTCCTGCCACAAAGGAAAAAGGTCCTGAGCGGCCGACAAGCGGCCCGCCGGGGGAAAAAAGGGGGATAGGAAATGTCGAACACAGGCTACAAGAGTCAAGACGGTTACCTACGCCTCTACGGACTTTTCGAGAGACTGTAAAAAAAGCTAAAGGCTGCGAGGGCGAACGGCACTGGGAAAAAAGAAGGATTGGCGAGAGTACAGATTTACCGTGGGCAACACTGAGGGGGGAGGGGGGACGAGGAGGATCCTCCCTAACGTCGCACGACAATTTCGGATCAGAGGAGTCTGAGACGCAGCCACGGGAAGTGGGACGGCTCTGCGGGGAGTGGGCTTATGAAGTCCAAAAACCACAGGGCGAAAACCAGTCATGGGAGCCCGGTGTCAGGGAGAGTTATTATGCTCTACGGGGGGTGATGACGGTAAAGAGAACGGGAGAGGAAAACCGACTCGGGTCAAGGGGGACCAGAGCTCAAAAGGTAGGGCAAAGACAGGTTGAGGATATCTCCACGTTCAAAAACGGCCTCCCGAAAACCATTAGGCACCGCAATGGATTAAAGGGGAATAGAAGGGTCGAGGAAAGGAATCGAGAAGATGAGAGCAGGGGCGAACCTCGGGGTTTCAAGGGAGCAAATAAGGGGAAAAGGCCGAGGTGCGGGGAGCATTATGTAAGGATCTGGGTTCGCATCCTCGCACCATCAATGGGGAAAAGGAAGGAAAAAATCAAGGGCGCGGAGACATCCAGGAGGCCGAACATATCTCTCGCACGTCCCAGCGCAATGAAAGAGGCATGCAAAAGGGGAACTTTCAAGTACTAGCCCGCGACGAGTTGCAGTAACCCTTCTTCTGAGTCGAGAGAATGAAAGTGGCGAACGCGAAAAAACCAGTAAAAAGAAGCGTCAGCTAGGGACAATCGCCGAAGTAGGCAAGTCGAGGCGTGACGAAAAAGACGAGTCTCGGGGTACTGATAGGTCTGTACAGCCGTACGAGGGAATAAGAGAAGAGCCGTTTGTCGACGGGAGATGGAAAAAACAGGCGTCATCGCGACTTAAAAAAAGGAGAGCCCCATAGCCTGTCGAAGGGTAAGATCGTCACGAGGGGGACGTAAAAAACCGGGTGGTAACACAGTAACACCGTCCAACAGAAAACGGGGTCAGAGTGAATGGGAGAGCAAAGGGGGGCATCGGGGAATACACTCTCGGTTTCTATTCCATACTAGACCAGATGATGATGCGCTGCAGGGGGGGATAGGAAAAAGGAAAGGTAGAACGAGTCCCTCGTCGTGGTATAGATCCAACAAAACAACAACAACGAGGGGAGTAAGAGATCCACGACTAGTAGGAGTCATGACCGTGCGCTTCTATACAAGACCTCCACCCGGCAAAAAGATAAGGAGGAAGAAAGCGTATGGAATCACGGAGAAGGTAAAGGAAAGTAGTTCACTAAAGGACAAGCCTGCAAAGTTGGATTTGGGGGGGGGGGAAACTTTCTCTGTGTTGGTGCAAAAGGGGACCGTCACCCCGACAGGGTGCTATCGTCGCTACGGCAGCCAGATAAAGGTCACATTCTAAGCCTGGGAAGACTCTCATGCGCCCCTTTTTAGCGATCGGCGTTCCCTTAAAAAAACAAAAGCCCTGCGCTGGATCAATAAACGCGCCGAATGACTCGAGAATTTACAGGGACCTATCCAAGATCGGGGGAGAAGCTGCGTACGGCGATTGGGAGAACGCGCTGGCTGTCCTTTCTGCGGCTACGGGGTTCAGAGGGTTGGAGGATTCAACTGTAACTCAGTTCGCAGGGGACAAACGCGTGGTCAAGTAAAGATCGGAGGGGAGAGGCGGGTTCCTTGCACGATTCTTGGTTACGGCTTCTAGAACGAAGCGGCAGGAACGGATAAAGTAATAGGGACGACCGGGGGGGTTCGGGCCTCGAGATTTCCGTGGGCCAGAGAAAAACCAAGTCAGGACGTGGGGTGTAAAAACAAAAACAAAGAGCTTCAGTCGGCTGGCCCAGTAGGAGGGGCGTGACTTTTAGGGTCAGCTGTCTCATTGAGAAATTTCGGAAAAGATCGGCGAGACCGAACATAGGGTGAAACTGGAGGGTCTAGTGTAGACCGTGGTCAGACCATTGGGATAAACCTGAAAAACCGTTGGGGCACTACCTGAAGCTCTGTCCTCAGAATGAGGAAAGCGCGGGTGTGAGACGGGAGTGCTCGAGGTGGTACCAAGCCCGAGGAAGCAACCGTCCTCTAAGGAGGGGCGCATAAAAGGTTCGATTCCTTTCTTTGAAAACGGGGGCTTCTCGAGAGTAAAAGCCACTACCCCAGAAGAGAACGCCATATTCATTCAAAACTCTCGAGCTCTGACGGCATTTGTAGGGGTAGAGATCGGACCGCCTCCTCGAAAAAAACTCAACAAAGAAGAGTTGGGAAAAAGTAACCCGAACTTTACAATCTCAGAGCAGGGTAACAAACTCAAAAAAAGACGTCACCAGGGCCTCTTTTAGAGATCCGGAGAGACGCACCGCCGCTTTGTGCGTCTTATTTCAACGGCTTCGAGAAAAGGGCGTTCGAAAGATACGATTACCAGAAACTTGGGGCTGCGCGTGCGCTGACCGGAGACTCTTGTTGAAGTGCCGTCAGCGGGTCAAAGGGCTTCACCTGCTTTTCTAAGACGAATGAAACCGCCTTGAGAAGGGCCCGCGAATAAGTCGACGCAGAGGCTCACACACGAAAAGGAGGTAACCAGGAGGGGGACAAAACGTGTAAAAAACTGATTCGGGCGCGGGGTACTCCGCGATCAAAAGGAGACCAAACTAATATCTTACAGCTTCGACTTATCGCAGAGGAGGTGACTGCGGCCGTGCGATTGACGGATCCTTCCTTGGCCGTAGGGCTTTAAGGGCGAGCGCTGCGCGCGAAAAAAAAGCGCTCAGGGAACCAATCTCTAGCGGTGAAGAAAGGGGGGCTCAGCTCGTGGGGAAAAAACAATTAACCTGGGTGTCGTTCACGAGAAGGGGACTGCTGGCTTGACGGTTACTGCCGAAGGTAAACCGGGGAAAAAAATAGCAACTCAAATCAAACCTTGACGACCCGCGAATTCTTCGAAGTACTCACTCAAGTGGAAGGAGGGAAGTCGCTTCAGAGGAAAGGGGGGATCCGCGGGACCTCGGGGAAGGTAGGTGCAAATTAATGGCTGGGGAGATCAAGGCATGACATTTCTCAGCAATTCTCAAACTAAGCCGCCTCACGAGTGAAGTCTCGAACAAGAGAACGATTGCTCAAGGGAAAGCATCTCCCTCGCAAAAAGGGTCATATCTCGCAACGCAGTTGAAGGAAAAGGCTAAGCTTGTCGGCCCGCGAAATTGCAGCTAAGGCTCTGCGAGTAAATGTTAGACCGGCGGCTATGTATCATGCCGAACGGGAAAGACCGCTGGGGGGGTGCGCAAGTGTGCATTAATCTAGGAGCTGGGTCTGCAGGGGAACGGGTGTGAAGAGAAAGAAGAGACTACTTCGCTCTCCCGGGACTGACGGTCTAAATTCTTGAAAAAGGAAAACGCAGCGAACACTAAGTGTGCGCTGCGACGAGGCATGCCGGAGTAAAAGAATCGAAAAGGAAAAATCCGGGCAGATATACCCTCGGTTCGCTCTGCGAGCGTACTCGCGGGGGCGATGTTCCTAGCTCTCGCGAACCAAGAACGAGACAAAAAGAGGAAGGAAAGCGATCGTGAAACCGATTGAAAAACTAAGCAGCGTCTAAACGCAGGACATTCGGCAGCACGCTGGGGGGTTTGGAGAATCCGAGCGCAGCATCTTGTACGGCAGGCGAAGACCGTTTCGTATAGTAGGGGTCGCAGGGAAGAGCCCGAAAAGCTCGGTAATTATGTCCACTTTTCAGGGGGAAATGCAGAGAGCAAGTCAGCGACTCACACACAAAGGAGGGGAAAGGAGGGGATGCCTTAAAGGAAGGCTTCAAGTACAAAAAAACTCCCATGACCCAAGAGGGGAGGGAAGGGGTCGACCTAAGCCGGCAAAAATACCCTGTTCGAATACAAATCGCCCTGCGACAGGCGGGAGGTCATTAACCCCGAAGGGGCCGCAGTAAGGAGTTAGGAAACAAGGGAACTACCGAGGGTAAATTCTGGGTTCGAGAAGCCGACGAGGTAGAACAGATTTTGCCAGGGGAGCGGAAAAAAAAGGAAAGGCGCTACGCCCGAGTAACGCTAAAGCGAATAAATTCCTGGCCGAACTTGGGGAAAGGTCCCGGCCGACGAAGCTAGCACCGTAGGGAGGAAACGTAGCGGGTTTGAACGTGGGTCAGGGCGGCGACGTTGTAAGGTGCGACTGAGGAGGGAGAAGACTCCCTTTCACCTTCAGGAGCACAGAGCAGCAAGGGAAAAATAAAAGAAGTAACTTGGGCAACCGCTTGCGCTCGAGGGGAATACATAAAACACAGTAAGAACGCACATTCCGGCTCAAGTTAAGGGATGGCCATACTAAGTCTCATGAAAGCGGAAGGGAAAAAAAGAGGAGAGAAAGACTTTCCTCTCTTCGATTGGAAATGCCGCGTCATGTCATAACGACAAATGCGCGGAACTCTCGCTCAAGACGTGAAGGGGGAACTGACACCCTCCTGGAGTCCCTTGATCAGCGAAAGCCCTAAAGTCACGCGAAACCCTAGTCAACCGCTCGAGAGGGACTAACGGATCCAGCACTCGCTAATAAAATCAGTCAGTAGCACAGAGAAAAAAAGGAAAGGGAGCGAGCAGGTGCAAACAAGCGGGGGCGGGGGAAACAGTACGCTCGACCGATCCGCGAATGCAACATGCGGAAAAAAAAGGGTGAAGGCACGCGAGCAAGGCTAAAGAGGGCGGTCTCGGAAGCAAGAAAAACCGATTTCCAAGAGAGGGTTAGCGCTACAGCTAATAAAGCACACGCGCAGGCCGGATCATATTCCCGTAATCCTCACATTTCTACTAAAGAGAGGAGTCGGACGCTTAGATGCTGGAAGGTGACTCACCTTTATAGGCTCGAAAAAGAAATCTCCCTTGTTAACAAAGTATGTGGAGGATAGTTTATAAACAGAAACGCTCGGGGACACGGAAAGGGGGAACGTTAATTTTAGGCTCAAGAGGACGAGAGGGAAACAGTAAATCACTCGCGCACACACTCGAAATCCCGTGATCTAGGTTCGGTCAAAAAAACGAGCCAAAAAAACGGCCAAAGAAGGGGAAGTATATATGTCCAAAACAACAAAGCTACGACTGGACCTACCTGCAACGACAGCTAGGGTGCAGAAAAAGCAGGAAGGGGACCGGCGCGCTAACCGTTTCGATCGGACGGACGCGTTGGAAAACTAAACCTGACTAGAAAAGAGGGGTGTAGGGAAGCTCGACCGTGAAACAACTCGGCTGTGGGGATGGCACCTCTGGATTAGGCCTGACCTCGAACAACTTGCCGGAGGTCGCAGAGGAGGGCGTGAAGTTGGCTCGAGTGTTGCAATGGGACTTCGGGGGGAGAGCCCTCGAAACATCCAGGGAAATCGAACCAGTCTGTGCGAGGGACGCGAGAAGGGGGGACGGTAACGACTCGTTGGATGACGGAAACGAGAAAGGCGTAACAAACTCGATATGGGTGGTGAGCATGATGGCGCCAGCTCCGTAAATATTGGGTCAAAAGGAGCCTAAAAGGGACATTACCCCAGTATCAAAGACCAAGCCAGACAGGAAATGGAGAGGTAAGTTCGCTGGGGAAGGCCATCGTATACTCTTTCGAACAGGGAAACTAAAAAAGAGGGACACGTAATCCATCATCCTGAGCAAAACGTATTTTAAGCGGCGGTCCACCGCTTGCCGCCCCCTAGCTGGTAGCGTCCCGACATACAAAAAAAGAGAGGAACGCGAACACTAGGCCGCGATAGGCTTTTCCTCTGGTCCGACCATATTACTACGCACGTCTGGAAGAAAGGAAACAGTCACGGCTGCATAAGCATTACAACGGAAGACCCGAGGCGGGGGCAACAAAGTTTCTGATTCATCAGAACGGTGCAGTGCTAGGGGGAAAAAATCGCCCGACTCAACCCTTATAAGAAGCGTCAGTAAGAGGCGGGAAAAGCTCAACGGTCGTCATTCGAGCTCTGTCCGAAAACAAAAAATCGAGCCGTTAGGTCTGGTTCCCTGCTAATTCGATGGCACGTATAGACAGCCGGGGGGTAAGGGAGGGGAACGCAATTCGATAAAATGAGTCTGCGCGAAATGTGACAAAACGAGATGGGAAAAGAAGGGGGGAGGCGAGAGAAAGGAGACTAAAATTCGGTTTGACGTACCCAAAGGGGAACCCTGAGCACACCACATACACTGGCAGTGCCTGTAGTCTACAGGAGCATACGAAGAAACGCAGAGAGGGGGCCGGGAGAAGGCGATTCGGATCGGATGAAAAAAGCTCAAACGAGCGGGGAGAGAACGCGCATCCCTCATAAGAGTGATCTCTCTAAAAAAAAAAACGTATGGAGAGAGATGGATCGTTATCTCTGGCATGACCACGGGAAAAAAAAGAATAAACCCGGCAGAGCTCAATATCGTTAGGGGGAAAAATCGTATGCTCAGGAAAGCGCGGCAGGCGCGATGTAGAAGGGGCCACTCCATTCACTCAAAGGGTCGTGACCGGGGGGGGAGAGTCGGGGTTGACCCCACGTTGTATACGGAACAGACGTGGGCGATCAGCGTCTACAGAAAGGGGCTCGTGCCAACATCTCGGGGCAGCTGGGGAGAGGGAGGAAATTACGGCCAAGTGGGTTCAGTCCTGGCGTTCCGCGTAAAAGGAACCGAGGAATCAACGTACGGGAAAATCGACTCCAAGAGGGTCACAGAAAAGCCGCTATAAAAAAATATCGAGTGTCGGACAAATGCCGAGAGAAAACGGAAATTGCTCATAGCTGTAAAGACGGGGATCGGCTAAGGGGGGAGCGGCCTAT
>Ga0179591_1438116_pt1 | contig 14358 bp, 20 predicted proteins | sample CZOMad2_1_08_16f_FD_182891 | JGI IMG/M metagenome (GOLD analysis project Ga0179591, IMG submission 182891) | Vadose zone soil fungal communities from Angelo Coast Range Reserve, California, USA - CZOMad2_1_08_16fungal (PacBio error correction) | ecosystem: Environmental > Terrestrial > Soil >...
CTTAACTTTGGGATCAAAAGGGGGGGACCCAAAAAAGCAGAAAAAGGGCCCTCGAAAAAAACTGGTTTTATGAAAAGATGCTGCTCCCGGCACAAGAAGGGCTTTTGCTTGGGAGAAAAAAAAAAAGAGCAGGCTGGAAGGGGGAGACGCCGTCGTTCCGCCAGAAAAAAGAACACCTATTGCCAGGGAAGGAAAGTTTTGCGGGGAAAAAAAGCAACCATCATAATGGCCGTTCAATCGGTGAGCGCATAAAGTTTCGCAAAAAGAAAGGAAGGCTCCTCAAAGGGGAAGGGGAGGAACAACACCGACTACACTTCACCAAGGAAAATCTCAAGACGGACATGGGGAAAGGGGGCCCGTACAGGTGCGTAAAGAAAACAAGTCGTCGTTGAAAAAGTTGGGAAAAAACCGCTCCGAAGGGGGGGAGTTTCGAGTGGCTGTCACCGGAAAAAAAATCGCAAAGTACCATCTTGAAAAGGGAATCGTTAATGGGGGGAGGTGCTGGAAGAATGAACGTCGTTACTCGGGGAGCACCAAGGAAACTTTTTTGCGAAGGCCTCTCTGTTATCGGGGGGAAGGGGGTTCTGGGGAAGGAAAGTTCGACGGGAGACAGCCTGAGCCGAGTCTTCGAGAGGCATCGACGGGGGGGGAAGGAAAAAGGAGGGGAACGGCAAAAATGGTGGTGGGAGCTTCAAAAGGGTAAAGGGGATTTACATCAGAGGGGGCTGTCTGGTACGCAAAAAGCAACTTGAGCGGCCGCAAATTCTCCCGGAAGAAGAAAGGGGGGACCCGGGACAGGAGGGGCGAAGAGGGCAGGGTAATCGAACGACGCGGCTGGTTAAGGGGGGGGCACCAAAAAGGGGGAACATACTCGAAGAAGCCTTGGCTCTAAAAAGCAGACGGAAAAAGGGGGACGGCCGGGGGGAAGGGAAAAAGGGAAAAAGAAAGGACGGGCAGGCAAAGTCACCTTAATTCAAATTGAGGGAAAAGAAAGGAGGAAGTTTAGCAAAAGGGGAATAACTGGTCCTCTTGAAGCCCCTATTGAAAAAAAAAAAAAAACGGGGCTCGCATAAAAAACGGGGGACTTACAGGAAGATCACAGTAGCGGAATCAACCAGCATAAAAAGGGAAAGTAGTGTTGTCGGAAAAAGGACACTGCCAGAGGGGCCATCTTATCAGAGAAGAGCAAAAAAAGCCGGACGTTTTGTCGGAGAAAGGTCGCGAAATGAGGTATCCCTGGAAAAGACAAGGGGTCAGGTGAAGGGGCCCCAAAAAAACCCAGGCCCAGGCCGGGAGGGGAAAGGAAGGCCAGCCCTTGAGGAATTTCCCCCAGAAAGGAGAAAAGTGTCGAAGAGGGGGGGTACAAACGATCATCCTACTCCAAGGGGAGCCTATCCGAAAAAAAAGAGAGACGTGTTGCTTGCCAAAGAAGACATTTGAAACAGGACCACCTCAGCAAAAAAAGTCTTCCATCCAAAGGAAAAACTTTAAAGAGTTGCGTGGATATAGTCAGCAACCGACATTCTGGGGGGAGTACAGTAGCGGTTAGGAAAAGCTCCGTCATCATGAAGGAAATCATCATTGTCCGACGGGGGGGAGGGGAAGGAAGGGCTCACCGGTACAGGAACAGAAAAAAGGACAACCACATAAAGGAAAAAAAAAACAACCCATTGCCAAAGAAAGGTTCTTGAAAAGAACCAGGGCCACCCTCGAAAAAAAAAACTAACAGGGGGGGGACACCATTTCCCTGCCGGTCCTTCGGAAAACGTTGTCAGGGGGAAAGAACTGCAGCACGCGACAGCCAGCAAAAAAAAGGGGTGTGGCCCGCCACGAAAAAACCGAGGCCCGATCTCCCCCGGAAATCCCAGAAGGAAAACCAGAAAGAGGGCACAAAAAAGGGGTGGGGAGGAAAAAAATTGTTTCTATCACCAGCGGGGAAAAAGACTCCGAAGGGGAGTACAAAGTTTTGTCGGGAAAAGCAGGAGCAAAAAAAAAAAAAAGTGATAAAAACGCCCGAGCATCACCGAAAAGCCTTTTTTCTCTACAAAAGCAAAAAGGAAGGTCCCCAGAAAAAAAGGAAAAATGAGACGGAGCTGGACGAGGTGCGGGGCAAAGAAAAGAGAAGGAAGAAAAAGGAGGCCGAGCGATTCTTCCCAAAAAAAAAGGGACCTATTTTTGTGTACCGGTTGGAAAAACGAGAATGTGGGTGGGGTGAGAAGGGGGACTCGCTCACAACAAAGACGTGAAGGAAAAAGAACCCACTCTCAACTCAAAAAAAAAATTACTTAGACCACAAAAGAGAAGAAGGGGACGAGCGACCCGGCCTAATCAAATCTGGCCGAGAGGCCTCCCTCTTTGAAAAGTCCGTTCTTTCCCCTCCCCAAAAAAGGAATTGGAAAGGGGGAAGGGGGCCCTTGGTTTACCAAGACAAATGCGAGTACCAAAAGGGAGCCAGTTGCTGCTAGGAAAAACCGGACTGCTGCTGCTGTAAAAAGGACCTTACGAAAAAAGGGAAACGGATCGCCCATCTCGGGGCATAAAACCAAGGGCTCGCCTTTTTTAAAAAAAACTGGCAAAAAAGAATGTGGAAAGGAGGTGCGCCGGCAAAAAAGGCAGTGAGTCCGAAAATCGGGCTGCCTGGGTGGTGCGTCCAAGACGATGTATCTGGCATGGGGGGAGGCCACCGAGGTAGCCCGAGTCCGGGTGTTAAAAAAAGACCTTGTGTTTACTAAAAAAAGTGCCCTGGGGAAGGGGGTTCCAAAGGGAAAGTGAACCGAAGAGGTGGCAACAAGAGCACGGGGGAAAAGTATGTGGTGAGAGGACCGTTTGGTGTGGACCGTCGGGAGTCCTGAGGAAAAAAAAACGCTCCCGAAAAACAGTATGGCCTTTAACCTAAAACTCTTCTGGGGGGAAGGAGGTCGAAGATGAAAACCCGGCCGACTGTACTCCAAAAAAAAAAGTGACGCTCGGGAAACAGGAAAAAGAACATAAAAATCCAACGAAAAAAGACCGGCCGGAGGGGGGAGGGGTCTGGAAAAAAAAACTCCGCAAAAAAAAAAAAAATCAGAAAGGGGCTCTTGTGTACTGTTGAAAAAAGATCTATCGGAACAGTCAAACGTTTCTCGAAAAAAGACCCCCCATCGGAAATAAGTCGGGGCGGAGCTATACTGAGCGCTGGAACCCCAAAGATCATTTTTGCAGAATCTTGGTGTAAGGAACGCGAAACACTGGCACTGGGCGTTCTTAAGATCTCTTGGGGGACGGGGGGGCGTGACCAAAAAGGACGAAAGCAAACTTCTCACCGAAGATCTCCACGGCACAAGAAAAAAAACTGAAAATGTGATCGCAATCCAAAAGGAAGTACAGACACGAAGGAAAAGGGCAGATAGAAAAAAGAGATCCGTAAATCTTCTAAAAAAAGGAAACCCTCGAAAGGGTCGACGGTAAAAGGAGACAGGTTGGGCTAAAAAAACAGCGGAGAAGTGACGAAAAAGAGGCTCCCCCAACACGGGGGCATTAAGGAACGGAAAAAAAAAGAACTCAGGGGGGGACTGAACAACCCTCCAACACGGGGGAGAGGTGAACTATTAAGGGAAAAAAAAAGTCCCCTGTCATTCAAGAACTTGTGAAAAAAAGAGAAGGTCGCTGAGGGTGTAACACAGGCTATCTATTGGAAAAAAGCGGAGCCGTGGGGTGGGAAAAAAAAAAAAAACACACCAAAAGCAGAGGTGGTGAAACGAATAAAAAAAAAAAAAAGGGGGGGCGACGAAAACAGAGAAAAGGAAAAGTACGAGGGAAAAAAGGACGTACGTTCAAAGGGGGCTTTAAAGGGGCGTACCCCAGGGGGGGGGGCTCAAGTTGAGGAGAGGAAAGAAGAGACAGAAAACGAAAAAAAAAAAACTCGCCGAAGGGGGGGACCAAAAACAAATGACAAGTAGAAAGAAAGGGAGGGAAACTGTTTCGAAACCAAAAGACTCAAGCCGAGCAAAAAGAAAAAAGCGATGAGGGAAAAGAAGTCAGGAATTGGATACAAAAACCTAAAAACTCCTCTAAACGAAAAAAAAAATAAACCACTACCCCTACCAGGAAGAAACTACCTGCGAACATCTGTTAAGGGGGGGGGAGAGAGCGTGAACGACGGGGCAACCGTAGAGGCCTAAAATGCGAAGACTCTGGTAAAAACCGCGAAGTTTGTTCAAAAAAAAACCCAAATCTTCCAGCCACTAGGAAGAGGTGGAAGCGGGGAGTCGGCGGGCGGGGGGGATTCGCTATCCCGAATAAAGGGGGTCGGGAAAGAGCCACGGAAACGTAACAACTGTCAAAAAAAAGATTTTTCTATCACAGGAAAGAAAAAAAAAGACAGAAAGCCCTGGTGGGACTCAAACCGAGTAAAAAAGGGACCCTTTGAGAAGGGAAACATATTATGCCAGGAGAAAAGAGAAAGGCGGAGCAGAAAAGGAAGGGGGACAGGAAAAAAAAAAAAGCCCAGGGGGAACAACCTTGTCTTTGGATTGGGGGGAAGGAAAAGAAAGGGAAAAAGGGAACTACGGAAAGCTGATCGAAATTTCCCAAGAGAAAGAAAGGGAAAAAAGGAGGGCCGGCGCAAAAAAAAAGAGCAGAAAAAAAACACGAAAGCCCAAAGGTCGCCCGGGGGGTCACAAAAAGGCTGAAAGCCTTAAAGGCCTCTGCAAACAGCTCGGTCCGCACCCAAAAAAAAGGCACCATCGCTGCTCTTGGAAAAAAAGCGTATAGGGGGGCCGCGCCGGGAAAAAAAAAACACAATGGAAAAGAGCGCGCGACGGGGAAAAAAAAGTTTCTTGCGGGGTGAAACGGCAGCTGCCAGCCAAAAAGCTTTTCGGACCCGCTCTCCTCTGGCGGATGTCGCCGAGGGGTCCTCAAAAAAATCCAAAACGGGTGGGGTCCTGGGGGAAAGGGTGAGACCAGCAAATAAGAAAAAAGGGCTCGAAAGAGTTCCTCATAAATAAGGGGGGATCAAGAAAAAAAACGCATAAAAGGGCGCGACAACAAAAGGAACGTGGGGGAGAAAAAAAAAAGGATCATCCAATCTCGACGGCGGACATTTTGTGTGACTTGCGGAGCACATGTTAAAAAGTCTAGCTTCCATTGTGACGAAGAGAAAAAGACAGGATCGAGAATGGCACTGAAAGGGGAACACCTTCAGAAGGGCGTACCATCTGGGGAAAAAACATCGCTGGGAACCCGTACAGGGGGTCCGGGGAAGCGTCGATAAAAGGACTCACCAGCAGGAGTTTCAGTGGGGCCTGTCGGCGGTTGCGCCGGGTAAAGCTTCGAGGGAAAGGGGGTATGCGTCGAGGATAAGAGGAGCCGGTACAAAAATAGGGATCTAGGGATCGCTTTAGGGAAGGAACGTAACGGGTTTTTTGGCCTCGTACAAAAACTGTGTTGCGAGGTCAAGGAAGCTTCTGTGAGGGGGGGGAAAAAAATGTCCGGCTCAAACAACCTGTGCAGAAAAACTGACCCAGCCCAAAACCCCCAGGCTCCAGTCCTCCTAAAAAAAAACCCCCCAAGGGAAAGCGTAAGGGGGAGTGTCAAACAAAAGAAAAACTAGGGGTGAGAAAACTAGAGCTTTCGGTGGGAATAACCAACAGCTAGAAAAAAAAAAGCACGAAAATAGATCTCAGATTCCAAAAAAAAAGCATCTACACGCAGGGAAAAGGCAGGTCCGGGGAGGACAGGGAGGACTGAAAAGAGGGGGCTTCACCGAGAAGGAACCATCCAGTGAAGTGAGGACACACGTTTCATTTAAAAAGGGGGGACGGGATGTTTGGAGAAGAAGTTTCATCGGACCAAAGAAAACCTTACTGTACTAAAAAAAGTCGAGCCGGTAGCGAAAAGCGCACAACCGACAAAAAACTGGTAAGGGGAATCTCCAAAGGGAAAACTGCCCGAATGTAAAAAAAAAAAAAGCGGAAAAGAAAAAACAGAAGGCCTTGAAGAAAAATTCAAAAAGGGGTACCGCGGCCCCTCGGAGGGAAACAAATTCAACCTGTCGGAAGGGCCACGACACGGTCAACCCCCAGGGGAAATCACATGGGGAGTACAGAGATGGGAAGGAAAATGTTGCTTGGGGAAAACAGCGCACGGAAAAAGGCGCCAAAAAAAAGAGGACAAGAGGCAGCGACGCCCGTCGCGTGTACTCCCCGAAACTCTCGCGAGCAAAACTTGTTTGCAGGCTCAGCGGGGGCTCCCACAAAAAAAAGAAGCTCGCTTCATCAAAACTCTACCCGACAGGCAGGGCGGGGGACGTGTGTTAGATCAGGGAAAAGGAGACTCAAAGAGCCTGAAAGGGATTACATTAGATCTCAAACAGTAAAGGGGACCCCGAGCGCAAGGTAAAAAAAGAAAAAAAATAGTACAAAAAAGGACATCATCCAGGGAAAAAAGGTCCGAATTCTCCACCGGAAGGGAAGCAACACACAACGAGAAACGGAGACAACACATAAAAACCAGCGGGAGGGGGCACAACGGGAAGTCATTTTCAGTGACGAAAAAAATGGAACACGCGGACAACGAAAAAGGGTAAACAACCGGGAAAAAAAAAAGGTCCCTTCCGGAGATGCCTTCAAAAAAAAAAGCGTGGACGGGGAAACTGCAGCACTAGAAAACCCCGAAAGGGGCCGCCAACACAGAAAAAAAAAGAGGCCTATCTAAAAAAAGAAAAGCCGGAGAAAAAGAAAGAAACAGACAACCAGGGGGTGGGGGTCAAAAACAATGTGAAAAGGAGAGAAAACCATCGGGGGCGAACTCCCCGCTTTTCGAAATTTTAGGGAAGGGGGAAAAGCAGAAGGCCTGAGGAGAAAAACGGCAGACAAGAAGAAAAAGGGTTCGCGAACAAAAAGGGTAACCCAGTCCCCTAACCAAAGAACCGAGGCTAGCCTGGGAAAGGCAACCACTACGAGGGAGAGTAGGGAAAGGGGGCCAAGAAAGGAAAAGAGGCGGCCCGCTAGGAAAAGAGGTTTGTGACCTGTCATCTCGAAAAAAGGGGTTTGTCGAAAGGGGGGGAAGAAAAGATCTCAACCCAAACAACAACGGAGGGAAGAAAGGGAGAGGTAAACCCGAAAAAAAAAAACCAGGCGTCGTTACCCAGAACGATGACCGTTCCAAATTTGCCGGCGAGGGGGGGGACAGGGAAAGGAAGCGAAGGAGGGGGCCGCGGGAAAGGAACCAGGAGGGTTGATGGCCTTAAAAAATAGTCCAATCCTCAAAAGTGGTCCCTGGTGGAGGGGAAAGGGTCCAGCGGGGGAAGCTAAAAAAGAGGAGCCCATTTTTCTTCTCGAAAAGAGTCGCGGCGCGGTAGGGGGGGGACCGGCAAAAAAAAAAAAACAAAAAAGGGGCAGGCCCCCAGAGAAGAAAAAGGTGGCCCCAACCCGAAAAAAAAAGAGGAGCATCAAACCGGGGGAGTGGGACTCGGAAAGGGGGTGTGCAAAAAAAAAGCGTTCCCTGAGGACCCTGTGGGGGAAAAAAGGCAGAAGGGGGGGTGGGCTTGAGAACCAAAGGTAAAAAAAAATGCCTGTCAAGGGGGTGGCCAAAAAAAACACGAGTGAAGACCGGATCCGGTGTGGGAAAAAAGTGGCACCTGGGAAACGTGTGGGAAAAGGGGGCACGGGTGAGGGGAAACAAAGGTGGAAAAACCACCTTACGAAAGGGGTGGAGAAAAAAAATATGTTTGGCGCAACGGGGTGCGGGGGTGTGGGCGGACGCCGTAAAAGAAAGGACGCTGCTCCCCGTCCCCTAAAAAAAAAAGTGGGCGCGGTGTAATGAGAAGGCTTTTTTCCTGGGAAAAAATCGACTAGGGCATAAAGAAAGCCACAACCGGGGAAAAGAGATGGCTTTCGCTATAAAAAAAAGGTGAAAACGGCCCTGAAAGGGGGGCCAAGGTGAAAAAAAGCTGATGAGTTGCCAGAATCTTGGTAATGTGAGCCAAGAAGAGATCAAAGCAACAACAAAAGAGCCCTCCAAAAGAAATTCGGGGCTTCGCTGGAAAAAAGGGTTACCCAAAAAGGGCAAGCGACGAAAGGGGGCAGAAGAGCTGGTGAAATGAAAAAACAGCTGGGAAAAGAAAGTCTAAGGAAAGGCCTGGGGGTTGCGGGGGGAAAAAAAAACAGCGAAACCTGAACCGTAAGGAAACTTCACCCGAGCAACAGGAGCGCCCCAACAAAAAAAAAAAAACGAGCGCAAAAACGGGGGGTGTTATCGGAAAGAGACTCCAGACATTCGGGAAGGGAAAGGCGATCCCGCAAAAGGGAAGGACTTTCGTCTCAGGAAGCTACTGGAAGAGGGGGAGGAGAAAGTCATTGAAAAAAAAGGAGGGGGAAGATGGAAAACTATCGTTCCCGAAAAGCGGAACGGAAAAACGAAAAAGGTCACTAAAAAAAAAAAAGGGATGGGTACTCCACCCTAAGGCCCGGTTGAAGGGGAAGGACCCGAGGGGAAGCCACGTGACGGGCAAGGACCTTCAAATCCCAGCTTGTTGGGGCGTGGGAAAAAAGGGCTAATCTATTGGGAAAAAAGTAGGGGAACACACACCCAAAACAGCGCGAGTTGAATCTTGCGAAAAAAAAAAAGCGTCGCCAAAAAAAGAGATACGATGTAACAGGGGGTCCGGTGTCGAAAAGGATTCTCCTTGGCTCCTACCGGCCGTATAAAGGTGAAAGGATGCGCTTCAAGGGGACTCCTGCTGAGAGGAAAAATAAAAAAAAAGAAGAAAGAAGCTATGGAAATCCTCAAAAAAGAACACAAAACGTCAGGGGTCCTGAGCAGTGTGGTCTAACCCGGCAATCCAGGGGGCGAGTGCGGGCAAAAAACGGGATCCTCCTACCGCCTTAAAAGACGAAAAAAAAAGGCTACCCCTAAGACGCAAAACTACGAAGCACCTAACAAACGACGGAAAAAAATCGACGTACATGTCGACCGACGAGGGGAAAAGTGCAAAAAAAGCCTAAAGGGCCCAAACAGACCACAGGGATGATGTTGGGGGGGCCCTTTCAAAGTTCCCGCAAGAAAGAATGTGAGGGAAAAAGAGTTATAAAAAAAGCACCTGCAAAAGAGAATCCCTAAGGGGGTCTTTTACAGAAGCCAGGGAGGGACCGCACAAGAAATGGGAAAGAGATTTTTCCTGGGAAAGGGAAAACCAAACATCGCCGGTGGGGGTTGTCAAAAAACCGTGAGAAAAAAAAAAAGGCCTCCGTTTCAGGGGCGCAAAGAGGTTGATGATGAAAAAGATACACCCAGAAAATGAACAGCGTAATAGGTGCCGGTGAAAAGGGAGTGGCCCCACGAAGGCCAACAAAACAGTTGTGAGTGTGGAGAAGACTGCGAAGACCTAACGAAGGACCAGCTGAGAGAATCGCTTTAAAAAAAAAATCCGAGGGGGGTTGAGGGGCCCGGGAAGAGAACCGCATCAAAAAAAAAAAAAAAGAGGCCGCCAAATTCTCGGGGAACAAGCCGGCGGCTTCCAAAAAAAACGCGGCCAACCATCGAAAAGAAAAACACAACACGGGGAGGGAGGGAGAGAGAGGGGGTGTTTACACCGGAGGGACTGGTAGCACAAAAGGGGTTTAAAAAAAAAGGGGCCTCTCGACGAAGGTCATGGGGGGGACTAAAAAGTCCACTTCAAAAAAAAGGCCTTTGCTTGGGGGAAAAAAAAGATACACGAGAAAAATGGGGCCCGTAGTGGCAGGCAGTAAAGGGCGCCCAAAACCACGAATCCATGTTTGGAAAAAAAAAAAAAAAAGTGTCGTGAAACACCAGCATAAATGTGAAAAAAAAAAAAAAAAAGTGGGGAGCCAAAAGGGCAGAATCACATGTTTCGAACTGTTCCTCAAAAGGAAGGTGAAAAAAAAAAAGACAAAAACAGGAAAAAACCAAAGGCCTCCCGTTGAAGGAAAAAAAAGAGCCGGCTCGTCCATGTGAAAAACGTACAGGTGGCGGAAAGACCCCGAAACAAGTCCAGAGAGCAAGGGGGAAACAGAAAAAACCGCCCGGCATAAGCTCTAGGGATCTCCCAGGGGAAAAGGAGCCAGAGGGGGCCGTAAAAAAAGAGGGGGGAAAAGAGGCCTGGGATCCGGGCCGTCTTACGCGTAGAAAACTGGTTGGGAGCAGGAGGCCGTGGGCCGGAGGAGCGGTGGAAAAAGGGGTAGCGAAGTCGAGGGGTAGGCCGTCACGGAAAAAAAACACAAGGATCCGGAGAAAAAATGAACGAGGTATTGGAATAAGAACAATAGTAAACTTCAACGCCCGTGGCGCGAATGTTTTGCAGGAAGGGGGAAAGATACGGGAGGGTCGTTGGTGGAGATATCAGCACCTGAACTAGTACACAGAAAAAATCACCGGCCGCACAGTCCATAAAAAAAGACCCCAAACTTTTAAAAAAAGACGTCCCGTTGAGAAAAATGGTTTTTTGGGTGCTGCGAAAAGAAGGGGGTGAATCGACCTAGAGGGGCGGGTGTTGGCGAAGAAAGAAGAAACTATCAACAAAGAGCAAGGAGAGGCAGGCGACAGGAAACGAAAAAAAGCTGGGGGGGACAAGGCCCGGGATGAAAAAGCTTCATCGGTCACAGGAAAAAACCGAGGGGGAGGACAAAGTGGGGAGTGAAGGTGAGAAAACATTGGAAGGGCAAAAGAGCGAATCCTGGGGGAAAAAAAAGCCCAAGAGGGGGGGAGGAAAAAAATAAAACCTGGAACGGAACACTCAGGTTCTCATAGGGGCATCTCGACACCGAAGAAGAAAAAGGCGTATCTCCCTAAAAAAAGGATTTCGGGGGAAAAGACGCGGAATCCCAAAGAACGGAGTGGTAATTAGCGCGAAAAAATGTCGACGAAAGGAGCGGGCCTCACCAAAACCGGGTGGAACAAAAAAAGACAACCAAACTGTAAAGGTCCACTTGTGCGAACTTCACCAGCCGGAAAAATCCACAAGGAAAGGAAAAGGGGGGGGGTAAAGGAACCAAATCAAGAAAAAAAAAAAAAAGAAGAGGGTAAAAAGCGCAAAAAAAAAGTTTGGCCGGCCAAGCAAAAGGGTGCCTCACCAAAAAAAAAGGAGGGAAAAAGGCGAGCGCGCAAAAAAAAACAAACAATGAAAAAAGGGGCCGGGGGGGGGGGAAATCTGCAAACGAGCGCCCTTTGTGGAGAAGTTGTCGCAAGAAGTGGAAAAGCCAGCGGCAGGGTCAAAGCAGGCAATAAAATCGGTCGAAGGGGGGACGAAGGTCCAAAAGGGGAAAACACTCCCGAACACAACGACGGGAAGTCCCACTTCTGCAACAGGGAAAAAAACTTCAAAAAGGGGGAGTGAAAAAAAAAGGGCAAACCCCGACCAAAAAGGGGAAACAACTTATTAACCAAAAAAAACTTCCCACGAACAATGAAGGCACTGGAAGGGGACAATGTGAAAAAAAGGCAAGAACTTAGCACTGAAGAAGCCCCAGCTCAAGGAACGCCCCGCCAAAAATACCGGGAATCTCACTTGAGGGTCACGGCTCCAAAGCCTCGGGGAAAAGCCAAAAAAAAAAAGGGCTGAAGGCCGGGAAAAACAGCCGGGGGTTGAAAAAATGTGGCGAATCCGAAGGGGACGGAGAGAAGGCAGAAAAAGCCACCAAGAAATCAAAAAAAAAAAACACACCTGGTCTAAAAAAAAAGAACACGCCGCTGGTAAAAAAAAAAGGGGCCATTCCGGCGGAGGAAGGGGAGGGAAGAAGACCCGAGAAAAAAAAGACAAAGGATTGCGGCCGGCGAGAAAAGAAAACCTAGTTGGTGGACCGGTCATCTCGAAAAAAAGAGGGGTGGGGGGGGGGGGGAGGGGAGGAGAGGACGAGAAAAAAACAACAAGGAGAGATAGAAAACCCATCGTCTGTTACCTTACGCGAGGGAAAACAACCACGAGAACTAAAAAAAAGGAAAACGACGCCGGTCCCGAATAATCGTGTTTCCAGGAAAAAAAAAAATCACCTTCAAGAAAAGGGGGCCCTGCCCGCCCAAAGAGTCCAAGAAGAGAAAAAAAACGGAATGGAAATTTTTGAAAAAGAAAGCGCGTTTTTCGCTACCACGAAAAAAAGGGGGGAGCCATTGGGGAAGGGATAAAAAGGGGGGATCGGGCCCAGGGAAGCGGTTTCAGAAGGCACAACAAAAAAAAAAAAAAGCGCGGCTGTCTTGCAAAAAAAAGCTCGGGGAAAGGAAAAGGAAGAGAAAAGTTGGAAAAGGGCGGGCGGTGTTGAGAAAAAGAAAAGGGCCCTGCCCCGGGCAGAAAAAGGAATGTTTGCCCGGGAAAACCAAAGTTGAGCTGAAAGGGAGAGTGCTGGGAGTGGGTAAAGCAAAGTCCTTTTTCAAGCCGGTTTTCGCAAAGAAAAAGAAACGGGGGGAAAGTGCCCCACACAAACAAGGGTGGCCCTGGGAAACTTACGAGAAAACAAAGGGGGGGGGAAGTCCGTGGGAAGGGTTGTGGGTGGGCAAGTCCGTTGTCGTGAAGCGTAAAAAAATCTGACCCGGGCGCCACGGAGGCAACATGCATTTATGGAAGGGCCTGTGAGACGGGGGAAAAGGGGGTGTACTGGAGTAAAGCCCAAAAAAAGACCTGTACTCTACGAAAAAAAAAATGGCACGCGGAGTCTTGGCTAAGCAGGACGAATAAGCCAACCAACTCTTACCTGCAAAAAGGGGGCGGCTTGCCGCCGCTGCAAAAAAAAGGAAAAGTCTCTTGTCCCCAAAAAAAGGAGCTCTGGGAAAAAGAAAACACGGTTTGCAAGGAAAGAAAGAAACCTACTTCCGGCTCTTTCGTGTAAAAAAGCCGGCAGGCGCAAAAAAAGGGTAACCCCACCATTGGGGAAAAAGCTTGGTGGTGTTGAAAAGGAACGGCGTGGCCCCCAGCCAAAAAAGCCACTGCACATCGAAAAGCAACGAAGACTGGTGGGGAAACCCCCGTTGAAAGACCTGACCGGTGGGCAAGCTCACCTGAGCATAATTGAAGAAAAAAAAGGAAAAAAAAAAACCCGAAAAAAAAGACAAATAACAACACGACCAAAGGTGAGGACTTCGGATGGCTGACCCGAGCAAGAAGGAAAAACCAGACCTTTCGGTTAAGGAAAACGCACCTACTACTACCTAAGAAAAAGGTTGTGACTATGGAAACTCACCCGGGCTCTTGAGGTACTTCATTGTGAAAAAAGTCCCCGCTGGGAGAGGGAAACTAGGTCTGAGGGCCACTCCCCCCGAGGGTTTTGGGAAAAGAATTAATTCCCGGCTAACCTGGGGACACTGAGGGTAAAAGAAAAAAAAAAGGGAGGACCGATGAAGTCCCTAAGGTCATCAATTAACCTGAAAAAAAAAATCTTCCATACGTGTTAAAGAGGTTGTCCGCAGAAAGCTCGGGAGGAGATCTAAGGTATTCGCCCCAGAATAGAGTGATGAACCCATCGGCGAAGAAAAAGGGGGCAACAACGGAAAGGGGGGGGTAATCTTTTTCTGGCAAAAAAAAAAAATGTTGGATGGAGAGAAAGGGAACAAGACCGAAAATGACTCTCTCACCACAAAGGAAAAGGTCCTATGTAAAAAAAAAGACAGAACCATCCCGAAAAAAATACAACGAAAGAAAAATTTTTTTTTTGGGGAACTGTTTCCTAGTGAAAGCGATCCCTAAAAAGCCGAGGGTGACATCGACCGAAGAAGGGAAAGTCTGAAGGATCATACCGACTCCTAAAAAAAAAAAAAGTGAAACTCGAAACAAACGCAACCTCTTACCAAAAAAAAAAGCATACCTCTCAAACAGCAGGGGGGATCTCACGACACGGAAGACGAACCGTTCACGTGCCAGAAAAACCGGAACGAAACTTTGGTACGCAAAAAAAAAAAAGAGAAGAGTTTGTTTCCCCGGGGATAAAAAAAAAAACGCGAAAGAGAGGAAGGATCGGAGGAGGGAAGAAAACCGGAGAACAAAAGAAGACTTTGTGGGAAGAGAAAAAAACGGAAAACAAAGGAAAAAAGGTTCTATCACCGGAAAGGGGGAATCCCAGGTGTGGTTAACGAACAAAGTCCTCAAGAAAAAAGGTCGTGAGAAAAAAACATGCAATTCTGAAGGGCCCCACCGAGGAGCGCAAAGGGGCTGGAGGGGGGAAATGGTGCCCGTTCACAGAAAAAGTGGACAAGGACAACCTGGAGTGGGGTGGGGTTGCGGAAAAAGGGCGAAAAAGAAAGCTTGATCGTGTAAGAATTGGGAAAACAAAAAGAAACCTTTTCGAACAGATCGTGAAACCAGAAAAACAAACACCGGAAGAGAGGGGGGAAGAAAAGAAGGTGGGCGAAGAAAGAAAAAAAGTCATAAGAAACAAA
>Ga0179591_1320785_pt1 | contig 14356 bp, 16 predicted proteins | sample CZOMad2_1_08_16f_FD_182891 | JGI IMG/M metagenome (GOLD analysis project Ga0179591, IMG submission 182891) | Vadose zone soil fungal communities from Angelo Coast Range Reserve, California, USA - CZOMad2_1_08_16fungal (PacBio error correction) | ecosystem: Environmental > Terrestrial > Soil >...
TTTGAAAAAAAAGCGAGGGAGGGAAGGAGGAGCCCCGAAGACGGGAAGAAGGGAAAAGTTCAAATGCACTCCAGGGCTGACCCGAGAAACACCGAAATGTTGGTACCTACTCCAGACCGGGTCTTCCCCGGCCTGAAGGGCACCATCCTGCGCACCCCGGACAAGATATCACGGGAGGTAAGAAACACAAAGAAGGACAAAAATCCTCTGGAGCTGGCCGGGCAAGGAAGGGACGAGGGGATACCTAGAGAGAAAAAGAGGGACCAGAAAAAGTACACCGCGGGAGGGCTTAAAGGCTCTTCTCGCGATTTCGAGGACACAGAAGGATTTCTAAATGGGGGGCGCTTACTGCTGTCAGAAACCCGCTTGAATTCAACGGATAAGCTTCGCAAGTCGCCGGCCATACCGAGGAGCGTGCTATCTCGGGGCTAACGATGCCGTTCGGCGCAAGCCTTCCTCTCTATAGAGCGCTTGAAGAGGGAGATGGATACCCCCTGAACAAAAAAAAGGCGCTACCGCCAAGCGAAGGGGGAGGACCGAACCGAGTCTTTCATTCATACCGGAAGGCCCTAACCTTCTAAGGAAAGTTCAGGGGAGAGCCCGAAGACCGCGACAAAGAGATTAAACCGATCAATACAGTTACTATTTGACACTTACTGATGCACTTCCAGGAAAAAAAGAGAGGGGGCCCTGGCCTGGTGAGGTGGAAACACCCACTCCTCCAAGGACACCTTTCACGAAGGCCACTTTGATTTTGCTTGGGGTGCGCCGGCAGTCCGGACTATGTTCACGCGGCCCCTGTCAAGAGGAAATAGGGGGGGCCCCCAAAAACCCAAATATAACCCCCTGCCGGCCACAAAGGAAAATCGCCTAAGAGAAGAGTCTGGAGGGTCCAAATTCAAATAAGGCCTGGTGGGAGAAGACATACCTTGACCAAAAGAAAAACATTCTGTATGGAGAGGGCCAGGAAAAAACAAAGGGGGCTCTTAGGAGTGGAAAAAAGAGAACCTAAAGTTCTCCTATTTCTGCGTCGGCGAAAGCTCGCCTTGCAGACATCCACTTCGAAATGAGGATGAAAAAGTCTCGCGGAGGCGCTCCTCGAGCTCAAAAATTCATCCCTAACCACGTTTAGAAGCCGAAGCATGCGTCGAGGGCGTGGGGGGGGTTTTGAAAAAAGCCCAAGGAAGATGGTTGCAAGGATCCCACTCTTGTTGAAAGAGGAAAAATCCCCAGGAACAGCTTCTTAGATCATTTAAAACGCCTATGCCAGGCAAGAAAAACAGCGTGTCCCCTAGCGGACAAGAGGGGCAGTGATACATCTCGGAGAGAGGGAGGTGGTGTGCAGAAAAAAAAAATACGCGGCACGGCTGAAGAAGGCTGTCCCCGGTTCGGGGAAAGAGTTCTCTCCTATGAGAAATCGCCTAAGCTGGCCATGAGCTTCCGGGAAAGCTGGGGACTCCGGAAAAACAAAAAAAGCTGGACACGAGAGGGGGGGCAATAACACCCCACACCGCAGTGTCCGGGTCAGAATTTATCTTGCCGGAAAAGGGGGTTCCGGTAAAAGAAAGAGAGACCTAACCAAATGACGCAGGGCCGGCCTGCTCAGAGAATAGTACTTGCAAGGGGGTAAGTGGTGGGTCAAGAAGCACATCGAGCCCGATCAAATTATCATTTTGACGGAAGGGCTCAAAAAGAAAGGAAGGGGGTGCAAGAAGAGCTCGGGGAGAAAAAAAGCAGGACGAGGAAAGGGTTTCCCTAATCAACTCGAAGACCGCCCCAGGGAGCCGAACCGGAGGCGGAACATCCCGATGAAGAAGGTCAAGGAACCAACTTGGAAACAGACTAACAAAAACGCCGGCCACGGCCAGGCACCCAGGAGGATCCGGCACTCGATCACAGAAGTCTAGGGAAGCATGCCACTGCCCCGGCATCCCGTTAACCTTTAGACTTGTACTTCCCGGCGCAGGAAAAAGGGAAAGGGGGCCTAGGGGGAAAAAGCGGGTCAGAAAAACTAAAGCCGGGGGCAGGTCTCTACCGGCCATTGCTCGAATCAAAAGATCTGCTGACTTGCCGCCAGACTGAAAGTCGAAAAAGGAAGAGAGAAGAAAGGACGTGTACCAGAAGGTTCGGGTTGGCTCGAGTAGTGAGGGGGGAAGACTCAAAAAAGTCTCGTACTCGCGTAGAAGACCTGCACTTCGTCTACTACCAGGTCGAGCTGCGAAAACCGAATGGCAGAGGAGCAAAGGGTTCCAGTAAAGAAAAGCACGGAAGTATGAGAAGATTTAAGAAACTTCAAAAGGAAAAAACCGGAAAGGGCGGTAGGGGAAGACAGACGAACTCTTGCGTAGGAAAACCCAGAAAACGAAGAGAAAAAAAAAGAACTAAGAGGCTCGGGTAAAGAAATAATCGAGCTCCAGACTTGAAAAACTTTCAGAGACGGATAAGGGACATCATATCAGGGTCGGCGAAGGGAAGGGCGGTAAGGAAAAGACGGATTAGAGCGGCAGTGGCTTACGTGCCATATCTTGCAAACAAGGGAAAAAGGGGATTCTTTCCGGAAAGTACAATTTCCTCAGTGTTGAAACTGCACGGTTCATGCCATCGCCACGGGATCGCTTGCCGAGAAGAAGGGTCGGGGGTCCTGCAGGGGGAAGGAGGGGGAGTTTTCAGGAGAGGAGCAGGTATTCAGCAAGGCGGAACTTCGGTGAGGAAAAAAGGGAGGACTCCCTTCGTCGGCTTTATGAGGTCTTTCCGGGGGGTCACGGGAGAGAATGAGACCTTGAAGTTAAAAAAATGAATTACACGCCAGGCGGGGGAGACAGGACACATTATCATGGGGTTCTGATGTTGCCGACCCACACTGGCCCCGTTGACAAGAAAAAGGCCTATGAGAAAAGAAGGAGCATCGCGGTTCAATCAAGTCAGAGGTGGGACCTTCCTCTCAGACCACTTAAACACCCCGAGAACCGGACAGCTCAACGTCAAACCCCTCGCTGGGAAAAAAGCTCTCAGAAAGGTGGGTGAGCGAGCCCTAAAAGAGAAAAAAGACCAAGGCGAAGGGACCAGCCAGATAGGGAGGGAAAGGGGGCATACGGCGTGTAAAAGACGCGGGGAATGCTCAATCTCCGCCGTGCGAAAAAGAGCGGCAAAATTCCTTGAGGAACAACCGAGGGGAACAAGGGGAAGATAGGGATATAATCTGGGTGAAAAAAAAAGAGAAACGAAAGAAACCTGCGAGAATAGGCGGCTTGTGCCCAAACAAAGTGGGGAGAACTGGAGAGTGGAAAGAGACAAGAGGGGAATCGTTTCGCGGGGAAAGTTAAGGCACTCCAGAGCACTAAAGACAACGGAGCTGCGAAAAAAAAGTGAACTTTTTTTAGCGACGCTACTGGCGGGAACTAGCTCGACGCGGAGCGCGAGGAGAATCAGCTTAGAATGAAGATCATGGCAAGTGAGAAGGAAAGTCAGTGCGCTTAAAAAGGGGAAAAAAATCGGAGAGGAAAGGACCATCGTACCAACCGGAAGGAACCGGCTCGTGGAACCGGGCGGGGATAGCGGAACTAAGGGAGGGCCTTCTGGCATAAAAGAAATTCTGTTACGTTTCCAGGGGGCTGGAGAAAGGCGCTGAGGCCAGGGCCTTCGAAAGTAGAGCCCTCATTTCCAGGTCAAAGTGTCGGTTTGTGCAAGAAGGGGCAAGTCGAAGTACCTGAAAGGGAGACCACCCAATAACCAGAACGAAGGCGGACTCTGGGATATACCAAAAGACAGTGCCGAGCCGACGTGCAGGACCAATCAGCATTTTCATGGGGGTGGGGGGGGGGGGGGGGCACCTCGTGAAAGTGCTGATCGTCATCCCCCTCCAGGCCTCTTCGGGGAGGAGGTGGGGGAAGGTGAGTTGGGTGAGAAGGGTTTTTTAGTGTTGAAAAAGGTTTAGTTGTCCCTTAGCAGCTCTCCTTTCGAAAAGGAAGGCGAACCGCGCACCTAGAATCTTCTAAGTAAGTAAACGAACGTGTCGATCATCAAATAGGAATCTGCGGGAGGGGAGAGGTCTCCTTCTCTTAAGGGTGATCGTCCCTCCATCAGAAAAATTACCGTCGATCTACTTTCTGTAAGCAGGAGCAGAGGCATCAGGTAAGAGAAGAGATATCCGCAAAAAGAAAAGGACGCATGGGAAGGGAGAAAATTATGAAAACTGAGGGAGATCCGAAGTCGACTCAACTCTCAAGAACGCCGAAAATCGGGTTCGCTCTTCCATTACTTGCGCTGGCAGAAGACAAGTCGCGGTTTCACGAAGGGGGGAAACTGGCGCTGCGAAAAAGGGAAAATCGCAAAGGTTCGAAAGGGGAAGAGCTCCAGAAGGGAAACGGTCGGGCTGCATTGTAGACGGTGGGGTCTACCATCAATGCTCTATGGCGTCGTGAAAGCCAGGAAGGTGCAGGTACTCCCGAAAACCTGACCGAGGGGCGGAGTAAAGTACCGAAAAGGTGGAAGAGGTAGAGAGATCGAAGTCGAAAAGAGAGAGGGAGCAGACCTCACATTGGAAAGCGGACCTTCTGGGAAAAGAAAAAGAGAAGAAGGGGTTTACACGCTATGAAAACACACAACAAATTATGATGGAGAGAAGAGATCTCGTTTGAAAACAGAGACCTTCGAAGGACGGAGAAAACCAGCCCGACAGGTAAGAAAAAAAAAATTCTGGGATGACATGAAATTTACTAGAATCAGAGGGACGAAGAACGCGAGAGTCAACTTCATGTACCAAGCCGGGTCGCACCCCGACTCCATCCTAAGCTGCTGAAAAAAACCAGACTTAAAAAAACCTAAATTAAAAAAAAAAAAGTCGGCGAGCACTGACCGGCAATCAACCGGAAAGGGGAGAAACGCGAGTGCCCAGCCTCGTTCAATTTACCCGCGAGCGGGGCCGCCTCGGCGCCGTGGGACCTAGGCAAAAAAAAGATTGTTGGGAAGTCTGTTCAAAAGATCTTCTTAAAATCCTAAGGACGGCCTGGCCTCTCAAGAATAGGCCGGAAAAAACGGTAGGCGCGATATCTCGGGCGTACATGCTTCTGCGACAAATCCTCAAACCGAAAGCGCTAAAAAAAATTGGGTACTCTCCAAATCCAAGAATCCACGAAGAACTCCCTGAGGAGAGCCAGTGTTGAGACCTCGTCGTTCCGAATCGACGCTCCCCTCCATCAGCCCCGGTCCGGAAGAGCCGGAGGAAACTTGAGACCCAATCCACTATAAAACAAAGTATTTTGATTACCTATCAAGGACTAGGTTATGACCCTAAAAGATGGCGCGGAATGAGAAGCTATCCCTGCAGGGGGAGGATGAGGAAAGCAAATAGAAGTAACAGTACGACCTGGAAAACCCTAGGTTTGAGGGGGGTCTTAGAAAGAAAGCTGACTACTACGCCTTCCCCTTTGAAGAGCAATCTTTAAGAAAAGCGGCCTCTACCCGCACAGAAGTTGAAATGACACAAGAAGGCGAAGAGAGGAGCCGTCAGATCAATGGCCTGGGGGAGGACTGAAGGAACCCCTCCACCCAGTTGATGTGCGCTATCCCAAAATTTCGACCCTATTAGGTCTTTTGGGAGATGTTCCGAAGGAGAAAAAAAATTTCCAAAGGGCTAGAGCGGAACCACGGCAGATTTAATTAAAAAAAGGTCCCTCGCGGGAGATCGCAAGTCGCGACTACGACAGAGTCCAGGTCGACACCGGAACACCGTTCAGGGAAGGAAGGGGGAGAAATCATATGGAAAGGCCTAGAACTATCCGAACGAAGCGTACCCCCCAAAAAAGGTTTTCTAGGGAACCAGAAGGTTCTCCCAAGAGAAAGGGGAAACCCAAAACGGGAAGAAGAGAGTCCAAAAAGGTAAAAGGCCTTGTTCGGCTTCCAACTGCGCACGTTCACGCCGGATTGGCCTCAAAAGGAAGAGAGGGACAGGATTGGAAAGGCGTAGGATAAAAAAAGTCTTCTGGGGGAAGGGATTCAAAACCTGCGAAAGAGAGAGGCCCGTGGTCCATAGCCGGAGCTGGAAGCAGAAAGAAGTAAAGGTAGTACGTCCTAAGTAAGAAATCAGGGGCAATGAGAAGTTGTTTCCCTGTCAGTTGAGCTGTCCTTCCACGGGTGGTGTAAGGGGGAGACGCGACAGGAAAAGGAAAACTAGGTGGGTCAGGGGAACAAGGTCAAAGGGAGTGAGGAGAAGGGTGAAAGAGGAACTGGGTAACGTGTTTTTGAAGAGCCAGCCACATCAGCCCTCCCATGATACATGTAATGAAAAGAGAAAAAAAAACCGGTGTGCCAGGGAAGGAAAAGGGGGAAAAGCGGCAACAGAAGGAGATCCAGTTCCCTAAGCAAAGGAAGACCGCCCCATGGGAGCAATGCCATGCCGTAGCACTCATAGACACAAGTCACAAGGAACCAGTTGTTAAAAAAAATGAACAACAGAAGCCCCCCCCTGCCCTGTCCTACGGGAACACCACGCAAAGAGTATAGGACTATCAACCCAGAAAATCCATCCACTGAAAGTCGAGAACACTAGGACAAGGGTCTTCGATTCCTGGGGACACGCTGGAAATTGACGCTGAGTTTGCAATATCGGGCAGAGGGTTCATAGAACTTAAAAAGGGGAAGCCGCGCAGAAAAATGGCAGGAATAAAAATGCAAGTGAATAAGAGATCTGGACCTTAGACAAATGTCTCTGAAAGTAAAACGTCCGTCTGGAGCCTGAGGACCAAGGGGGAAAGGGGACCGAGGCGGAGAGGGGTCAGCTCGGGAAATCCTCCTCGCAGCTACGATGGCACTACGACCTTGGTCGTCTAACTCGCATAAGAAGTTGAAAGAGGAGAGGAGAATGGCCAGTAAAACTCACAACAACAAGTAGGGTAAATAGAGTTCCTGGCAAAAGAGCCTCTGCAGACCTCTCAAGGAGAGTTGAAGGTCGTCTGCCGCCTCTAGGAGGATAAGAGAGAGGACCCAAGAAATCAAGGAAAACCCAAAAGCAAGAGATCGGACGGTACTCCAACTCGGTCCATGGAGCGAAATACGTTTGGTCGAAGTTAAGGAAAGGGAGCAAGCAGCAATCGAAGAAAAGCAAGGGCGACATGCCATCACTCTCTATTTCAAGGGCAGTTCTATACCCCTAAATCTTTCAACGCAAGCGCGATGAAAAGGGTGGTCGAAGGGAAGAGAATGGCCGAAAAAAGGGTACCGCCACTTGCAGGTCATTGAAAAAAGAACGGAGGTGGAGTCTTGCCTAGAGACGTCGTGGTGGTGGCCAGGTCCTTGTGCGGAAAGGTTTGGGAGGTGTGCGGGGCGGGGCGGCGCTTAAAACAGAAATGTCGGAGGACCGGTGCGATCACTGACTAAAGTTGGTCGAAAGGTCGGCTGTGAAAAAAGAGGGCTTCGGCAGCGTAGCCGGCCTGTTGGGCCGCATGTCTACCCTAAGATAGACACGCATACCACAAAAAAAAGCAGGCGGGGTAAACTCAAGGGGATGGGGGCTCTTGGATTTGCTGCGAACACGTTCCTCGCGTTTAAGGAAAGAGATGCAAGGAAAGGAATCCTGCTTTCAGCGGCACCTAATTGGGATAAGGGAGAGGAGGCTACCAAAACTCAGGGGCCTGACATAACGGCGACGACAACCTCTCTTAATTCTTTCTCGAGGGGGAACATAAAGAGGGAGAGAAGTGAGGAAATACACGCGTTAAGGGAGACATATTCATAGCGGCGCATTGTCCCGCGAGCCGCGGTCTCTACTACAGGTGAAGCGAAATCTCAGGGAAGGTAGAAAGCTCGGCCAAAGAACTTAACTGGAGGCCAACCTCGATTGAAAAAAAAAAGGTGAGAGTCTAAATAACCAATCACTTCCGAGGGTCCTCGATAAAAAGGTAAGCTCTGGAACTTCCCGAAAGAATAGGAGACTGGGAACTCGAGAAGGAAGATGGGGGCCTGGGAAAAAAAAAAATGGGTGGGCGCTTCTTCGAGGGGACTGGAGCGTCCATATCACTCCAGACGGTCTCGGTCTTCAAAGTTAAATCGGCTAGAGACCTGTCTCCGGGAACGAGCTAGAATAAGTCGCGCGAAAAGGAAACACTGCCTTCCATCATTGGAACCGATGAAGGCGCGGGGACGCCTGTCCGTATTAGAACTTCGGCCAAGACAACCCGGTCCCGGAAGGAAAAGGAGATTCGGAAAAGGGGAACCAGAAGCCGGGTCTCAGAACCACCATCCTTCAAAAGGAATCAGAGATCTGTCCTCTCGGAACCTTCCGTGGAAGGGATATCAGGAGGGGGGAGACGTCCTGAATAGGGCGTTAAAAAAAGGCTTGGGGAGTCGACTGCGGAAGCCCCCACAAAGGACTAGGAGAAAGTGGAGAAGTCGCGGTGCTGTCCGGGAAATACGCAGGCCCAGGCCAGGGCCGCCATGGTAAGACGAAGACAGGCCGAAAAAGAGAAAAAAGGAATCGGTAAGCCCAAGGTCTCGCATAGAAAGGAAAAGGAACGGCAGGCGCAGGTCAGCAGGAAGCAGGTATATGTTCTTCTGCCGACAAGAGAGCAGCCCCCTGGCTCTCGTCCGGGCTTGCTGGGAGAGGGAGGGGAGCCTGAGAAGAGGGAAGGTGGAGCGTCAAATCAAAAAAAAAAGCTCGGTGGAGCGGAAAGAGGGAATCGGGCCCATCCAGATAGATCGGAGGCCGAACATGGTCTTTGGGCCGGCGACTTATCGGAACGTACTATCGGCCGAAAGAAGGTGAGCAATAAAGAAAGGCGAAAGAGCAAAATAGCGCAATAGAGGTCAAGATCATTACTGAGAGCACCACGGCCATCTCTCAAAAAGAACGGCCTTCTTTTTCAAAAAGGCGCTGCGTCAGACGGTCTCAACTCTCTCGTGAACGAAAAGAAATCAACGGCACTCGGAAGAAGGGAAAGTGGGAGTCTTGGAGGAAGATTTTCGAAACATAGTTCAGGTAGGGAGGGGGACAAAGAAAGGTCAAGAGCTTTTACTACCCGAGTCGTATCACTCTTACTCAAAGAAAGCCGCTGTTAGAAAGTTCTGATCAGGAGAAATGGAAAAGAATGCCAAGAAAAAAGAAGTTGAAAAGCGGCCGCTATGAAGAAAAAAATACTGCCCCGATGGTTCAAGGGGAGAAAAAAGAAAAAAAAAAGTATTAGAAAGAAATAGATCGAGTGTTAAAACAAGACGAGCTGGAAGGACTAGTGCAGCCCCGCCTACGTCCAGGACCACTGCTGCATGGGGCAGCTGTCTAGAAGAAGGGCGACTAGAACCAAAAGACCTGGCGGAGTACGTAAAACAAAAAAGAAGGTCGGAAAGGGACAGGCAAAGACTGACAAAGACGCATCGTAGCACGTGAGAGCCACCAAAATATTACCTCAATGGCTTCAGAAATGAAAAGAGGCGTCGGCCTAAGGAGAGGATCGCGGGGGTGAAAAAAGAAAGGTTCAAGCAAACCGGAAAAAGGAGAAAAGGAGGAATGCAGAGGCCGTCATTCCTGGAAAACCTACTCTTTGGAAAGCTACTGGGGAGAGTGGTCTGACAGCCCGTGTAGATGAAATCAGAAAAGAACTCTCAGAGAAAGAAAAAAAAAAAAAAAAAAAGTTTCTGCGCTTGATATCAGGGGAGAGGATAGTCGAACTGCACTCACAGGCTAATCTCTCTTCCCTAAGAGGACTCTCCCCCCTTTCTTATCGAAGTCGACCAGAAGACCGACCTAAAGAAGAGGCAGATGCAAGTGGCTGAACAGAGCGTAGGACACGATCGAACAAAAAAATCTCCTGACGGACCCTGTCCTACAAGCGCGCATTCAAACTCCTGTGCCGCCCCGCGACGATAAAAGGTTCTTTTGAAAGGGTACCAAAAGAAAGTCATTTACGAGGGTAAGGGACGGCCATGACACATTGGTCGGCCCTGCGAGATGACGAAACACCTCGGAGTAAAGGAAGAAAAGTGGGAAGGGGACGATCCGCTTTCGGGTAGGGGGGTCGTACCCGCGGTAACGCTTGCCCCGCCTGCAAGGACATCCATCTTTTAAGAGGACAAGGCTGACTATAACCCTCGAGAAAGAACGGAGTCGCCGATGAACGATGCGGGAAAGCCAATCATGAAGTCCTGTGGTGTCTGCCACCGTGACCCAAAGCCCACGTGACTGGGAGATCCCGAGGGAAAAGACCGGTTTTCCGTAAAACTGGAAATTTCGGTCGCCTAGCCAGATGAGGGGAGCGGAAAGCGGAGCAGGGAGAAGCCACCTTTCTCCCTGGATGGAAAAGCTTTGCAATATGCGAGAGAAACGAAACCGCTTTAGAAAGGGAAAGGGACTCAGCAGCTATCCCGACCAGTTTGAATTTTGAAGCGAAGAAATCTATGGAGGGACTGGGGGAACCTCGCAGAACGACGTCCCGTCGGTGTCTAGACGAAGAAGCTTCAAAGGATGAGAGATTTCCGCTCCGATTGCAGAAAAGGTCACCCCCGCGGAATCGCGACACGCGGCCCGGGCCTTTCGAAGAGATTAAACGGGTGCACCTCGCGGGGGAAAAGGCGCCGAGCTGAAAATATATACAAGGGTAGCTTGTCAAGGGGGAAAGGGGCTCGCCAAAGCCTTCAGAGACTCGGCTGCGCTGGAAAAATGGCCTTAGACCGGTGGCCCAGAGGCCCGCCCGATTGCAGAGGAAAAAGGTTCGCGAGAAGGCGCCGGGGGGACTTAGTGAGCTGTCAAAAGTGTTTGGAAGCTCCGAAAGGAAGATTCCCCTCGTGGAGACCCCGCGACCGCGGAGTTTCCCGTCAAATTAAGACAGGAGTTAAGGGAAAGAGGAATGTGGGAAAGCCACAGGGCCGGATCCCAGGATCATGTTGAAGTCGACAAAAGCTCAGAATGGGGAGGTGCATAGAATAGTTAAACGGCGCAGCATTCAGGCAGAGAACAGTGCCGAATAAGAATAGACGCGCCATGGAAAAAAAGGCCTACCACCACAAAAAAGGAAGCCCACTTGTTGAAGACCTCTTAGCTGAAGAAACCTGAAAAAGACAGCCCTGGCAAAACGAAAAAAAAAAGACCAAGGAGATCAGAATCCAGGGAAGAGATCCATCCCTGGACCGGCAGGTAATCCACTTGGTTGTACTTCAGGCCACGCAGACCCCCCTGGAAATTGACACTGAGGTTTAAAAGAGCAACTGTGAAAAGTGAAAAGGAATCCTACGCTCAAAAAGGCAGCTGCTCCTGAGGATCGCTAAACCATAGAACGTTGTTCCAAAACTTACTTGCCGCGCATGTCACAGGGAAGCCAAGTCTCTGGTCTCGTAAACCAGAGGTTCTGTTTGAAAGAGAGCCTCGGAGGGGAGGCGGGGGGTGGGATAATCCGGGAGACCTCCGTAGAGCGCGCGTTCTAAAAACGACCCTTCAACTTCTTCTGACTATTGCAGTTCTAGTGAAAAAAAAAGAGGCCTCACATTGAAGCTCGAGGAAAAACAAGATTAAAAGATATATGGGGAAAAGACCTCTGAAGAGAAATCGTCCGATTAGAATGCAGTTCGTCGTGCCGCCTAAAGTCGCGACTCTTGCTGGGGGAAAGAAGAACCGAAGGAAAAACTCACAACCCACAAAAAAGCAGGAGGGGGGACAGGACAACTCGGTCAAGCTATCTCCATACGTTGCTACCTTTCAGAGACAGGGGCCAAAGTCAGCATATCGAGGGCTTCGAGAAGGGCATGGAGACTGCCATTCAACCAGGGGGCGTTGTGGAGATGAAGAAAAGCGTCAACGAAAGGGCCATGGTCCAAGAACTCGAAGTAACACTGTCCAAAGGGGATACCGGACTGCCGGGCAGGACCATGAGAAGAAGCAGAAGAATTCGGGGTCGCGGGCAGGAAAAGAGGGGGACTCCTTTGAAGTGTGTGCGGTTGGAAAAGGTAGGGGAGGGCTTCAGAGGAAGTTCGGGCTTAGAGGTGGGGAGATCGTGGGGCGGCTACGGCCTTGTTCTTCTAATGGAGGGGTAGAGAACTGGCACGAACTGCGTGGCCCGTTCTAAAAATTCTATACAAGGCTTGCTGGTTGAGGAGAGCACTTATCATGGCTCGGGCTGGGTTCTGAGACCAAACAATACCGAAAGGGGGGAAGGAAAGTAGGGAAAACCCCAGGGGAGGGGGTGCGAAAATAGATGTAAGTACGCTTTATCTACACTAAGTGGCCGGACCATCTCACGAAATACGACCACAAGCTCTTAAAAAAAATTCCGAAAAACTCTTGGAGGAGAATTCTAAAGGGGGGGGGGCCCCCCTAAATAAAAAAGGACAGCGGGAAACATAGCGAGTTCGTAAAGCTAGAAGACTGGGAATACGGACGAACATTACTCGAATCAGCGTGGCTCCAGCTCGGCCCTCTCTGAAGGGATTCACAACCTCGAGTGGAAAGAAGTTAAAAGGAGTGGAAAAGAAACGGAGTGTCCGAAGAGGCCAAGCACTTAATTCAGCGTTAAGGAAAGACTCTAGAGGAAAGAAAGGGGGGGTCACTCGAAAAAGGACCGCTTTCGTGAGGAGAGCTTTTGCTAGCTGCAATCAAGACCAGAAACCGAAGAAAGAGGGCTTTCAAAAGAAAGGCGGATCGGAAATAGAGAATCTCGCAAGAGAGCCGCGAGTAAAGGCCTTCCCATCAGTTCTGAGGCGATGTCAGGCTCAATTCGAAAATCAGAATGGGAAATAGGAAAATGGACAAGACCCCAGGAAAAAGACCCGCAGTTAGTTAAGAGAAGAAACAATACGCGGGGCTTTTTTTACACTGTCTGGCAGAATAAAAAAACAGGCCCTTCTTTGGAGTGTGACGCACGCTCTTAGAGGGAGAAGAGACTGCCGGTGCGGAAAAAAGAATGGCCAGTAATCAAAGATGGTGGAAGGACGGGGTCAAGGTCGTAGGCCAGGTGGAAGAACCCCCAACTGGAAAAGGTCCTCGTAAAGGCGTCCCTGGACGTTCAAGTTCGGCAGAGAAGGAAAGGACAACCTTGCAGGAAAAAGGGGGAACGGCCGGCCAGACATAACTCGCCAAAGGACTTCGGGTCGTCCCTCAAAGGTTGAGCGGGCGCCCCGAGGGAGAAGTGAGTGCACTGCCTTAATAGCGGCGCTGCGGGCGTCCGATGGAGGGACTGCCCTGAAGCAGGGTAGAGACAAACATTTCCTCTGAAGAAAAAGAGGATAGTTGCTGGATGAAAGGGTCGCGAATCATCAGCGAGAGATAGGGGAGGTGGGGAGGAGTCAGCACCTCCTCATCTGCAAGCCCTAGATATGCGAACGGGTCTGGCCTGTCGATCGGAGCATAGCCTGAGCAGCAGACCAGAGGATGTAGAGAAAAAAAACGACAGACAAACGCTCCCAGGGGGAGGGGACACAGGGGGGGAAAAAGAGCCATGACGCACGATTCCAAAGCCCAGCCTCGTGGAACGTCCACAAGCTGGCGCTGCGAAAACATGTCTCCCACCGAGCGCGGGAAAAACTGCCAGACAGAGAAAGAGGAGGGATGAGGAATCAGGATGGGGGTTGAAAAAAAAAATTTCAAGGGTGCGACAGGAGGAAGTACTTAAAGGGAAACGTAAGCAGGCGTAGTCACCGTACTCCAGAGGACTCTGGTAGAAGCAGAAACGCCAGGGGAGAAAGCAATCAACGCAAAAAAAAAAGGCGAAGAACGTCCGGCGGAGGAAAAAAAAAGAACGGGTTGACAAAAAATCAACAACAGAAGAGAGGGGGGCGTGGGAGGCTCAGTTGAAGGCCTCGTGGGCAGGCCAAGGAGGTTTCCCGCGGTGCCACTGGGCTGGGCTGCAAATTGAACTCGCATTAGAATAGGATAGTCTACATGGAAAAAGGAGACGGGGGATAAGACCCCGCGTCAAGACGAAAAACCAGGAAACACCCTGCCGACGCCATCGAGCAAGACCAAAAAAGAATTACCTCAAAGCCTAGTAAAGGGAACCGCTAGCGAGCCTGGCCATCCTCGTCACGAAAAAAAAGAGAGGTCGGAAGCATCTGTAAAAAAGCCTTCGTCCAAAAAAAAAATAGGTAGCGGAGGGAGGGCCTCAAAGGGAACAAAACACCTCCGGTTTCTCTAAGGGTAGCTGGGCTCGAAAGGGGTACGCCTCTGACTCCCGTCGAAAGGCTACCGGCGCGAAGCCTCAAGATAAAAAACCCTGTGAAAAAGGGAATTATTATAGGCGATTCAAGAGGAGCGGACAAAGGAAGCACCTCTATCGGCGTCGCTGTCCCCATGTTGAAACTCTCCCCTTGAAAAAACTCGCCCTGAGAACGACGACCAGAGACTCTAAGATGAGAAGCTCAGAAAAAAAAAAACGCTAAAGTA
>Ga0179591_1307183_pt1 | contig 14355 bp, 24 predicted proteins | sample CZOMad2_1_08_16f_FD_182891 | JGI IMG/M metagenome (GOLD analysis project Ga0179591, IMG submission 182891) | Vadose zone soil fungal communities from Angelo Coast Range Reserve, California, USA - CZOMad2_1_08_16fungal (PacBio error correction) | ecosystem: Environmental > Terrestrial > Soil >...
GTTAAAAGAGAAAGGACTTTTGGAAAAACGTTGGCCACGGGGTGGAACGGTCCCGGGGGGGCGCACGAAATAATTGTCCAGCTCGGGAGGTGGGGCGTACGGCAGGGAAGGGGGACGGCAAGAGAAAGAAGAAAAAAAGCCTGCTCCGAGGGGTTCCTTGAAAAGAGATAGATTGTGGTGGCCGGCAGGACTGTTGAGTCAAGGGGGGGAGGACCCGTCTGAAGGAGCAAGCAAGGGGGGGAGGTGAAAAGGAACCGGCACGTTCTTTGAAGTGGTCAAGTCAACCCAAAAAGCAGTCGAGAAACGAGGTTTCCTTGAGATGACCGACCGTGGGGGGGGGGTACGTGCCCCACCCTGATGGAGAAATGCAGGGACACCTGGGCCCAAAGGAAAAAAGGGTGGATCTGGGGGATCTTCTGAAGACACTAAGGAGAAAAAAAGCGGGCCTTAAAGGGGAAACTCCTTTTCCCAGACCCAAAAAAGAGGGTGGGAAGGGACCCTCAAGTTGGGGGCTGGGGGCCGCAAGCCCCGGGAGGCTAAAAGTCCTGAGCGGTGCCGACGGTTCGTCATAGACAAGGGGTCCTGAGGGGTGAATTCCAACCCACCGCAAAAAACTCAGGACACCCCGGAAGGGAAAATCTGCCGAAAAAGGACAAAAAATCCCTGGGTTCACTTTCCATACTGACTGGTGAGGAACACTCTTTTCTACCACATGACATTGGTCGCGGTCGAAAAAGGGAAATCTCGGGGAGGGAAAGGGAAAAACAAAATTTCCTTGGGATTACGGCTGGTCTATTTGAAGGATTCGATAAAGAGGGGGTCTGGATAAGTAACCGGGGACACCTTAGGCCTGGCCACCTGACAAGGTTTTGGAGGTCTGTACTGGGGGGGGGTAACTCCCTATGGGGAATGGCTCGCCAACGCTTGGCTCCCTAGGAATCCCGTCAAGGACTTTCCACACCTGACACTGGGGGGGCCAAAGCGAACACCAAGGGAAGAGGGAATCCAAGAAAAACATTGAAGGACACACCAGTTTAACTACCCTCCTAAACCCGTCGTGCACACTAGTATACAGGGTTTCCACCGGTGAAGAGTGAAAAATTTGCCTGAAAAGGGGGAAAAAAGCACGGGCACTCAGCTCCGAGGCACAGGCCCCCTGGGCAAGGGGGGGGGGGGCCCGGTGACTCTACTGTGGTGGAAAGGTAGCAAGAGTGGAAAAGGGGAAAAAACTTCTGGGGGAAAAAAAGGGGCACTCGGTTGCGGACCTCACTCACAGAGCAACACCCGAAGAAAAATACAAGTTCCTTCTGAAAACTTTGTAATAAAAGAAAGAACAAGGGAGAAAGAAAGAAAAAAAAAAGGAAGGGAGGGAACCGGGAAGGAAGGAGGGTCAAGGGGCCGGTAGTTGTTGATGTGATGGGAACGATTGTTGAAGCGTGACCGACCACAGCCCAATCAATACAGCTACGGGTACACCTAGGAGTGAGGGACAGTCCGGGTGGTGCACGGTTGACCAACGGGTACCATGAGCCAGAAGAGGGGGGGGAAACTTCAAGACTGGCCCAGGCCACCAATTACCTAAGAGAAACAAACAAGCCCCCGACTAGGAAAAGTTCTAAAAAGATCAATCTTTCCACAGGGGAAAGATCCAGGCTCGGATCAAAGAAACCCTAACGAAAACAAACCAAAGGGAGTGGCCCAGTCGGGCCCAGTTTGCGGACTAAACGCCCGAGGCTCATGGAGAAACACAACAAAGGGGGGGACCAAAAGAACGCAACACCGACAGGAAAGTTTTTCATAAAAAAGAGGAAAGAGGCCGCCACAAGGGCGCACTCAAAAAAGCGGCAGTTTGAGGTCGCTGGGGGAGTCCCGCGAAAAACTTTGTTGTACCCTAACGAACCAACAGACCGGGACAAAAATGAGAAAGGAGAAGGGGAAAAGAAATAATAGGAGCCGGAGAGAATAGTCCCCTGAGCGATTTAGACCCAAACCGGGCCGGGCTTGACCCAAGGAAAAGAAAGGTTCCAAGGCCCATGGAACCGGAGGGACTACCTTCAGGTCATGGTGGGCTAAGCGGCCACGTGAATGCCCAGGTGCCTGCCGGGATGCTTTCCTTAAGGCAGGGGAGGTGGGCGCCGGGAAACTTGTAAACCCGGTTGGGTCGTTGGGGACAGGGGGCAACTGGGGTATTTCCGCGGGGGGGAGAAAGACCGTAAGATATTCCTAATTACGTTTCTAAAAAGGCAACACGTTCGCGGAGCTTTTGGAATTGAAAGGGTCCAACTTAATCGATTGGCTTCAAACTGGGTGAAGGGTGGAGGGGACGGGGTTTGACCCGGCGGGAAAACAAAGAGGTCTAAAAAGGAAAGGTGAAGCTGCAGCGAGCGAAACGGTAAAAGGGGGGGGGTGTGCGTCTTTTTTACAGGGTGGGGGACTGAATTCACTTTCTTGAACGCTGAACTGGGGTGGGTCAACAAGAGAAGGTTGGGTTTAGAAAAAAAAAAAAAATTTCTGGAACTGCACCACAATGGGGAAGAGGAACAGGAAGGTTTCCTCGACCGGTGGCCATAGGGCGGGCGGGGGGGGACTTGCCCTCAAAAGGGACTGTTCGGGTGGCAGTTGCCAGGGGGAAGGGTGAAGGGAAAAAAGGGGGGGAAATCGGCGGTCCTGGAGGTGAGGGGTAAAGCTGTTCTTCCCTCCTTGATTCAACACCAAGATAATCAACAGGGGACTGTAGCAGGCACTGGGTGACTGGCTCGGAAGAAATCAAAAAAAAAACCTGGGGTGGGGCCGGCCTATTTGAATAGGGGGCATGGTCACCTACGCCCCGTGAAAGCAAACAAAAAGGCCTGGCATTCTGGGAAGATAGCGCGGGGGGGCACACTACTTCTGATTATCAAGGTAAATGAAAGGACAAACTGAAACGTCGGAAAGGTCGGGGCCACAACATGACCGGTCAAGAAAAAATCAAAACCTATCAAGAAAAGGGACCAAGGAGAAAGGGGTTTGGGAGTGGGTTTCACCTCCATGGCAATGGAAAAATCCCCAGGTATAGCCCACTGAACACGAAGCCAGGCTCCGTCGCGAACCCGACAAAATCTAAAGTGTCCATGTGCGTACTAAAAGGGAAAAAAGGAATCTCCCGTGTTTTGAAAATCTCTGAAAAAACAACAAACAGGGAAAAAGTCTGAAAGATGAGAAGGATGGGTCACAAAAAAGGGGAAAGGAAAGGTAAGCGGACGTGCCGAACCTTGGAGATCAAACCCACTGGACTACTACCCCGAAAAAAAAAATTGAGAGTGTCAGCGGCTACCGGGACGATCAAGGTACGTGGGGGGGAGAACCTAAAAAAACACCAGGTTTGACGGGGGAAGAGGGGAAAGCTGGGGCAGAAATTTGGATTCAGGAAAACAGGGGTTACCTAAGAGAACGAGACCGGGGAAGCGGAGAGTGGGGAAGAAATTCCATGAGAGTAGACTCAAAGGGGAGGGGGGTCCATAGAGAAACAGGGGTCCACGAAAAACAGCTGGGGTGGTTCTTTAAGTGCCCAGGAAAACTGGGAGATGTTTCCTCCTCTTGGGCAAAAGAAAAAACGGTGGCCGAGGTATGGAGAGTCGGAAAACACTAATCTCATGACCATGGGTCCCACCCGAGAGGGGGTGAGATCCTGCCAGGGAATAAAAAGAAAAGTAAAAAAAAGGGACAATGAATCACCGCCATAAAAAAAAGTCACCATAAAAGGTAACACTGACCCCCTTGGAAGGCCACCGAGAAAGACCCCAACGCTCTAACCGACCTGGTACCTAACACACTATGCATAACGAACTTATGGAAAACGTCAATGGACCTTATAGTCCGAAAAAAAAAAATAAAAAAAACATCCTACACGGAACAAGGCGAGCTTTGGAAAAAAAGCCAGGGGAAGAGGCCGGCAAGTAATCCCGATTTGAACAACTTTGGCAATTTCAAAAAAAAAAAACGGTAAGAGAAACGGGGAACTGCATCTACCTGACAGGTCTAACCCTTGGGATATGTGGAGAATTCGTAGTGATTACCAAGAAACCAACCGAAAAATGCAGGTTTTGGGGGGTCTATCCACCAGAGACGGGTAACCATCACGGGAAGTGGGAAAAAGCTCCAGGAGAAGTCAAAAAGTTAAAAAAAAAACTGTACCTCATCGCTGTGGAGAAAACCTCTGCCGCAACCAAACCAGTCCTCAAAAAACAACAAAAACCCGGTGGAAGAAACAAAGAGAAAAAAGGGGGGATACAAACCAAGTGGTAGCCCGCTGCAAACCTCGGCACTGGAGTGGCAGAAATAGCCCACGCGTCCCAATCCAAAAAAAGCCCGTCGAGTGATGCAGGGTACAGCTGGGGGACACGCAAGCTGGGGAGTGCTTAAGGTCCACTAGCGCCGGGGAGAAATAAAAAAGGGGAAAAATAATCTACGCAGAGGGTGGCCCTTCGAGCAACCAGGGGGGAAGTTCCCTTTTTTCCCCGGTCTGGGGGGAGGGGGGAACCGACACCAAGGAAGACTCCAATCCTTCGTCCCATCCAAAGGAAAAGTGTTCCGCCTGGAGGAGTGCGGCGTCGGGCCGGGGAACGAGGAGTGGGGGGGGGGGGGGAGGGGCCCGAATGGGTGTCAATCTCAGGAGGGGGGGGGGGGCTGTTCAGAGAGAAAAACATACTTCCGAAAAAGAACTACGGGGAACCCGGTTCCTGTCGGGTCCGTCAGAAATGGGAAAATTAAGCCCGAGAGGAAAAATGGAGGAGGAGGAACTTTCCCGATGCCGTGGGAATGCTTTGGGGTAGCGAGTGGGATCACCTTTCCGAACATACAAATTGTTACCAGGATTTCCGGCGAGTGGTAAAAAAAAAGCGAAGAAACACCCTTAAGGGTCCGAAAGTGTGAAAGGCACGGGTCTTGGGGGGTGGTGTTGTTAGTCACTGCGTCAACGAGCATAAAAAGACCAAAACTGAATATGTGGGCGACGCGAGCCCCTTCCGCCGAAAATGTGAGAAAAAAGCGGAAACTTAAGTTCTGCCAAGAAATGGGAGAACGAACAGGGATGACCACGGAAAAAAGAACGGAAAAACAGGGGGGTTCACATCTTCCGGAAGGGGGAGGGTATTAAGTCCCAAGCAAGCAGGGCCCCGCAAACGGGAATGAAAATGGAGCTGTGGTGTCAAGAATGCCCACAAAAACGAGATGGATCTCAACAGGCCCCAGTCGCCACTCGGCGTTGTCTTGGGCCCTGCTTTTTCGTCCACCGGAAAGGAAAGGGTAAGAGTTCACCTGGGGGAAACAGGGGTAGAAGGTTTCCGAGGATTGTGAGCGGCCAGGGTCCTTTAAACGGAGAAAGGGGGTGGAGCCCCTCGCGTTTGAATAGTTTTCATTTCGCAAACTCCCTGGGTCATTATGAGAAGCACTTGTCTCGACCAAGAATGCATCCCTGGGTCCATGCCAGAACGACCACAGCCAAAAACTAGTCCCAGGTCCCTTCTTCATGATAACTGGAAAAAAGGGGGGGTATCCGCGGCACATAAGGAAAAACCACTGAATGACTACCAATCGGGTAGTTGAATACTATTTTGGATAGGACAGTTCCCCGGTGGACATTACGTTTTCAAGGTGGAGACTGTAAAGACGGGGTTCAACTGGGGTCCCCTATTTGGGGTTGAATTTAAATTATGGATGGGGGGGCACAGATCCAGTTCAAACAGCAGTCACATGCAAAAAAGGTGGTGTCGGAAGCCAAAAAAAAAAAGGGGCCGTTCCCACCCGAAAAGAGTGTCTAACCGGTAACGGACGCACGGCGGTTTGAACAGTCCCTAAGCGGGCAGGAAAAACCAAGTTCACGGTCTAGGGAAGGCAAAACAAAACCGGTGTGGTAAAAGACTTGTCGTGGGGGCTGTCAAATCGTCCCACAGAACGGTGCCCAGGTTTCCAAGTTCCGGGGACTTCCGGGGACCACCACCTGTCATCCTCCTGGGTGGTGGCCCTATCAGTGTTAAAACAAATCGACTGCAACTCACTTTAAGCCCCAAGTAGTTAACCTTTCCACAATAAGGGAAAGAATCCCACACTTAAAAAAAGAATCGTTCCCCACAAAAGGGACTCAGCCAACCGGAGGGAACGTGAAATTCCACCAGTAGGGGCTGCAATTATCGGCTTATTGGTACAGGGTTACCCCTCGCCCTAAGAAATATGGGGGAGGTGAAGGGGGGGAGAAGGGGAGGGAGGGGCGCGATGGGGGGGGTCAGTGCAGCGGGGTAGGGAAGTGGGGGGGGTGGGGGAGTGGCCGAGGAAGGCGGGAGCGGTAGTGTGGGACTGTAGTGAAAAGAGGAGGGGGGGAGGGGGTGGAAGTGTTAAGGCAGGGGAGGGTGGGTGGAGGGAAGGGAAAGGAGGGGGGAGGGAATTAGGGAGGGGGAGAGGTTGCAGGGGGGGGATGGGAAGAGATAGGGGGGGGGGGAGGTGGGGGGGGGGGGAAAGAGGTTGGAAGAAGGGTGAGAGGAGGGGGGAAGGTCGTGGTAGGGATGTGTAAGGGGGAGGGGGGGTGTTTGGTGGGGTGTGGGGGAGCGTAGTAGGGAGGGGGTAGGTGGGTGAGGTCTCGTAAGGGGGGAGTGGGGGATGGCGGGCGAGTGGGAAGGAGGCATAGGGGTGTGTAGCAATGGGGGGTGGGGTTGGGCCAGAGGAAGGGGGGGCGGTGAATGCGGCTTAGAGGGATGGGAAAGGGGAAGGGGATGTGGGAGGTGCGGTAGTGGGGGGGCGGGGTGATGCAGCGTATGGGAATGGTTGGGGGGGGGGGGGGGCGGTGGTGGAGGGGGGGTAAAGAGGGACAGGGAGGTAAAGGTAGGATGTGATAGGGTGGTGGGTGGGGGGGGGGGGGAAGGGGAGGTGGCCGTATCAAAGGGGGGGGTGAAAGTAAGGGGCGTGAGAGGGGTAGAGTAGTCGGGGTCGTAGAGTGGGGTTGGGTACGGAGTGCTGTGGGTAGGGGGGTCGGTGGATAGGGGGGGGGAGGAGGATGGGGAGGTTGAAGTGCCAAGTGAGTGGGAGGAGGAGGAGGGGCGGGGAGTTGGCGGGCGGGCAGAAGAAAAGTGGAGCTGTCAGGGTGGCCAAGGGGGGGGGATGGGGGGTGGTTCAAGGTCGAGGGGGGCACGGGGGGAGGGTTGTTACGGAAGATTAGGGGATGGTTGGAGAGATGGGGGGGGATGAAGAGAGTAATGTATCGTGGGGGATGGAGAGGCGGGGGTGGGGGGGATTGTGGTGGGAGTGTTAGGGGGGGGGAGGGGGAGAGGTTAGGAAACGGGGAAGGTGAGGGGAGATAGGTGAAGATAGGGGCTGGGGTGGGGGTAAGAGGGGGCGGTGGAAGGGAGGGGGAGAGCGAGAAGAAGGGGTAGAATGGAGGGGTTGAGAGGGGAAGTAGGCGGAAGGAGTGGGGAGAGTGGGGGGAGGAGGAGGTGGAGGGGTAGGTGAAGTAATGTAGGTGAGGAGGCTTTGGGGGGTGAGGGGGGAAGGGGAGGGGGTGAAGGGGGGAGGGGAGGGGAGGGGGTAGAGGGGTTGAGGGGCCGAGGGAACAAAGGGTGTGGTGTGTACACAGGTCCAGGAGGCGTCGTAAAACCAGCCACGTCCCAGCAGTAAAACCCAAAACCACCCCCCACGCCGGAGCAAGGGAGTAGACTCATTCACAGAATGAAAAGGGAGATGGAGACAAATGGAAGACGGGTAACGGCGCGCGGGGGGGTAGGAGGAGAATAGGGGAGAGGGGGAGAGGGTAGATGGGGGGAGGGGATGGTGAGGGTGTGCATAGGGTATGGATAGTAAAGGGGGCGGACGAGAGGAGAAGGAGGGAGGTAAGTAGGGGTAGAGGGGGTGAACGAAGGTGGGGAGGAGGGAAGGGGTGGAACGGCAAGGGACTAAGAAAAAAAGCTGCTAGAGGGGACAAGTGAGGGGGAGGATTGTAGGGGGGTAGGAGAACGAGAATTGTTTAGCGGGGTGAGGGGGAAAGGGGGTTTTCAGGGGGTGGGGGGAAAGGGCGGGTGGAGGAGGGAGTAGGCGGGGGATAGGGCGGGTGGGAACATGGGGGGGGTGAATGGGGGAAAGAGGAGGCGGAGGGAGAGAGGATAGATGGGGGTTGATATGGGGAATGGAGGGATAGGTGGGGTGCGTTTGGGAGGGTTGGGGCTTGGTGTGGGAAGGGGGTGGGTGGTACTTGTTGGGGAAGAGGGTGGAGGGTGGACAGGGGGAATAAGGGGGGCTGGTAAAGTGTCCCTAGAGCTCGCGGTAGTAAAGTGGATGGTGGCGATTGGGAAGGGCTAGGGGTAGGTGGGGGTGGGGGGAAAGCCAGAACACGGCGTGGGCTGCTGGGGCGGGAGGGATGAGCTCGAGAGAGGGGGCAGGAGGGGGAGTAGGGACAGACGAGGTTTGAAGGGTCGGGGTGTGGGGGGAGGATTACAGCGGAAGGGATGAGGGCGGGATTTATAGGAGGGGGTCTGGAGGAAGGAATAGGCATGGGGGGTGGGGGGTGCGACATAGGGATGACATACGGAATGGCGAGATATGCAAAGGAGTGCGCGGGGGGGAGGGTGCGGGGGGAGTAGGAGGTAGAAAGGGCGAGAGGAGGTGGTTTGGAAGAAGGGAGGATTGTGGAGGGGCGTGGGGAGGTAGGGCGGGGGCTAGGGTAGGTGGGGAAGTGCGGGCTTGGTAAGGGGGGTACGGAGAGGAGGGGGGGGAGGCGAGGACGTGTTAGAGCGGAGGAGAAGGGAAGTAAGGCGTGAGGGGGAGGGGGAGGGGAGGGCGGAGGGGTGTGGGACGAGAAGTGAGGGAGTTAGGGTCGAGGAAAGCGCGGGGAATGGAGAGTGGGGTGCTGGATGGGGTGGGTTTGGGGTGGGAAGAGGGGACGGTACGGGTGGGGGAGGTAAAGGGTTTCGTGATTACGGCGGGAGAAGGAGGGAGTGGGGCCCAGAACGGAGGGGGATCGGGGTGGGGGAAGGAGTGGGTGGTTGGGCTTGGGGGTTGACGAGAGACAGAGGGGGGGGGGATAGGGGAGGGGAGGATGGTAGAGCGTGGGGGTCCGGGGGGAGGTGGGCGGCTCGGGGGGGAGGCGGGGGTGGGGGAGGAAGGTAAGGGAAAGGGGTGTAAGGCGTGAGGGGGGGGGGGGGATAGGGGAAGAGAATCGGGGAGTGGATGGGAGGGGAAAGAGGAGGTTGAAAAAAAAAGGGGATTAGGGTGGTGTGGGGAGGGGGAACAGTAGTTGTTTACGCCAGAGGAGGATAACTTGAGCGGGGAACGTATTGGGGGTAGGGGGTGAGGATGGGGGGTGGGGGGGGGGTACAAGTAAGGAAGATATAGTTGGGGGTGGGTGGGTGTGGTGAAGGGGAGGGAAAAAGGGGGGAGCAAGGCTAGGAAAGTGGCGGGGGGGGGGGATGACTCCCTGAGGGAGAGTTGATTAGATTGGTTAGGTGGGTCTAGGGGGTAGGTGTTATGAAGAGAGAGTTGGGGGGAGAGAAGTGGGTGGGGAGGGGGGGTATGGGGGCCGAACGGGAGAGGGCGGTGGAAGTGGGGGGTGGCCAGTGAGGGGTGAAAGGGGGATGGGGAGGGGAGTGGGGGGGGTGCATGTGGGGGTGTTTATGGATTGGGAGGTGGAGAGGAAAGGCTAGGATGGTGACGGGGGGCAGGGGTACAGGGGCGTGTACGATAGGGTTAGATATAAGTGGAGGTAGGGTGACGATGAGATGGGGAGAGGGGGGAAGGATGATGGGGGGGGTAAAGAAGGGAGAGGCAAGGAGACGTGGGAAGAAGTGAGAGAAGCCGCTGCCTGCAGCGAGGAAGAGAGAGGCCAGAAAGATGGTAGGGGGGGCGAAGGCTAGTGGAGAGAAAAAGGTGGGAGGTAAAAGGGAGAAGGAATGGCGTGGAGTGAGGAAAGGAGGGGGGACAGTCATTTTTGGGCCGTAGGAAAGGTGGCGCTGTTGTTCAGCCTTTTTTTGGGAAGAAAGAACTTATGCAGGGGGTTGGGTAATCAAAAGCACGCCCTTATAGGGGGTCCCCATGAGCGTTGTGTTGAAAAAAAAAAACAACCGCCACAAAGTCGGGCCGCCGGGCAGTTTAGGCCTAGGAGCCAGAAAAACATCTCAACGTTCGCAAAAAAAAAAACAGGTGGGGGATGGTCAAAAAAGAAAAAAAAGGCCACCCGACTAAAAACACGCAAGTCAGACACTTCCCACTTACAAGGAATCTAAGTCGTTCCCACTCTTAAACGAACATGACTGAGAAAAGAGGGGTGTCATTTTGGGAGGGACAAAAAAAAAACCGACTCGCAGCTAAAAAAAAACAACGCCCTTCAACCAAAACCCTGGACGACTATGGGGAAGAGGGGACAAACGGGACTGGGCCAAACAGTCTCATGGGGCAAATGAAAAAAAAATAAAAAAATACATCTACTACCCAGTCCTCCGAAAAAACCTCCGGGGACTACTCGGGGGGGATTAAACCAACAACCCCCAGGGTTTAATTGAACGACCGGTGCGCCCCTAGCAAGGGGGGAAAAAAAAAAACTGTCGGGGGTGACCAAGCTCCGCCAAAAAAACGCGGCTGGCAATTACCAATGGGAAGATCTAGAGACTCTTCAAACACAAACCGGATGAAAAAGATGATAAAAAAGAGGGGGCTTGCAGGAGACAGAAGGGGGTGACGTCCTGCCTTGTTCAAACCCAGAAAAAAGGGGGGGGGGGAAGGGTCGCAAGGGTCGTCACCGGCACTGTCGTACTTGGGTTTGTCTTCATAAGAGTATGGAGGGGGGAAAGGGTGGGTCCGACTGGGGTCGGACAAAGCAGGGAAAATCGGGGTAAAGGGGAAAAAAGAGCTGGGGAGGAAAAATTAGAATTGAAAAAACTTCGGTACCGCTATCAGTGTTTTTGTGCAAAAGTTAAGGGGGGGGGGGGGGGGGGTGGAGGTGTGTAAACATCCGGTCGACGTCGCCACTGAAAAATGGGACCAACAACGGCGGTGTTTTGCCGACATCGACTGTAGGTGTGGCAGGGGTGGTGTACGAGTGAAAATGGTGTGGTAAGGGGTCACCTCTTCGACTTAATCAAGTGCCGATTAGGTGACATTGACGATGAAAAACGATCCTGCGGGGACACGGAAGAAGCATTAAAGGGGGTGTAACAAAGTGTGTGGCCCTCATTCCCAGGGGAGGGCGCAGGGGGACTGAAAAAGGGGATCTCGTCTTGACGTAAGGTTCACGTCTTGGGGGGTTGAGAGGGGAAAGTTTAAAATTCACCCTACGGAAACGGTGGTTGACGGTTCCGGTCCGCGGCCTGATAGGAAAAAGTGGATCTTGGTGTTTGGCGGGGGAGACCTGGGGTTGCTGGTTACTAATAAAAGGGAATCGCCGGCCCAGAAAACTAAAGAAAAAAAAAAAAAAAAAAAAAGGGTGGGGTATCCGTATGGTGGGGTGGGGGCAAAAGCCTTGACTAAGGGCAGTTATGACAACCGCCCGGTGTTGTGCCGATCAAAGCCGGGGAAAAGGGGGGGAGGAGAAAAAAACTGCCGCCTTAAACGTGGGGGCCAAGGAACGGGGGGCCGGTGAAATCAAGGAAAGGTCCCGTGCTCAGGGCCGAACCCGGGGGGACGGGTGGGGGGGGGGCAGGCGGCACCCCTGAGGAGCACCACCGGTGGGGAATTTGGGACAAAGTAGGTTGGAAGAGTGGTAAGGAAACCAAAGGACCCGAGAACTACCGCTGGGCCGGAGAAACCTGGCCCTGGGGGGGCCAAAGCACCCTCTCGGTGACCTGCCCCTCCAAGAACTTTTGACCAGGGAAAATGAAAGGAAGACCGTGGACTGGAGGTCCGTTGGGCACAGGAATCTTCTACCAAAGGGTAGAAAAGGTGGGGGCTGTCCCTCCTCAACCTGGATCTTTGCCACCCTGGTGGGAAAAAAATCTCCCAATACCGAAACAAAACATCTGGGCGAAGAAGAAATTGGTTACTACGACCGTTGGGACCCCTAGAGGGTTAACCTCTGTCTTACTGCAAAGGTGTGGCTCACTTCTCGAAGGGAGGGGTTTGGGGGGGCCTTTTAATGTCTTCATCTGGAGTGAGGGGAAAAATGAACCGGATTAACCAGGGGGAAACCGTTTTCGGGGTAGTGAGACCGAATTCTGGTACTTAAAAAAAAACAGATACTCCCTACCAACACCCCGTCCGAAAAGGTCCACCACATCAACCCGCGAAAGGAAGAAAAAATAAAGCCCCAGGTTCGAAAAACTGTCACTAAGACCCCCTGTAGACAGGTCAAAAAAGTTCCACGGGTACGCAGAAAAAACAGGGATACCATTCTGGACAGGGGAGAAGTCTGAAACGGACTTGGGCAGTGCCCGTGCGCATAGGCGATGGGTCCTTCTCCAGGGACAAAACAAAGAAAAAATGGGAACTGGGAGAAAAACTCCTTCCGCGAGTTCCTCTTGCTCCACCACCTGATCACAACGAAAAACCTAAAAAAAAACCTGAACCCGGGGGGCCTGGGATGGGGTAAACTATAAAATTACCCATTTGGGGGTTGGGAGGGGACATCCCTCAGTTTGCTGATAAACGTCAATTCTTTCTTCTAACCTAAACTTAGTGGGGAGAGGGGGGAGTTTCAAAAGTTGGCGGGGTCTCAAACGCATTAAAAAGTAACGCGACGGAAGATGAGGCGCCATCCTTGTTCTTTGATACAACGCTGAAATACTGTGTGACCAACTGAAGGGGAGGGGGGGAAAATTGCAAAAAGACTACTCCAAAGCCCCCATTCCGCAAGCACTGTTTAAACCTGTCTAAAAAAGAGATAATGGAAAAAAAAATTCCACCTTTCCAATCTTGGTCCAGTTCGGGGCGACCAAGGACAGAACCGGGGTTTCACCGGGAGAGGACGAAGTTCCACCAATCGAAAGGGAATACAAAATACCTGCTTACGATGTTGAAGTCCTTCACCAACTAGGAAAGGTTCTTCAAGACCCCTCCCAGACTCCGGAAATAACCGCCTTCACACCATCGTCGAGTGTCGTAAGGGGTACGGGAGGGGAACAAGATCCCGGTGTTCTCAATCGTCAAAAAAACAAACCGGCAACAGAAAGCAACGGACGCAAACACTATCATCGGCTGGAGGGAAAGAACCAGGATTTAGCCCGTCCCAAAAAAAAAAAGAACAAAGCCCCCTCTCACCTCCTTTTTTTCCGGGGGAAAGGAGGGGGCAACGGTTGGAACCGAGCGGGGCTAAAACTGGGGCCCTGGTGGGACGGGGGGGCTTTGCGAGCAGCAGGGGGAGGGGGAAACTAAAAAAGTGGGGTGCCGCTGCGTTTGCTTCCACTACAGGTCGTTTGAGGGCTAAGGGGGGAGGGAGGGGGAAAACCCACCGGGGAGGTAGGGCACCCCCACCCCCGCAGGAAAAGGGGTTGGACAGGAAGAACCCGAGGGGCGGACCTGTTGGGTCCGAGAGGGGGGACGCCCACCGTGTGGGGAGTGGCCCCCGACTTGAATCGCGCTGACAACTGGGGGGGAAAGTGGCCTGTGGACTTGGGGGGGCACTCTGAAAGATCTCCAAAAACTCTGACCACACAGCACTTGGGGGTTTAACCGCCTGGTGCTGCAAGCCGAAGGCGAGTGGAGGAACAGGGGTGGCGTGTGGGCTGAGTGGAAGGGGAATTTCGGGCCCACACTGCCAGGGGGTTCACATGCTAGTCAAAAAGAAAACGTCCCCCCGGTTAATGGATCCCCTTCAACTAGGGAAGAAAAAGACCTGGGACAAGATCACGGGTTAATACAGTCTTGTGCTCTGGGTACAGGCCTCCCCCTTGACCTGGGGGGGGGATCAGGGGGGGGGTGATTTACGCAAGGGGAGTGGATTTCTTGTGAAGTGCGGGGGGTCGGGAGAAAACAATGATGCGGAAGAAACCACTGCGCCTCAAACCTTAAAAAGAAAGGACTTGTGAGCTTCCGTGGGGGGATACATCGAAGGATCCTCAGGACAAAGGGGGGGGTAGGAACGGCGAGCGGCAAACAGGAAGTGGGGTCCTACGCAAGGCCCTAAAAAGGTGCGGGCCGGTCCTCCAAGCGCCAGCTCGTGCTACTGATCAAGGTAAAAGAACCGGAGGAAGCTCACCTTAAACTGGGGGCGGAGCGAGTCTTCCACCCTGCCTTGAAGAAAGATTCGAACCCGATCAGCCCGATCATTCCAGGTTCATCGTGTCCCAAGCCCACCGGAACAAAGGAAAACAGGTCCCACGTAAGAGGAACACGGACCGAGGCTCTTCCCCGTGACCTCTCCAAAAGGAAGAGAATGGGAACGGACACGTCCGCGGCCTGACGCCGCTTTTG
>Ga0179591_1345843_pt1 | contig 14354 bp, 6 predicted proteins | sample CZOMad2_1_08_16f_FD_182891 | JGI IMG/M metagenome (GOLD analysis project Ga0179591, IMG submission 182891) | Vadose zone soil fungal communities from Angelo Coast Range Reserve, California, USA - CZOMad2_1_08_16fungal (PacBio error correction) | ecosystem: Environmental > Terrestrial > Soil >...
AGGTGCAATACAAAAAAGTGTCAAATGGGCAGTACGTAAAAAAGCCAAGAAAATAGACCAAAAAGAATGGACAAAAAAAATGGATATGAAAAAAGCGAAGGGAGGAGGAGAAAGGAAAAGTGTAACGCTCAGCGATGGTGAAGACGCAACCAGGAGGGGCTGTGGTGACACAAAAAGAAGGGGGAGAGGAACACACATGCAGCCAAAAAACGACAGGTAGATAGAGGGAATGAATAAACAAGAGAATAACAAAGGGAGAACAAGGGAAAAGAAGCGAGAAGGGGGAAGTCGGAGTTTTGCAATAGTACTAAAGGAAGCGGCTAGAAGAGGGACCTGTGCAAGAAAAATCTCGAGCAACAATGTATTTAGGAGTGAAAAGGGGTGAAGCGGGCGTCTCGGGAGAAAAAAAAAAGCGCATCTCGCAAAAAAACGAAGAGCTAAGGGGGGGGGGGCAGCGGAATGACCGCAAGACGGGTTGAGAACTTGTTCTGCGAGAGACATGTGGTAAAATAGGCATTCTAACTTGCTAATCGAAAGAAAAAAAGTAAAGAAAAAAAGAGGGGAAGGTCGAGGTGATTTACGCCGGGACCTCTTGCACGTGTAAGGCCAGTGCAAGTTTCTATTTGTCGAAAAGGAAAAAGAGCTGCGCTAACTTGCAGCTTGGCAGAGGGAGGTTCGTGTGGAGCTGCGTAGGGCTATTGCTCGGGGGGGGACCTACTCAAGGGGGGGGGGTCGAGTGAAGGTAAGAAGTCGCCCGCTAAAAACCGTCCCCCCCAGGAATGACCAATCTAGAAAAAAAGCATTACAGGAAAGTGAAAAATTGAGAGAAGACAGGCAGACGGTTGTTCGACTCCTATAGTTACAACTGAAAGTCGGGAAACGCACATGTGGCAGAGGGGTGGTAGAGGAGGGGAAAAGGCAGGGGTAAGATGTATGGGGTATTCAAACCCAAGAATGTAGTACGACTATGAAAAGCCTGCTACCAAGAAGTGGGAAATTACTTTTCAGTACTAGAGGGGAAAAAAACGGGGAATGAAAAAATTGTGCGGAAAAAAAGAATCAACCGAAGGGAGGACACCGAAAATCTGGGCTAGGGGAAAGTGAGGCCATAGGAATGGACAATCCAAGATCGCCTTGGTCCGCGGGGGTCCAGTAGGGGTCTTGCCCCAACGCCAAGGAAGGAGGAAAGAACAAACTTCAATTCGGGGGAATACGGGGGTGGAAGAAGGGGATGCTTCACAAGCGTCATGATTTGATCCAACCGCGTGAAGAATCCAGGAAATTCAACAAAAAAACTGAAAGGCTACAGGAGAGGAAGGAGCAAGATAAATAAAGACAGGGCAGCAACGCTGCGAAGTCGATTCATGAGAAGTGAGGCCCATGAAAAGAGGAAGTAAAGCAACGCGGGGGGGCGGGGGGGGAAGGGAGCAGTGGAGAGGAAAAAGGACGATGACAGTTGAATCAGTATATGAACCCGTCTAAAGGGGGACGGGTAGGTCAAATTGGGGAAATCTAAGGAAAGGCAAGAATGGGAACGGGCTGGGGAGACGGAACCGGGAAGGGGGGGCAAACAGGGCAAAACTCGATGCATACAGACCAGCTGACTGGCCGGCGTTCAGTGTCAACGAAAGGGGTTGGAGCAATAATGTTACGGGTTGACCACTGAGAAAGCGATTCCGAGGAGGCATTACAGCACCAATAAGGACGGTTGATAAAGGAAGAAAAACACTTACTTAGGAAGTTGACGTCGCTTGCTGCAAGCTAAAAATGTGAAGATATGGAATGGGGGAAATAGGGAAGCTGACCGTGAGGACCAGCGCAATTTTAATTCCACGGCTTGAGAAAACTAGAAGGGGGGGGGGAGTGGGGTATACGAAAACCCAATTCCTTTGTTGTGTCTTGGGAGAGGTGTAAGACTCACGAGAACACCTGCCATCCTAACCCTCCCTCAAGTGGAAACTTATGAGGGACAAGAAGCTCTATTGTTTTGGGCAACAGATTTTAGAAAAAAACCTGAAAAAAAACTCTGGGTTTAGAAGCGTACCAAGAAATACCAGAAGTACACAACTCTCGAGGGAACGTGAAGCGGAAGAGAACCTTTTGTGAAGCAGGGACACGAGAAGGAGGGGGAAGTGGAAACTCATACATGCTGGGTGTAAACCAAGGACTTACTGGGGGGAGGGGAAGCAAAGAAAGAGCAAGCAAATAGGAGGGCGATCTGGAACTAGGAGCTGATATTATCAAAATCTTCAATCCGAAAAACGGAACTGGTAACGGATGAACGAACCCGCAGTCGATCAAATTAGGCGGAACATCTCGGGGTGTTAGAAGAAGGGGTGAAGGATAAGGTTAAGACGAACAACAAGCACAACTACTGACGGCCTATAAAGGGGGAAAGACGGACAAGAAAGACCCTAGGAGGAAAATACTGCACCACAATTCAGGAAAAGCTCTTGCACAAGGAGGGGAGGATCGACAAAACTGCGAATGCGCAAAGAGGCGAGTAAACCCGGGAGGAAAGCAATGAGTAAACAACGGGTCAATCAGAAAGAAGCCAAAATCAGGAAGTGTACAAAAACAACAAAGCCATGGGAGGGGTCCAAGTAGAAGAGACTACACGAACTGAACGCGACTCACATGAAAACTTCCCGCATCCCAAAGGGGAGGATCCATCCAGACCGCAAAACTACTTGTGGAAAAAAAGGCCACCACAGACGTACCAAGTCGCAACTGAACTAAACAAAGTTCTACCTGGAAAGTCTGGGGGTTTCACAAGGAGGAGGCCTAAAGGAGACGGAGAGGTAAAGTTCAAACAGAACTAAAACTCATGAACAAGGGGATCGACGAATCATCTGAAGAGGAAGACGGACAACAGTTCCATGCCCCGCCGTGAGATCTTTTACTGACGTCCGAGCAGTACCAGAGTCTTTCACTTTCAAGAAAGTAATGTACGCGCTTTACAACAAAGAGTGATTCAAATTGCCGGACATCAAGAGGAGAATGTCGGTGTGGAGGCATAACTCGGGGGGGGGAGAAAGGTGATGGAATCTTATAATTAGGATCTAACTCACAGCATTGTGGAGTATTCAAAGAGAGCACATCGAAGTAGCGCCGATAACGGTAAAGGTTCCCTTCCTTCTGTCACTCCCCCTATTCGGGGAAAGCGCCGCTGAACGAAAGAGAGGTAGCTCTCACGGGTGTAGCTGTCTCTCACTGAAGTCTGACGCAGCCAGAAAAGAAGTCACAGGTTCCCGGGGAAGGCCGGGGGAAAAGGTCCAAACCCAAAATCCTGTTACAGTCTTGCGGACGGGTAATGAGGAGGCACTGGAAGAAGAAAAAAAAAATCCCCCCGGAAGAGGGCAGGACGGGCGAAAGTCCAAATGCCATCCGGAGTAAAACCCGGTCCGCTACCAACCCGAACCAGTAAGAGATCTCTCACAGAGTAAAGAGGGGGAGATTTCGGTTCAGCCACTTGGGTCCGAGAAACTTATACTAGACCGAAGAATCAAGCTAAAGAACCGAAGCACAGCGCATGCATGCCGCGGAGTGGTATGACCACAAGAGCTCCGCACGCTTAGGTACGTAAAAGCAAAAGCGCCAAACCTCCATCAAAATCAAGGGCACGGTACGATTGAGGTCTGTAATGGGCCTTGGATCATGTCCGCTCGCGTGCAAGAGGTGCAAAGATACCTTGGCACAACGGCCTGGCTAGCTAGGCCACCAAGCCAAGAAGGGAAACCTCGGAACATACAAAAAGCTCGATTGAACCCCGGGCTCAAAATATCGGAGACAGTTGCGGGTTTAATCAACGAAAAGCCTATGGCTGAAAATTGTACGCTCAGAAACGGCACAGTAACCCGCGAGCTGGTACATCAATTTGAGGAAAGGGTAAAGTGAAATCGAAAATACTAAGTCGGGCATCCGCGGGGTACGACCCAAGTGCAAGACGCGAGTGGCGCGGACCTTAAGACTCAGCTCAATTTCTGACAGATAGGCCTGGGCAGTTCTCGCGTAGACTTGAACTAAACAAGCATTCTTTTCAGGGTGGTTGCGAGTTGTTAACTTGAAGTTGTTTTGTCTTAGCACCGAACGGGGACGAAGGTACCTAATACTACAAGGGGAGGCGGCTTTATTCCACGCTTACGTACTGGGGGGATGCGTATGTCGACGGTCACAGGATGTGGGAAGGGCCCAAAAATGTCGGCTTAGGGCGCGTGTGCGACGGTCAGGGATCGGGCGGTTGTGGTTGGTCACTCCTCTGCGTAGATGTAATGTTCGCACGGCGAGCACCAAAAAAACAGTCAGCTGTAAGTAGAAAAGGGGGACGAGAACCCATATAGACTAAAAGACTCCGATCACAAGGTAGGTGAAATGAAGGAAACGGCAAACTTGGGGCGAGCTTGAGGATCTAGAATATGCAATAAAAGAGGATGGGTGTAAACTTGACCGGTCCCTATGCTGAGATAAGATCGTAAGTGAACTGGAGTAGGGTCCCAGATGGGCAATGGGAGAAGTGTGCTGATCGCGGGTACTAGTGGAGTTGGTATTGGTTAGGACCTAGTCTACCACCGCAGCTCAGTGGGACTGCGAGCGTAGGCAAGACATGGACCCAGGTGGAAACGACGTTCTCCGTAGGGATCGAAGGAAAGCGGCCTCTCGGCTATCCCCCGAAATCTAGAGCTACGAACCGCCCAGGATGGTCAGGCTGTGTGATATATCTTCTCTAGGGAACAACTCCCCAGCTGCCAGGCAAATATACCCTCGCCGAAAAACCGGCGGACTTCAGGGCTTAAGCCCTGTGCATCAACCTCTTCAGCAGAGGGCCTCGCAGCAACGAATACCTCGGGGGCTACCAGAGGACCAAATAATAGGGTCTGGCTTCGGTTGGGGTGCCAAGACGTCCAGAGGCGAGAAGTGGCTACCATGCGAACGAGAGGTCGGTGTAGATGATTGTGCTCAGGCTCCTCTACTACCCGGGGCCTGTATCGGGGCGCGGTAATGGGGGCAGCGGCTTTCTCGGGTGGCGCTGGTAGAGAAAGTCCCCGATTACCGCAGCACTTCGGGTATCAGGCCTTGGACGGAAAAGAAGCTCGCTGGGAGCGGAAGGGAGGGGGGGCTCGTGCCAGGGGGGAGGTATGTCATAGGGAGGGAGGATTAATGCTCAGACTACAGTGCTACGTATGGAATGCGGGGCCTCCGGAGTAGAGGAACGATGCATCAAGCGAGGTTGCTGGGCGTCGGTCAAAACTAGCAACGAAAGGTTAAAAGGTGCCGCATTCGGGAATGATTTCGAACTGGGTCAGAAAAAACCAGCAGGACCGCAAAGGCAGTCTATCGGGCAATTAGGCTAGATTACAGAAGTTACTCGTGAACCAAGCTCTTATAGAAGGTGGAGAGACGAGGACAATGAAGATAAAATCACCTCCGAAGGCATCCAACGAGGCTTAAGGAGACTTACACCACAATGACGGGAGGGGGGAAGGCGGAATGTAGCCTGAGGGTGGCCAGGGTCCATTTCCTCGGCGGGGGGGGAGGCAAAATAAGTACGCTGCTAAAGGAGGAGGAAAAGTTGCGGGACTTCAGGGGGGGAGGGCAGAGGGATTACTAAAAAATCTGCACAGCCGTTCAGAGGGACGGTCAAACGGCACCATGCCGAGCTAGGGACCGGAAGATTGGGCCGTGAGAGGGAAACAAGGAGTTTAAAGCGATCTGGAAAACTGGTTGGGAATAAAGAGGGCCAACAAGCGAAGCATCGAAGGCGGTAAAGGAAGGATATTGGGGAGGTCTCGAACGGACATTACTCTGAATACAGTGCGAAGGAACCTGCTGCAGAGAAAAAAAGAGGAGACTGTCGAGGTAGGGCTAAAGGCACTTAAGAAGGGGAGGCGTGTAACTTTTAGGAACAAGACAGAAACTTAATATTCGGTATGGAAATGAAGGGGGTCGCAGAAGCAAATCCAAAAAGGGACACCAAAACGATGTGCAGGGGCCTTGGGGATGCGGAGGAAGGGTAAGGACCCAAGTCGCGGTGAAGAGACGCAGAGAGCCGAGACTTAAAACGGAGAAGAAAAGAAACGAGGAGCATGGACAAATGAGGAATGGAGGGAGGTGCTTCACCTAAGTCTCTGGAGAGGCCGTTATTGGAGAGGGGAATCGTCGGCAAGGATCTGTGAGACAATCACCCTTAGCACGCTGACGGGTTCTACATACCTCCATCGAACCGTTATGGACCAACCGATTAGGTCTACTGGGCCGGAAACGTGTCGGATGCCATACGTAAGAAAAAAGTCAAAACTATGGGAAACTTTCAACTGGGCTCAAAGGGGGGTGAAAAATCTCCGAGGGGTGGGGAAGATCGTTACAGAGATGAAGAAAGTTCCAGTGTAGTGAAAAAATTTTGGTTGCTCGCAGCGGAAACAGAAAAGTCCTGTTGGAATAAACAAGAAGCCTGGACGGTGCGGCGGCTGAAAAGTTAGCGGGAGTTGAAATTGTTTCCTGTCTAGAAATCCCATGGGGAGGGAGGAAAAGCAGTCTAACGAGTGGAGGAGGAAGAGTCACGGTTCATTCCGGCGGTTAACGTGAATCGAACTTCTTTTCGGGGTGGAGTATTGGAGGGGGGATACTTAACGGGGGAATCGGTAACCATCGGGGAGTAATCTAACCAAAAAACGAGTTGCGAGGGGATGTAAGGCATAGTCATAAGAGTGTAGCGAGCAACTCTGTCAAGGAGAAAGTTGTGTAATCCGTATGTTGGAGTCTCAGTGTAAGTGATGAGGGATGTTACTTGAGGAAGGGTGTTTAGTCATCTACTGTGTCAAAATTAACCTGTCCAGGGCAACGGGGAACTCGTACGCAGAGGTGAGAGCCGATTTCTTTTAGCGGATCTATCGAGGAGGACCCACGTGGGTAGATGGCTAAGCTAAAAGAGAATATAACTAGGCAAGAATATCAAAAGACTAACCGGGAAAGGCTGTGATAAAACCAGAAGGGGGGGGGTGAGTGAAAGCCGATTTGGAGGCCAGACAGGGAGGCAAAATTTCCTGGCAGGGGGGTGGGGTAAAAAAAAAAGATTCAGAAAGTGGGAGTCGAGGCAAGGGAAAATGCGTTCGACGTAAGAGGTGGCGGGAGATTCATCTTAATGAAGCCGGCCCAAAGGGAAAGCTTGTTAGAAACTGAAAAGGGGGGGGGGGGTTGCCAATCAGTCCCTGAAACACATGGAAAGTGTCAGGGACAGAGTTAATTTATCGGGTGCAGACATACCCCAACCGGAAGGGGGGGGGAGACACCAAAAAGATTTATGGCCGGGGGGAAAAATCCGGCAAAGAGATGTGAGGGAGCGTCGCGAGAAAAAAAGGCTAACCTCCTTCAACAGGGGGGGAAGTTATCAGGACGAAATACAATTCCTACACATGGTAAATGTTTGACAGGGACAAAGGAAAGATTCGTATGAGGTGGAAGACGGGCAGGTAGGGAAAAAAGGGAAAAGCGGGTGGAAAACTCAACAGCTCGAAAAATCCTAAGCAGAGGTTGTTAAAGGTACCCAGGCACCGCTGAGAAAGAAAAAGGGGGGAGGGTGATGGCCCAATAGTCCGCTATTGGGCAAAAAGGGGGGGGGAAAAATATTTGGGAAATGGGAGAAGGAAAGTACTTTGACTCGTAAAACTGAAAAAAAAGAGAACTCGGCATAGCTAACGGGAGGGTAGTAACAGGCGTGATAGGAATCACAGTGGGGGGAAAAGGAGGCGTGGTGCCACCGGACGCAAGGGATGATGGGAAATGAAGAACGAGGAGAATGACGCTCAAGTGCCCAAAGGGCTGCGAAAGGGATAGGAAGGGGAGTAGAGTAGGAACAAAAAGTGATAGTTAGGCAAGTGAAGAGAGGTTGAGGCAACTCATGACAATATTAAAAAACAAACGGAAACTTTAAAAAGAAATACATAAGGGGGGAAAAAGGTTACGACTGGCAGGGATTAGGGTGCGGGCCTAAAATAGTAAGGGCACCTACGGCGAAGCAGGGTTGGGATCAGCCATAAATTGGTTAAAAGAAGAAGCCCGAGGTAATCACATGACTGTCCGCCTTAAAGCCCGCAGGGTGATTGGGCCTCAACCGGGACGAAAGGAATGTCTAAATATGAAGAGGATTCCAAGCATCTTGGAATAAGGACAGTAATCCGTCTTAAAAAAATCAGACCTTACTTACGGCATAACTACTTATAAACTAAAAAACGGTGCAAAGAGAAAGAAACATTTTGGCTTCTCCAGCTATTAAATTTACCGAGTCTGAAAAAACAAAGGTCTGCCAGGGCAGGGGGGGTCGACAGAGAGTTGGGATTAAGGAAGGAGGCATCAACACTGCGCCTAACAAGGGGAAGCACGGCACAGGGAAAACTGGGTCTACGGAGGCCTGAAACACAAAAGGGGAAAAGGAATAGAAAAAGGAAGAATCAGCGAACCGAAGGAAGTCCCTACATAATCTAAAAATTTCCAGACAGGGTCAAACCCCGAGGGAATTCCACGGTGTCCAATGACGCACAAATGAGGGTAAAAGTCAAATGTTGGATGCTGAAAAATACCCCCCGCCCCCCCACAAAAACCCCCCCACCACCAAAGAAAACAAAAACACCACCAAACCCCCCACTCCAGGAAAACACAGAGGCCTCTTGGGGGGTTTGGTACGAAGATAAGTTCTCTCGATAAAAGCAAGGAAAAGAAAGGTTGAGATTGAAAGCGTATCAAAAATCCGAATTATCAAAGAAACAAGGGGGAAAAAGGGAGGAAACGAAGCAGACGCCTCGAGTTTTTTCTACGGGATAGAGTGAAGGAGGAAGGACGAAAAAGAGAAAGAAAAACCATCGACTCAAAAAAAAATGAGGAGGGGGAAAAAAGAAAAAAAATTAAGCGATCAGAGCTTAACCCTCGCTCGAAGTCGGGGGAACACTAGATCAAGGTTGGCCATCGATGCCTGGGGAGAGGGGGGTATTGGTAATTCAAATAAACGAGGTGGGGGAGAGGAAAGAAAAAAGATGCACTGGCTAAACAGAGGGAAAAGAATGAGAGAGGAGAAAAAAACAGCCAAATTTGGTATGCGCGTGCTTACGTACAAGTTGGCAAAGGGGAAGAGGGGGGGACATATTCAAGAAAGGAAAGAAGAGGAGGAACTTGGGGGAGGAATCAGGGATCAAGAATGAGAGGTTTGCGGGGCCGGACATTCTAGGAAAACGAAACCGTTCAGCAAGAAAGTGATGGGAGGGAAACTGTGGTAGCAGGAAAAACCATCCTATTAAAGGAAGACAAAGTGGAACTCGCTAACAAGTTCGTTGGGGGATCAAAGAAGGGATTTACATTAAAAAAGGCGCGCAAATGTGGAATATGAGGGGACATTGTACGGAATCCTGGGGTTTAAACAACCTGTATGTGAAAAAAGGGGTCACGACGAGGGCCGCGGAAGAAGCCATGCGGGTAAGCCACACATAGGAGAGCAACGGACTAGGACCTTTGGGACGTCCAACAAGGGGCGGCAAGGCAGATCTGGGAGGGTTTTTGCAGCAGGGGGCGGACACAAAGAAAGACCCAGGGGGACGCATTGTTGGGAAAAGGAAGTACGAATCAACGAGAGAAGCAAAATCAAGGGCGGTTAATCGGTTAAGGGGAGGCGTGAAGAGGAAGTATTTGGGAAAAATCCACCTTTTCAGTTGAAAATGAGAAAAGATCACAGGGCAGTTCAAGTTAATTCAGGGAAGGTCAAGAAATAAGGAGGAAATGCGGGGAAGATGTGGAGAAAAAAAAGGGGGGGAAATCCCTCTTCCTGAAAATAAGTCCCGTCATCAGAATGTGACCCGGGGGAAAAAAATAAAATTAAGCAGGGGATCGTGGGTGGAAAAGAAGAAGTACGCGGCAAAGAGACGAATCTATTACAGTTGCGTTACAGGTACGGGTTAAAGTGAACGAAATGCAACTGGAACGGGAAAGAAAAGGGAACGCAGAAACAAATGGGGGAGAAAAAAAGGGGACGGACAATCCGCGGCTTAGTCAACACGACCAGGGAAAGTCTCACAGGGGAATCCGCTTGTTTTTACTAAGCCACGGAGAGGGGAAGTGTGGGGAAAAAACCACTTTAGTCCAGAAGCATCCGGAAAAAAAACGACGTCCGTGGACCAGAAGAAACCGGTTACCTGTTTAGGAATGGAGGAAGCACTTCTAAAAAAAATGGAGGGGGGGAAAAGGGGGGGAAAAGAGAGATTCTAAGCAAGGGGGGGGGAAATCTAACGACAGGTTAAAGGCTCTTTTTACCACGAAATAAGGGGGGGTGGAAGGGACTAGCAGGAAAGTTGTGGGTGGAAGTGAACACTCAATCAATTTTCCCCTACCGTCACGGGGGGGGGAAGAAAAAAAAAAGCGGTCACAAGAAAGTGATGGAAGGGAGGACACGGGTTTTGCTTGCTAGGGGGGGGGAATTTCACATGCCGAGACAGCAAAAAGGAAAACAGAAATAGGAAGTAAATACCGTGGCGGGGTGGAAAAAAGTAACAGGGTTGACTTTGCAAAAAAGTTAGGCCAGCAAGAAAAACTATCCCAGCCCTTGAATGGAGGGAAACATACGAAGCCGTAGGGGCGAGCTGGGGGAAGGTCAGAGCAATAGCTAGGAAATAATTCTTGGGAATCTCAGGGAGAAGATCCGCCCCTAAACAGACCAGGAAGAAAATCGGGAAATGGGAATTGACCTTAAATCAGTTCCTGCTAACAACACAACTCCTGAAGACTTAAAACAGGAGGGCTCAGACCCTTCCACAAAGGCTCGAAAAAGGAAAGGAGGGGAGACCTCTTTAACTCCCCTGCTGACGCCTGACTCTCAAGGAGCCAAAAAGACCCGGCATAGACTGGGGTCTTCAAAGCTCAAAATCACAGTTCAACAGTCTCATCCTAAACCAAGACCAACGAACAAACGGAAAAAAAAGCAAAGCTTTCTACAAGCCAGGAAAGCGGGGGACTAAAACACAGAAACCACCACCTCCCGGGGCAGACACGGCGTATAAAAGCCTGGCGTAACCGCAGCCGTACTCGGGAAATTCTGGCCACAAGTCGGAAAACAAGCAAGAAAGCGCGCCAGCAGAAAAAAAGGAGGAAGGCCTGAAGGCTTCTGAATTTTAATCCATCGGCTTACGGATCTGCCCTGGCCGTCTCACTCCACTCAGGAAAAGAAAAAACGCGCCCAAGCTAAAGCAGAAAAAGGCCCCAGTTGACTCTTGTGGAACTATCTACACATGAAAAATATAGGAAGGGTCCAGGCTTGAAACACCAAAGCTAAAGACTGCGGTACAAAACCCTACAAGGTGTTCCTCAGTATTATGGAACGGAAGGATAACCATAATGAAATTTCGGGGGGGAAGGAAAAAGGTCGTCAAAAACCAAAATCAACCGGCCGCCTGATCCAAGAAAGGCATTGCCAGAACTCCAGATGAGGATAGAGACTTGGCCTGCGAATCCGAAGGTCAAAAAGAACATAGAAAGGAGGGGTCGGGCCGGGCCCGGAACTAGGAGTAAAAAAAAAGGGAAGGGGAAGTTCTAGCAAAGGTCAACTTTACAGGCCAGAAAAATGGACTGCTCGCGGAAGCAAAAGGGAAATCCAAACTCCTGACGGAGCAAAAAGAAGGAAATCCCCTTGCCGAGGTCGTAAAAAAACGAAGAGTACACAGGGGGGGACACTCCTTAAAATGTGAGCGGAACATTCTGGGCAGTGTCCGAGACAGACGGAAGATTTACAAACGCAGAGAGAAAGGGGGGGGAGGCACGGATGTCAAAATCAGCCAGATCGCACAGATATCTAAAAGAAAGAACCGGGCAAAACAAACCAGGGAAAGGAAGGACGAGCATGGCATGTTAAGAATCGGAAATTACCCGAGGACCAATGGGACGTGGGACTAGTCCGCAGCAGAAGCAAATCATACACCCGTCCGCCTCTCTTTAGCAAGCGTCATACGGTCCTATGGTTAAAAATGGAACAGTCCGCACTCACGAGGTCCCTTTAAATGGAAGGAAAATGCTAGAAAAGAAAGAGAAAAAATCACAGGGGGTTCCTCGTCACTGATAAAGGAAGGTCTAGGATCACTTCGGGATAGACGGCATAGAAATACCGGCAGTGAAAACTGAAAAAGGGGAAGGGAAAAGACAGGAAGCGGTGCCTGGTCAATCTATTGAAATGCCTGATCGAATGTAACTATAAATTACCGATGGAAGGGGGGGGAAAATTGAGACGTCTACCCGCAGCCGCCGAAGAGAATAGGAAGAAAGTCTAACGGAGGTCAAAACTATGCAGCTGGGAAGTCTGAAATTAATCCGCAGTCCAAGAGGAAGTGAAACAGGCAGACTGAAAAAGCCCGGAGATCAACGGAAAAGCTCACAGAAAAAAACCAAAAATCACTCCGAGGCCGCGAACTGGAGTCGGGAGCGAAAAAAGAACTAAGTCATTACAGAACGGCCAGATACGGAGGGGGGAAATCGAGGGTGGGCCTAAGGAATCTCTGGGGAGGTTACAAGACTCCTGCGCGAGGATCGGGCAGCACTCGCGCGAGAAAAGAGGTTGGCTGCTTCTTAAGGGTCAGAAAGAGGGATAGAAGAAGAGCGCAAAAGGTGAGCCGGTTCTGACTCCGGTTTCCTAGGGGTTCAGGGGATGGTCAACCACAAAAAAAACGGGGTATAAAAAGAGAAAGCTAGAAGAACCACGACATCAAAAGAAAAGGGAGAAATACTGGAAGCCATGCTGCAGAAGAAAAGGCGACCCAAATGGGTGACGGGACGAACGTCGTCGGAGTTATTCAGGACCCTCTCCAAGAAGAAAATGGCGAAAAAAAGAAAAAAAAAGGGATAGATTCCATAGAATGTCCCAAGACGGAAATCTGGGAATCAAAGCATTAGAGAAGGAAACGCTATAATTGTGGCAGTGCCTGGACTAGGGGAAAAAAAAAATGGCGGGTGCATAGATTGTCAGGTAAGATAACTGGGCTTTCGTAAGAGGTTCAAGAGTGGCGTGGACAGGCGGAGAAAGAAAAGGCAGTTGGCACTCAAGAAGGGGGGGAAGGGGAAAGGCATCCATCGTGGTAAGTTCTAGCTGCCAGGGCGTGGTAAACTCATTTTAAGACAACCAACAAAGGGGAACGCCCGGCCAGGTTAGCTCGTCAGAGCGAAAGGAGAGGGAGGACGAGTCTTTCGGCAATAGCTGACAGCACTGAGAGGACGTCGAGGCACGGGGGGGTCTATGACGAAGAACTCGCGGCACAGTTCTTCAGGAAAGGGCACAATTGCGGACCGATTCGTTAGTATGAGCGGGTCACTCGGTGTCGCCCGTAAAAGGACAGGGGAAGGTGTGGGAGGAAAGTCACGTCTCCTAGAGAAGAGCTAATCTAGAAGGCAAGGGTGGATAAACGGCTTCTCACTGTAGGAGGGCTCTCTGGGGAAAGGCGAAGGGGAAGGGGCATGGCTAGGGGTCGTCCACCTACCCAATGCAGAGTCATCGAAGATTGCCTGGTGGAAGGAAGCGGGAGTGGTTCCAGCAGGCTGTCTCGCGTTCCTAGGGGGAGCACACGGGTGAAGCCAGAGGAGCGGTAAAAGGGATAAGGAATATGTTATCCGCTCCGTACTCTGAAGAAAAAGTGGGGGGGGAAAAAAGTTGCCCGGAGGATCTACAACTCAATAAAGGGGGAAGTTAGCGATTAATCGCACGGAGGGGGGAGTGATCTAAAATTTGCATGGAAATTACCTTGACGTGGGCTTCAATTCATCAGAGGATATGGAAGAAGAAAGAAAAGGGGAGCTGGCGGTTCCGGTTTACTCGAGGAGAAATCCTCAAACTTCCGAAGTTGTGAAGGCGCAATAAAGGATGAAACCGGGATAGGGAGGAGGCCTTAACGAGGCTCAGATCTCTGTCGCAGGCCATACTTCGGGGGGCAGGGAAAAAGAAAGGGAGAGCCTATGGGGGGAAGCGGGATGGTACCCAAATAGTGCCTTGGAGAGGTGGAACTCAACCTGGAGAAAAATGAATGTGCGTCCACCAGCTAACTCCATCAAATGATAACCCTAGTGTAATGGGGGAAGGGAAAGGAATGGGTTAGAATAATGGCGACAGGCAAACTATATCTCCCCGGGACCGCAATATCCAGGGGTTCAAAAATCTCACGGCAGGGAAGGAGGGAGGGGGACAGCCGATGGCAAGAATTGTAAGGAGGTAACGGGCAGTGAGGTTCCAGGTAGAGAAGGAATCCGGCAAGGGGGAAACCTAACGACTCAATTCCAAAGGGGAGCCGTAATTGGCCTGGCCGCGGGAAACATAGGGGGAAGATGATGGAGCTTCCATCAGTTCA
>Ga0179591_1347426_pt1 | contig 14354 bp, 19 predicted proteins | sample CZOMad2_1_08_16f_FD_182891 | JGI IMG/M metagenome (GOLD analysis project Ga0179591, IMG submission 182891) | Vadose zone soil fungal communities from Angelo Coast Range Reserve, California, USA - CZOMad2_1_08_16fungal (PacBio error correction) | ecosystem: Environmental > Terrestrial > Soil >...
CTGTCAAAAACAACAGATCCTCCAGGACAATGAGAGCGAGTTAGTCAAGGGTACTAAAGCCAAACGAAAGATTTTAACAGTCAAAGAAAAATTACGAAATTCTATAAGTCAAGAAAGGAAGAAAGAAGTACATCAACCGGACATAGGAAGGAACCAAAACTGGGGTGAGTCGTTCAAAAAAGAAGGAGGGAAACTAAAACGAGATGTTTTACTAAAAGGGGGACACAGCAAAGTTGGTCCCGGGTCGAGCTTTGCAAAAATACTTTGCGCCGCAGCATACTGGCGTTTTGAAAAAAATAAAGAAAAAAAAAAAAGAAAAACAGGAACACCAAGAGTAGTCAAACTAAGAAAGGGGAAAAGTAAGCAGAAACCGCCGAATTACCGTGAGGGAAAAAGGAAAAAACTCAGGGAAAGCCCATACATAACGCGCACACTGCGGCAGGGGCGTGGGGTCAGGAAAAAGAAAAGGATGTATGCGATTATAAAAAAAAAAAAAAAAAAAACCGGGGGGCCTTATGAAGAAATAGAATGGTAAAGAGGTTCAGGAACGCAGAAACGCAAGGACCAAAGGGCTCAAAAAAAACCATGGCCCCTGGGAGGAGACTGCAAGGCCATTAAAATTGAAGATGGGGATTTCAAGGGGGGCCGCACAACAATCTGCCGGAAAAAAAAAACGAGAAAATGTTTGAAACCAAGGAAAGAAAAAAAACGGAAAAGAAGCAGAAGTCGACGCACAAGACGAGAAAAGAAAGAATTGGTTATACTGAGGGAAAGTGAACGAAGGAAAAAAAAAAACGAAACCTGCTAGAGCAAATAAACGACACAAGACAAAAAGAAAATTCCGAATCAACGGGAAAGCAACACGGTCCAAAAGGGAAAGGCCCTGTTACTACAAATGAGAGAAGCAACAAAGAGGGAGGGGAATGGACATGGAGGGAAACATGATGCTACCTAGAAAAAGGAGAGAAAGCCACTGGAGGAAATCCTGGACAAACCGGGAAGAAGGAAAAGGGGCCGGGGGCAAAAAAAGAGGGAAAGGGAGGGGGCTGGTGATGAATAAAGAGAGAAAGAGGACAAAGGGTCCCACCCTAGCTGCTCTTTGTAGGAGGCCGAAAATCAAAAAATCATCGGGAGGAGTTGGTTGAAACAATTTAAGGGAAAGAGAACTGGTCGATCGTGGGTGGGGCGGGGAGGGGTCTGTTTACCGACGCTCATTCGGGAAAAACCAAAACGTCACCTGACGGAAGGGTGGGGTCCCCTGCAATATTCAAAAAAAAAAGGCACATGGGAAAGGGAAAAAAAAAAGGCTGGCCAAAGGGGTTTTTCACGGGGACCACTTTTCTCGCGGAGCCACGCGGTGGGGGTTTTTAGAAGGGGGGGAATGCCCGAAACCCACGGAATCTCCATGAACCAGAACAAAACGAAAAAGGCAAGGACAACCTCACAAACACAGGAAGGGATGTTGGGGCAAAGAACCGGGGCTGAGCAAGAAGGGAAATGGCATTTGAAGGTCTGAGCGGGCATGTAGCGGCAAGGCGCCAGGGATGGGGGGGACCACTATCCAAACCATGCGCATGGAGGCCCGGGGCACAGGGCATCACCAGCTTTTTATGTAACAACGACTTCAACTGATCATCAAAAAGAGCCCTATCAAAACGAAAGAGAAAAAAAAGGGCGGAAAGGGAACGCCGTCATTAGCAAGTTCGTCTAAGAGGAGCCTGGTAAAGGGGACGGCGTAGCTTTGACCATTAAAATTGATTACAATAATTTGCGGTGATAGCTAATAACATCCAGAATGGAAAGCGACACAATTTCAAGGTCCTTTTACCGGCACATATCCTCGTCCAACGGTACAATGTGGTTGGAACAGAATGCCACCCACGGGGAAAAATTATCATAACCGCTAACAAAAAGGGGGGGGACGAAGAAAACGCAGGCAAGGTGGGCCCAGACTGGGTTGGCTGCCCGGGGGTGAAGAGGTCTGCAACACAGGGTATGATCCGGGTACGGCAAGGGCAAGAAGAGTGCTTTCAACTAGGGGGCAGGCGGAGGGTCAGTGAGCCCAGCGCATTTCTGATTTGCAGGCTTTTACGACGGAGGTACTATGAAGGGTGGACGGGGGGAAACAAGACCTTTTGTAAACCACGGTCAATCACTTCTGATCTGAAAGGAGGGCGAAACTTGCTGTACGTGGAACGATGGCAGACGAAATTTCGCGCGGAGTTGGATCGCAATGGATAAACGGTTTTCGGCTACCACCTCTGCGAAAAAAATGGAGAGGGGGAAAACAAACGGGACCGGATTCATGCGCTGTGTACTCCGGGTCGATATTGGGTCAAAAAAAAAAAACGAAATTATTGGATGGTTGCGTCGAAGCTCAGGAAAAAACTAAGACTGCAAGACCTCATCGCGCATGCGCGGCCAAATCAGGGGACCGCAAATCCTGGGGCTCTAAACTGGGTGAGGCGCAGGGGTCAAAACTGTGAAAAAGGGCTCCCAGAAAACGGGGGGGGGGGGGGGTGGGGGGGGGGGGGGGGGGGGGGGGGGGGGGGGGGGGGGGGGGGGGGGGTACGGAAATGCATTTGACCTGACAAACCAAATTGAAACTGACCACTGAAAGTGATAAGGGAAAATGAAAATTATCGTTAGAGCTGGGGGGGTGCTTCTATCTCAAAGATGAAGGCTACCGGGAGTACCCTCTTGCCAGGAGTGGGTCACCAGCGAGCCCAGCAAATCCGACTTTAGGCGGCCTGCCGTGAGTCAGCGGAGACCCAGGGAGTCGAGCCAACGGATTTAGGGCTGGGCGCTACAAGCCACTGGGGGGGGACCGGACACTAAGGGTTGCCAGTCACGACGGGGACTGATCGTAAAACGCGTACCAACGCACGCGGCAATTGTTTTTCGGAGCCAGTGCTAGCCAAATTAAGTAGGGCGGAGGTGCGAGGGGGGAAGGGCGCATAAAAAGAGCGCGAAAGCACACCGTCCGTCATGGGGGGGGAGGGGGAGGGCCAAAAATCTCGGACCTGGTCGGCAAACTGAGCCGACAGCGAAACCGGCAATCTGAATCAAAAAAGGGGGGGGGGGGGAAAGGTGGGGTAAAAAAAAAAAAAAAAAGAGAGAGAGGGGAAAAGTGCTGGTGCGCTGGGGCCTTCAGGCCGACAACAGCGTGAAGGAATCCACCGTGCAGGGAAAAATCAAAGCGGGGCCAACAAGGAACTCATGCGCTCCGTCGGCGAATAAACAAGTACGCAAAAACAAATTGGTGAAAAAGAACGGGGCCGCGATCTCTGAAAAAAAAACCACGAATGACGGGACGAACGCAAGTACCGAGAACAAAACTAGTATCCGGGACAAGAACCTGCAGAGACTGAAAGGGTATCGTGCAGAAACCATTAAAAAAAACACGCCATGGGGCACAAAAAGGATGGCAGACGCAAACCTTCCCAAGCGCAAGAATCCGGTGGCTAGTTGGGGATCAGATGCACGTGTTCCGAAAGAAAAAAAAAAATGCCCAAAGAAGCCCCAACTCTTTAGACCGCACATGCTGGGGGGGGGAGACCAAACTGTGAGCAACAACGACCAACTACAGGATCAGGACGATGGTGGGGGCCAGGGAAACAAGAACAGTGAGAGTTTTTACACGACGGGTCGACCAAAATAGAACCGCTCTGAGAAAAATGGTCGAAACAAGCGATAAGAGAATAGACCCGCCAGGCAAAGAAAAAGGCAACTTAAAGTTCTCAGGAAAAGGGTAATCAGAAAAGGGGCGGCACCACAGATGAGAGAGGGAGAAGAACTCGTTATGGTCAAAGACGGGGGATAAGCTGAGTTACAAAACACGTTAGGGTACAATAAGCTGAGCCGTGAGGATTACAAAAAGTTATATAGCGAACCCCTTCGTAAAATAATTGGGAGATAATAGCAAACGTGGGAAAAGGGATGAGCCAAAAAAAAAAGTTAAAAAGAAAAGACGACTTTGTGGAAGAAAAACAGGGGGATTTGAAAGAGAAGCTAGTAACTCCCGCCCGCTTTTGGATTGAAAGAAAAACCCCCAGCAAAAGCGACCAATACGAGTGACGAACTTACCGAGATTAAGGACAGATGGACTATAGAAACCAGGTTCCGGGGGGAGGAACGGGAAAAAGCCGAAGCAGTCGGCGAACACTGACCTTGATCGAATCCAAAAGAAAGTCTCCCAGGTTTTGAACCCTCGCAAAGTGGGGGCCCCGGGTTGAAAAGAAAAAGGGAGTTGGAGACGACTTCGCAACCAAAAGGGATACGGAAAATGGGCCTTGCAAAAACAAGGGAGTGAGAACATCTGTCCTCTGGGCAGAAACCAGTTGTGACAAAAAAGGCTTTGAACGCGAAAAAGGGCGGCGATTTTAAAGAGGACTTGAGATGAGTGGGAAGGAAAGCAAAGTGGTTAGAAAACAAAGATTTACCAAGGGTTCCTCTGGGGTGGAACGCGAAAAGAAATAGGTGTGCCACCAAAGAAACGACTTAAATGGGGGGGAAGGAGACTTCAAGGTAGGGGGAAGGACCCAGGGGAACTCAAAAAAATCCAAGCCTTACCAAAAGACCCTGGGTGTGGGTGAAACTAACAATTTTTGGGTTTGGACAAAATAAAAAAGCTATCTCACAGGTTCGGAAAGAGGAACAGCCGAAAAGGAGTAGGGGGGAGAAAAGAAAGATCAGGAGGCTCAATCGGACGAAATAAAAATTTGAATTGTTCCTATCCTTGTCCTGGCCTATTATGGAAAAAAGCAGGCGCGAAAAAATGGGGAACATGCGAAAAAACATCAGGGAGGTCTTCAATCTTCCAGGGGAGTGGAGGTCGAGGACGTCCGACAAATCCCTACCAGGGAATGGGGTCTGCACAAAGAAATCCCGAGGAAATACGATTGAGTCAAAGAGACCAGGACTTAACATAGGCTCAGCGAGGGGGGTGAAAACGTCATCCAAAGGGAAACTGGGGTTTGTGGGTTTGGGGGACATGATCCTTTTGCGTTGGGGGGGGTTGACTGGAACGTTGCAGGAACTGTGCTAAAGGGAAAGAAAAAAAAACAATCGGAGTTTAACAAATCATCTAAAGAGGAAAGGGTAACATCTTAATAAATCAAAGGTGCCAACAACTTCCCAAAAAAGGGGTATGTTGGTATAAACCAAGAAAATATTTTGGACAAAGACATCAACTATCCAAAAGGAGCCAGGACCGGGGAGAGAAAAAAAAACAGACTAGAACCGCAATAGGACCAAGAAGGAGCCCAGGGGGACAAAAAAAACCACAAAAAAAAAACAATCCTGGAATAATCGGTAGGGGGGTGGTGTGGGGGTTGGCCATGAAATCAGACTAGGAAAAGATTCATCTAGACCGGAGCATTGGTTGGGGGGGGGTTGACGGAGAGAAACACCCACTCAAAGGGGACGACACGGTTCAGTCAAGGAAGATCAAAAGGGGCAGTTGTTTGACAATAAAGGCTCCGGTTGACAAGGACTCTCTGTTGACCCTCGTCAGTAAAAAAAGGGGTTGTCCGAAACCTCAGGACAACACTCGCGGGAGGAGACCAGGGGGGGGAAGTTACGGCAAACAGGAGCGAAGGGGGGAAGGTTGGCCACTTCATTTGAACTCCCGTTTGCGGGGAAGGGTGTGATACATTGGGAGGCCGTTTGGGAGGTTCAGCTGTAGATGTCATGGGGAGAAAATTCGTGTGGGGTCTCGTCGAAGGGTCGTCTGCCGGTTCGGGAGGTGGTAAAAAGATCGTTTTGGTGTGAAAGAGAGTTAGCCCATTGGGAACCGGAAGACAATCATGTAAACAATTGTAAGAAGTCTCGCAGGAAATGGTTGGGGGGTCAAAGAAGAATGGTCAGGAAAGGAAAAAGTCGGTCGACGAAACACTCTCCCATAATCAGGCGGACCATCGAGTGGGGGGGGCTTGCAGGAAAAAAAGGGATCCTAAGTTAGCAACCAAACTATATAAAAAAAAGGAAGTGTTTCGAAAGGGTTATTGGTTTCTTGGTGACGAAGAAGCAATCTCTTCCGTGCTCATGTGGAGGGGTCAGGGGAATCTCTGTAAAAAATTGTGGTTTCTTCCTTGGGGATTTTCAGTCAAAAAAAGGTTTTATCAATGAAAAAAGAGAAAGGGTAGGCGGGGGAGAAGAGACCAAAGCATGGGGACGGAACGACTGGGGCTTTTATCACCCTGGTCCCCCAGCTCAGGGGAGGGGTTGGAAAACAAAACTAAATTGAAGAGGAAAGAAAAAAGAGGGGTTGGGGAAAGGGAAACCGCAGAAAATAGGGGGGGGGGAAAAAAGCCAGGTGTAAATGGGAGGCACTGACTCAATGTTTGGTGACCCTGGGGGGAAAACGCATCAGGAAAATTATGTTCGTCCCGGAAAAAGGACAAACAAAGAGGGGCCGGAAAGAATGGGCGGGGAGAGGGGCGATAGAGGCAAAATGGGGTAAACTCCCACAAAACAACCACCAAGCAACCCTGAGAGAAACGGGTTCCCGGCACCCTCAGTCCAAAGCGTACCGCTCTAAAGAACAGAAACCTTGATGTCGGGGGGGGTTGGTCACTCACGTCTGCCCGAAAATTTAAAAAGGGGGAAGGAAGTCATCCAGACGCATGAAAAACCCAGAAAGTGAAAAAAAACAAAAAAAAATAACCAAAAGAAGGTCAGGGGAAGCGGAAAAAGACGGGCAGGGAACACCTACAGAGTCAGGGGTTTGCAGGCTCACCGCACACGAGAGACGAAGGGGAGAGAAATTTTATAGAGGGAGAAGACATCAAAAAGAAGAATGGAACGAAACTCAAAAACCAAAGATCGATGAAAAGGAAACAAGGAAAAATTCCTCTATGGCCAAGGGATATGAAATCTGCCTCAAAAGAAACATAAAAGAACGCGCACAAGGAGGAGGGAGATAGGGGGTCGAAACAAATTATTGTTGGCTTCGTGATGACCAGAAAAAAAAAGGACTGAGATAGAGGGTTTGGACGAATTTAGGGCCGCCATGACTCCAGGAAAGGAGACCAACCAAGGCCTGTTCGATAAGGAAGTGCACCAAGTAAAGTTGAATAGGGGATTTCAGTGGTTAAAAAAATCAAAAAAAAAAAGAGGTAAAAAGAAAAAGAAAGAAACACAAGTCCGCGACAAACGACGAAAGAGACAACCTCACTTTTTTCAATGACGACTTTCAATTCAAGGGAGGGGGAAAAAAAAAACCGGGCTGGGAACAAAGGTCCTAAAACACAAGAAACAGGGAAAAGAAAAGGAAAGCAGCCAAAAAGGGTGGGGAAAAATGGAAAGAAAAAAGACTGGGACAAGAACAATTCTGAGAACATCATGCCCTCTTAGTCATTCAGGAAAAGGGTGTAGTTGAAACATTATGTACTGAAGGAAAGATAAAAAACGAAGAGACTGGAAGGGGAACTGGGAGTGCAGAAGTCCGTTCAGGGTTGTGGTTGCCACAGAAAAAAGGGTTGAACAAAAGCATGGGGTGGGGGGAGAGAAAGAGAAAAAAAAAAAAAACTCAATCAAGTGTCTAGCTGAGAGGGGGGGTGGAGAAAAGCCTCGAAAAAAAAACACCACCAAACAATGATCTTGAGAAGGGTTGAAAAGGGGGAAAGGGGAGATTTACCCCCCATGCGGGAGGGGGACTTGGAGGGGAGGGAAAAGAAAAAAAACGCGCGCAGGCGAGAAAATTTCAGTTCCTGGAAAAACAGGGGGTCACGTTCGGGTCTTGCAAATAGGGAAAACAAGGGAAAAATTTGGTACAATTGGACGACAATGGCTGGGGACAGGTGGGGGGGAACGTGGCTCGGGGACGATCGGAGGGACGCCGCGACTTGGTGTGAGGGGTTGGCGAACACTCACCGGAAGAAGGCAAAAGGAAAATCAAAAAAAAACTATCAAAAAAAAGACAAAAAAAAAAAAAAGTTCAATATGGCGCGGGAATAACCTAACGCTTTAAGGCTTAAGAAGACAGTTCTTGAAAGGGGGCCAATCGTAGATGGGGAAAGAGGGGGGAAGGGGGGGGAAGTAAGAAAACGGGGACGATGCGCTTATGTACTTGAAAGACAATCACAACGCAGGAGAAAAGAATAAAAGGGAGGGAAAATGGCAATCACAATCGAGCCAGAGGGTGTAGAACAACGATAGTGATCACGGCCACAGAAAGGCAAAGAAGGAACAAGAGAATGTTCGCCAATTGAACAGGAGGTCCTTCTTAACAAAAGATGCGGAGACAAAAGAAAAAAAGGCACTTCAGAGAAAGAATCTACTTGGAAGAAAATGTTCAGAGGAAGAGGGGACAGTTGGGAAAAGGGCGGAACAATCAGAAGGGTAGGTCTACTACAGAAGAAATTGGGCCAAGGCATAAAAAAAGGTTGACTAAAAAACTCATCAAGGGGGTGAGGAGTTTTGAAAAGAGGAGGGGGGTCACCGTACAAAAAAACGTATTGGTTGAACAATCTGTGGGGGGGAGAAACAAGGCCCTGTACAGTAGAGGTCAAGTCAGATCAAGCCGCCAAGGGGAGAAAAAGGGAAAAAAAAAAAGCGGGCCGGGAAAGCTGGGACCAAAATGGGTCTTGAGCCCAGCAGAAAAGGAAAGAGGGGGATAGCCGAATGGTCGCGAATGAAGGGGCGAGACCTGGGGGGGGGGGGAAGGAGGCAGAAGAAAGAGACGGAAAAAAAAAATAACATGAGGTAAAACAAAACTAGGGGGGGCACGGGAAGGGGGTGCAAAAAAAATGAGCCCCCAAGACCTGGGGCAAAAAGGGGGTCTGGGGATGAGAGCGGAGGGTGGAAAACTAAAGAGGGTGTACTACTGCTTTGTGCCGGGGAGACAAAAAGGAAAACCTGGGGGATCATCCACTGAAATCGCATCAAAGGAGCGCGTGAAAAAAAGGGGGGGGGAAGAGTTAAAAGGGATGGTGATCTCGGGGCCGCGGGGGGGTATGGGCCTCGAAAAAAAAACAAAATTTTCGCAACACCCCGCGGAGTTGTTACTCCGAGAGAGGAAGAAGGGGGCGGGACCAAAGAGTCCGTCGTTGGTCCTTTGGGGGGTGAGGAGGGGGCGCCTTCGTGAAGGGGCAAGCTCGGGTGGGATGACTGAAGGAGAAAAAACATTGAAGAATGGAAGGAGTAGGGACAGTGACCCAGCCTATGGGGGACAGCACGAACCGTGGTTGACAACGACTCCAGCAAAGGATCAATACCGAAACAAAAATCAAGTGCCAATGACAGTAAGGAGGCGCAACAAAAAGGTCAAGGCCTCGGGGGAGTCGAGTTAAAGCAAAAACGAAGTCCGCATGAAGGTAAAAGGGGAGCAATTGAAAGGGCAGGCGGCCGTCGGGGGTGTAATTAATTCAAGGTGACCAGTAAGAGTAAAGCTGGAGGGCAAGGGGTCACCACGGAGTGTTGGGGGAACAATTACGGGGAGAAAGGTCATGGGTCAAAGATGACCCGAGACCAGGTCAATGGGATCCGTGGGCGTACTCTTGGCCGAAGAGCAGATGGGGGGGGGGCGGGCTCTGGGGGGGGGGGGGGGCCTCAGTAATGGGACGAAAAATTTTAGTATCTATCAATCTGAAGGAGGGCTAATGAGGGGCGCCAACCGCGAAAATGGAACGACGAAGCTCAGCAAAGAATCGGGGATAACCTTGCTGAGGAAATTGTGGTATACCGTAGGCATGGCAACAAAGGGTCTACCGGGGGGGAGGATCAAGCTTACTTCAAGACGGGGTCATTTCACGGAGAAAAAGAAACCGTAAACTAGTCCCTGCAAAATACGTAAGGGCCCAAAGGTGTGAGAGGGAAGTTAGATGAAAGGGAATGTTCGCGTACCAACCAGTCACTCCAGAAGAGAATTTGTCCAGGAGCACTGCTCAGCCAAGGACACTCAGGGGAGATCAAAAATTTGAGGGATGGGGCTTGAGGAGGCAGGTGGGGGAAGGAAACGGGCGACGAAGAAGGAAAGAGGTCAAAGGGAAAAAGGGAGTACATCTCAATAGCGGAACTCCCAGAAGAAGTAAAACATAGGGAAAAGCAGGGGTCTTCTTCGTTGTGAACGCAGCGCACCAATGGAATACAAGAGACTCAAAAGAAAGGGGGGGGGATTGAGGGAAAAGAGAGCTGGGGGGGCGCCTTTAAAAAGTCGCCGCCCATAAAAAATTTCAGGTTGGAAAGGGTTCTTGCTATGTTCCAGATCTGGAGACTGGGAGTCCACAATAAAGTATGCCTTTCTTACAGGAGGGAGTAGGGACAAACCGAAGCCCAAGCCCACAGAAAAGCATTTGGTGGGTAATACTGGTTGCCACCGAGAAAGAAAAAGGCTGGACTGGAAACAGCAGCGATGAGACGGGTTGTACGAATTAAATAAGAAGGGTCAAGCACCGGGCCAAGGAAAGGATGGGATGACGTATAGGGTATATACCCTGAAAAGGGGGCTGAAAAGAAGTAGCGGCACCGAGGGCAAAGAACATCGCATCCATTTTTTGTTAAAGTAGATGGGGACCGGAAGAACAAGCACAGGGGCATAGGACACGGAGGAAAGATGCTGGTGGTCTGGAGAAAACTTGGGAGGGGCCGCATCATGGGGGGGAAAATTATGGAACTGAAAACTACGCAAGTGATAAAGTGGAGAAGAAAACTGGGGTCACTGTAGCCTTAAGTATGGGTTTGGAAGGAAAAAGGAGCAAGCCAACAACCACGGAGAACATCAAAAAAAAGAAGTGTCCAATAGGGGGAAAAAGTGTTCTCTTTAAAAGTGGACCAGGGAAGGGTACCCTCAACGTGATGTTTGGCAACACGAGGGGTCGGAACAAAAGGACCTATTACCGCCGAGCATCAGTGGAAAGGGAAACGACACAACTTACCACCAAAAGGTCTGCCGAAGACCAACGAAACTGTATGTGAAAAACACAAGCCAAGCCGGACTGAGAGGGGGGGCCAGCAGAAGTGCCGGGGGACAAGCGCGAATGCGCATATCGGGGGAGGAGAAAATTTGCGGTATGAAGGTTTCGGAATTGAGCGGGTGGGAATGCTGAAAAAAAAAACACTTTTCAGAATGTCAAAGAAAGAGGAAAGGGAGGGGGACTAAACTGCCCCAAGGAAAAAGAGCTGCACAATTCTGTAAGCGCATATAAAAAAATATCGGTGAAGTGCTCCAGGAAGCAGAGAGAACGGGGGGGAAAACAACGACGAGGGAAAGACAAGAACCAAGGGGGGAAGAAGGAAGTTAGAAAAAACTCCTCTCACAATCAATTTGACTGGCGAGCAACAACACCAAAAGCGTCAACACCGAAGAACGAAAGTACTCGCAAGCGTCGCCAAGGATAAACTAAGGAAAATAAAGGAAGGAAAGGGGTGAACTGGAGAGACCCCCAGGGGGGTCGGGGTGCGCCGGTAAAAAGGAATAAAAAATTACCCCGACAGAGGGAGGGGGGGGGAAAAACCCTACCTCTCAAGAAAATAAGAAAAAAGGGGAGCCCGGAGAAATTTTTGAAAAACGTCTCCCCGTGCCACTAGGTTGAAAGCAGTTTATTCGGGGTGACTAAAGGAGTCCTCGCATCCACGGAAAAGGGGGGGGGGCTCCATACAAAAAAACAGCCGGGGCAGGGGGTTACGATCATCAAAAACTCTTGTGATTCGGTCCAAGAACAGAACCCCAGTTTCGGGAAAAACCAGAGGTGGTTGGGACCTCCCGAGGGGCTGGGGGAGGGGGGGACCTGCGACACTGTGGGTCTCAGGGTTACCGGCATGAATTGAAAAGGAGAAGAGATTGTTTGGGTGAACACAGGTCATGAAGCGTTTCATAAAAAGGTTTGGTACATCCAATGAGGGGGGAGGGGGGACGTGCAATCGATAGTTTCCCCGGAAAGATTAAACTCCAATAATGAAACCGTAAAGGGGTGAAGGCCCCGGGTAAAGGGGGGAAGGGGGGGGCCAAGGGGTCCCTTGTAAAAAGGGACTCTCTATAACCAATCTTACCCCCAGGCCGGGGGGAGGGGGGGGGGAAGGGGGGGGTATTCCCGCCCCGGTGGAAAGGAAAAACTCGACGCCAAGTACCGTACCAATAATCGGCCGCGAGGGAAAAACTAAAAGGGGGGGAGTCTTTGGTCTCCCACGATTCAAATCACGTTGGGATATAGGGTCAGGCGGGGAATTTTTGGAAAGGCCCCTTTGGGATCCGGGGACAGGGGATATGTAACAGGGGAGGCCGCATGATGCACGAAGGACTTTGTGAAAAAAAGAAAAAACTGGCGGGAGAAAAAGGGGTGCGGGTTTGGGAATCGCCCAATACCGGAGAAGGGGGAGTCCAAGGTGAGGGGGGGGGGGGCAGTCAGGGGAAATACGTGGGACAGGAAACGACGACCAAGTGACAGGAACGGTGCCTTGAAACCCTGAAAGAAGGACTAAAGCCATGGACCCATGATACTCTTCCTTGCACGCCAATTCAAGGGGAAAAAAAAACTTTCTTAGCAAAGCGTAGGGGGGGGGAGCAACCGCGCACAATGACAAGGGGACTGGTGGTTGTTTTTCTTGTTTGAAGGGGGGGCATTGATCAGTTCGGGTTTTTTGGGTTGAAGGGGACTTGTGTGAACAAGGCATGAAAAAGAGGGGAAAGAAAAAAAAACCGAACAACCACAAAGAAAACTCGGCGGCCCAGATCGAGAAAAAAAAGGGGAAAAAACAGGAGATGGTAAAGGGCATACAGACCTAAAACGCAAATTGCGTGAAAAAAAGGGGACAGTGGGGGGGTGGTAGAATCTAGGAGGGAAGTAAGACCCAGAACCATCTTTGACCTAATGGAGAGGACTAGAAAAGACAGGAGGTCTAAGAACATACAAAAGACACGTCAAAGAAAACTGGACTAAAAAATGGGAAATTAACAAGTCCGGCCCCCGTTTTTGTAAAAACACGCAATAAAAGGACTGAGTGGTTGTGGGGGTGGTTTTGAAAAGGGGGGGGCTCGGTAAAAAAAGATTTGACAGTCTATACCAATAGGGTGGGGGTAGGGGGTTAAACCTAGTCCGTAGACAACAACACCGACGAAAAGGGACCAAAGAAAGAAATCTTGTACCGTGCACAACAACAAGAGGGACAGACTACGAGTCACGGTGGGAACCGAATGGTTTTGCAATCAAGAGACTTAACCGCAATTGGCCGCCTCAACAGAAGGTCAGTTCCCGTCGTGGAGGAAAAATCCTTCCGATCCCAGTCTAAAAACTGCAAAAAAAAAATTACAAGGCGCGGGAACGGGCCGAGCCGTTTGAGGCGCTTTCCCAAAAAAAAAAAACAGGAGCGGTAATTGTTGAAGGGGGGGGGGGGAGGACCTGGATCTGACTGGGTGGGGGCGTGGCTAGTGGTCTGGAGACAATTTTTGCCTGATGGGGTCACCGGTTTCAACGGGGTTTTCAAGGGGAGGGGGGGGGGACTGAAGCCGTCATTAGAAAAAAAAAGGGGAGGGTGGAGCCTCGGAGGGGGGGGTCGCAGGAATCGGGAGGGACTTCCTGTTTTTTCGGTGGCGGGTGGGGGGCATAAGAGGGTTTTCGATGGGTGAGAAAAAAGGTTACCGTCCAGCGTCCAAGGTGAGGGTTGTAAAGGTAGACTGCCAGGGGGGGGGGAATGTTGGGGGCGCGCGTGGGGGGGTCACGAGGCAGGCGTGAAAAGCAGGGTTAAAAAAAAAAACGCTCTAAAAAAGAGGGATAAAATCCCTCGGAATCCAGGCGGGGGTTTCTGGGAAGAATACAAAAGCCACCACATCACTCAAAGTTGTGCGACCAACGAGGAAATCGTGACCGGAAAGGGGGGAAAGCCGGGAGTTGAGGGGAAAACCTGGCGGCAGAGAGTCTATTTCTTTCGCGGACAGGACGAAGGTTCGGAATGCTTCCAAATCATTGGGTAGGATGGAAGTCCGAGGAACTTGGGGCACGGGGGGTGGGGGGGAAAGTTTTTGGTGGGAAGACAGAGAAAAAAAGGTTGGGGGGGGGACGGGTCTGGTTCGGACGGAATGAAAAATTAGCAGCTCGACCTGAGGAATACTTGCTTTGGCGGGTTGAAGCCTGCACACAAAAACAAGGGCTCCGGCGGGTGAAAAAAGAACTATTTGGTCACGACGAACAAGCGGGGGACGGTAAAGGAATGCGCAAAATCGGGGGGTGGGTTGGAAGGGAGACGGGTTGAAAGGGGGGGGGCATTGCCTTACAACCTCCCGTTTTAAAAGGGGGTTCAGAAATCCTAAGGGGGGAGTCGTCAAAAAAAGAAATTCACATCCTGCTTGAAGCATGACAGCGGCGCTTGGGGGGAAGGAAATTCAACGAGGGGGCCTGTTGAAAAAAAAAAGTTTTGAG
>Ga0179591_1382592_pt1 | contig 14353 bp, 16 predicted proteins | sample CZOMad2_1_08_16f_FD_182891 | JGI IMG/M metagenome (GOLD analysis project Ga0179591, IMG submission 182891) | Vadose zone soil fungal communities from Angelo Coast Range Reserve, California, USA - CZOMad2_1_08_16fungal (PacBio error correction) | ecosystem: Environmental > Terrestrial > Soil >...
TATCGGGGGGGAAACTGGTAACTCTAAAGCATATTGCTATCGGAAGATCAGGAAAGGGGGGGGGGGTCCTCTGAAGGAATTGTCCGGCCGTCGGGGTTCGGAATAAGGGTGAATTGAGGTTTTTAAGGAGTTGAATGCGACCCCACGGAGTCCCTCGGACTGAAACGAGAGGGGATCGTTGCTTTGACTAAAATGAAGTTAGTGGATCGAATAACCATCTGGCTAAGGAGGGAGGGGGAAGAAGTTGGCTTATCCGATCAAAGGGACAACAATACACGCGTAATTGAAAGGGTACTGCTTCCCACGTTGGAGACGAAAGCGACAATAAAGTACCTTGGGGTCGGAAAAAGTCTACTACGGGGGTATGACTCGATGCGCATGAGCTGTTTTCAAGAAAAAAGTCGGATGTACGCTGCATTGGCCATTAGGAGAATAGAAATACACGTAAGGAGGGGGGGGTTACTACGGCTTGTGGTGGCAAGAGGAATGAAGCCGTGCGTCAAGGGAAGGGGAAGCAGAGGCCCACAAAAATTAATTTCTTATTAGACCGAGAGTGACGCGCGCGTTTCGGGTGGGGAAAAAGAACAACCCGCTGAAAATAAAACCCTTAAAAAGTACACCAACACTAATGCAAGACTAGCCTGGAGCTAAAAGGACACATATAAAGGCAACGTTTCGCGTCTTAACAAGAACAGATCATCTTCATCTCTGCGGGAGGCCTGCAAAAATGTCCACACAGCGACCTTTCCGTGAAATGAGACCACTGACGGAAGAATGGGCATACACGGCAACCTAGTCCGTGCAGACGAACCGACAAAATCTAGTACATAGAACCCATTTCCGCAATTCGAACAGAGCAAAAAAAGGATCCCAGTTGGGTAAAAAAAATCAAGCCTCCTCAGACGCTCGCCTTAAAAAGGAGCATTTCATCAAACCCGCAGAAAAAAAACGTTTACTTTTAAAAGTAAGCCTTTTATAGGAATATTTTCTCGTCCACGGGAAGAAGGTCGCTTTTTGCCGGGGTCCAGGGACGCAAACATGTAACGGCGAGAAATAGATTTGATCTTGGGGGGGGGTTTCTTAGGGGAATAACGTGGAAAGTAGAAGATAGTTCTATTATTGCACAGAACAAGCAACTCTAAAGATCGTGGCTCTGTTCCAAAGGACGAAAATCTAATCCTAATGGTGCAAAGGCGGGGGGGGAGTTCCTCTTTGAAGAAAGGGTTTCTAAGAAATAACCAATTTAAAAAAGAGCACTTTTTTGTGGGGGGGCTGTACAAGAAAGGTTTGGGGGGGACGTAAGAGAAGGTAAATGGAGAGTCGTTTTTTTTGGAAAAGTCTACTAAGCGAATATTGGGGATTGCCGGATCCCCATCATCCTTTCAGGACTTTAAAAAAAAAAAAAAAAAAAAAAGGGTTATCTTTTGGGGAGACTCTTCCCCCCAGCGGCCTCATATCTCAAAAAAAACAAACTTAGGAGGAGGATATCTATGATTGCTAAGTAAGGGGTTTCAGAGGGGGGAAAGAAAGGTATAATCCAATTCGGGAGAATAGGAATCCCAAAAAGTCACGCTGGAGTTCCCTTTATGCAAAAAAAGACGGGGTTGGGCAAGTCTCTACTACTTTACGGACAGGGAGGTACGACCGAGGGGAATCGGTACCAGTTGTTAGGTTTCTACCACAAGGAAGAAGGAGAGTAAGAGGTACCCCTGTGGGGAGTGCCAAATTATTTGATAAGGCCCGCGCAACCGGAGTAGAAAGGGAGTATTGAGGACGGGGGATTGTTAAAGCTCGCATAATAGGCGACTTGGGAAGTGGGAAAAAAGCACAGACCTATCGCCGAGTTAAGGAATTGGTCTTCAAATGTAAAAGGGGTGCAACAGAGGCCACCGTGGATTAGAAAAGGAAAATATGCTCGCGAAAAAAATTATACATGGGCGTAAACGTGTCTCGGGAAAGAAGGGGACAATGCAAAGTGAAAGGAGGCCGAGGGAGAGAGGGTTAGGGGTAGGTTTTACGAGAGAAGATAGAGAATTGGGTCGGCAGGCTGCGGATTGGGCCAGGGGATTGTTGGGCGGGGTGGAGGTCAGCACGGGATTTCAGTCGTGTAGTCGCAATTCGTCTGGAAATGAGGAAGAGATGAACCATAAAAGGAGAACGGCGCTGCGACATTAGCTAGCCCTGCGATATAGTGGGGGGGAGGTTGCAAAAAAGTTCTGGAGCGCGAAAGGCAGTGGCCCGAGGGAGGGGGAAAAAAAGACGAATCAGCCAGCCGAAGAGTCAAGGGTGTTTTTAAATGTTACCAGGGAAAGTGTGAGTTTTTCAAGAAGGAACTGCTGGACCAAAACGCCGGGAGGCAAAACGACTCTCAGGAAGGAGCAGAGAAAGTTGTGTGACAATAAATCCTGTGCGTCAAGCCATAAGCGCGGGGAAAGATGGGAAGACGAGCAACAGAATGAAATCGGGAAGGAACAAGGCCTTATGAAAGGTACGATACCCTGAAGAGAGAAGGTTCCAAGGGTAGCGGACTCAAAGCCTTCTTAAAAAAATGGAGCCCGAGGGAGGGAAATCCTAAGGAAAAGCGGGGGGGAAATTTAAGAGAGTTGTGATAGAACATTTAAAGAGGGAGGGGGCTTTTCTCAAAACACCGTATTTTCTCAAGAAGAAAATTGAACTGCGGGGTAAGGCTCGTAAGTCGAAATTTCGAAAAAGTAGTGTGAAACCCCAAGCTTCCAATATGGGAGTAAAGGTGGAGTCCACTAAAAAGTCCTTGGATATTAGGAAACTTCGCCTTCTGGGAAGAAGGAGATGTCAACAGGAGGGGGGGTATGGGGCGGCATTTCAAAATATGTAAACCAGATTGGAAAACAGTCAAGGGGGAAACATTGAGAAATTAGGCTACTCAAACATGATGGGGGAGGATCGAAAGGGACGTTTCCTAGAGGGAAGCTCTACCCGACAAAGAGAGGGAGGTTTGGTTGTCTCTCGGCGAAAACACGAAAGGAAGTGTTCTCTCCAAGGACCCCGTGGAGGAGAGGTAACGAAAGGATGTTGTCTTTGCATAAGAAAATTGTAAGGAGTTTTCTGCCGCAATGTTTGGGGAAAAGGAGGAGTAACACTAAAATATCAAGAAAAAAAGGGTAAAGAAAGGTATCGACATTCCCGGCCCACAAAGAGGGGTGAAGTTTCCCTCATCCATCAAAAAACATGAAAACAGTATCAAAAAAGGTGCTTTCCGTTTGATTTTTAGGGCAGGAAGGCGGGCAGCCGGGGAAAAGGGGGGGGAGTCCATCCTTCTGGACGATAAAAAATCAGAACAATTCAGGGGTAATGAACTTGGAAAAACTCCACCTGGAGAAGGCGGTAGGAGAGGAGACGCAAAAAACGAAAGTTTGGAGGGGGGACAGGTCTGTTGCTCTGGGGCGTCAGGGGGAAGTCGCCCGCCTTGCTATGGGGGGGGAGACAGCACAAGTTGAGGTGGCCCGGAAGGGGAGATGCCGTCAAGAAAAAAGAATTTGGCCGTTTCGAAAAACCCGAGACGATTCACTCCACTGAAAAAGACAAGGGGCCCATTGCACACCACGGAGGGCCGGAGTAATCCGGGCCATAGGCAACCACGATTTGCTCAGAGCTCATGGAAGCAGCACACTCCAGATCACGAATTGGAACTACACAGGAAAATGGAACGAAAGGTTTAAGGACAGGTGTTAAGAGTGACATGTCTAATGGAACGCGGTTAATGCAGGTATTTTCAGGAAGGAAAAGCTGCAAAAAAATGGCCATAGGCAAGCCTCTACAAAACGCCGGACTTAGAAAAAATAGAAAGAAGGGGAAGATGATCATTTAGTGGGAAATGTATAAAAATAATGCTGGAGGTGGACTCGAAAAAGATGAATTGAACGGATGACTCCTCAGCAGATTAGCTTTCGGGACGACTCGGGGTTTTCTGAAAAAAAGGAAGCTCGTGACCGCCCTTCTGGTAGTAAACTTAGAAAACAGAAGAAGGCGTATATCAAGAAAGAACTCAGCTTATAAAATGAAAGGGAAGATAGGTTCGGACGGCTCGTGGGCAAGGCAACGAGGGTGAATAAATTCGGCTGTAAATCAGGGGGGTGGAAGATGGGAAATTTACGTATTGGTGAATTGTATGATTGGAGTAAAATAAGCGTGGAGCGCTGGAGTATTGCGCCGTGAGTCCGACTACGTCAAAAGGGAGGACGCGGGCTGTTTGCGCGGCGGGATGCCGTGTACTTTTTTAGAAAAACACTGTCCGGCGGTTTTTACCGTTGTGCAAGGAGAAGACGACTGTAGGGGATGATATGTGCTCAGCTGGACAGAAATTGCTTACCATGGTCCTACGGAAAGAAGCAAGGGAAGGTTGGACATAAATACAATGGGAAGCATCGGGCAGCAAGGTAAATACCGACAATTGATTGTGGGACACACGCCCTTGGAGACTGAAGAAAGGCGCTTCAGGGTAAGTAAAAAGGGGTAAGTCTCGAAGCGGATACAAAAAAGAAGGAGGCCGAAGAGCACTTCTCTGTAACAGGAAGGGCGTTGTCGCTCTACTGCCCGCCGAGTTAAGGCCGAGCATGGAAACAGAGGGATGGAAAGTGAAGGGGAGGAGAATCTGGGCTCCATGCTATTGGGGTAGGGGGAAAGAGGATAAGATCAACAACTTAAGGGGATGAAGAGATAAAAAGGGGCAAAAACTGGGAGAAAAGATTCAAAAAAGGAAAAAATTTCAAGTCAAACCTTTCTAGGTGAAATTTTCCAGCGGCTTAAAGCGCGGGGGCACGCGAGAACGATCTGAAAAAAATTCGACGGGATATAAAATGATTTGTAGGAGCAACATTCGAATCCTACTGAAAATGCCCTTAAGAGGGCTTCTGAAAAGTCAAGGCGGACGAAAGAAATGATATCGATCCAGGGGGCAAGAAGGAGATTTCCCAGGGGATTGGAAGAAGGTATCAAGTTTATTCTCTCTAAAGGGAATTAAATGATGGGGTAAGTGTGGTGAAGCCATGGAGCTTTTACACTATCTATACAGCGCATCGGGAGGGCAAGAAAGCCTTAAAAACGTCAGCAAAAGGGAAATAATCTTCACCTAGCGAAGTCGACGCAATCCAAGGGAAGCTAAGGGATGGCTTCCGAAGAGGAGAGTTTCTCAAAGGACTATTGTAGGCATCAACTACAATTCACATTCAAACAGAAAGGAAAATGCCACAAGAGGTATGTTCACAGTGGTAGAGGCAGGGATTGGCGACGCGGCACAAATTAACCATGAAGCGGAAGGGGGAATAAAGGAGTGATTTGCTTCGGTATGGGAGAGACTGAAAAGCGCTTAACGGAGTGGCGAAAAGAAGAAATACTTGAAGGGCCCAGGCCGTAGAATCTGTCCAAGGAAAGACACACTAAATCAGGAGGAGAGAGGGCAGCGGGGGACATTAAATGAAAAGGGGAAGAACCCTCTAAAACACGTAGGGCTGTAGCATCCCGATCAACGGGGGTATACATGCGTCGTAGAACTGTCGTTATCAGGGGAGGAGGAGGCGTGGGGGGTTGTTGGGAGTGAGGGCCTTGAAGGGGGGTTTAGGGAGAATGCGGCTAGACTCTTCATGTCCTCGAAGAGAGGGGGAGCTGAAAGGAAAGCTAAAAAAGTCTACTTCGGTTGAAGTGGGTGGGGAATTTTCCAGCCAGTGGGATCTTTGGTTGGATTCATATATGAGCAATCTGGGGGTTTCGTCTAGGGGGGTCCTACGTGTGGCCTTAATGAACTTACCTGTGGGGGTCAAAGATTTTTGTTATTTCTAAAGTGGGAATTGAATGGGGGGAACAGAGAATTTTAACGGGGATGGAAATTTTGGAAAAATGCGGGGCATGTGGTGAGCAGAGAGCAAACAGAACTTTTGACTGCCTAGGAAAGAAAAAGGCGGGAGGGGAGAAGAGAGAAATGAAAAAAAGGTCGTGTTTCTCAGGGAAACTAGACTAGCCTTCCGGTGGCAAGGGGGAAGGGATTTGGAATCCCACAGTGGAGTAGGGGAATATCTAGACGTCACATAAAAAAAAAACCCACCCTGCGCTCCGGCAAAGGAAAGTCTTTGCAGGGGGGATTACGGATGGCAGGGCTGATGAAAAGGGGGGACCCAGGAGGGGGGGTTTAGCCCATAAGTTTCCGGATCAAGGTGGCCGTACCAGATTGCCTAAAAAGGGGGGATAAGAAGTTGGAGGGGGAAAGGGAATGGAAAATGGGGGCCGGTCGCAAAGAAAATCTGCTACACGGAATGGGTCTGTTAAAGGGAGGGGAATTCCTGGGAAGATTGGACTTGAATGGAAGGTTTGGGTCTGAAGAGAAGAAACGCAGGGAAACGCAAGGTTTAGGGAGCGCTGCAGGATCAGAAATAATCTTTCAACCTCCTTGTTCGCTTAGGGAGAATGGAAGCAGGGGTATTGTCGTAATAAAGGCAAGGAAATTGGGTTGACCTGGTAGGGAAAATTAAGAAACCGGGCCATCTTAAGGATCTCAATGAATATCGGAGGAAATAAGAAGTCTTTATGGCCAAATAAGCGCCAGGGGCTCAGGGAAAAACTTTAGTGGGGGGGAAAAAAATTGGAGCAATAGACGGAACAACAAGAAGGGACAGGGACGCGCAAAGAAGGGTGCGACGAAGAATCTTACCTTGTTGAGAGCGAAAACTCTCCTAACTACAAACATGGATTATCAGAGATGAATGAGCGGGAACTGGGGTAAAAAAGGGGAAAAGGTGGACTCATGCACGTTGAAGAAGAGTGACGGTCCGAGAGGTGGGTAACCCAATTGCAGGGAAAGGGGCAACAAGATATAGGGTTGACGGTTGTGCATTTGGAGGTCCTCCGCAGCAGAGGACTTTAAAAGCAGATCGGAACTTTTATTTAATTCCTATTCGCGTATATGCGCTTTGGAAGTCTGGGAAGGTTGTAAAAACTTGAGAAGTGAGCGGTACCATGCAAAAAAGGATTACCCTTATAAAAAAAAGAACAGAAGACCGGCCTGGCGCTATGAGTATGGCACAATCGGAAACGCAAAAAGTGGGGGGGGGGGGCGTTACTAACCTAAACTCAAGGAAATATTATATGTCTCGGGACCGATGTTCCGCGTGAAGTCGCCTCGCTTTTCCAGGGGGGGGAAAGGAATCTATGGTGGGAGAAATGGGCGAATACCGCACGATAATCCCTTACAAAAAATCAACAAATCTAACGGGGCCATGGGCACCCCTACGCAGATACCTCTTGAATAAAGGAAATCATCTAGAATAAATGGTCCAGCCCGAACCGCAGCTTTCCCCTTGGCTCTTTTTTGGGCACCAAAGGACTAAGACCACAGTGTACCTTGAAAAAGGAGAGTTTGAGTTTTCCGCGCGCCTCCCAAGGGGATAAGGCCGATGGGTTAGGAGAAAGCCGTGACGCCATACGTGAACGGGAGAGCTAAGATTTGCCAGGTCGGCTGCTGGCATCCACGTCCAATGGGTCGCCAGGTGGGGACGGGAGGATTGGGGGGAAAAGAACAGCAAGAATGGCGGTCTACAAGTGGGGAGAGGTTCAAACGGTGGCTAATCCCAAGGGGGGGCATAAATCACGGGGGGATATTCACGGCTAGGGGACCTAGAAGGGGACTAGTCAAAGGGACCAAGCTAGTTTGGGTTGGGGGTTTGCGGGAAGCCGGGAATTTGGAAATTCGGGAAGAGAAAAAATTCGAGCGGTGTGGGACTCAGGAGCAATCGCATCTTTTGGGGGTAGGAACCTATTGCGCGGGGGGAGGAGGTCAGGAGAGAGCCTTTGCAACCGGGGATGCACAAACCTTACTGGAAAAAAGAACTCTCTACACACAGGAGTGAAAGGAGTATATTAGTAGGCATTTTTGGGGTGGGGGCCAGGGAAAGCGAGGCAGAGAGGGCTGCGAACCAAAAAGAGGCGCGGGGATTTCTAAAGGTGAAGCAAGAAACGATGCGAAAAATGTACTTCTCGGACTAAGTGCCAGGAACAGTGGGAAGGTGTAACAGAAAAACACCTCGGAATCGGTACCTGGGGGGGGTGGGAAGGGGACGATCGGCGAGCGAGGATCAGGGGGGGGGAGGGTCATCAAAGGGAGGAACCTCCGGACCCGCGCAAGGCAGTAGACCGTGATTATTTGAGGTTGCTTTTCTTGGGGACATCCTTACAGAATAAGATACATATATTCAGAGGGAAAGAAGAAGAAAAAGATCCTCACGGCTTTTCGGTCACCGGATATGCAACTGGAAAAAGCCGGGGGACTAACTGGTTGAAAGAAAAATATAATCGGCGACCAAAGTCAGGTGACTGTTATCCGGCATGTAAATATCAATGGGGGGGGGGAAAATTTAAGATATTTCAGTATAACTATTTAGATATATGTCAGAGAGAATTGAGGGGGGGGAGGGACAGTTCTTAACAGTCCCCGTAGCTTTTTGGGTGGGTTCTTCACACTTGGGAGATTTGTGAAGGGGTCTGCCCTTGGTCAAGGTTCGCATACGCTGACGGAGTAAAAAGGGTAACCTTGCAGAAGGAGGGGGAACATTAGCATATAGAAGATGCTGGGGGGGTTAGTTCTGTTATCGAGAAAAAGTTTGTGAGAACCAATACGCCAGTACTTCGGGAAGGGGGGGTGTTGTGTTGTGTAAGCGGGGCTTGGGGTGGGTTAGGAGGTCGTCGCAGAACAAGCTAAAATAGCGCCGTGGCAGGGCATGAACCAAAGTTGTGTGACATCACTCTCCTTTTGATGGGACGAAAGATTCAGGACAGGACCGATCACAAAAGGATATAGAAAGAAAGAAATAAAGTCCTTGGGTAAACGATCATCGTAAGTGGGAAATAGAGGGGTCCAGTGGACATAACCGTACTTAACTACCCGCATGCTCCTGAGATGAAACGGGGGGAAGTTAGAGAGTTCGAGAGAAAAAGGCTATTTTTGCGGGGACGGAAGAAACATGCAGTAAGGCAAGTAAGGGGTGTGAAGGACCTCTGGATCATAATCAATCGTGTCAAACCAGAAAATCAATCTTACCTCTGAGGGTCTTGGGGTCGAAAGTAGACAAATGCAGAAGGCGTAGGGGGGGAGGAAATTGCCCGCTGGGGGCTCGCGGCATTCCACTGACCTTAAAAAAGGGAAGTGAAGTTAGGCCTGACAGAACGTTGGCTGGTAAGCGCAATCGGATCGATCAAAAGGAAAGGAGGGGAAATATACCAGCATCCCTCCCCGGAGGACTCGTAGTTCTTCACCGAAGCGCCAACCAAGGAAATTAAGGAGGCTAAAGTACTAGCGGAAAGGGAAAAAAAGGGGCATAACGGGGGGAGGGGAAAAAAGTCTTAACAGATCTTGAATTACGCGTTAATGGGTTTAACAAGTAAATCCAGGAACCGCTGGGAGGAAACACATTGATCCACTCAATTGACGAAAGGCGTATAGTGACCTCTGTAACCAGACCCGCGCCGAAAAGGAAAATTGAACTTTTTTAACCTTTGTACTATGCTCACGGGGAAGGGGGGGGAGGGGGGGGGGGGGAGCCAGAGGAACCCGACCCAGTTTATACCCAGGGTTCCAATGCACTTACGGGGGGGCTGGTCGCCACCAACAAAGGGTATTTGGGAAGGGAGGGGAGACGGTGTACTTCCTGTGGCTGCTCCCTTGGGCGGGGGGGAGGGAAAAAAAGGAAAAAACTTTCGGGGGGGTCCAGAAAAAGAAGGGATGAGTCACTATGCCGGGCAGAAAATCACTTGGGGGGGGAAAATACCGTGACCAGTACAAGGGAAAGTAAACCACTGAGAATCGAAACATTTGCAGAAAGTAGGAAATGCCACGAGCTACCGGCATTGGTATCCTAGCACTGACCCACTATGAGCAGATTCTGAGTGCGAGTAAATTCGACGGAGAGAAGAAAGGGCGAGGGGTGAGGGAATAGGAAAGGGGGGTCGAGCATGCGCTAGAAATCGCGAAACAGAAGGGAGGGAGAGGTGGGTGCCGGGCAGGGGGTAAACGTTCGGAGAAGTGGGTAGGTACGTTGGAAGGGGGAGAGGAGGGTAGAATAGGGAGGGAGAAAGAGGAGAAGTAGGGGTGGGCCGGGACGGAGCGGAGATAAGGGTGCCAGGAGACGGCAGGGGGAGGCCCCGCGGGTTGGCAGAGGGGCGAGGGGGGGACGGGGTGCGGCAGGCGGTGTGAAGAGTCTAGGGCGGGGGTGGTGAGTGTAGAAGGAGATTAAAGGGACGAGAGCGAATGGGGGGCTAGGGGCTCGATGGTTTCCTTCGAGTTGAATTCAACATTCTAAAGAACCGGAGGTCAAATGTGGAGAGATGCCGCGGCAAAAAGGCAAAGAGGGAAGAAAAATTATAAACCTCCTGGCACCGATAAGAAAACATCTAGGCAAGACAAAAGGAAGAACAGTCGCGTATCGAACGACGTGAACTGGTCAACAAGGGGGGGGAAAGGGGGTCAAACTGGGGTGAACAAGATCTGAGCATAAGTAGATCGCGTTTGGGTCACGGACACAGTGTTGAGACTGAGCCAAGGCCGCCAGCTTTGATAGTTTTAGCAAGCGTTTCACGACTAATCTTCAGAAAAAGGGACGCCAACCGACAGTCCGCGGACAGGGCGAGATTCTGGAGGCTTCAGAAAGGAAGGACAAAAGAGGGGCAGTAAATTCGGATGATGGACAGATAATGAGGGCGTAGTGAAGGGAGGGGTGGAAGGGGAAGAAAAATAATATAGGGAGCGCTGTGAGGCAACTTGCTGCCTGTCGGAGAAGTCAGATACAACAAACGCTGGATGGGTCGAGGCTGCTGAGGACGAGAAGTCTCACAACACGGGAGAAGGGGAGGAAAAAGTTGCTGTTTTGTCATGTGCGAGGGGTCCTGGCTGCTACAAGGTGAGAAAATGTTGGGTGAGAAAGAAATCGTCAGAATAAGGCAGGGGAAGGAAGAAGAAAAAAAAAAATAGAATACTCGAAATCTGCCACGCCGGAAAGGATGAACAAAATGGGATTGTTAAAAAGGGAAGCTAACGCCTTGGAAGACTGTGCCGCCGATTAAATGAGTTCCCTTATTCTATCAGGAGAAAGGGAAAAAAACAGGGTGCTTGAAAGCACGTCGCTCCCCTTGGCCACCGCAGGTCGCTCTCGCTTTCAAAGGCGGGGGGGGTGAAGCTGCGCAAATCGGTGAGCCCGTGCTTTACGGGGAGGGGTCGAAGGTCTGGGGGGGAAGTGGGGAAAAACTGGGATAGAAAAGAACAACGTAGGAGGAGGAAAGAGATCACTTAGGTTAACTGAAAAGAAAGAACAAGAGTCACAAGGAAAGGGCGATTTCTGAGGGGGATGTGCAACAGGGAGGGGGGAAGAAGCTATAGCTGATTTTCCCAATGTAAGCGACGGGAGAGAAGGAACTCTTATGGGAACCTGCAGGAGCGCCTAAGACTGTCCACATGGAAAAAGCGTGACAAAGTAGAGACTAGCAAAGGGGCAAAAAAAAGGCTGGCAAGATTCCTTCACGCGTGGGCGGTTCCTGAAGGTAGTGCTTCTTCGAGGATCTTAGTTGCTAGTGTCTAAGCCGGGGACAAGAGCGCACGGAAGGAACAGAACAGTCAACGCCATCTTTCGTAAAAAAAAATCACAAAAGAGAGCAAGGAAAGGTGAGGGGGCAACGTAAGACAGGGATCAAAAATGCCAGAAAAAACCGCATCGTCTATTTTGAAGGATTTCTTCACGGGAGGACTGGGGAATAAAGACCTATCTTATTCAGCTCACTCACGGAAGGAAAATGAAAGTAAGTATGTATACGGCTTCCGCAAGGATTCTGCAAGGGTTGCTTAAGGTACGAGCACTGCCAACCCTTCCTCCGAGGAATAATCGGCTTGATGGAGGAGGTGGAGGGGGGACAATGGCCGAAAAGTCAGAAAGACGTGCTGGCCGTCTCTGGGGGAGGAACCGGGAGAAAAAAAGGCTATCTAAATGTTAGTCAGACACCAAAAAAGACGGGGGGGGGGGGTTATTTTCGCGAAAAAGAGAAACCCGGAGCTGATTCAGCTATCGCACTGTTCATCCTGGGGAGTGAGAACTTCTTTGGGGGGATAAAAAAAAACCTGCGCAAGTGCTTGTGGGTCAACGTAGGGATTGAAAAGTCAAGTTGTTAGCGGCGCTCCAAAACATCCCTCGGTTGGATCAAAGGGGGTATTCACGTCGCTATTGGAAAGAGGGCATCGGCAAAGAGAAGGAGGGTCCATGGGGGGGTGGTCGGGGTCGGGGGTCAATCGGTATGGGCTAGCTTTTGAGGACTGAGTCAGGGGGAAATTGTGGAAGTGTTCGAAAACCGCCAGGGAAAAGGAGAAAAGTGAACATTTCAACGGGGAGGGGGTTGACTGCACTTGGATGTGACTCTGTATGGGGGGAACCAGGAGAGGAGGGGTTGGCTAAATACGGGAGGGACAGTATTGTTTTCCACTAAGGGGATGCCGCGAGAAGAAAAAACTTGGGACGGAAAAAAGAAAAAGACAAAAACGCGTTATCACCAGAAGAAAAGGAGAAAAGGCAAATCAATCTTTTGGTGCAAGGGAAGCGAGCTGAGAAGCGGGGTTAAAGGAGGTACCAGGGGTTGTCGGAGGGGAGGAGGTAGAATGAACGTCCATCATGGCCGAGGAGCTCCAGGCGGAAAGGGGGAAGAAAACTTTCTGACGGATTTCAGGGTGCAGGGTGGGGATGGCTTCGACAATGGGTGGCGCAGAAGGGGCAGAGAGGGGGCTCTACCATATCCGAGGGGGGATGAAAAGGGATGCTCGGGGGCTGTCAGCAAATATGCAAGTGGGACCTTCTTACAAGAAACGAAGGGAAAAAAAAGGGGGGAGGGGGAATTTGCGCTTATAGAATTAATGGTCAGGTGGTGGGAGTAAGAGAACCTCGAAGGTGAGAGGGGGGAGGGGGTTTGGAATGATAAACGGCTTGGGGTCTTCTAGAAAGAAGCATTTTAGACCTGGGGGGGGGGGGGGGGAAAGACAGACAAGGGTTCCGGATGTAGTTCCATCCGGAGGGGGAAAGGAATGCAGGGGATTTTTCCCTAGTGGAAATCCGAAGGAGTCCCAATCGGGTCAGAGGAAAAGGGAGAAAAGATATAGGGGGTCTAGCAAGACTTTAGTGGACAAAAAGAGAATATGATAGGGGAGGGGGGGTAACATAATGGGGGAGCAAGAATTCCTAGCCGACAACACGCAGGTACGGGACCTTCCTTAAAAAAGAACGTTGGGAGAAGACTCTGAATTTCAATCATCCTAAAACTAGCGGCCTAAGAAAAGGGAGGGGTAATTATCGCGGAGGTGCCGATTGAATGTCTCAGCGGGACGCGGGGAAGAGTCAGGAGAAATCGTTTATGCATGAAGGAAGTTTGCAAGGAAGAATTGTTTGATAGGCAGGGACAGCCGAAGGAGGGACGGTACCAGAGGGATGCACACAACGGATAGGTATGAACTAACCTAGAGGAGGTGGAAGGGGAGGCTGAAGAAGATTTCTAGTTAAGCCCAGATGGGTAAAAAAGCACATCACCGCTCGCCGGGCGCTGAAAGGTGGTCACAATCAAGCGGGGGGAAGGCTGTGATCGTACAGGAAAAGGAAATTACGGCTCCTGCGGGAAAAGTGGGGGGAAGCGATGGAAAAGAAAGAAGAAAAAGGGGAATTGTACGCATGATAATCCGGACAGAAGAATTTGGACTACCTTCACCCTAGTCAAAAGGAATACAACAAATCTCCAATCCAGGTCAGCCCAAAGTACCAAAATTCGCGGGGAGGAGGGATCAAGAAAGAAGAGGTGGCTCTCCCCGGCTAGCAGTGGAACAACACAGCATGGAACAAACTGGGAAGCTACGAAACCGTTTACTTTAACAGGGGACTTTTGTAAAGGGAGAAGAGGGGGTAAGGGGTGCAAGTCTGGAGAGCCAGGCCTATTGGAACATGAAATCAGGTGGGGACTCCATTCTGAAAGGAGTTAAATGGTCGTCTGCTGTGCCCTCAAAAGGAAAGAATGTCTCATGGCGAAGGATGGCAAGAAAAAAAATCGGGAAAGAGCACGGGACGCCGGGGTAAGGGAACAGGGGGAAGGATCGATAATGGGCAAAGAAATAACAGTTTGCTAAGAGTCACTCAGCCGGGTAGCAATCCTAAGAAGGGAAAGGTAAGGAGGGGGGTTGTGGGGTTCTACACCGTCGTGGTTAATTGCAGGGGAAATTTCGAACTTTGTCAAAAGGGGCTAAATCCGCCAGGGGGGGGGAAGTTCTCAAAAAGAGGAGTTCTGCTCAGGTGGTAGATTTGGCAAAAGATGCCAAACT
>Ga0179591_1155948_pt1 | contig 14352 bp, 16 predicted proteins | sample CZOMad2_1_08_16f_FD_182891 | JGI IMG/M metagenome (GOLD analysis project Ga0179591, IMG submission 182891) | Vadose zone soil fungal communities from Angelo Coast Range Reserve, California, USA - CZOMad2_1_08_16fungal (PacBio error correction) | ecosystem: Environmental > Terrestrial > Soil >...
TGAACCTTTCCCCCTGAGAAGACAAAGGTGAAAGAACCCCGCGTTTTTCTTCAGAAAAAAAAAAACCAAGGTTGTGGGTTTGTGAAAAAAAAACAAAACGAAAAAGAAAAAACCCTCCCCCCCCACGCACTTTCCCCAAGACTCGGTTGAAAGACCCAAATAAAATTCGAAAAAAAAGGGGAAAAGGGGGTGTGTGTTTTGTTTTTTTTTTTTTAACCTCAACAAAGAACACGTTTTTACCCCCCCCACACCAAAAAAAAAAAAAAAAAAAAAGAAAAAAAAAAAAAAACTTCAAAAACCAAGGGAACAAAAACCCCAAAAAAAAAAAAAACCTCGGGAAAGAAGAAAAAAAAAAAACCCACTTCCCTCAAACAACAAAAACGAACAACCTTTAAGGAAAGAGGGAAAAAAAAAGAGTAAAAAATTTTAATTTCAAAAATGAAAAATGGGAACCAAAGAAAATTTTGGCCCCAGTTGGGGAAAAAAAAAAACCCGTTTTTTGTTGGGTAACCAAGTTTTGACACAGGTTTTTGGGTGGGGTTGAAAAAACAACCCAAAAAAAAAACCACCCTCGCCCAACCGTGACCCCCAAAACAAAGAAGGAAAAGCCCAAAATGGGGCAAACCAGTGGGGGGTTCACCCCCAAAACAAACCCCCCCCAAAACCCCCAAAAAAAAAAGGCTTTTTCCCCCCAACAAGGGTTCAGGAAGGGGGGGTAAAAAGGGGGGGGGTTTTTTTGGGTGTTTTTTTTTTGTTGGTGGGGGGGGACAACCGATTTTTTTTTTTGGGGTTTTGGGGGTTTTTTGGGTGGTGTTTTGAAAACAGGTTGAGCTGTTTTGGGTTTTTTTGGTGGGGAAAAAAAAAAACACAAAAAACACTCTTAGAAAGGGGGGAAAAAAAAAAGAAAAAAAAAAAGTTGGGCGGGGGGTGGGGTTTGGCAACCAAAAAACTAGGGGGTTTGGGTTTCACCACAAAAAAACCCGTCCCCCAAAAAAAGTACGATGTTGGTTTTTAAAAAAAGTTCCCCCCCCACAGAGAAAATTGTTGGGGTTGGAACAAACCCCCTAAGGGAAAAAAAAAAAGAAAAAAAAAAAAAAAAATTTTTACCCCACAGAGGGGGGCCAAAAACCCCTAAAGGGGGGGGGGAAAAAAACAACAGGTTTTAACCCCAAAAAACGGGGGGTTACCCGGGGTGTTTGGTTTTGCCCCCCCCCCCCCGGGAAAAACACAAAAAAGGTTTTTTTTTTGGTGGGGTGGGGTAGGTGTGTGGTGGGTTTTTGAAAAAGTCAGAAGGGGAAACCCAAAAAAAGAAAAAAAAAAAACAAACCCAAAAAAGGGGGGGGGTTGTGTTTTTTTTTTGTAAAAGAAAATCAAAAGAAAAACAACAAAACCCCCACAACACTTGGGTTGTGTTTGGAAAACCCCCCACGGTGGTTTGGGAAACCACCCCCCGAGTCCCCTTTTAAACAAAACCCCCAGTTCCCCGAAGGGGGGTGTTGGGTGGGTTGTTTTTGGGTGGTGGGAACCCAACCACCCTTGTTCTTGCACTTAGTAATAGGCCCAAAGCAAAAGAGAAAAAGACCCCCCCCGCCCCCGGCCGGGAAACTGTTTTAACACCAGGGGAAAAAAACGTGTTGGTGGGGGGAGAAAAAAAAAATGGGGTGGGGGTGGGCCTTTTTTTGAAAAAGGGAAAAAAACCGATCAACCATACCCACCAGTAAGACAAAACAGCCCAAAAAGGGGAACCCCCCAAAAAGTTTTCCCCTTGGTGGCAAACCCTCCAACCTTTTTCCCAACGCGGGAAAAAGGAAAAAAGAAACCCGTAGTCAAAAACGGGTTGGTGTGGGTGGGTTTGGTGGTTTTTTTTTGGTTTTTTTGGTTTTTTTTTTTTACCCAAGGGGGGAAAAAACAGAAAAACCCCACCAACCAAACTTTCCCCAAAGGCAACCCCCCCAACCAAACCCACCCTTTTTCGCCACCAACCAGGAAAAAAAAGGGGGGGGGGGGGGGGGGGGTGGTTTGGTTCACCACCCCAAAACAATTGGTTGGCAACCCCACGAAAAAAAGGGGGGTAAAATTTGAAAGGCCAGAAAAAAAAAATTTTTCACTCGGTGGGCCCCCCCCCCCTGGGGGGGTGGGGGGGGGGGAAGAAGAATTTTGTGTTAATTATTTTTTCGGGGGTCCCAAAACAAAAAAAAGAGACGGGGGTGTGAAAAGGGGGGTTACGTCTACAAAAAAAAACAAAAATAACCTTGGTTTTTTTTAAAAAAGTTCTTTGGGGGCAACAAAGGTTAGACACCAGGGAAATTGAAAAAAAGCCCAAAAAGAGTAAAAAGGGTTCCTCCCCACAAACTCCCGACCCTCTTGTGGTTTTTTTTTTTAAAACCGGCTTTTTTCCGAAAGTTTCGGAAAAAAAATGCACACCTTTTGGAGAAGAAAAACCAAACCCCCCAAAACAGGACAACCCTTTTTTGGAAAAAAAAAAAAAAAAATCCCATTTCCCACATTTGAAAAGGAAATCCGGTTAAAAGGGGTTGCCTCCAGGTGGGGGGGGGGGGATGTGGGTCAAACCCCCCACAACCCAAGGGTTGGGGTACCAAAACCGCCCCAGAGGTTGGCCCACCCCCTTCCCCCCACCCCCACCCCAAAGGACTGGGGGTTTAAACCAGAAGCCGAAAGCCTTTTTTTTTTTCAGGGGCCAAAAACAGAAACTTTTTTAACAAAAAAGCCAGCCAAAACGGGGGGTACTTTGGTTGGTTGGTTTTGCCCCCCCTACCCCGGGGGACAAAGGGGAAAAACCCCCGGGGGGTGTGGGGTTAAAATTGAGGAAGAAAGGGGGGTTAATCCAATGTGGGGGGGGGGGTTACCCTTTGTGGGTTTCAACCCATTAAAAAAAACGAAAAAAAAAACGGGAACACGGGGGGTCCCAACCAGCCTCAATCTATGGCGGGGGGGGAAGACAAAATTGAAAACCAAAAAAAAAAAACCCCCAACCCCAAGGGGGGCCCCCAACAAAACAATTCCCCTTGTTTGACAGACCAAAAAAGTAGGGGGGGGGTGCCAAAGACCCTGTTGTGTTTGTGGGTGGTGGTATTTTCCCCCCTTTTGTTTGTCACCCTGTCCCCAAAAAACCAAAAAAGGAAAGTTATGGGGTAAAAAAAAAAAAAAAACCAAAAGAAAAGGGGGGGAAAAAAACATCTGGAAACAAGGAAAATTTTTTTTTTCCCCACCCCCCCCCCCCCAACCACCAGGTTTTGGTGGGGGTTGAAAAGACCCCCCCCCCACCTCCATCGTACCAAAAAGTTACCAAACCACCCCAAGAAAAAAAAAAGGTTTTTTGTCCCCACCCAACACTGGGCCCCAAAAAGAAAAAGAGAGCCCCCATCGGGGGGCCCCCTCCGGGAAACCCCAAACAAACAAAAAAGAAAAAAACCGTGAAAGAAAAGGATTGATCCCCCCGTGTTGACAACCCCCCCCCCGACCAGGGGGAAAAAAGGGCCCCAACGCACCTTTGGTGTTGTGGGTGTACGGGGGGGGCCCAAAAATCCACCAAAGAAAATAAAAGAAAAAAAAAAAAAAACACCGTTCACGAAAGAAAAAAAAAAGAAGCCCCAAAAAATTTTTTTGGTGGAAACCAAAACAAACAAAAAGGTTGGTGGGGAGAGGAAAAATTGCAGCCGCAGAGAACCAAAGGGAACACACAAACAAAACTTCCGGTTGTTCCTTTCTGAGGGAAAACTTGGGGGGTTTGTCAACAAAAAAAGTGAAGCAGGGGTGTAATGGGGTTTTTTCGAAACTTTGAAACCCGGTCCCCCCAAAGTTGGTGTTTGGTTGGGGGGGGGTTTTTTTTTTTGAGCAAAAAAAACGTAAACAAACAACGATGGGTGCAAAAAAAAGGGTAAAAAAAACCACACCCTCCTTAAAAAAAAAAAAAACGGAAAACAAAGGGAGGGTTATTTTTGTTCCCCCACCCCCACCCGAAAAGAAAGAAAACAGAAAAAAAAACCCGGCCGGGGGGGTAAAAAAAACAGGGAACCCGCCCCCGTCTTGAAATTGGGAACCACCCCCCCCGGTTTTGGGGGGGGGGGGGGGGTTTTTGGGGGGGGTTTCAAAAAAAAAAAGACACTAAATTGGGGAAAGGTTGGTCAAAAAAAGTGAAGAGGGGAGGAAAAAACCCCCCTCGCGGGGAGGCGAAAAAGGGGTGGTGAGGGGGGGTTTTTGGGTTTTTCACCAATAGTGAAAAAACCCTCCCCAGTCAAGGGGGGGGGTAAGTGGTGTGGTGTGTTTGTCATTGAAAAAAAAAACAGGGGGCAACTGGGGTTTACAAAAAACCCCGGAAGGTTCCCCCCCCCCCCCCCCAACCCCAACCAAAAACCCCGGAAACCCACCCCACGGGCCGCAGTGGGAAGGGGAAAAAATGGGAAAAACCACCCAAAAAGGGGTGTTTAAAAACTCAACAGAAAAATTATAAAGTTTGGGGCGGGGGGCCAACACGGAAAAAAAACCCCCCCGAAAAACAAACAAAAACAAAAAACGAAAAAGGTCAGAAACCAGGGGGGGGAAAAAGGAGGGACCGGTTTTTTTTCCCTTAAAAAAAAAAAAAAGGTTGTGGAACCAACCAAGAAAAGGGGGGTAAAACAAAAATAAAACAACACAAGGGGAAACCCAACAAAAAAAAAACAAAAATTGGAAAAAAAAAAAGGTGGAAAAGGGTCCCCCACCAAATAAGCCTGCCTAAAGTTTTTTCAAAAAAGTGGTTTTCCCCCACCCCCATAAGGGTTTTCCACCAGTGTTCCCAAAAAAAAAAAATTTGGGAGGAAAAAAAAAACCTTTTTGGTGGTAAAGGTTGGGGGGGGGGGGGTCGTTTTTTTAAAAAAAAAAGTTGGTTTGAAAAAGCGGGGGTGTTTTTTTTTTTGATCGGCACCGAAAAACAACCAAAGTTGTAAAAAAAAAAAAAAAAAAGGGTTTTTGTTGAAAAAAAAAAAGAAAAACACATTAAACGTCCCCGGTGGGTACACCCTACCAACCCCCAAAAATGGAAACCAAGGGGTTTTGGCAAAAAAAACACGGTTTAGCCCCTTAAAAAAATCTTGTGGTTTGGGGTGTTAAAAAACGGGGTTTCCCCCGCCAAACCCGTTGGTTTTTTTTTTTGGGGTGGAAAGAAAAAGGACCAACCAAAGAAAACACCACAATGGGGGGGGGGGAACAACCCCGGGGGGGGAAAAAACTTTGGGGGTTTTTTGTTGTGGTACAAGGTTCAAAACCACGAAATACAATTTCCCCCAAAACGCCGGTGACAAAACCAAAGAAAAAAAAAAAAAACAAAAAGACCGGACGGGGGCCACCTTTTTTTAGACACCCAACACCCGGGACGAACCCCAAAACAACCCCCCCCCCCCCCCCCCCCCCCACCCGCCCAAAAAAAAAAAAAAAAAACCCCAAAAAACCCAACCCCAATAAAACTAGGGGGGGGGGGGGGTTCCCCCCTTCCCCCCCGTTTGGTAAACAAAAACAAGTGTGAACCAGGACCCTGGGGCCCATTGGGCCAAAAAGGGGGTTTGGAAAAAAAAAAAAATAAAACCCGATGAGAAAAAAGGGTTAAAAAAAAAAAAATCCCCCCCCGAACCTTTAACGTGTTTTTGCACCCCCACCCGGTCATAACAACGAGGGAGCTTTGGGGGGGTGTTTTTAAAAAAAACCGAGAAAGGTTGTTTTTAATTTGTGGGTGAAAAAGAATTACATTAGGGTGGGGGGGGGCCCACGGTGTGTTTTTTTTTGTTTTTTGGGGGGGTTTTGGTTCTCCCCGAAAGAAAAAGTTTTTAAGGGGACGTGAAAAGGGGGGGGGTGGGTTGGTTTCCCCCCAGAAAAAGGGGCGACCCAGACCAAGAAAAAAAAAAAGGAAACGGAAAAACGAAAGGGTGGGAAAAGGTCCCCGTGGGGTGGGTTTTTTGGGGGGGGGGGGGGGTGTGGTCCGGGGGAAAAAAAAAGGCCAAAAAACGGTCCCCAAAATAAAAGCTGGGGGTAAAACCCAAAACAAACAAACAAACCAATGGTGTTTGGGGGGGGGGGAAAAAAAACCGAAAAAACGGTGGGTTTGGGGGTTACCACACGAAGAAAACCAACCAAAAACAAGTGAACAAGGAAAGAAAAAAAAAGGTTGGGTGTTTGGTTTGGCACCCATTTTTGTTATCCCAGAATTTTGCGGGGGCCCACGGAGAAAACCACCCGGTGGTTGTTGTTTTTTTGTTTTGTGTGTTTGGTTTAAAAATTTGGGTAGGCAAGAGTTCAACCCCAACTGGGAACAGTGGATCAATCAAAAAAAAAACCCCCCCCCCCCCTTTTCACCCTGTGTGTGGGGGGGGGGGGAAAAACTCAAAAAAAAAGGTTTTTTTTTTTTTCACCCCCCCAAAAAAAAAACCCAAAAACAACCCAGGGAAAAGGGGTTTGGGTTGGGGAAACCCCAAAAAAAAATTTTGGGGGCCCCCACCTTTACCCCACACCCCCCAAAACCAAAAAAAGGACGGGTGTTTTTTCCCGGGGGGTGAAAATTTTGGGGGAAAAAAAGAAAACAAACCAACGGGACAAAAACCCCCCACACCAAAAAAAAAACCACCCCCTTTTTTGTTCCACGGAAAGAAAAGGGGGGGGGTTTTTTGTTGTTGGTGGGTCGGCGGGGGGCCCACCCAAAACAGGAGGGCCCCCCAAACAAAAACCCCCCGGGGGGGGGGAAGACAGGTGGAACAGTAAACAGTGGGCCCCCCTTTTGTTTTTGGTTTTTTTTTTGTTTTTTTTTTTCCTTGTTGTTTTTGAAAGAGGAAAAAGAAAAAAGAGGGGGGGGGGGGGGGGGGGGGGGGGGGGGGGTTTGTTTTTGGGTCCCCAAAAAAACTTGGCCCACAAATTTTTGTTTAAAGAGCCACACAAACCCACAAAAAGAAAAGGGGTTTGGGGAACACTGGGGGTTTTTTTTTTTTTGGGGGCCCACCCCCCTGGGGTGGGGGGGGACCAACCAATTGTACAACCCTTTTTGTTGTTCACCCTTTTGTGGGGGAAACTCAAAACCCCTCAGAAAAGAATGTGAAAAAAAACCAAAGGGGGTGGGTGTATCAGGGCAAACCCAAGAAACGGAAAAAAAAAAAAATGGGGGGGGGGGGGGGCCGCCACCACCTTTTTACCTTTTTGTTTTTGTTGGGGGGGGGCCACAAGAAGAAAAAAAAAACAAACCCAAAAAAGGTTGGGAAAACCAACCCTTGGGTCGGGGGAAAAAAAAAAAAAAAAACGTCCCCTGTTTTTTTGGGTTTGGGTGGTCCCCCCCAAAACGACCAAGGTAGACAAAGGAAAACTGAACCCAAAACACAGCAAAAAAAAAAAAATCCCCAGGGAAAAAAAAAGTTGCCGGGGGTTTGTTTTCACCCCCAAAAAAGTTTCAACAAACAAAGGAGAACAAACCCCCCCCCCCCTTTGGTGGGTTCCCAAAAAAAAATGTAACACCGGGGGGGGGGGCACAACTGGCCACCCAAGGAGGAAAAAACAAAAAAACACAGGGTCCGGGTTTTACCAACAACAAAAAAGTCCAAACCCCCAGGGGGGGGGGTGGGTAACTAACACGCCGGGTTTTCCCCAACGTAGGAAAAGGGGGGTGTGGTGTGGGGGGGGGGGGGGGGGGGGCAAAACCAAAAAACAAAGGTTTTTTCCCCCCCCCCAAAGGAAAAAAAAAAACCTAGGACGAAAAAGGTGGTGGTCCCCCAACACAAACGGGTGGTGGTTGTCCAACCCAACACCCAAAAAAATAAAAAAAAAAACAACCAAAACCGTTGTTTGGTCCCTGGGCCACCCTTTTTTTGTTTTTTTGGAAAAAAGCGGCCCAGCCCCCCAATGAGGGGGGGCGAGAAAGAAAAACCCCCTTTGGGCACAACAAGGGGAAACCAAACCGTTGGGGTTGTTTCCCCGCCCCCCAAAAACCCAGGGGGGGGTTTAAAAAGGGGGGAAACAGGGTTTTGTTTTTGGGGGGGGGGGGCAAAAAACCAAAAAAAAAGGAAATTTACCCCCAAAAAAATAAAACCCCCATAACCATGGAAAAGGCGGGGAAAAATGGGGGGAAAAAGAAGAAAACACAAAAGAAAAGAACCCGACCTTTTTTCCCCCCCCTGGGACCCCAACCCCCCTAAAAAGGGAACGCCCCCTTTCCTGCCTTTTTTTGTTGTTTGAAAAAAAAGGGGGATGGGTGTAACCAGGGGCCACCCAAACGGGGAAAAACAAAAAAAAAAAAAAAAAAAATTTCGTGAAAAAAAAAAAAAAAAAACCCCCACACCCCCGCCGGGGCCCCAACACACACAAACCCACAGCAAAACAACCCAAAAAAAAACCCCCAGTTCCCCCGGGGGAAAACAATTAAAAAAAAAAACTCAAAAAAAAAACCAAAAAGTGTGGGGGGGGGGGGTCCACGAAAGACGCCCTCCGCGCACAGAAAAAAAAATGGTGGGTTTAAAGGAAAAAAATAAAAAAAAAAGTGAAAAGAAACAGGGAGTTTTTCGTTCCCCCAGGAAACAAAAAAAACGTTTTTTCCAACGGTTGTAAAAGTGTGGGGGGGGGTCCCAACAACTTTGACAACGAACCCGGCCGGGTTTAGGGAAAAACAAAACCCAAAAGGACCTTTAAAAAGCCCCGTGTGTCGAATCAGAAATTAACCCGACGGGGGGGGGGGGGAAATTCACCCCTTTTCCCAAGCCCAAAGTTTTGTTTGTGACCCCCAAAAAAACGCAAAAGGGACCCCACCAAAGGAGGTTGTTACACCCTTTTGTTGAAAAAAAAAACTCCCCCTTGGTTTGAAAAAACAAAACGAAAAAGTGGACCTCGAAAAAAAAAAGAATGGTTTTTGGTGGTCCAACCCCCCCTTTAGGGGCCAAAAATTTTTTCCCCCGGTGGGCAAACCGGTTGGTTATTTCTCCAAAAAGAGCCTGGTGGTTTGGAACACACCCCCCACGAGGGGGCGCCAAAAAAACCCCACCCCCCCACACAGGACAAAAAAAAAGGAATGCCCACAAACTACCAAAGCAAGGTTGTAGGCAGGGGAAAAAAGAAAGAAACAACTTTTGGGGGTTGGTGTTTTGTCCCCAAAAATTCAAAAAACGACAAAACATTTTTGGGGGAAGAGGTGCAAAAAACCCAACCCGCAATTGAAACATTCTTTTGGGTTCCCCTGCAAACAAAGGGAAAAAAAACAACCCCCCCCCCAACCCCTTTTGGGCCCCGCAAAAGGTGGGGGGGGGGAAAAAAAAAAAAAAAAGAAACCAACAACAAGGGGGTGGGTGTTCACCCCCCCTTTGGAGCGGACCTTAAACCCGAGTGAAGGTTTTCCCCCTCCTCCGAAAAAAAAGGGGGTGGTTGTAAACACCCCCCCCCAAAAGGGACCCCCCCAAATTTTCCCCCCCCCACCGAGGACCACTAGTGGCCCAACACCAAACTGTAAAAAAAATCCCGGGGGGTTACACAACTAAACAAGGAAAACAAACCCGAAAAAAGGACGAAAAAAAAAAGTTTTTATGAAGGGGAGATCCACTAAAGGTGGAAAAAAAGAGCCCTCCCCAAAAGGTGAATAAAAATTAAAAAACCAACCCCGTTTGAACCCAGGCGGGGTTTCCCCCTGGTCACCAAACTGATTCAATGTTGTGTGGACCCCCAAACAGCCCAAGCCAAAAGAAACAAAAAAACCTAAAAGTTTTCACAAACAAAAAACCACAAAAAAAAAACAAAAAAAAATGTGGGGGGGAAAAACCAAAGTGGAAAGAAAAAAAACCCAACCCCCCCCTCCCCCCCAACTAGAAGGGGGATCTGGTTGGGTTCTTTAAAAAATCAACAAAAATCCAACCTCCCCTAGGAAGGGCCCCGAAAAAAAAAAAAACCCTGGGTGGTTTTGGGGAAGACAACAAAAAAAAAGAGGGGGGGGGTTTCCCTTTTTTTGTGTTTTTTTTTTTTTTTTTTTTTTTGGAAAAAAAATTTGTAATTGGGGTGGTTTTTTGGACCTGGACCTGTTTGGGGCCCCCCCCCCCCGGTCCCCCAATTAGGGGAAAAAGGGTTAACACCTCCCCTGAAAAAATTCCCAAAAAACTAAACAGATGGGGTTCCCCCAACCACAAAAAAAACAAACCAAAAAGGATTAAAAAAAAAGCATGAAAAAACCCCTCCTAAAAAGTGAAAAGGAAAAAAAAAAAAAACCTCCCACCCAACACCCCCAAAAAAATTTGGTGGGGATTTACACAGACAACCCACCAAAACAGTGGGGAAACCCAAACCCGGTGGGGTGTTGTTTTTTTTGTTTTGTTTTTTGTTTTTTTTTTTGTTGTTGTGACGGGGGGGGAAAAATCTTTTTCCCCCCTTTTTTCCCCCTGTGGTAAAAAAAAAAAAAACAAACCCACAAAACGGGGGGGGGGGTTGGGTTTTGGGGGGGTGGGGGGGGGGGGGGGGGGCCCCACGGGAGGGGGGGAAAGAAAAGGAAAAAAGTGTTTAACAAAACGAACACCATTGGGAAAACCAAACCCCGCCCCAAAAGGGGCCCCCCCCCTTGGGCTCAAAAAGAAAAAACAACATTAAAAACCAAAACCCGGTTGTGGGGGGGGGTGGTGGTGGGGACCGCCCCAACCCCACCCCGCCTACGGTCTTCCAGGTGGGGGGGAAAAAACCCACAGCATTTGGCCCTGTATTTCCCTGGTTTCCCACCGGGGGTTGGGAAACCCACCAAAAAACTGGAAGGGCCTTTTTTGTGTTTTGTGTTTAAACAACCCCTGTCCAAAAAAACGGAAGAAGAAAATGACCTTTGCAACCCCGGGAAAAAAACCCCCCGAACACTAAAAAAAACACAAAAGTGAAAAAAGAAGGAAACACCCTCCGACCCCAGAAAACAAAAACCTTTTGTGTGGGGGTTTGTTTATGGAAAAAAAAAAAAAAGGAACCCTAATCGCACCAAAAAAAACCACACGTTTTTTGGAAAAAAATAAAGGGGGGGCCCCCCCACACTCTTTGCCCACCCCGGGGTTGGGGTGGTTGTGTGTGTTGGGGGGTTTGTCCCCCCGGGCCGCTTCCCTTCGGGTTAAAAAAAAAGGGAGGGGGAAAAAAGGGGGGGGGGATTTTTCACACCACTTTTAAAGAACGAACACCCCCCCACAACCCCCCAACCAAACTCAAAATAAAAAAAAAAAAAAAAAAAGTAACCTCTAAAAGGTTTTTTTCAATGGGTGGGGGGCCCACCCCAAGAAAAGCCCGGCTTTTTTTTTTTTTTTTTTTGGTTAAAAAGGGGGGGGGGGGGGGGTGTGGGGAAAAAAAATGGGGAAAAGAAAAAAAAAACACGCTTCCGGTGGTCCCCCTCACCCAAAAAAATTGTTCCCCCCCCTTGTACCACCACCCAAAAACGCGGGGTGGCCACAACGAGGGGTGGTCCCAATGGTTTTCTGTCCCCCCCCCCCCAAAAACCCCCCCACCCCACCACCAAAAAAAGAAAAACCCACTTTTTTTTTGTTTTTTTTTTTTTTTTTGGGAGGTGGGGGTTTTTGGTGCACACCAAAACCCCCCGGGTTTTTCCCGGCAATTGACCAAGCAAACAACAGGGGGGTCCCCCCCCCCCCCCCCCCCCCCTCTGGGTTGGGGGAAGGGCCGAAACACACAAACAACTAGGGGGGGTGTAAAGTTTCGGAGGGGTGGTGTGCAAAAAAAACCCCCCGTAGGATAAACCAAAAAACCCGTTGTGGGGGGTGGGTCCCCCACAAAAGGGTGTCACTGGGGCGAAAAAGGAAAGCAAAGTTCCTGCCCGCCCACCCAACCAACCACAAAACCCCAAAAAAAAGGGAAAAGTAAACACAAAAAACAAAAAACAACACAGGGAAAGAAAAAAAAAAAACCCGAACCCTGTTTAAAATAAAGGTTGTTTTTTTTTTTTTTTTTTCGAAAAACCAAAGGGGGGGTAAACCCCAAAAGTTGTCCCCAATTTTTTTGGGGGGGCCCCCGCTTGTTTTGTTGGGTGGGGCCCACCCATGGCAACTTGGACAAAAAACAATAAAAAATAATTGGGTGGCCTCCCCTTAAAGGGTTCCGGGGGAAAAATTCAATCCCCCCGAACAATTCAAACAAGGAAAAAGAACATTTTTTTTTTTGCTTGTAAGCCAAAAAAAACCCAAAAGAACAAGTGGAATTTTAGCGGAAGTTGTTAAACATTCCCGGGGGGGTGGGTTCAAAACCCCCAAAAAAAGCCTGTAACAAAACCCCGGCCGGCCCGGGGGGGGCCACCCCCAAACCAAAAACCATGACACAAAACTTTGGGCACCCTGGGGGGAGGGTTTTTCCCTCCCCCCTGGGTGGGAATAAAAACAGAAACACCCCAAGGCACACCACAAAAGAAAAAAAAACAAAAAAAAAACAACCAAAAAACCAAACAAATTAAAAGTGGGGACCCTTCCACCCACACACCAGGGTGGGGAATATAAAAAAGAATGTGCTTTGCCACACCCCCCCCCCCCCAAAAACCACACACAACACAGGGGAAGAAAAAAAAAAACAGCCCGCAAGGAGAAAACCGGGACCCCCACTCGAAAAAAACCCGGAAGCAACCAAAGAGGAAAACTTTGGGTTTTTGTTTTCTCCCCGGGGGTTGGTTTGTGGTGTGGTTTTTGTTTTTTGTTTTTTTTTTTTTGTTTTTTTCTTTCCTTCCCCAGATTGCGGGGGGGGCAAAAGGTCCGTGGGGGGTTTAAAACGTGGGAAACACCCGGTTTCACAACAAAAAAAAAAAGCAAAAAAAAAAAGAAAGGACAATTGGGGGGGGTTTGTTCACCGCCACCCTCTCCAAATTGGGGGGGGGGGCACTTTTGTGGGTCCCTGTTTTTCCCACCCTGTTTTTTTTTGTGGGGTTTTTGGGTTTTGTGTGTACTTTTGGTGAGGGGCGGGGTAAAAGGAAAACGCAGTGAAACGAAAGAACCACCCCCCGTGGGTTTAAGGAAAAACAGGGGTTTTGGTGGTTTTTTGGGTTTCCCTGAAGGGGGGGTTTAAAATTAACTACAACCACTGTTTTGTTGGGGGGGGGGGGGGGGGGGAAACCCTGGGGAAAACCGCCCCACCCGTTTAAGAATTTTTCCCTGTCCCCAGAAAAGATCATGACGTCATTGGGCGAAAAGTTTGTTAGAACCCAGTTTTCCCAACTAAAAAGGGGGGAAAGGCGGGCACCCCCAAAAAAAATAAAGAAAAAGAAAGGGTTGGGTTTTGTTTGTTGTTTTGTGGGTTCCCCACGAAAACTGTAGTGGGTTTTTGTTTTTTTTTTAAGTGGGGATTGTCTGGGGGGGGCGGGAAAAAACCAACCACAAAAAAAAAAATTGGGGAAAAACCAAACACCCCCACCCCCCACCAACCCCCCCGTCCACAAACAAGAATGGGGGGGTGTAAAGCACACCAAAGGAAGCCGCCCACAACGGGAAAAAAAAACAAAACTTTTCCCCCAACAAGGTGCCACCAACCCCACCCCCCCCACCCCCCCAACCCCAACCCACCCCACCCCCACCCCCACCAGCCCCAAAACCCCCCCCCCCATTCTTGAAAAACAACAATTGGAAGTCAACAGACGTTTCCAAAACAGAGATCCAACGTTCCCCACCAACACAAAACCCTCTAACCTCCCGCACCCTAAGAAGAAATAAAGGAACAAAAGCTGTTTTTTGGTCCCCCGAGATTCCCCGTGTACTTGTGAAAACACCCCGATAGCAATTCCGGTCCCAAAGAAAAGCCCAGCCGCAAAAAAAATCAAAAAACAAACGAAAAATTTGTTTTTTTTGTTTGGGAGGGACACTTAAAAAACACCTCACAGGAAGGACACCCCTCCCTCACCACCAAAAAGAGAAGTCAAAAAAAGAAAAAAAAAAGAAAAAGGACCAGAAAAAACCCGAATTACACAAAAAAAAATGTGGGTGGGGAACCCACAACCCAAACTTCAACCCCGCAACCGGTCCAAGGGTGTGTGTGTCCCGCAACCCAAAAAAACCCACCCCCCACGTTATTTTTTCGGCCCAAAAAACAACAGGACCCCACCACAAGGTACCTTTCCGTGGTTTGGGTGGGGGGTTGGTTTTTGTTTGTTTTTTTTTTTTTTTTTTTGGTTGTTTTTACCTGGGGAAGAAAGTAAAACTTTTGTGACCCCAAAAAAAAAAAAAAACGAAAACAATCAACGCTTGGGTGGTGTTTTTTCCCACCCACACCCCCCCCCCCAACAAAAAAACACCCCAACCCCCAAATTTAATCCCCCCGTTCCACACCCAAAAAGACAAACCCACGAAACCCACCCTTGAAAGGGGTGGGGGAAAAACTGGGGTCACAGAACCGCTG
>Ga0179591_1296467_pt1 | contig 14352 bp, 29 predicted proteins | sample CZOMad2_1_08_16f_FD_182891 | JGI IMG/M metagenome (GOLD analysis project Ga0179591, IMG submission 182891) | Vadose zone soil fungal communities from Angelo Coast Range Reserve, California, USA - CZOMad2_1_08_16fungal (PacBio error correction) | ecosystem: Environmental > Terrestrial > Soil >...
CCAACAGGACCCGCAGAGGGAAAATCGTGCACCGATGACAGCAGAGTTTCCAGTGGCACGTGGAGCCTCGAAACCGCACTGCCCCGGAAGAGAGGGCCGAGGGAAGAATCGGGAAAAACTTCGCGAAAAAAAACGACTCAGCCCTCGCAAGTCAGAGCCAACGGGGAAAGGGGGGAAATTCCGTAAAGGGGGGGAAAAAAGGTCCCCCCATCGGAAAGCAGGTCCTTAAAGGTCTTAACCCCACTACCGTCCGACCTGCGAAACAAATGAACGAGTGGGGGAGAAAATGAATCCGGTGGCAGGGGATTGTATCGAATGAAAAAAGGACGCGGAAACCCAAACTCCCAAAACATCTCCTTCAGAAAAAAAAGGCAGGTCACAAAGGAAGGTACAAAACCGGGGAAAAACATAAACTCGCCCTCACGGCCGGAAGGGGGCCCTCGCAGAGGACCCCGGAACCGTGCGCCTGGGGCTGGGTTTAGGAAAGGATCGAATCCAAGACCGCCCACCACCATCAAAAAAGCCGATATATTGGCCTTGGGACAGGGCTGAACTTCTGTGGCACGTCAGCAAAGAAGGAGACAAAGGAACAAAAAAGGGGGAAGGCAGTACAGGGTTTGAAAGTACTCCCAATGGAAATCGAATAAGAAGGTCTCAGGAGCACCGGGGGTGAAATTTTGGAAGACAGAACAAACGCCTCAGCAAAGGGACCTTCAAACGCAAAAAAAAAAATGACCCGGGAAAAAAAGGGCGAACCAATCCTTGGAAGAAAACACATGGAAAAGAAAGGACAAACATAATGGGAAGTCCCAAAGGGAGGTCTCCTCTAAGAGCGAACAAAATGGGGGGGGGAGGGGGATCCATAAGAATTCTAATCAAAAGCGGAACATTAGCGGTTTGAGGAAGAAGATAAGACATCTCCAAAAAAGGGGATAGCTATCAAATAAACTCTGCGGACGACTACTAGAAAAAAAACGAACAAAAACAAAGGTTGAGGGGGGGGGGGTCCTCAGAAAAGGGCTAAAATCCAGGGGGGCAAAAACATTGGGAAGGTTGAACCAGGGACAATTCTTTCAAAAAAAGTCAATCGCCAAAAAAATCAAAAGGTCACGGGAAAAAAAGGGTTCATGAAAAGGGGAAAAAATCGAATCAAAACAACAGCTCGACGTATTTTTTCGAACTATGGGGGGATGGAAGGAGAGCCTTTTAATAAGAAAAGACGATGAGGGGGGTGAAGGGGAGTGGTGGGGAGGAGAAAATGGGAGTGGGTTCCAAAAGAAGGGAGGGCCTGGGTGGGGGGGGGGGCCAACAGAAAAAAATCGAAATCTGAACACAAAAGCACCAAATGGAAAAAAAAACTTTAGGACCCTGAAGGGGGCCTGCGCCAAAAAAGCCGAACCTTGCCATAAAAAGAGTCTAAAAAGGAATCGGGCAAGGGGAGATGAGGAAGGAAAATAACTGCCAATAGCGATTTCGTCTGACCCGCAGAAATCGAAAAAAAAGGAAAAGAAGAACAAGAAAAAACAAAAGGCAGAAAATACGGGTAAAGCGCGGTAAAAACCTTTTCCCGGGTGAGAAGGGGAAAAATTAGAAAAAAGGGAGTAGAAAAGGATAAAAAGAGGCGCCAGGTGAAAAAGCCGAGAGAGCAAAGGGGGGGGTTCATTGCAGCGGGCTTCGGGCTTTTGAAAAAGTGGGCACGAGGGTTGGAAAAAAGGCAAAACGAATATCCCAAGAGCTCCGGGCTGAGAAAAAAAGGGATTTCTGGAAGGAATTATGGTTAAGTTCGAATCGGAAAAGAAAAAAAAAAAAAAAAACGGGGGGGAAAAAAGAAGGTAAACAGTCACAGCAAAAAAATCATCATGGGGGGGGGTTCCGCGAAAAAAAGAGAGGAAAAGTATGGGGGGGAAACTCAAGGAAAAAGTTTAACAAAAAGTTCACAATGAAAAAAACCAGGGAGAAAAAATGCGCGGACGGACAAGACGTTAGGCCAAAAAGGCCCTTCAAGGGAAAAAAAAGACCAAAAGGGGAACTTCTGAAAAAATAATTTCAGTAGCGGGGGGGAAAAAAAGGGGGGGCCAGCGATTTGGAAACGCAAGCCTGGAGAAGGAAATTAAAAAAAGCTCAAAGACTGACCGCCAGGGTCCCATGGGGAGGCGGGAACCATGAGGAAAAATTATTGAAAAGAAAAGGTGTTGACGGTCCCATCTGTGAGAATGACCCAAGTGAGCCATGGAATACGGGGACCTCTAAAAATCCAATTTTGTAAAAAGGGGGAATCTGAGTCTTGTAGAAATTTAATGTTGTTGCTTTACGCGTTAAAAAGAGACGAACCGGGGGAAAGACGGGGAGATGCCGGGGAATTTGAACTTTGAAAAAAAAACCTTCAATGGAATTCTTGACTGGGAGGACCAGCCACGGGGGATCAGGGAAAAAATGAGGTGGTTTCGAAGAAAGGGGGTGTTGTGGAGGGGGAAGTCTCCGCGAAGACGAAAATAATGGGGAGGAGAAGGGGATAAAAAATCTAAGGAAACCGACTTGAGTGCTGAGAAGAACTAAGACAGAAACAAGGGAAAAAGGGGTCAGAGAATAACAGAGTGACAAAAACTGTGAAAGGTCATTATGAGGATGGGAGTGGGAGAATTGCCTTTATGGGGTGGACCTTCGGCAAAAGCCAGAGAAGGGAGCTGATGAAAGGTCAAAAGAGAGTCAACAAGATCTATCAAGGGGACATGGTCATGGAAACTCTAACAAAAAGAGAAGAAAAAAAAAAAAAGGAAAGACGGCGTAAAGCCCTCGTAAGGGACGACATCAAAACCATATTCGGTGCAGCACGACCATATAGACCCCTTGTGGGGGGTTGGAAAAAAAAGAGGGATGGGGGTGTCAAGAGTCAAGCCCAAAAAAAACGGACACAGGAAGTGACGATTGGAAAGGTCGGGGAACGTTAAAAAATGTTTTGGAACACCGTTGAACCTGAAACTGCACGGACTGAAGGGGGAAATTTTGGTAGGAGATCAAAGAAACGAATCTAAGAGGGAAAAGTTATGAACTGGGGGGGTTAAAAAAGGGGGGCTATGGGGGAAGAACCTAAAACTGAATCAATACCTTGTAAGTACAATGCGAAGGTTAGACAAGAAGACGAAAAAAAAGAGAATATCTCAGAAATGGAAACTATATAGAAATTAGTCTGAAAGACGGCCGGAAAAAAAGGAGGAGTCGGGAAGAAGCAAATTATGGGGAAAGAACTAACGTTTGGGGAAAAACTCTGAAGGGACTAGCCTAAAGGTCAAAGGGGGGGGCCTGAGCAACGTTGTAAAAAAAGAAGGTTAAATCCAAAAGGGGCCCAGGAGGAGAAACCAAAAGGGGCACACTGATCAAAGTCCTTCGAAGGGGTGTATAAAAATTATCTTCAAGGAAAAATTGGAGAAGGAAAAAATTGGGAAAAAAAAGACCCTTTAGAAAAAGACCCCAGGACCAGTGAGTGGGAAAGCAGAATTGTTGAAGCGTAGAGGACACCTAATAAAAAAAATGTTGGGAAAAGACGTTGGCGGAAAAGAAAAAGTCAGGAGAGTCCCAGAGCAGCAGGAAAAACAGTCAGTGGAAAAAAGGCGCAAGGGAAATAGATCATTAAAGAAAACCTTTCAGGAAAAAAGGGTACGCGAAGGAGACGACCTGGAACCAAAAAAAGGGAGGCCGAATAAGGGGGAAAACCTCGCGTAAAATTTTATACAGGGGGGGAAATGCAAAAGGAAGAGGGGACCGAAAACCAAAGAAATCGTAGAAGGGGGGGGAAAAGAGATTGCAGGAATGTAAAGGCAAGGGAAGGGAAACTGGGGCGGGACTATAAACCGGGAAAAAACGCCAGAAGGAAATGCCCACGCCCCTCAGCAAGCAATGAGGAGGAAAACCGCGGACAAAGGGGGGAAAGGGCATGAAAAGGGATTTCCCGAACACGGCGTTTGCCTGGAGTGGGGGCTGAAAGACGAGAAATGCAGAAGGGGCAAAAAGAAAATGAAAGGGGATCAAAAGGAATTACGGAAACTTAGACCTCGGTTTAAGATTAACCACGTGAAGGGCTAAGCAGGGCCAGAGATAAAAAAAAATCGGGGAGAGAATTTGGGGAAGAGACCGCTGATCCTCCCCTAGGAGAAAATTTTCTGCCGATAAAGGGAGAGAAGGAAGAGCTTAGGGGAGAACCGGGTAAACGAATACGGTGTTTACCGCTCGGAGGGGAAAAGGGGGTCTGCAGGAGAGGGGGTGAAAAATATTCACGCGGTGCCAAGTCAGGGAAACAAAAGCAAACCTGGTTAACTAGGGGTCAAAGAATCGGCAGAAGGAGAAGAAAGGGTGGGGCACCCACCTACCCGACCAGAGAAAAAAATGCAGAAGGAAAGTCCGAAAAGAATCCGAAAAAGACCACATATAGGACCAGGAAATGACAGGTCGGATCCCCCAAGTCACCAGATAGGAAAAAACGACGTCATTCCTCAAAATCTATCAGCAAGAAAAAAACCGGCAAGGAAAAAGAAGGTCATTGAGGAAACCCTTCAAAACATCTCGAAAAAACCACATAAGGCCGAGGGAAAGTAGAAAAGCAGGATTCAAATGGTGGTGAGAAAACGAAGGGGAAGAAAAGACTTGGGGGGACAGAAAGGTTGACAGTCCTTACATCCGGGGCAGGCGGAAAAGGAAAGGGGAGGAAAAAGACGTTTTAGGGTGGGAAAAGAAGTAGAAAGCTAATGACCCAGCGCGTCAAAGGGAAAAAACCTGAAAGGGGAAAAAAGACAAAATCAAAAGACGAACCGAAAAAGAAAAAGGGGGGAGTAAATAATAGAAAAATTCATAAATCGGCGGGGGGTGGGGAAAACAAAGAAAGTTCAGGGGAAAGAAAGAACCAACCCGTTGGGCGAAAAGGAGGCGGGACCTCTCTCAAAAAAAAGGAAATTTGAGAAAAATTCCCAGGAAGTAGTTCAGCCAGTATCTACGTGTAAAAAAGAGTCGCGAAAAAATTGGTGGGGGTTGAAAACCCCTTGAAAAACTGGTGAGAAAATTAAGGAATTTCAAGGTCCAGGGGAAGAAAAAGGGAAAAGCGTCAGGAAAGACCCAGAGTAAGTAGAAAAAGGGGGAAAAAAGGGTTTCGGGTCAAATTGCCTGGAAATCTCTGAAAGCTGCAAGACAAAAAAATCTCAAGTAGGAACGGAGCACTGAAGGATTGGAAAATTTCAAGTGGACAAACAGGATAGCAAGGGGAAAAAATCGGTGGGCCCAACAAAAAGGTTGGGGGACATGAAAAGAGATTGCAAATCAAACATTGTAGTCCAAACCCCAGGGGGGAAGGCAAAAAATGAGCGGGGAGGCGACAATCTTTAGGGAAAAACGGCATACATAAACGACCTGAAAGTAAAAACCCGGAAAAAAAAAAAAGTCTTAAAAGAATTTCCACCGCGGATCAAACTCGCAAAAGGGGAAAGTCCAAAAAGTAGTTTTTCTTGGGGACGCTTTGGGGGGAGAATCCAAAAAAAAATCAAGCAAAGACCAATCTTCGGTTTTCAAAAGGTGAGAGGGGGGAAACAATGCAGAAGCGAAGAGTTTTGGGGAAAGTTCGAGGCTTCTTGCAATCACGAGTGCGAAAGGGAATTAAAGAGGGGAGGTGCGAAAGAAATAAGAAGATCACGAAAAAACTAAGGTAGGGAAGGGGAATGAGAAAAAGGGGTCCCACAAGAACAAAGAGAAAGAAAAAGTAAAAAAAGCCAAAGGGGAATTGTGATAAAATGGAGGCCCGACAACAACTTGGGGGCCGAAGCAAAAGGGGGGGGGGAAAATAAGGCCAGACGAAGGAAAAAACTAAGTTCCGAAGACTCACAAATGGAAAAAGCCGAAATGAGGGGAAAGGGAGAAGGGGAAACTTGAAAACCGGAGGAGCGGGGGGGAAAAACAAGGAAATGGAGGGCATCTGATAAGAAAAAAAGAAAGGAGCAACCCACAAGAGACGGAAAGAGTGAAGGGCAACCAGATTGTGCCCGAAGTTTGGAAGGGGAAACGGGGGAGAAAACAAAATGGTGGGGAAGCGAATAAAGCGAAAAACCGCAAAAACCACTCCATTGGGAAGCGCAGGAGAGGGTTGGGGAAAATTGAAGATTGGGGAACTTGGGGGACGGGGACGATGGATCAAAAGGGAAACATACGAGAGCAAGTAACGGGGGAACACTTGGTATGGGAGTTTAGAGGGGCTTACATAGGTTGAGGAGGTAGGGGGGGGAGCACAATTGAGAAGGAAAAATTCGCCTTACAGGCAAAGTCTGACTGCTTCTAAGAAAAACAGGTAGGGAAATACATAAAAGGGCTGAACCGCAAACGACTTGGTGAGAACTGGGAAAAAAAGCCTAAAAGAGAACTTGAGGAGACGTACCACGTCAAAGGAAGGGGAGGTTAGTAAGGAGGGGCTCTTAGGATTGGGTTGAGAAAGGGAAAAAGGAGGTGGCGAAAGGATCAGGGAAAAAATTTCAAACACGGGAAAAACTAGGATTTCACAGGGAGCCGAAAAAGACCTGGGAGGCGGGAAAATGAGGGCTCGGGCATTCAGAAGCAAAAAAAAAAAAAGAAAAGTTCGGGAAGAGATCTCGGGGTTGGGGGGAATGAAGGGGAGGACCTACCCAAGGGGGTTCTCAAGGAATAAAGAAAAAGAAAGTTTAGTTTCAAGGGGACTGGGAGGAATTGAAAGGGCAGTCTGAAAGTAATTGATGGGGGGTGGCAAAAAGGGAGAGAGCTCAAAAAGAACTAGACCTTGGGCAGGTGAGTAAGTGGGGGGAAGAAGAAAAAAAAAAAAAGAAAAAAAAACCCTTCATAAAGGGGGGAACTTTGGGGAGGGGGAAGGGGAAAAACTGGTAAAATCCAGAGGGCGCCAACAGCAATAATATCCGGAAGGGGAACCTCACAGAAAAGGGAAGGAACTGGGGGGCTGGAAAGAAGAAGCGAAAAACCTTCACTGGATGAAATGGAAACACGGGGCTTTAGGCTTACGGCAGGGGAAGTCCCACAGAAGAAAGGGAAGAGGGCTTAAAAGAAAATAAAACAACCTTTTTGAAAAGAGGGAAGATAGAGGAGCATTGTCGGGAAATCAAATAGCACTTCAATGCCATGACCGAACCCGGGGAAAAAACAACATGGGCGGGAAGGAATCGGGGGGGGGACCAGAGCACCGTGAAAATCCTAGTCCAGCTCAATTGGGGGGGGGAAAGATTTCCAAAGGGTCGAAGTGCACAGGGGAAATAAGCCCCTGGAAGTTCGTAAAGGGACAGTACGAAAGTGAGCCGCCGTAAAAAGAATGAGAGGGGGAATCGGTTTGGAGAGGGGACTTGCGAAAGGGGAGAAAAGTGGAATTTCGCAGAAAAGGGACCTGGACGGGGAGCCGCCATCAAAAAAGAGGGGAGGAAAGGGGAAAAAGATAGGGAGGAAAAAAATAAGAAGAGGTAACGCCATTTCGCAGGGGAAGAAACTTTGGAAAGAAAGAGATAGTCAAAAAAAGGGGGGGGAGCTTTAACGAAAGGAAAAAAACGGTTCGGTCTGGCGGAAAATTTTTGAAAGAAAAGAGGCGCCAAAAATTAGGGGGAATGTCACAGGGTTTCACCAACCTGGAGACTCGTGGAAAGAAAGGGGACAATAGGTCAGGGGGGGGGAGGGGCAAGGGCTGGGGGTCGTGGGCTTTAGGGGGGGGGAAAGTTTGGAAAAGAAGGGGGTCGGGAAAAGGTTCATAAAGAGAATAGAAAGGTTGAGAATTGGGAAAAAGAAAGTCAGAAAAGCGGGAACTCACGAAGAGTTGGGAAAGTACCTGAGGGAGACCTCCGTGGGGAGGAGAAGAACTCAGAAAATATTGAAAAGGGGCTTCAAGCATGTTCAGGGAAAAAGGGAAACTAACTTGTCGAAACCTCCAAAAAAAGAGGGGTTTTGAAGAGACTCCTCTAAAGAGACTTGGGGGGGAGCCTCTGGGAGGAGAAAAACCTTGGAGAGGGAAGTTGGGAAAACTATGAAATTCTCGACGATGTGAAACGGAAGAAAAACTATGGGTCCGAACCTGTGAGTTCGCGCCACAAAATAATCAAGAAAAGTCGCAAAAAAGAAATAAAAGAATCAAAATTGAGGAATAAAAAAACCCTTCAATATAAGAAGAAACTGCAAAAGGACCGGGAAAAAAAAAAGTCAAAAAGGAGATCCTCAAACCGGAAACCTGCGGGATAGTAAGCCCTCCAAAAAGGAACCCGAGACTATAATGACTCTGGAAGGGTCGATAAAGGCCGAAGGGATCCAATCGTGAAAAAATAAAGGAGGGGGCTTCACCAAAAAAACCAGGGAGGGACGCAAAAAGGAGAGGAGAGTTTGGGGAAAGCAATAAGACCCTAGGGAAATATGAAGAATAAACCATAAGGGGAAGCCGAAAAAATCCTGAAATCAAAGAAAAAAGGGGGAGCTAATTTCTAAATGCTGTCAAGAAAATTGGGTCTTCTGGAAAAGAGTCCGGGAGGGGAATCAAAGGAAGTCTTCTTGGAGAAGGAATATCCAATACAAAAAAGACTGGGGGAATCAGGGGGGGGGAGGGGAAGAGGGGGGAGAGGAAGCAAGGGTCCAAAAACCTAAAAAAAAAGAAGTGTCGAAAAAAATTTGCAGGCGTGGCCAGGTATTAGTACCAATATGGAACTGCTCAAGAAATCAATTAAGGGAACGTGCTGTGGGAGAAGGGAAATGGGGACAAAGACTTTTACAAAAAAGAAAAGCAATGTAGGGGAGAAACGGAAACATTTGAAAAGGACTGGGGGGAGAGTTGGAGGGCGCAAAAAACCTTTTTCGTCAACAACTGGGACATTTGGGGAAATCGAGGAGGAAAAAATCAATCCATGGAGGTAGGGGGAAATCAAGGGGAAAACGGGGGTGGGGGGGGCAAGAAATTACCTTCGAGAGGGGAGTCGAAAAGAGGAGGGGAGTGAGGACAAAAGAAAGGATACAAGAGGAGAAAATCATGGCCAGTAGGGGAATCCAGAGGGACCAGTAGTGTGAAAAATAATCAAAAGCTTTTTAGGGAGGCCCAGGGTGGTCAGCAGACAGAGGAAAAAAAAAAAAGAGATAAAAAAATACTACCGCAAAAGGACTCAGGAAAAGTTTTAAGGGGCCAGGAGCTGAGGTCCAGGGGGTTCTAAATCTCAAAAATCGCGAAGTGAAAAAGAGGTTTCAAAAGGATCAGGTGAAGAAGTCTTACCAAAAAACAACGAAGTGTAGAAACTATATAAGGAATCAAAGCCGAAAAAATGAAATGAAAAAAAAAAAATAAAAAGAAGGGTATTTTGAGGATAAAATAAAAAAGGGGGGCCAATAAGGGGGGGGGGGTAATCTTAACGAGATTGTTACTTCTGGGGCCTAAAAGGGGGGACAAAGGAAAAGGACCAGAACTTGAAAAAAAAGGAATGTATAAACTTGGACCCTAATATTTCAGGAAATAGAAAGTCCTTGGAAGGGGAGGGAAGGGGTAAAGAAAAAGAGGGGTCATAGAAAATAAAACCATGGAGGACAGGGACCTGAAACTACATGAATTGAGCGGTCAAGGAAGCTGCTAAGAAAAAAAAGTCTGAGGGAAAGAAAGAGAGGGGAACGAATTTTGGGAATCGACAGAAGTTCTGGGAGCCCCAGGGTGCTAGGATTGGCCTAATGCTTGAGCACTGGGGATTGAGTGTCCCTACTTGAAAAGGGTTGGGGCGGGGGGGGGGAACCCTGCCAAGAAATTGGAAAGGGCTGGGGGACCACGGCTAGTCAAAATCGGGGGGGGGTTCGAGTACTGTTTTGTCCCTGAGAGGACATCAGAAAAAGAAAAAGAGGATACTACAAAAAAGGGAGGGGAAGGGTATAAAAGAAAAACGCTTTCCAATGCTTCTACCCGAAAGGTGGCAAACGCCTAAAAGGAAGGCTAACCACAAAGGCGGGGGGGGAGGATAGGGGAAAGCGGGTGGCAAAAAAAAAAAAAAAAAAAAGGGTTTTGGAAAAGGGAGGGGGCAGACGAAACTAGATGGGACTCAAGCAAAAAAAAAAGGGGAGAGCAAAAACTATCAGAAGGAAAACACGAAAAGAATGGGTACGAGTGGGGACATACAGGTAAGGGAGACTCAAAGAATTTCACATATAGATGTTGGGGGGGAAAGGGAATGAGAGGGAAAGTCGAAAGAAGACCCGAAAAGTCTCACCGAAAAAATTCGCAGTTCGGGGAAAGGGTGAAACGGGGGGAGTCTTGACCAGGGAAAGAAGAAGTAAGGGGGGGGGAATATCGGGGGAGAAAGACTGGCCAAAAAAGTCTTGGGATGGATCAAACAAGGGTGGTGGGGGATGCTGCACGAAAAGAAGATAAAGAAAGAGGAGAGGACCGTGAAAAAAGGGGGAAAAAATTTTGGAATCCTCGGGGAAAAACTAAATGCAGCGTTTCCCGAAGGAAGGTTGAAAACAACGGGAAAAAGCAAGGTATCGGGGTCCGGTGAAGAGAAAGACTCAGAAAAATTACAAGAAAAAAGGGGGTCTGAAAAGGAATTCAGCAAAGCAAATAGACCACAAAAATTTATCAAGAAAGGAGATTTGGAATGAAAAAAAAAAAAGGTCTGGAGAATGAAGATTATGAAGCAACGTGAACAAAAGCTGAAACTCAGAAATCACTGAGCATGAAAAAAGGGGGGGTCGGAAAAGGGACTACTAAAAAAAATTGGACCTTCAAGGAGGAGGGTAGAAGGGGGCCACGGGGGGCCGCAAAGGGAAGTAAGAAAGGACATTCATAGGGGGGAAAGACTTAAAAATTCGCATCAGAAAATGCAGGAATAGAAAAAGGGGGGCAATAAACAGGGCTGGACGAGAGAAAAGGCTCCCAAAGGGAAAGAAAAAACAAAAAGAGTAAGGGGGAAGTATATGAAAAACCATTAAACGTTTTACGAAAAGGGACATTCAAAAAAAAAAAAAAGGCTGGGGGTCCGAAATAAACTAAGGGAGGGGGGGGGAAAATGTCAAGAGTACTAGAAAGAAAAAGATCTGTAGGCCAGGCTCTTGCCAACCCAGAGGTGGGAAGAAAGAGAGGAGGGGGACACACCAAGAGGTACTGTGAAAAAAGGCTTAGTACTACACTCGATTAAGGGTGAAATTGCGGGGTCTGAAAACCTAAGGAAGACGACCCTGAAAAAAAAAAAGGATTGTTGGGGTAAGAAGAGAGTGTAAGAATGGGGCGTTTTAAAAAAAAAGCGGGGGGGTCTCAAAACTCTCAGATAAACCTGATGGTCTGACAGGGTCCTGCAAGAGATCTAGGAATCCTGGGGTCAAGTCCGAGTTGCGGGTTATAACAGTGAAAGAAAAAAGGAATGACCAGGGGAAAAGGGGGGACCCTAAAAAAAAAAGAAAGACCGAATTAAATAGTGTTTGGAAATTCAAGGGAGGAGGGTCGTGAAGGCCGCTGAATTAAAGGTCTTGAGGGAGGAATACCTCTATAACCCAGGGTTAAAAGAAAAAATAAGTAGGGGTTGAGGGGAAAAGGCCAGGGGAGTTGAGGGAACCCAAAAACCACCAGAAAAGAGGAAAAAGACAGTAAAGAAGGGGATAGAGGTTCCGATATGAACAAAACGTGAGACCTTAAAGAAGATTAAATATAAAAAAGGTGGGACAGAGGCCCAACTAAGACCTGAGGAGAATCAATGGAGGTCTCTCCTCGGGAAGGCCTAACAGAAAAAAGAGAAAAAAGGCCTTCACGAAAGATCTACTCGCAAGAGATCAAAATGATATTTGAGAGCGAGTACCTTGGTAGGGGTTCAATAGGCTAATAAGCACAGCCACTAGAGCTCACGGAGCATGTGGCCTTTCAAAGGTCTTGAAAAATCACCAGGGGAAGAAAAACCTGGAAAGACTGGGGTTTGGAAAAGAGACGAGTCGGCAGTAAAGGCACAACCAAAGAAAGGTGCAAGAGGCATCATTCTAAAATGAAAAAGCAAAGAAACCCCTCTGGGAAAGAATTCAAGAGAAAGGGGGGTCTAGGGGGGAGGAACAAAGGAATTTCGGGAACAACAAAACAGCAGTTTTCGAGGGGAAGAAAAGATCAAAAGGGATAGAACTTTAAAAAAAGGACCCGAGTCCAGCAAAGAAAAGAACAAACACGGGAAAAAGCAAAACAAGGGGGTTGGGGACAGGTTTGGGACTCACAAGTTCGAAAGGGGACGGCTTGCGGAGTAACACAACACTCAAATTCAAAAGATCAAGGGGAAAAGGGGGGGCCAAGTTCTTGGCTACGTCGAACACTCATCTCAAAAGATCCCAGAGATGTTGTTCCCACTAAGGGGACAGAAGCATTCGTACTGGGCGTAAAAATGAAGAGGATGAGAAAACACAGGGGTCTAAAAATATGGAAGTCGATTCAAATCATAGGTAAGCTCAAGAAAGAAAAAGGTAAGAGACGGTAAAAGAGGAATCCATCGGACCTGGAAGAAAGGAGGAAAAAAATCTCTGGGAAAAAGCTTTGAACCGGGCCCCAGAAAGGATACCACCATTCAAGAGAGTTCACGAGGGAAAAAATCCCTAAAGATAGAAAGAAACGAGAAATCCATAGTTAGCAGGTTTTTATGAAAAACATAGAAACCGAGGAAAACATCGTTGGTACCAGTGAGGGAAAATTGCCTTCAGGGTACTTTGGGGGGGCAAGTTGGATCCCCAAATAAGCATAGGCGGGTTCGGAAAAAGGGGTTTATGGAAGCCAGAACCAAAAAAAACAAGAGTAATTAGAGTCCGCAGGAAAGGGGGGTCCCGGGGGGGTTCAGACGAAAATTGGAAAGGGTTTTAAAAACTGGTGAAAGAAGAAACTCCAAGGAAGTAAAAGAGAAATTCAGTGAATAGACATTTATGCCCGAAGACCAATGGAGAAACTAAATCCTTCAGAAGGTGGAAAAGTGATAAGGGGGAATCGTAAAAAAAAACGATGTCTGAGAATCGTCGAAAATGGGTCATACGGGTAGTGTCAGAAGCAAATATCAAACAGAGAAAGAGGTACAAAACCAGGGGGAACCTGCGTATTAAGGGTAGAAAAAAGTGAATGAGTATGTAAACCCTAAAATGAAAAAAAAAAAGCTCCAAAAAAAAAAAAATTGAAATCGGTGCCTCAGCAGACATAAACACTCCATTGTAACAAAAAAAGGGGTTTGGGGGAGGGTCAGAATTGTAGGACTTTGACCTAGTCTTGAGAGAAGAAGACACCGGAAAAAACTTGAAAGGGGGGGGCACGGGGGGGAAATCCGAAAAAAAGCACAGGACGAAAAGGTACCTTGGTTCTCCAAAAAGGGAGGCCGGGGGGCTAAAAAAAAATGGTATTGGGGGATGACGGCGGCCCTTCAAAGAAATCGGAGGGAGAACCGAGGGGGGGGGGGCCGCGAAGAAGGGTTGAGAAAAAAGTTATTCATACAACTTCGGAGCGAAAAAACTCAAAAGGGTTGCAAAAAGAGGTTTAAAAAAAGGAATAGGGAGGGGGTCGGGAGGGTGCAGCCGGATGAGGGAAGAACTCCAAAAGAAGAGAGGATGAGGAAAAAAAAAAAAAAAAAATTGGAAAAGCTCCCAAAGGCTAGGAGGGCTCCGAAGGTAGGGATCACTGGGGGGGGTCAAAAAAACGTATGTTCGAAAAAACCTGAGAATATATAGACTGTGGGGCAAAAGGATGGATGGGAAGGGAGAACGAAAAAGGGAAACGAAAAAGGGGTCCCCGAAGGCGTAACTGTCGGGGAGGAGGGCTGGAAATTTAAAGGAGGGGACCTGGGAGGGGAAGATTGGTGTGAGATGTGAGCTAAGAAAGGGGGCAAATGACTTTATTTGGGGCCGCAGAAAAAGAGGAAGTGGTGGGACCCAAAAAACCTGAAAAAGAGTTGAAAAAACCGGGGCGAGGAAAGAATGAGAGAAGGAAAATGAAGCCAGAAGACTGAATAGGGTTCCAAACGAAAGAACTGGGGAGAGGAAACGGGGGGGGAAATGATCGGAATCAAAAGAGGAAAGGAAAAAAAGGGGAATAATCTAGAAAAGACTCTGAAGTGGAAGGGGAGAAAAAAAAGGAGGAACTTGCAAAAGTTTTAAAAAACATCAGCCCTCGAAGCCTGGCGGAGACACCAGAGAGGGGTAGAAAGGGCTCAAGGTCTCAAAAAGTTGAGGAAAGAAGGTAAAGCCTCATGAAAAAGCTGGGGACGTTTTAAAAGACAAGGGGAACCGAAAAAAGGCAGGCCCGAAAAAAGCATTGAGGTAGGGGAAGAGAGAAAAAAAAAGAATGGGGAGGGTGGAGGATTTGAGAAGGAAATGGGAGGCGCCGCAAACGAGCGA
>Ga0179591_1314396_pt1 | contig 14352 bp, 10 predicted proteins | sample CZOMad2_1_08_16f_FD_182891 | JGI IMG/M metagenome (GOLD analysis project Ga0179591, IMG submission 182891) | Vadose zone soil fungal communities from Angelo Coast Range Reserve, California, USA - CZOMad2_1_08_16fungal (PacBio error correction) | ecosystem: Environmental > Terrestrial > Soil >...
AAAGGCAGGAAGGGGGTGGATATTTTCGGGCGGAGTCTGCGAAGCTCATTAAAAGACCTGAGATGGGGGACAAGTAGAAAAAGACAAAAAGACAACAATGAGAGTATGGTGGGGCGAGCAAGAGTTTGTGCAGCACGGTGCTAGGCTGCAGGGGGAAAAATGATGAGGCGAGCGCTGGGAACAACGAACGCTACCGTATGCTGATGCGGGGGTTCCGGCGATCTGGAATGTAAAAGTCAAGAGAGCCAGGAGGAGCGAGGGGGGGACTGGGAGGGGAGGACGACTCAGACGATTAGCTTTAGTAGAGAGATAGGACAGGATGTGGGGGGCAAAATTATTCTTTGTTCTTAGTGCTTAAGGTTGGGGGCGGCGCAGGGTCAAGGGCTTCGGCACAAACGAATAGGGTGCAAGCGTCGTAGGAAGCTGTCTGCTGGGACGGAAAAGGTGGCAAGGAAAAAACTCAATCGATTTTGTCTTCGCTATAAAAGAGCTCAAAAAATCAAGGAAAGGGGGACGACGCGGGACGAAAAAAAGGAAAGGGGCTTCCCCCCCGCGGGGGGTATTATGACGGCGGGTGTGATACGACAGGTTTGACGGGAAGAAAGCTGTCTCGGAGTTTGATATGGCGATCTCTGTATTGATGCTCACAGGGCTAAGTTCAAAAGGAGTGGAGAGACCGAGCAGCCCAACAGGGGGGTCAAACGAGGCCTGGCTCTGGGGGGGGAACCAGCTTCTTTCTAGTCTGTGAGGACTACGACGACTACAATAGGAGCTAGGAAGAAGGGGACCGACGTTCGCAGGGAAAAAAGAACCGAAAACGGCAGGTGAGGGGAAGCCCAGGGAGGCTGCGAGCGTGGGTAACAGACAAAGCAAGAGCCGATCAAGAAGGCAAGGAGGAGATCTTTGGTGGGGTAACACTCAAAATTCCAGCCAGGGAGGGCGAAGATTGAAGGGTTGGGGGAGGCGGGGATGCAGGGACAGCGTTGCTTCACCATCCGCTTTTTCGCGAAGTGTATGAAAGCCCATAAGGGGAAGAATGGGACCCTTCGTGGGCGAAAAACGGTAACTAGGGGAGCAGAAGGACAGATAACGAGACTGGACAAGACCCTTCTCAGAGCACAACGGTCTCATTAAGGAGGGAGAAGGGAGCCGAGTGCGCGCTGATCAGCTGCGGGAGTTTGCGGTTTGGAAATACTTCCGTAAGAGAGCAAAAATCAAAAAAGAGAAGGAGAAAGGGGGGAGGGGGCTAATAAAAAGCTATTCGCACAAAAAGACGGGGCTGCCATAGCGGGGTTTCTTTTACTAAGAGCAAGTGTTAAACGAAAAGGGGGGGGACAGGAGAAAAAAAAATCTCCTAGTCGTAAAAGATATCAAGGGACGAGGATGAGCCGTCCTGTGACGAGGAGGGATTGTATACTTTGCCGGAGCCACTGTCTGTGAGAGTTTGTGGCGTACAAAAAAGATTAACAGGAAATGAAGAATGCAAAGAGAGAGGGAAGCCGCAGGAGGCTGCGGTTCTGCACGTGAGTTTCAATAGAATAAACCGGGTACGTTGAATTGGGGGCATTACAGCGAGCCAGGAAAGGCATTATAAGGGGAAAAAAGAAGCGAGGAGGGGGCGTCGTAACGAGGTTGGGAGGGCTATCGTCTTTCTGGCAAAAAGTCTCAGCCAAGTACTGACGGGCAGAAAGAAGGGGTACTTTTCACTAAGGGAGGAAGAAAAAGGGGAAAGAAGAAAGGGTAAGAAAAAGGAGAGGTGCGGACCGCAGCTCTTGGGTACAGATGGCAAAAAATACTGAGCTTCAGGGAAGGCAAGAGGGCTTGGAGTGATAGGTTGACGACCAAGTGCAGAGGGGGAGGAGCTCCGCCGGAACAGGCGGGGGGGGGGGGGGAGAGGGGAATTGCGAAAAAAAAAGGGGAGATTTAGGAGCCTTGTGAATGAGGAAAGGTTTTGAGTTCCCGGTTTCTTCAAATACGGCCGATCCGGGGGGCATGACTTTACTTTGGGACGGGACAGATGGGTCTTATGAGGGTGAGAAAACCTGGGAAAGCGGAGAAGAAGAGAAGAACGGGAACAGAGCTGCGCAGGCCTACGGTTTTGGGGGTTGAAGTCAACAGAACAACCTGGCTGAGTCAAAAGCAAGGTATGTGCTGCGAACCGATCAGGTACGGCGCTGTCGAAAAAGAAAGGGAGAAGACGAAGTAAGAAGACGGGTCCTCGTTCGCAGGTCGAAAAGCGTAGGAACTATCAAAAGGTTGGCATGTGATTATCGGCTGGAGGAGCGCGATGCCGATAACGGAGGAGGGGGGGGAAGGAAAAAGACGGCGTGTGGGGGGGAATTTTGTCTCTGCGGAACAGAGGAGGAGAAGAAGATATTTCAGAACGACGGCAGACGTTATGGCAAAGTCGCTTGAGAAAGATCTGTGACCGGGTCGGGGGAAAAGGGGATTGTGGGGGACAGCAATCAAGGGGCGCTTCATAGGCGGGCTTCATTGGGGGGGCCAGTGGCTATGGAAAAAGGAAAAAAGGGGGGGGGTGAGAAGGGATGGTGGGGCGGGAGATCGGATCATCCGGCAAGGGAAACTGTGTAAAACAAGCGGGGTAAGCGGGGTGATTCTAACTCGAGGTTGAGGGGGGTGAAAGGGGAGAAAAAGCAGAAAGGGTGCGACGGAACGGGCGAAAGAGCTGGCCACGGGTATGCTTTGAGGGGATAAAAACGGTGTCAAAAACTCCGGAGAATAGGGGGAATGGGAAAGATGGAGGGAGTCCACGTGTGAGGCAGCTCGCGGGCTCTGCGATTTGCTTGGGTGGGTAAAAGTATAAAAGTAATCCTGGATAGTCAAAAAAACAATGGAGGAGGGGGGAAGAGAAGGGAAGAAAAAGAGTAACGAAGGGTGAAACACTCCACGCAACACGAAGGCCCGCGATGCGCGCCAAAACAGCGAGAGCGGGCCATACAGGTGGAAGTAACAGCTTTTAAAGTTGTTATCCCGAGCCTACCCTGACGAGCGCCCGCTTAAGACCTTACTGCCTTGAAAGGGAAAACCCGAAAAAAAAAAACACACAAAAGTCTTCTCTAGATCGAGACCAAAAACTCACACACCTTCCATGGCCAGGATGTACCCGTCGACAACCAGAAGAAAGAGCCGTAAAAGGGGAAGACAAGCGTAGCACAGACCGCGCAAACCACAATTGAGAACCCACCCAAAAAATGACCTCAAGGATAGTGAAAAACGCCGGGCAAGGAAAAAAGAAACGGCAAAGGGAGGAATATGTGGGAGAGCAGACGACACCGGCTTGCCGGCTGAAATAACTTCTTCGCAACCGCCATGTGTCAACAAAACCGAAAAAAAAACGCCGGAGTACGAGCACCACATCGGGGGGCGGCTCGCGCGAACCAAAAAAACTCCAACACTCAATCAAGTCCGCGGTCAGACACCAGGGAAGAGAACAAGAAAAAGAAGGCAAATATGCGTCGGGGCACCTTTAGTCTCTTCGAGAGAAAAAGTACCTGAATCAGCACGAAGAAGAGTGCAATGGGAGCCCAGCAGGCTGTGGTCCACGCAAGAAAAAGGAACGAGCTGCATTGGGAAAGGAAAGAGAGGGAAGCGCGACCAGGGTGTTCAAGAAAGGCACAGGACAGATGAAACCCATCTTGCTGCGCAAAAGTAAGCGAAAGAAACCATCGCCGCGCTAAAAACCGTAAAAGAAACTAAAAAACATGAAAAGACAGAAGGAAAAAACAATCAACGAGCCCACCAACTGGGGAAAAGAAACCGCGGCAACGGCCCCGCCTGAAGCACTTGAGGTAAAGCCGTGAATCGAACGAACGAACCAAAAGGACTTAAAAGCCTTTTACAAATCCAGTATTTTTAGTGGAAAAACCATCTTGTCTGCCCGGCCAAAGAAAGATAGAGGGAGACGCGGACTGGACAAGGGGGTCTCATCCAGAGGGATGATCTGAATAAGCCCCCATCCTTCGACCGCTGAAATGAACGCCTGTAATCGGGCCAGCCGTTATCGCCAAACGTTAACAGCCGCCAAAGAAGGTCGATAAATCAACGAGGAAGGGACCAAAAGACGCTGAAAGCAAAAAAGAAAACAACGGGTACTCCTGATATTGAGAATCCGGAACCCGCTCATAAAAATACGAGATGAAGATGATGCAAGATCCCAGCGTGATAGCCAAATCTCGGAACAAATTGAAGCGCGAGCAATGATACAAGTCACAGAAACTGTCCCGGACTGTCTCCCATCACCTCAACTTGATTATAGAGCCAATCGGAGAGTGATTTCCGCAAACGCCGGAGGAGGGAAAAAACCTAAATGCCCTAACGCCAAAAGAGGAAATCGAGGGCAGATGTGCGAGATAAAGGTTAGGTGTCGACCAACGCCCTTTATTGCGGATGCTCCGGTTTTAATTTGCTGCGAGCGAAGGACGAAGCAGAGTAATGCCAAAAGGTCCGAGCTGATGAAAGGGATGGAGCATCTCGGCTAAGGAATGCGTCTCGAAAAAGTCTGTTCTTAGCCGCCGATCCAACAGCGTCGTATCCGTATGCGAAACAAAGGCAAGAAAAAAGGTGGCATCGCCCCAACTCCGAGGACGTTCTCCCATTACTGCGCATAAAAGGAAAAACCCGGATGATAAGAGCACACCTGAGAACTGGACATCAAGAAGGAGAAGAACGGCCTGCGGAATTCAGACGGAACGTCTTGAACTGCAAAACGCTCGAAAAAAAAAATTTGATCGGGCGATGCCTTGAGTATGGACCAAAAAGCCAGACTCCGAAGACATAAGCAGGCATCAAACACCGAAGGGGAGGGAGGGGAAAGAAATCAAACGGCGCCGGCACCTTAGTCAGTCGCTCTATAGTCGTCGAGGAAAGGTCACGAACGAAAGTGTCGAACAAAAATCAAAGCCTCGGTGAATCCAAAGGGATCGGGCCCTGAGGCCCTCGGCCACCCTGAGGGAGCAATCCAGAAGGAAAATAACCGAAGAAAGTAGAGGGATCCAAAAAAAGGTCGTGCGATATAAAAAAACACACCGCTGATCTAATCCGCCCGTTTGAAGACATTCACCACTTCGCCGAGTAGTCCGAAACTAAAGCTATTAGCAATTGTCTCAAGATAAGGGCAACTCAGGCGAGTGCTCATGAGCCTAAAGCCGCAAAGCAACAAAGAAGTACTGAAGAGCTAAACGAGCAGCGATGGTGCCGAAGGCATCTTGACTGCGCGTTAACGCCAACCTCAAGAAGCCAACCGCACAAATTTGGGTGTGGGGTGTGGGGGGGGGGGGTTGTTTTTTTGGTGGGGGGGGGGTGGGTCTAAGAAAAAAAAGGGCGCACCAAATCCTGTCATATCCAGAATACAAATGCATTGAAGAACATGAGATCAATCAAGCAGAACCAAAAAATCAAGATATTTGAAGGTACCTCAAAGAATCCGCTGACAGGAATCCACATGGGGGGGGGAAAAGAGTCACCGCATAGCCTCCGACGCAACTTAGCCCAGTCCTTTCACACCCGCAGCAACTAAAACCACGTCCTTGCAGCCGCACACAGTCCAGACGTCGGAAGAATGTTGGAGGGGACTTGTCCCGGCAGCATCAGAAGGTCTTCGAAGCATCTTCACACTCTCTTTTCATCCGGACTAAGGAAATAAGAAAAAAAAAAGAGCAAAAGAAAAGATAGAGAAAACCAAAACAACGTAGGGGAGGACAGAGAAGAAACAGGGGCAGGGAAATGTGTGGAGTTGGAATATGCGGAGCGGGGGAGGGGTGACAAGGGGCTAAACAGTCGCACGACCTGAGAGGGAGGGATATAAGGACTGACGGCAGTGAGGGGCGGGGCAGACGTGGTCGAAACACTGCGGGTGCTGAAGGAGAAGGGAATAAGTTACTGCGTCGCATGAATAACGATCGAAAGGGACCGGATGCTGGACCGGTGTTAACGGCGGACGTTGGGGGAAGGAAAGAAATAGGGGCGGAAAAACAGAATGGTACCTGCGTGAGCGCGACTCATGGCGCGAGTAGACTTGCATGTGGAGATTGAATTACAGTTTGGGGTGCGCCGAAAAGGAGTGGGGGGTGCGGGGTGGCGCTTGTTTGTGCGGTTGTCAAGAGGCTGACTAAACGGCGGGATTCGGAAGGCGCGGGAGTAAGGGTCTGTCTGCGGACTGCGGAGTTTGGGGCAGGACGGAAAAACACCTCCTGAGTTTAGAAAAAAGAGAAAAAACGATCCTGAACGGCGAACTGCGAAGGATGCTAAAAAAGAAATGGCGGGATTATGACGGAGGGGTGTGATCGATACGACAGGGTTGAAACCAGGAGAAGCTGTCTTCGGGTGAGGCTGCGAAAATCGCTGGGGGAACTCATCAGGTGAGCGTTTGCAAATGAGGGGAGATGCCGAAAAGTATGGGAAAAAGATGAGGGGAGGATACTGTAGGAACGGGATATTCTGTGAGGACTAACGAAAATCGAGCGACTGAAGAAGGCCGGCAGCGTCAGTTGATGGAATCAAAGACGGCGGGAGAGGGCCGATGCCGCCGAAGTCGGGGTAGAAGGACGCAGCATAGACGAAGCAGAAGGGAGAAAGCGCTTTGCTGAGAACTCAAGGTGAAGAAGACAATTCCACATGACAGTAAAAGCGTATAGACGGGGGGATGGATGGCAAGCGCTGCTGGCCATACAGCGTTCGCGGAAGGTTAGAAAGGACAAGTATGGGCCTAATGGGAGAAGAACGGCGTTGGGAAAATTACATAAAGTCTGAATATCCAGAGGAAAAAGGGGGGGGTACAACGGCGGCTCAGATACACCACGGGGAGCGATGAAGTGAACGAGAGGGGAGTCCCTTATGCAGGATAAGGCTCAATCTGATGGGAGGATCTTGAAAAGCTTCCTACCGCGCTCGCATCTATCCGCAATAGGAAAGAGGCGGGGTCAGACACCTGAAAAAAACTATCTCGCACAGATGCAGCCGCGGAAAGGCCAGAAGCTGGGTTTGGCGGTTCAAACGCCTGGGGAGTTTTTTCCGGGAGGGGTTTGCGAGAAGAACTCTCAGGGGAGGACTAAAAAGGGGGGAAGGGGAGGATGGGAAAACCTGGACAAAGGGGTAACTTTGGCGAGGAAAAAAGGACTGGATATAATGTGGCAAGGAACGGCCAAAATCTGCAAGAGACGTAAAGCGAGAGATGAGCGCCGGAGTTTCGCAATAAAGCGTACAACCGATTAGGGTTAAGGGGGGCGCTTTGCGACGTCTTGTAAGAGATGGGGGGGAAAAAAACAGCGATTATGGGGGAGCATGGATAACGATATGTGGCGGGCGATAAGAATCTTCTGCGTAATAGAAAGCCTGGAAAGAGGCAAAGATGGGGGTGTGTACTTCACAACGATCCAAAATGGAATACCAGGGGGAAAAAGAAGAGGTAGACCTCTATAGGGGCTTTGGCGCGCAGAAGTAGCAAGTGGGCAACCTAAAAATAAGGCATCGGGAACAAGGAAAAGTCTGTGGGGACGAAAGTTTCGAGAAAAAGTCAACTACCAAGAAAACGTGAAGGGAGCGTGGGCCCAAAGGGGGCCTGGAACAGCGGGTGGACGCAAGTGGATGTGCGGCGCAAGATAGTGTCTGAAGGAGCCTGTGGGATGAGTGATGGGTGATGTTTCCGTGTAGTCCGGCCGTCGTGCATGTGCGAGGCGCGAGGGGAGCAGGCAAGAATAAAAAAGATGGGGAGGCGGCAATTTCTGAAGAACAAACTGGGGAAAGCCGCTGAGCAGATATTAAAACGGTCCATTAGGGAGGCCCTGGTCGGGCGCAGTGTGGGGTGGAAGGCACAAATGGACAACAGTAAGCTGTGACTTGGCGGGAAGAAAGAGGAAAGGAAACCTGATCGAATAGATAGTATGGAGGGGAGGAGCAAGCAAAACGGTGCGACGAGTTCGCGGCCGCGTACGCTAGGGAGAGTGAAGGTTGCGAGGTGTGGATTCAAGCGTGCCAAATAAGGGGGCCGGCGATTCTGGTTGCGGGGATTAAGCGCCGTTGGTGTGAAGGGGTTTGTCTAGGGGGAGAAACAGAGTCAGAAATTGAAGACCGTCACCACCGGTAGTCAAAAAAAGAAAAAAATGAAAACGGACCTGTCGGTCGGGGGATCAGGCGTTTTTTGTAATAAGAAAGGCGCTGTAGGCGGGCTCAAGGTTGGGGTGGGAGTCGTGCGGAGCTGGCCCCAAATAATGGGTTCAAATGGATGTGCTGGGAGGAAGGGGGTATCAAAACATAAACGCACTGTTGAAAGAAATACGAAAGCCTTTAACTGTCAGTGGGGGGGATTCTAAAAAGCGAGAAGTATGGGGGGTCGGGGAAACATAAAGAAATAAGCAGCGAGAACAAAACGTTGGGCGCTGGAAAAGTGTCCAACGTAGATAAAGCTTGCAGAAATCCAGGAAAAGGCAAAGTGGGTCGGGCAGAGGTCTGAGTCTATTGTGAGGTGAGTTGGAATTTGGGAAGACCGGTCTGGTAAGACTGTATCGACTCCACACACGGGGAGAGGAAGATAGATCCACATGATTAAAAAATATACCGAACACGACATAAGAGGGAAAATAGACCGGCGATGCAACGGGACCTCACCTGATTCCGAGGGACAGACGGGACGTACGCAAGCTTGGAACCGGGGATCCGCAAATCCAAGTGGGCAGCTCGGTCTGCACGAGGCGTAGCAGCTGAAAAAGGCAACTTGAGCGTCACCCTCAAAAAAAAAGCTCTATGATCTCCAATCGACAAAAAACAAGCGTTCACAGCTCATTAACATCCGGATGGAAAAACCGTCCTCCAGAACAGACCGGAGCCGAAAAACAACGCGTCGGGGTCCAAAAGATCACATCCACGGCAAATGACGGACAGCCTCTAAACAAAAAGATGGGAGGGGCAAAACGCCGGGAGGAAACTGGGGAAGTGGGGGGGGGGGGGGGGGGGGGGGAAGGCCAGGAAACCAAATCCATAAGGAAATCTAACCGTCTTGCCGACGGGCAAAGAGCTGAGAACACCGCCAGAGGTCCGCCTAAAACCAACTGTCACCCACAAAAGCAGTAATTCCCGCCATCTCACAGGAGAGGTGGAAGAGAGCGCAAAGCCAAGAAAAACCACACTCAAAAAGGAAGAACTAGCAAAACCGAGCCGCGAACGAGAACAACTTATCTTGGCGCGTCATCGCATAATTAAATCCGGGATCAGCACAGTAAAGGGAATGCCGAACAGCCAAGAGGCGGCCTGTTGAAGAGAACATTGGTCGGGAAAAATTGAACAAACCAAAAAAAAACTGCGCCGGGCCTAACGCTCTTCAGACCGTAACTCGAGAAAAGGAGACCAGGGTTGGCGGAAAGAGGAAAACAAAAAGGAGCCCATCTAAAAAAAAAAAAGTCGAAGTGGAAAAAATCGCACCAAGCTCGCCGGAGCGGAAAACCGACCTCAAAAACGCAATATCCCAAAAGGCTATCAAGACACATCTTCTAGAAGAAAGACGAAAAAACAGATGTTCCATCAAATCGGCCAACAAAAAACCTCGCACGGGGTCGGGGAAACGCGGGGAGGAAAAAAAAAAAAAAGAAGAGAGGCTTGTCCCGCAGGACCAGGGGGAATGGAGGGGCCCATCTTGTACCGCAGAAACGAATATAGTCGTCACAAGTAAGCATTGGCTCATCCACGGGAGAGGAAAGTAATCCACAATCGAGAGAGTCCAGGAACACTGTTAAGAAAAACCGGGAGAGGACGCCAATGATATCCAGAAGGAAAATAAGCGCTGAGGGTCCTTAGAAAGCCATGGGCCTGGTCCCACCGCTCGCGGTACGCAACAACTTACGAATCGGTGAAAAGAAGGTATGGGCGACTCCGGCAGCAAAAAAGTAAGAAGAAGGCGATAGGGGGGGAAGATGAGGCAGAACTTCCTCGTAGACAAAATAGAAAGGGAAGCACACGAATGAAACAACAACTCAGGCCCCGGCGCCATAGCCGTCAAAGGGTTAGAGTACGCCAGCGGAGAGGTTCTTCTAAAGAAACAGAAGGGCACTCTCAATGCAGGACCTTCGCAAAACCGGAAAAAAAAATCTGGCGATCAAAGCGGGCATCTGTACGATACTTTGGAGCTACACCAGGAGATTGCGGAGGCCCTTTTGTTTGCTGGAATAAGTAATCTCTTAAATAACAAATCACGAAATGGGAGACACGATCTCCACAGGGCAGAAGCTCGAGTGCAAATTCAAGCGTGGTTCGGGAAAAAAATCTGGTGGTACGGGAAGGGGCCATAGCGAACCCATAGTAAAAGAACCGTTGGGGCACGAAAATATCTTGAGCAAGAGCAAAGAGGGGGAATGTCAGAAAACATGCGCGACCGAGGGGTAATCAGCCAAAAAAATGCAGAACAGACATAAAAAACGGAAAGACCGTACTGGGAAGCTGAGGATGGTCTTCGCAATTGCTTTAGGTGGAAAGCAAAAAGACGCCTCTCCTCCGCAGAGGGATCGGCGAGCGAAAAAAAAACTCAAACAACAGACTTCAATTGAAGGAAAAAATCATCAACACAAGCCGAGCTTGCAGGGCGTCAGAAAGCGAACTGCGCCGACAGAAAGGCGCTTCAGGGGAATGTAAGGTCTAGTCCGCAAGAATCGAAAAGAAAGGGGAAAAAAAAAAATCAGCCACCATTTGCCTCAAACAAAGAAGCGGATCGGGCAGCAAAAAGGACGCTAAAGGACGAAAAAAATAAGATCGCAGAATCAACGCCGAAGACAGTAGGACGGGGGTCATTCAACCTGGCGTCGATCAAAAGGCTGACTATAACCACGGAGTTTGGAAGAAAGCACCTCAAAGTCAAGGAGATGCCGACCGAGAGATGGGGACCTATTTTAAAACCGCGCAAGAAAACAAATCAGGACTAGGTGAAGCGGTCATGCCAAATCTCCAAGCAAAAGAGGGTACTCCGCGCTGCAAACGGGATCATCCCGCTGGAAGACATACTACCTGCGCGTCAAAGGGAAAAAAAAGACAGAACCAACCAGCACAAAACTCTCAAAGCGCAAAAAAGGATAATCCGAGAAAAAAAACCCAGATCGACCAAAATCACAACATCACATCTGCAAAATCGCGATATTTTTTAAGCCCTACAACGCGGAAAAAAAAATAAAGACGTAACAGACTTCGAGCGGACGGGATCCAGAGTCCTGAAAAAAGGTACCGGAATCCCCCCTCAAGTCCTTCAAACCCGCCGCATTGAGGCTCGAACGAAAAAAAAAATCACACGTCTACGAAAGCCCGGGTCGAGATTGGAGCTTACGGTGGCTCCGCAGCAGAGAACGACTGGGAAACACCCGCGGGAGCACCGGCCGCAGGAAAGAAAGAGTCAAACTCGGCACACAGGGCCCGACATGGGGGGAAAGCTACAAAAAAGGAGTATAGATACAAGCCGGGAAATTGGTGCAAAAATTGAAAGTACAGAGAGTGGACCGAAGCGAGGGGGATCTGGTCATTCGCACGACTTCTGCTGCAGGAGGACAAGGAAAAGACAATCCTAGGGAGAAGAAAAGTGTGCTGCTCAAGGGACGGCATCACGTAGGACGGACGGGCGGTAAGTTACGAGCGAGGCTCGGAGACAGCCTATGACGGAAGAGGGGGATAGGGAATGCAGTGGGGAAATCGGATGCTTTAGGTAAAGAGGAAATATCGCCGATGCGGCAACAGATGTTGGGAAAAAGATTAGAACTATGCAGATAGAAATTAAAAGGGAAAAGGGGGATATGAAGGATTTGTGACCGGTTGAGGAGTTTTGTTGACTTAGTGGGGGGGGAGGGGGACGCCAGGGGTAGATGCTAACGTCACCAGCTGAAGGGGGGCAAGCGCGGTAAAGGTCGGCCTTTGGGCCACTGGGGGCGGGAGAGGGGAAAGGGACCGCGGGAAACGAAAAGAATTTTGCTTCGCTGAAGGAAACAGAGGAGCTACAAAAACGAAAACTACGAAAAACTAAGGCTAATGGTAATGCTTCCCCAAAAGGGCTGATTAGGAACGGGTGTATAGATACGGACAAGGTGGAAGAAAAGGAGAAGCTGGCTTCGAGGGGGGAGCGCGATCGGAGGAGAAAGCGAAGTTTCCAGGAGGGGGGGAAGGGGCCGATCATCCCTATCATGGATGCACGATGCTGGCTGATCTGTGGGACATGGAGTTCGATTCTGTGAAGACGACGTAACGAAGGATGGCAAAACGTGACGGGGGGAGGAATGGGTTCTCATTGAAGGAAATTTACGATCGGCTTTATCCCACGAATAGGAGCTTGGGGAAGGAAGAAGCCGGCAGAGGCGGAGGAGAGAGGTAAGGGGCTGAGGCCACTCATAATGGGACGATACCATTGAAATTAGCAAGAAACGTAATTGAGGGAAGACTGGAGTTGAAGCTGGGGTCAGGCAGAAGAGAGACGTATCATTGCGAAGGGGATAAAAATAATGTGCAAGAATGGATGAAACATCCCGAGGGTGGGGAATTCACACACGTGAAAGGACTATTGGGGGATCGCCGGGAATATAACGAGATGGACAAAGAAGGACTGGGAAAAAAAAAAACCAATCGTCAAAATGAAATAAATGGAAGAAAGGGCGGAATCGTGGAATCCTCGATGTGGCGGATTAACTCCGAAGATAGAAAACGCCAAGAAGATATCCGGGGGAAATCGGGAGGAAGTACAAGGATATCTACTAGGCACAAGAGGCAGCCGCTGAGGCAGACCAGATCTTTTTGAAGGGGGGGGGAAGAAGGGGACAGCTGAGGTGGTGACTATTCTTTTGGTATAAGAACTGAAGTGCGGGAAGCCAGGGGAGGGGAAAGTGGATTGATTTGTACAGGGGGACTAGCGGCTCACGAACGTATACGGTCGAAGGGGGTCTTCAAAAAGGGGGATGCCGGGAAAAGCAGCTGCAGATCGCGAGCGCGAAGGAGTAAGTTGTGCTTTCAAGCTTTCCCAAAAAGATACAGGAAAACAAAAACCGTTCGTTTGAAGGGGATCGGTGAACCGAGAGGGAAAAATCGGATTTGGGAAGAAAGGACCCCTACGCGAGAAATGGGCGCGGGGAAACGATATGGGGGGCGGGCGATACGGCAGGAGGGCAGAGACAGGCGGTCAAGAAAGACATGGGCTCGGCAGCAGAACTTGATTAATTGACGATACTGAAGAGGGGAGGGGATGAGACCATGGGTCCAGGCAGATTTAGAAAAAATGGAGTTAAGGGGCAAAGTCTCTTGAGGGGGGGTACAAAAAAAATACTGAGCTCGGGGGAAAAAGGGCGAAGACGGACTTGGGGCTAGGTTCGGACCATAGGTGAATGAAAGAAAAAGTGCTTAGCTCGTTGCCTTGGATGTGCATGGAATGGGGGGTTGGCGGGAGTGGAGTTGCGCGAGCTGATAGTGTCATACCTGGTGGGTATGAGTGAATTTTGAAAGCTTTGGGGAGGGGGGCATTAAAGCAGCGATGACGGGGGGGGGGGGCGATCGCGGTACGTTTCTCTGAACTATGTAAAATTGGCTTCGGCAAGAAAAAAGGACGAACATCTCCGACGGGACCAAAGCAGGCCGGCGAACATGGTCTTCTGCATTTTTGTTGAAAACGACATGACAACTGGCGCTTCACAGGCAAGAAGGGAGTTTAGGGGCTTGGAGCAAAAATTCAGTTAAAAAAAATTGATCGAAGATATAAGATTCAGCTGAAACCGAAGAGGTTGCCACGCTCGGGCGCACCACACAAACCACAAATGCACCGGGTATCGAGTATGGGGGGGGGGGAGGGGTGTGCTATACTGTCGAACCATACGCGCGAATGGAACTGCTGCGGGAATACGGGCGAGGGGGGCACTTTTGTCGAAGGAAAAGAGGGCGTGGCGCAGAAATAGTTGTTCATACCGGCGTGCAAATGGGAGGCGATGAAGACTGATACGTGACGGTAAGAAAGGCGTGGGTGTACATCATCAAGTGAGCGCTGAAGAAGGGCTGTCTTCAATGTTTTTGTGAAGGGCGGGATTGGGGAGAAGACTGCTGGCGCCCCACTACTCGGTTGGGGGAAATGATTGGGAGGTAAAATAGTTGAAAGGCGTTTACCACGCAGGGCGGGTTGTTTTCGTATGGGAAGCGAGAAGAGGGGGGGGGGAGGGGGGGACGCAGGAGAAAGGCAGGAAATTCGTAAAAAGGGTAAAAGCTGGCAACTGTAGGAGAGTTGTAAGTGTGGGGGACGGGGGTGTCCAAAGCTGACGGAAAATCACAAACAGACCGAAAATTAGGCATCGCATCGCGTGACTAGGGAGGTTTGTATGGGTCGAAATGAATACTGTGGGG
>Ga0179591_1368051_pt1 | contig 14352 bp, 29 predicted proteins | sample CZOMad2_1_08_16f_FD_182891 | JGI IMG/M metagenome (GOLD analysis project Ga0179591, IMG submission 182891) | Vadose zone soil fungal communities from Angelo Coast Range Reserve, California, USA - CZOMad2_1_08_16fungal (PacBio error correction) | ecosystem: Environmental > Terrestrial > Soil >...
TCCAGTGACAAGCCATATGTTACTATTAACCTTTAATATTAAAATGGGGGGAGAAAAAAAAAACAGATATGGATTAGTGTCTCGACAGTGGCACTGGAAAAGAGGAAAAAGTAGAGTAGCGTACGGGGGGGACGCAGGAGGAGACACTAGCCCTGCTTATTTGATTCACTTGTGAGGAAAAAAAAGAGGGGAGACGGAGCTAATACCATTCTCAATCCTGAAATCGGGAGATAGAAGGGGGGGGGGTTTATTGTAACGATCTAGTGGTGTTTTTCGAAAGGAGGGGAGGGGGGAGAGGAAAGCTATTCTGTCTTTTTTATCTGAATGACAGTGGGGAGGGGTGTGGAAATGGATCATGCTCAAAAAAAAAGGACCTCCCTGTAATTCCCAATCCTGGTCATAAAGTAGCAGGGGGGGGGAGAGGGAGCATTCCGTAATATCTAGGAGGGTGCCTTCAGGGGGGGGTGGGGCTCTCTGGACATATCTAGAGACCTGATACGCCTTGCGGAAGGATAGAAGAGGGGGGGAGTCGGTCCTTGAAACTGTGTCGGTTCAAGAAGGAGGAGTGTCCTGAATGCAAAGAAGAACGCCTCAGAATTTCTGGTTGAATATCTTATTAGGTGGCGCATAGGGAGTATTATTTAGAACTTCCTGAGTGAAAGAGGAAGATCGATTGGCTTGGGGGAAGGGGCGGCGACAAGCGCTAGTAACTAATGTTTCCTCTTCTAAAGGGAAAAAGGGGGGAGAAACAAGTCATTCTTACCTCTCGGATCGGAAAAGTTGCGGAAGTGGGGAACTTCCCTGAGGAGCATTTGGGGTAACAGTTGGGGAAATAATTTATGAACAGAAGTTGAAGTCATAGTAAAGAGGAAAAAGGGATACCAACACCCAATATAATGGCCGTGTGGGGGAATCGGGAAGATGTTAATCAGAGGCAAATTAATTACTGTACTGTCCAGGAAAGAGGGGAATCAAACTACTAATCACATTTTCTTACGTGAATCTGAAAAGGGTAAAAAAAGGGTCATAAAACTTCTCGAAAGGGAAGAGCGTTTCCTGACCTATTACCTCTTACATGCTCTGTTAGGGGGAAAGAGAGGAGAGGAATTACATAATTTGATCACTTGAGAGGGGAATAGAAAAACGAACTCTCCCTATACCTAGAACTTACTACTATACTATATTTACACCTAGACTATTGTTGCTGAAAAAAAGGAAACAGCCCCAATCGTTTTACCCAACTCCAACTCAAACTACAAACTAACGATCCTCTCCTCAGAAGAGGAGGCGCCATTCTCCTACCATTCCTCTGCACAATGGACCCAAAGAGAAAGGAAAAGAAAACGTATCCCGTTAACCCACGGCTCGCGAAACAAAGAAAAATGGACGACCTGAATCAAGAGAAAGGTCCTACCCACGCATCCGCATCAGCAGGGGTAGACAGAGAAGGAGAAAAGGAAAGCAGCGACGCCTCCCACCTCCACTCCCACTTCGCAAAACAATAACTCACAAGAAAATAACATTCAACATTCACGAGGAGAGGGAGGGGAAGAGAAAAGAGACACCACCACGCTCACACATCCGAGAAAAAGCACAAGTCTAGAACCCTGCGCACCCACGTCCACTTATCCCCTCGCCTCTTCGGCCAGTGAAGGGGGAAAAGAGGAAACAAATAGCTCTACTATATTTACTAAGAATACCAACGGAGGGAAAGTACAATGTCAGGGATGGGTTTCTTATTCTACCTCGGGGGTCTCTGGAGAGGGGGGAAAAAAAGGGACTGGTTCCTATTCTCTTCTTTAGATTCATTTCGTTGGAGGATGGGGGGGAAAAGATGAGGAGGACTAAGGGTGAAGAGTGGGGTAAAGAAAAAAGAGCGAAGGCTTTGTCTATTAATATGGAAGAGGAAGGGGGGCGGGGGTCCTAATCCCTCTCAAGAGGAAAAAAGCTACAGACTTTACTCCGCGAACTACTATATTTAAGCACATACTACATAAAAGAAGAGAAAGGAAGAGGAAGACTCTCTCGTGTTCACATTTACATTCTAAACGACGTCAGGAAAAAAGGGAAAAATAAAAAAGGTGAAAAAATCGTCTAAAAGGCTTCTGGGCCAGATCGGGAAAAAAAAGAGGAAAAGGGCCCGTTCTAAATTTTAAACCCTGGGATCAAGGGGGAGAAGGGGGCAGTCTTGAAATGGAAGGGGCAGGAACGGATTAAGTCGACGATTCACATGGGGGGGGTGAGGAGGTTTTTTTTTGGTGTTTTTTGGGAAGAAAGTGGGGCCTGAAAAAAGGGGGGGGAGCTTGAAGTCGATTGGACTCGTATTTCAGCTTGGGACTGGGGGAAAGAGAGCACTGACTGAACTCCTATTCCGGTACAAAGGCGGTAATCAATCTATAAATGCTAATGGTGTTCATCCCCAGACGTTCTCCTGGTATCCATCTACTCTGAAGAGAAAAGGAGCCAGGCTATCGCCACATCGAGTTCAGGGGCCAGGCCAGATCTATAGGTCTCGGTTATCTGTTCCTTTATTAAAAAGGAGCACACAATCAGCACCACAGCTCGAGAAGAGTTTTGACTAGGGTTTATTTCATATCATATCCCCAATTGATTCGTCGTCTGAGAAAAAAGACGCCTCATCATCTCCTTCTTCTTCTTCTTATAATAGAATATGATCCCCATTTACCTACAACAACCCTCACGCCATCCTCACTCCAATCGCCTTGCAGGGGAAAAAAAGGGGAGAAATCCAGTAGCGAATTTCTCCCCAGAGACGGGGAAAGAGGAAAAAAACCTTCTAAGAAGAGGGAGGACCGTAACATACTTGCGTTTTTTTCCGTTCCAAAACCCGCTTGAGGGAAAAGGGGAGAGATGCTCCACCTTCTCTTCCTTTGCTTCCTTCTGGCACGCATTCAAGGGAGGCGAACTTAAAGGGGGGGGAAGCTTGGCCGTCACGTCATCTTCATCTCGTCTGTCCGAGGGAAGAGGGCGCGTGTAGACGATAGTCGATCTGGGGTCCTCATCCCTAAAAAGATCTATAGCGGATTTTCTCCTCATCCATTATCTAGAGAAAAAGGGAAAGGAGTATTCCCCTTCTCTATCTATGTCTGGTAGGAGAAAAAAGAAAAGCGATGAATTTGAGGATGAGACTCCCTGTCTCTATCGTTAAAGGAAAAAAAAGGCTTACATCCTCTATGCAGATGAATCCACCAGAAGGAAAGAAGTGAATCCACTTATTCTTCCAAGAAGGAACAAGTCAAAAGAAGCAAAGCTAAAGAGAGGAAGGCTGCTTCAAAATTTACCTCAAGCGGGTGAACGGGGGGGAGGGGAGGATCTATTATAGGTCTTTGGGTTGGGGGATGCCAGGGGTGGGAATCCGGGCGGATTCATGAAGGCTCAGAAGGACGCAGAAAAAATGAGGGGGGAGGGAGGTGGAAAGGTGGGTGGGTGGGCGGGGGAGGGGGCAGTGGGGTGAAGGGGGAAGGGTGGAGGGAAGTTTAGAGATATGAGGAAGGGACTTGGGGGGTGTGATAGGGTGCGGGGTGAGGTGATTTCCCCGCTTCGGTTTGTCTATTGAAATCGAGACGGGAGCTGGGAAATGGAGGGGTTAAAAGGTGCGAAATGGTCGAGGGGCGAGAGGGGAGGGATGAGAGGAGGCACGCGGGGTTTCAGAAAAGGGTGCTGGGCAGGAGAGGGGTGGGTTAGAGCGGTACATGTAAAGGTTGCGAGTGGGGGGGGATGAGGGGTAATGGGGGATGATAGAAGTCGATTAGAACCAGGGAGAGGGAGCAGTTCGGAGTAGGAGAGTTAGAGTAGGGAGGTGGGTCGTGTAAGAGAGGTGGGGGGCGGAGAGAGAGAGGCGGGGTTCGAAGTCTTCATACTGGGTGGGGGTAGGAGGCTGTGTAGGAGGATCGTGAGGGTAGAGGGTCAAGTGGGGTCCTTAGAGCGAGGAGTAGGCTTTGGAGAGCGAATGAGGGGGGTGGAATAGGGGGACCTTGCATGAGGTGGGCAACTAAATTTGATCTGAATTAGTAAGGTAAAGGGAGTGGCGGAGAGGTAGGGAAAGGAAATGGAGTGCGGCGTGCTAAGGAGGAGGTAAGGAGGTTGGAGCGGAGGGAAAGAGTGGTTCGCGAGGGTAGGTACGAGGTGAGAATGTCGTACGGGGATGAAGGTTCGGGGGAGGATTTTGCGCCGAGCATAGATCGGGAAGGAGGAGAGGTGTAGAGGAGTGCGTGGGGGGGCATGCCTGATGAAGGCTCAGGAGAGTGGAGAGGATTGAGGCGAAACATTACCCTTCGGGATCGAGTGGGCTGGCAGGCGGGGGTGTAGTGCGTGGTGGATGGGCAGACGTGGAGGTTTTCCCCCGAGATAAGAGATGGAGCACAGTGTTCACGTCGGAAGGGGGGGGGAAGGAAGGTCGAAAAGAACAGGGAGGAAAAACTACTGAGAGGGAATAGGCTAAAAAATGGAATAACGTTAAGATCGTTGCGATAATGGGGGCGCTGGGAAGAGGTTTCGTAGGGTGAAAAGAGGAGAAGAGACGGGGGGAGGTGGATGACGTTGGAAGAGACCCCGTGCGTCAGATGTGGTTGTTGAGGATGTGGTCGTGGGGTGAGGGGAGGGAAACCAGGGGATTGGGAAAGACGTTCGCTGGGAGAGGCGTTGGGGCGAGAGAGGTGGACAGAATGGCTAGGGACACTTTAGGTGACTTTCCTCATGGCGAGTGAATGAAGTGGGTAATGTGGTATTGTCGATAGCTTGGTCTGGGCGGCGGGTTTATGGGCGGGGATGGTGATTGAAAGATCGGGGAAGGATGAGGCGTAGAAAGGAGGATAGGGTATTTGTCTTTGATAAGGGTTAGCGGAGGTGGGGTGGGGCGCGTGAAATGATGAGGGAGATTATTTCACCGGGTGAGAGAGAGGGAAAGACCGCAACTACTCTTGGTTCGTTAGGGGGGGATGCTTTGTTATTAAAGGTGTATAGAAAGGCTGGGAAAGCGGGAGGGAGGTAAGGTTGATGGGTGTACTGGTACGTGGTTGGGGTTGGTTAGTGGGGGAGAGGCAGGTGACGAGGAGGCGCGAGAGGCGGTGGAGTTGGGGGAAACTCGTCGAGTCCGGGGGGGGGTGCTGAGAGGTGTACGGTGGTGGATAGCGTGAGAGATCGGAGAATGGAGCCCAAGGCGGAGGGAAGTCGTAAGGTCGGGAAATAGGAGGGTAGGGGGGGTACCTATGGTTACGAATTCGCTTAGAGCAAGGGGGGTCTTTCTTTGATTAGCGGAGGAGGGGGTGGAGGGTTGGGGTGATGTACGTAAGTGAGGAGTTCTTGGTGAGATTGAGTTGCAGGTGTGATGTTCTTTTTCCTCCCCCTGGGGCTCGATCCTTTCTCTTTCTCTTTACGGAGAGATCTGAGGAATTTCACTTCATATTTCTTGATGATGTGCGTGAGTGGGGGGGGGGTGTCCTATCCCTCAGGCGAATATCGAGTTCCTTTCTTACTAAGAAGAGAAGGAGGGATTTTTGTTGAGGGAAAAAAAAGAAACTGTTTGATAGGGGGGGGGAGGTTTAATGACTACGAAAGAAAAAAAAGGTATTACATATTCCAACGCCAAGCAGTTCATGCGTTCTATTATCTGTGGGGCTGAGGGGAAAAAAAGAAACTCGTCAATGAAGCATTCTCCGCGCCTAAGATAGGGGAGAAATTAAAAGAGGGGGATGTGGCGCTCGCCTGTAGACTTTGCAGAGAGAAAGGAGGCCATTCTGGGGGCTGACAAGATAAGGGATTCCCCAGCAGGGTACTGATCTTCTGCCGGGTCAAATCATATTGGGGGGCAATAAGCCCATCTTAAATCGAGTCAGAGAGGGGGGGAATATAAAAGACCATACGACTATCTTTAAATGGAATTCTTGCATTCACAACAACAGCCAAACCAAAACAAATAAAGACAACAGAAAAGACAATCCTTAATCGCGACTAATCCGGGGGAAAAAAAAGTGCCCACGATTCCATCTCGCTTGGAGTCCAAAAAGATCCCAGGGTTTTCCACTTTCTCCCAGAAAAAAAAGGGGGGAAACTTATCTGCTTTTTCGAGCGGAGAAAAAACCGATTGGGGGGTCGAATTTCTTGGTCAGACTTGAAGAAAGAGGAATGTCCCTGCTAATCCGAGGGTCTGGGGGGTGGAAAGCTGTTATTTTTTCGAGGAGGTGGGGAAAAGGAGCTGTCGCTTGCCGTTCCTGATTGATGAGAGGGCCGGAGAGGAAGATGAAGAGAAATTCATAGGAAGAAAGGAAAAGCTTCGCCTTCTATGCATTTATCTTAGCTTGCTGAGGAGAAGGGGAAAAGAAATCTTAACCCCCTCCCAATCCTCCAACGACGAAAAGAAAGGTCTCGCATGGGGAGAAAGGAACTCCAAGCACTTCCTCTCGAGAAGACCCCCGAGTCGACGAAGAGGTCTCGCTTTCTCGCGTGGGTCGGAGAAGAAAAACGGCTCTGGGGGGAGAGCCCCTGATCCTGTCCAGCCGGTAGTATTCCCCTGCACTGGCAGAAGAAAGAAAAGGGGGGGGGGGGGGAGCGCAGTTCGCGCGATTTATTGTGTTTGGGGGAAAGGGTTTTGAGGTGGGGTGGGGGGGGGAGTCCGTCGAGGCCGAATGGGTCGCTTCTTGAATGTGATTTTAGGTTAGGGAGGGGGGAAGTGGGGTGTTATTATTTCGCTGCTGGGGGTTGGGGGCCAATGCTGCGCAGCGAATCTGTCTCCCCTGCTTCTGCGGCTGCGCTGGTGTAGGGAGAGGAAGGAGAAGAATTGGGTCGCTAGCCGTTTTTTAACTGGAAAGTTGCGGGAGGCGGTGCGGGGGGGGGGGGGGGAAAATGGAGGTTTCAGAGGATGGGGGGAAAGAGGCGAGCAGGGATAGGAGCTTATTTAAATGCAGTTGGAGATAGAGGGGGAAAAACGCTTGTGCTTTGGAGGCGCCAAGGAGAGAGGCGGGGGGAAAAAAACTAGGGATATTAGGAGAGGGTATAGCTTATCGTATAGTTGGCAGGAAAAGGGGGGGAGAGGGGGATTATAAGCACTTAGAGTTAAGCTAGAGGTGATGAAAAGATTTACTCGAGGAACGCTATCCGACAATTTCCTATCATTTTTACTTCTTATTAAAAAGAAAAAAGGTGCTTAGTCTTTTGATTTCCGAGGCAGCTAGGAAGGTAGTGGCAGGAGCCGGAGAGAACATCCCCGAGGAAAAAAAGGGCCATTCTATTGTTGTTGGTCGCAAATCCAGTCTTTGGCAGAAGTCCGGGAAGAAGGAAAAGATTTCCCGCCCTTTTACCCCAATCTCTAAGGGAAATTCCTCCGGAGAAAAAAAGACATTCAAATGTCCCAAGAAGAGAGTAACCTGACCTTGTTTTCCCTCAATTGGTAATAGCTGAGGGGAGAAGGGAAGCATTAAACCATCCATCTAAACTAATGATAGACCATGACTACGGGAGGCTCGACATGACCTACTCTCCCTAACTTATTTTACTAATAGGAAAGGAGGGAAGAAAAAATAATAATATATTCCCAGAACTTCTGGAAAAGGGCAGAAGGAATAAAAAAAGAAAGGAAAAAAAAAAAAGAAAAAATAAAAAAGAAATTGGAGGTGTTTTCGAGAGGGTGGGTGGGGGTGGGAGGGAGGTAGGCGATGGAGAAGTGGTGGGGCCGGTCTAAGGGAGAAAGGAAGAGGTAGGGCGTTGGGCATAAGCGGAGTGGGGGTCTGGGTGGATGAGGGGGCGGGTGAAGGGTAAAAGACGAGTGTGGGGGGTAGAGAGGGGGCAGGTTCTAGGGGTGGTTTCGGGACATCGGGAATGGTCGAGTGGGAAGGAGTTTGCGGAAGGTGAAAGGAGGGGATGGAAGAATGTGGCGTAAGGAAGAGGGAAGGTGGGAGGAAGGAGGGGGGGCGGGCGTGTATGAGGGGGGGAGATGGTGGTGGGGGTGCAGAGGTTTTGGGACGGGGGTGGGGTTTGGGAATAGGGGTTAGAAAGGGGGGCGTATTGGGGGGGTGGTGGAGTCGAGCAGATTGTGGGAGGGGTCGAGCAAAGCGGAGAGATGGAGGGAAGTGGAGGAAAGAGGGTAATAGAAGGAGAATACTGAGGAGGTGGGGGGGGGTGGGGAGGTATAGAATGGAATAGGGGCTTAATGGGGGTGGGGGTTACATCCGCCCGACTCCGTTCCGAATTATTGACACAACACAGTTCAAGGACCTACGAAGAAAAAGGTCCGCAGGAGTCTCCGGTTCCCTCTAGATATTCAGGCGAAAAACAAAAGAAACTGAAACTCCTCGCGAGGGAAGGGACTGCTGAACATCTCCCTTTAACCAAGCGTTCTTCGGCCACAGGCTCTGTATTGGAAAAGAGGGAGCCATGGGTCACCTACGGGGGTGGAGCCTAAGCAAACGGAATGCAGGCCCCCAGCAGCATAGTCTTCGCCAATCGGGTAGGAGAAGAAAAAAAAAGGGAGGACAATCACTCGTTCTAAACAACATTCTATTCTCCGAGTTCCAGGAGGGGGGAAAAGGGTAAATCAGCTCCAGGGGAAGAGAAAGAACAAGCAGTGAATCAATAATCAGAGTCTGAGTGGTCTAATAAGCGACAAGGAAAGAGGGGGGGCTATTTCCCAGTTCCACTTTCGAGACACTAATCTAGAGGGGTGGTGGAAGGGGGACAAGCATTTTAGAGGGGAAAGGTCTAATAGTTCACATATGGCTGTCACTTGTAATGTAGGGAAGGCGTTGCTGGAATGGGGGAAGAGGGGGGGGGAACCAACATCCACAACGACTTTCCCTCATTCCATTGACGAGCCATATGTAATAAAGGGGAAATTTGGAACACGAAAATAAAAAAGGAACCACCATGACAGAGAGAGGAATGTGAAATAGCCAAACTACTATCTGCCTTGTGGGTAGGAGAAGTGACCACTCAGACCGGATGAGGGGGGAGGGAAGGGCTTTGTTTTCATCCTTCCCAAGGAGCTGATTCAGACTGAGCGGGAGGAAAGAAAGCGGATATAGAATTGTTGTTTAAGAACCCGAGTGATTGTACTATCGAGGGGGGCGGGTATGGATAAAAAACGATTGGCGACGCTATGCTTCTTTGGATCTGATGACAGTTTTGGCCGGGGGGGAAGGAGATGCTCAAAACCAACAAGTTCCTCTCCCCCGGAAGTCCAATCCTTGTCAATAAATTAGCCTGTGGCCGCCAGGGAAAAGGGAGGAAAAAAAAAGTGCAATATCTATTACATTTTTCCTTCCGGAAGTTTCTTAAGAAAAGGGGATCTATATTGCAAAAACCGGATACTCCTTGCGTCATTTGATCTTGACCTAGAACTGCTCATTGGCAGAGGGAAAAAAGGGGAAAAGGGCGGCTGTAAATGAATTCAAGAGCCTCTCCTCAAAGAAGTTCTGGGGGGCAGCGGTTAGATGGTGCTATATTATTAAAATAAGTAGGGAGCAGGATTATATGTATAACTTACTGGAAGGAGGAAGAGTTCGATTGCCTTTGTTACTGCGGCGAAAAGCGTAGGATCCAAAATAAGGTAGGGAATTCAGCTCATTACCAATTGGAGGAAACAATTCATCTGTACCGGAAAAAGGAGGTTGAACATACCGGGATATCAATGAGGGAATTTCCCGAGAGAGTGGGGGGGGGAAATTTAGGAAAAGTTGAAGGAAGAGTACGCTTCCTGGAACATATCTTCTGCCAAAGACTGGGGAGGGGGGGGGGGGGGCCTCGTGACTATTGGGTAATCGAGGAAAAAGGTGACCACTCCCTTTCCTAGCTGCCTGAAGAAAAGGAGGGGAACCCACTGACTGTTTAGAATAGACGTAAACAGTATGGGGAAGGGGGGGGGGGGAATCTACAGGAGAGGAGGGGTTCAAATCACCTATCTTACCTCTAAGTGAGAAGGGGGGGGAATTATACAAGTGTCATCTACTTTCCTGCCAACTATACGATACATCTATACTAGAGAAAGACTATTGTTGCAGGGGGGAAAGCCGATCTCCTTGCGCCTCCACATCCAAGCGTTTTACCAACGAAAGAGAAAAAAAAAGAGGCATTTCCATCATCCTCCTCTCCTCTGCTCGCCCCATCGCCCGACCCAGAAGAGGGGGGACCTCAAAAAAGGACAAAGAGACCACACCCGCACCGCTAAAAGAAAAGGAAAGGGGGTAAACCCACTGCTCGCGACCCAATGAAGTCTCCGAAAAGGGGGATCCAATCTCCATGTCAAATCAACCAGCGCATCCTCATCAGCATGGGGGAGAAGAGAGATCCCATAACACAAATCAGCCTACTCCTCCCACCGCCACTCCCCCTCAGGGAAGAAAAAGACACACCTCACATTCACATTCACTCCGCGCCATTCTTAAAAAAAAAATCACACCCCGCTCCCACTCACTACACCCCCCGACACAAAAGGGGGCTAAAACTTCCCAAGAAAAGAAACCTCGCCTCTTCGGGTTTCCAGTGCAGGGGCCTACTACCAGGAATGGGGGGGAATAATAAGACCAACTCTATAACTGCGAGACTGAACAACGAGAGAGACTCGGGGGTCTTTGAGAGGGAGAGGAAGTTTTTGCCCTTTATTTTTCCTTAGCAACATGATAGAAAAGGGGGGGGAGAGGTGATGATTTTGAAGGTGGTTAAGAGGGAAGGAGGGGGGCAGCCAGAAAAGCATCTAGCTAGCTAAGCTTATATAAGTCTGAAGCTTGGCGATGGAGGTCTACGATCCTCACTCTCATCATCGGAACGACAGCGACGAAAGGAAACAGACACCTCCTCGAAAAAAGAAGATTAAACCAGCGATCGGATCATTCCAAGAACTCTCGGATTAGACGAAGAGAAAGATTCGAAACAAATACCGGCTAAAATGCTTCGTGCGCAGATCAAAAGGAAAGAAGAAGGGGAGGATAAGAAACCCTGGGGAAAGGGGGGGAAGCAGTTGAAAAGCGAGATTGAATCGTGGGAAGGCCGTGAAAAGGGAAAAGGGGGAGGACGACGATTAATGCTTTTCTTTTTTTTGGGGCTGTTGTTTTGGATTAGCGTGGAGGGGGGGGGGGGGGGAAGGGGTTTTGCAGAATTGGCCTTTACAGAGTAGGAGAAGGGGGGACTCGAGGAAGCATGGACTTTTCTTGAACCAAATCTTATGCTGACGAAAAGGAACTCCTCGTCTCTTGGGAAGCATTCTCCATGGCCCAAGGCTGAGAATGGTATCCATCTACTCTCGCGGATCTCCGGCAAATTCTCAGGCGGAGAAAAGAGGAGGGACGGCCCAGATCTATATTCTCTTGATCCTGTTCCTTTACGAGTGGGAGGGGGGTGACAAGAAAAAAAAGAACCCCCACCTCATCTCCACGCATGAATGCTTGGCGTTTGAAAGAGGAAGAATGGATTCGTCGTCATTCAAAACAATCCCATCTCAAAAAAGACGCCGAATCATCAGAATTAGGGGAGTCCTTCTTATCCTCAATTAATCTGATATTCGCAGCAGGGTCGAGAAAAAAAAAAGACACCGCACATCATCACTCACATCTCCTTGCACGGTATGTACCGACAGAAAAAACGAGGTATCTAATTTCTGCAAAAAAAAGAGGGGAAACTCTTATTCTTTCAACCCACAGCCTCTAATTCCGATAATGAACCGTAAAGAAAAAAAGGGGGGGGGGTTGAAGCCAGCCTTCCTCTCCGTGTCGCGCTGCAAAAAAAAAGCTTCCTATTGTCCGAAGAAAGGGGATGCACGCTCCTGGGGCAGATACTGATAGGGTGGAGAGATTGAAGGGAAGAGAGGAGAGGAGGGTCATCGACGAGAGAGTAAAGCCGTAACGATAGCGACCGGGGGGGGGAATGAAGTATAGACTAGCAAAGAGATCGGGCCTTTTTCTTCTCCTCCAGAAGTGGGAGAGAGGGCTGGAGTAGGAAACCGCCAGAGCTAGGGGAATGGGTTCAGGAGAAGGAACCGTTCGCGGAGGGGAAAAAAAAAAAAAAAAAAAAACCCCCCCCCCCCCCCCCAAAAAAAAAAGACAAACTCGTCCGAGGGAAAAAGAACAGACGATGCAGATGCCGTGACGTCCAATCCTCCACCCTCTCAGTTCTGAAAAAAAAGAAAAAGGGAGCAGCGCTGACACGGAGCGGAAGGCTGCCGTCAAAAAGGGAAGAAAGTATGTGAAGGAGTTCGGATTAGAGGTCTTGTTTTTGGAGAATAAGAACTGGGGGGGGGAAAAAAAATATTGGAGTGAGGAGAGAGAGAGTGGAATTTCTGGGGAGAAATTCGCTACTGATCTTCTATTACTCTCTCGCCTGCTGTGCGTAGGAGGGAAGGGGGAGGGGGAGGGCATGTTTATTAAGATCCCTTCTTCTAATATCGCTTTTTGAGATAGAAGAAAGAGCTGGTGTTGAGTGGGGATGTTTAATTACTCCGAATCCATTGGGTATCATGAAGGAAAGGAGAAAGGGGAGATGACTGTTTGTCTCTGTGTGCGGTCCCAACAAAGAAAGAAAAAAGACATTCGAAGGAACGATTATCTGGCCTTTCCACGCAATGACATAAGGAGAAAAGGGAAGATTTTCCGCTATCCTCGTAGATGTAATGGAGAGAGAATTCCATTACAGGGGAGATTGATTCCGCACCGATCTGAGGAGTTGTACCGGAAAGAAGAGAGGAAGGGGGTTCAATAAAGTCCCACTTAAATCGAGTCAAGAAGAGCAAAAAGGCCCATCCCTCAGGAAGGCCAATTCTGCAAACAAGCAAAAAAAAAGAGTTAATCGTCGACTAATCCGTTCCTGCCACGCCATGGAGATATCTCGTCTTGGAAAAGACACAGGGATCACCATTGTTTTCCACTTGGAAGGGAAGAGGAATCGGCTTTTCGATCTGCGCCCCGAAGCCATTTGAGCCCGTTAGGGGTCAAGATGTTTCAGGGGAGAAAAGGGAGGTGAGGAAATGTCCCTGCTTGAATCCTATATTTCTTTGGAATATCGATCGTTGAGAGGGGGGGGGGGGGAGAGGAGTTTGTAGTATGTGTATCTAGTCGTCGTGGGGGGTAAAACGGAGAGTGCCGTTCCGATTGATGATCTTTCGGACATCGTAGATATCGAAAATAAAAAAAAGTCGCCTTCTATCAGCTTATCTTAGCTTAGACTGATTCTGGCGGGGGGAGGATCAGGCGTCATCCCGCCGAGTAACCCCTCCAATCCTCCACCGACTGAATCTCCCACGAAGAGGAAAAAAGTTTGCTCAGGACTCAAGCAAACTTCCCCAGTCTACTCCGACAAAAGAAAAATTGTAGTTTCATGTCTCGCATTTCTCGCGTTGGTAGGAGGGAAGGAAAAAAAAAAGGAGCAACATCCGGGTAGTAGCCCCTTGCACTGCCTAAGAGGCGAGGGCTCATTGGACGGGGGAGGATGATTTTGTTGTGGAGGGGGGGGGGTGGTGGGAGCGGATGTTGAGTTTGTTGTGGGTTTTGAAAGGGAAAAGAAAGGTGTGAGTGTGAGTTTTATTGTGAGTGTGAGTGCGAGAGATTAGGCTGCTTTTGGGGGGGGGGTTTTATGGGAAGTTTGGTTTCCTCCCCTGCTGCTCCTCTGTCAGGAAGGAGGGAGAGGCTGCGCTGGTGTTTGGACATTCTAGGGGGGGGGAAAGATGAGAAAAAGGCGTCTGCAAACGTTTTCGAGACTTCATTTTGTCGCGAGCCGTGGGTTAAAAAGGAAGGTGGGGGCGATTTTTACTGGTTTTGAGGTCCAGAGGGGGGGTAGATGCGAGAAGAGGGAGAGTCGATTATTGAAATAAGGTTGGAGATGAGATTTAGTTTTATTTGGAGTTGAGTTGGGTAAAAAAAAAAATCCCAAGGAGAGAGGCGGGGGGGAACGCAACAATATAAGTTGTCACTATAGTATAGTAAAGGGAAGGGAAGAGGGAATTGACCTTTTCTCATAATATATCAAGGGATCAAAGGGAAAAAGAAGAGCAAGGGGTCAGCTAGAGTTGAGGAAAAACATAACAGAGCATGTAGAGCTTTCCTATGGTCAGAACGCTATCCTACAAGGGGGAAAAAGAAAAAAGAAGTGGTTATCACTTTTTCAGCTCCTTCAAGACATGGAAGGGGTGAGACTCGCGCCAGAGGAGGGGGGCAGGGAGACAGACAGGTACTTACTTCCTCTGATTAACAATAGGGGAGAAAAAGGAAAAGGGGGGGGGGTCTGCAAATCAAGTCTTTGGCAGAAGTCTTGAAAGGAAAGAGGAGTTAATACCCTTAGGGAAAGACCGTGTACCCCAAAGCTCTAAGGGAAATTTCCCGTCACTGATCTCCTCGGTATGTGCAAATAGCAAGAGGA
>Ga0179591_1263424_pt1 | contig 14351 bp, 12 predicted proteins | sample CZOMad2_1_08_16f_FD_182891 | JGI IMG/M metagenome (GOLD analysis project Ga0179591, IMG submission 182891) | Vadose zone soil fungal communities from Angelo Coast Range Reserve, California, USA - CZOMad2_1_08_16fungal (PacBio error correction) | ecosystem: Environmental > Terrestrial > Soil >...
CTAATAGACAAAGAGCGGAAGGGGAAGGCAAAGTGCAGTTCTCGGGGGACAAAACTCAAAAGAAAACGGGCTGGAAAGACTGCGCAGTACTTGGATGTCTTACCGGAAAGAGCAAACGCGAGGGGGGGCTGATGATGAATGAGGGGGTCCCTCGAAGGGACCGTCCTTCCTTCTTCTTGAAGAAAAAGGCCACGAAGGGGTAGCGCCCCTGGGCATACGCGAGGGCTGGCGCCGATAAAAAAGAAGGAGCCTCTTGCAAGGGGAAGGGGGGGGCTGTATACTAATGAGGAGGGGGGGCGGCTCCCAAAGCAGAATGCGACAATTATATAATACGAGGGGGAGCCTCTATGGATGTCTACTCTCAGAATAAATGTTCAGGGCGGTGAACGGAGGGAATCCTTCTTGGCAACACCGCACGATAAGGCGGGGCTCCGAGCTTGACCAACCTGACAAAAATGATAGGTCTCGACGAAGGGAAGAGAATAGGTAGCGATTGACGTTCAGCAAAAGTGGAGGAAGCTTCAGAAGAAAAGACGATGTTTTACGGAGAGGGGGGAAGACGCAGTCTCGAAGATCCTGCCAGACAGCGGATAAGCTTTCTGGGAGGTGCCGAAGAGGGGGGGGAAACATCCTTCCACCCCCACAAAGGGGTGTAAAATAAATTTTTCACAATTCTGTCAAAGAAAAAAGAGTTCAGGCGTTAATCTGATGTAAGCGGCGAGGGTCGGCCTGAGGCGTCGTCAATCCCAGCGAATTCAAAGCAGGAGGACTATCCCGGGTAGGCCGAGGGGAGGAAAAAGGTCGGTGAAAGGAATTGGGGCGAGTCGTGTGTGGAAGGTCCATCAGGATTTTCACTGGGGAAAAATCAGGGAAAGATCCTGTCGGGGAGCAAGAAGGAGCTGGGGGGGGGGGTCTGAGATCTTCGACTTATAACATATCCTTCAACCTGGGGGACATCATCCGTAGAAAAGAGGAGATGATAAATGTGACGGGACCCTTGGAAGGTCTCTAGGCGTAATGGAGGATGCGCCTCCAAAACCCTGCATTCCTCAGGAGAAACCTGACGAAGGAGGCCTTTCGAGCTCCGAAGCGGCGCCGGATCAGGAGAAGAACCAGAGGGGGAGATAGCCCATTCTTTTCGGAAGGGGACCGAGAAAACAACCGGCAAAGCCAGAGGCACGTAGGGACCAAGAAGGAAACAAAACCAAAGTGGGTGGAAGCATTGGGTCCGCCACCGGCGGCCAAGAAGGGAGAGGCTTAGCCCGGTATTACCGCGTCCAGCTGCAGAGGCCGCTGAAGGAGGCAATCACTATTTCAAAGGAATCAGAAAGGTAATTGTGATGCGGAAGAAAGGGAACGCGGGGGCCTAAGAAATCGGCGTAACACTCGAAAAGCTATTTGATCCTCATTCTAGCGCGACTTGATGCAGTGAGAGAAAAAGAAAAAACGGGTGGCCATATGTCGTCTTCTGTGGGAAAGCAAAAACATGAGAAAAGGACCTGCTCACGGTAGCTCCCCGTAGTCTGGAAGGAGGCGCCTTCGAGGGGGTAAAAACAGGAAGTCGAGTGAGGGTAGGGAGAGTGAAAAGCTCGCAGAGGGAAATGTGTATCTATGGTACGTCTTGCTCAAAAACGCGAGAGAAGAGCCCTCCGAACACATGCGGGCCCTAAGAAAAAGATAAATCGTCGACGATACTTTCGGGCAGACCACGGATAACCTGTTATCGACGTCGGGGTCCTTAAGGAGACTACCCACCTAGCCCTTCTACGGGTCTAAGGTAGTTCATATTGCGAGCAGGGGAGAGCCGAAAAACTCGATCAGAGGCGTCTGAAATAGGCGGCGGTGATCACGATAGAAGAGGGAAAGCGACGCGAACTGTCGATTGTAGAAAAAAACTCAATCCGGAAGACAGGCGCTGAGAAAAGATGACCGACACCAAAGCGTAGGGAACTGGCAGACTGTCAGCAAAGAGGAGAATTACGGTTCTCAACTCAATCAGCTGGGGGAGGACGACCAACTAGCCGGCCGGCAATCCTTACGCAATCTCACTTCCATGGATACGATGACTGTAGTCTCACGCTGCTAACCGGACGAACTTCAGTCTGCTAAACAATACCGAAGGAGGGTAGAAAAAAAAAGAGGATCACGTCGAAGCCAACTTACTAGCGAGAGGCTCAGAGCACGCCGCCAGGTGGGGAAGGAGGACATATCATTAAAAGCGGGGGGAAAGGGCCGTGATAAAGGGCCTCAGGTTCGGAAGGGGAGGGGGGGAAAGTTCTAGGGCAAGAGGCGTAGGGGGGAATCAGGCGGCACCGGAGGCCCGTCGCCGAAGGGGGAACGCTGCCTGCCCACTTAGTTTGCTGGCCTGATGGAATAGGCTCCCTGGGCCAGGCAGCAATTCTATAAAACTTTCGAAGGATCCCCAACGGGCATCGGACACACACTCCTTAGGGTTCCAATATTCATCCGAAGAAGTAGGAGGCTTCAAAGTTCCCCAATCATCAGAAAAACAGTATAAAATACAGGGAGGAAACCCGGGAACTTTACTTCGAGTTCAGAGAGGCGGGAAGGAGGTCAGCCCCGGGGGGGGAATAGTGAGTTGAGCTTGTCAAATAAGGGGAAACAGAGGCGTGGAAAGACGTTACCTGAGAAGGGGTATGTTCTTCAGGACGTCATAGCAAGGGGGAAAACTGGGACAGGCCTCGGTTGGTTAAGGTGAAAGAAGGGGGGGTACTGAATAAAAAACGTTGAAAAAGAGAGGGGATGCTACCACTTAAGTGGACTTAACAGATCCGAAAAGGGAGGAAGGGGGCGGGGGGAAACCTCATCTCGGCTTGTAGGAGAAGTAGAGGGAAAGGGAAGATGCTACTCCTCTGGAACTGGTAAAAGAGGTCTGGTCACCACTCAGTAACAACATTAGTTGCTTTCCTCGATCGCCCAGACTGAGAAGAATACCGGAACGATTAACTGATTGGGGCACTAAGAAGGGGGAGCCTAGGAGAGAGAGAGGGTCTGATTTTGAACAAGGAAACTAATAGAGAAAGAAAGACTGAGACACCACTATTGAGGGGTTTGAGGCGCCTGTAAAAAAAAAGAATTAGCCTAGAGATCGGCGGAGTTGCAGAATCTTCTTAAAAGCAGGGTGGGAGAAAGGACTGACCTCTCTAACTTTAAAGGTCGAAATTAATTACCAAGGGTCGCGGAGAAGGAAGCTGGAGGGGGTGTGAGCGGAGAAAGCAGAGAGGAGACGGCAAGGGGAATATCTGCTGCTGTCCAAACTTATGATTTGGGGTTTCAAGCGCGGGGGCGGATCGCTATCTGAAAAAAAGGAGTCAGACGTCACAGGAGAGGATAACTCGCCAGGAAGGGCGGGGGGCAACACCGGCGCCCAGCATCGGGGGGCAAGAGCCCATTCTTTTTAACTTATGAAGAAAAAGAAGTAGAGACCTCTCATCATGGTGGGATCTCTAGACAAAACAACTTAGTTATGAAAGAGAATCCCCAACCTTCTGGCGGAAACGCGGGGGGGAGGAGGGAGCTAAAACCGAGAAGAACGGGATATTAGAAATGCTCATTACTCTTCTGAAGGGTTTTTTCGGCCGAAGGGAGAGAAAGAGTTGAAAAATACAGTTCGACGACTGCCTGTCCGATCAGAAAAGAAGGCAACAGCAAGAAATCTCCGTGTTTTGCACCACTACAAAAATCGATCCGTCTCGCCGGAGAAATCTGAACCCAAAAGAAAGAAGAGGTGCTACAAGGGTTAGTCCTGGGCTACTAATGATGTTAAGGGGAGAGGAGCGGCTGTATAAACATGTATGGGAATCAAATCGCCGGAATCAAAAAGGGGGCCCAAAATGAAAAAGCTCAATCGCGAAAAAAGAGACAGAGGGGGGGGAGGCTCTCTGTATCTATATAATAAAGAGGATTTTCTACTCAAAATATAGAGGGGCTAGGGGGCGAACCGTCAGGCAAAAAGCCGTTCTCTTCAAAGGGAGAGAAAGAAAATAGAGAGAAATGAACACCCGAATGGGGGGGGTACTTGTCGATGAGGAAGAAAAATCTACGAGGGGGCCTCCTATTCCGGAGAAGCTTTCCTGACACGATACAGGACATACTACCAAATCCTCTCCGGGGATCCGAAGCCGCAGGAAATTAACATAGTAGTTCTCAACTGGAAAGGGTCGGGACATCCTTAGTACACCTCAAGCCCAGTAGGAGAGCAAAACCCTGGAGTGGTCCGGAGAAAAATGCAAAAAAGGGCGGACAGGTTTGTCCAGTGGGGCCAGCAGACGGAGGGTAAAAAAACATCCAGTGTCTGGTCATCAATAAGGGAAGGGGGAAACGAAGGGAGAAATGTCAGTCCTAAGTCTCAACCTACCAAACGTGCACCCGCTGAGAGAAGGTCCCGAAGCCAATGGCAGCGGGGGGGAGAAACGCTACCTCGTGACGAGAAGCGGAGGTTGATACGGGATGTCAGAGTTTTTTCTAAGAAAGCAGAAGAAGAGGATGAATCGGTCATCCTTTTGGGGTGCTCATTTTTTACTACTTGGACGAAGGTTTCGGCCTAGCATGGAAAAGAGAGGGACGAAAAACCGGAGGGAAGAACAATGTGGAGGGTCTAAAAGAAGGGGAAGAGGAACCGGCTTGATCCTGACGAGGCTATGGGATAATCGGACGTGAAAAGATAGAGGCTCTAAAAAGCTAGGTAGAAACAGAGTAGATATTTAATCCTCTTCGAGGTAAAACGGGAGAATCGAACTTTAATTCGATTTGTAAGCAAGGGGCAAGAAAAGGGGAAATGATCCTGATTGCGTAGAGAAGCGCAAGGAGAGGTCAGAAGGAGTGGAATTTCCTCTTCCCTTAAACTCTATAGGTAGTCCTGCAAGGGGTCTATGGTCTTCCTTGACGAAACAGCTCATCTATCGTAAGCAAAACTTCCGAAAAGGCTAGGGGAAGGACTAAGAGAAGAAGGGGGTGGGCCAAAGAGTTCCGTACGTAATATTTCCGTGAGATGTTGATAATCCTGGAAGGGGCGAGGAAAAAGGGACAGCCAGGACCAAAGAAAGGGGAAGAGGCCCTGACATCTCTCACTTTGGGGGCTCTCGAAACTCTCGAACATCAACATCCCTCTTTATAAGGTAAGAGGTTTTTCTTAGAGCACTAAGGTCAAATACTATATCACAAGTTAGAGAGTGGTCGTTACAATTGTAGGGGTCCATGAGCGGAAAAATTGTCCTTTCCAGGGTATGGGACTGTCTCTCGAGCCATCCATAGGGGAGGGGAAAACCTTTTAGCCTCATAAAGAGAAAAATAGATGATATGCTTCCTTCCGGGTGAAGAGGGACTGGAGGGTACCTAATTAAAGGGCTAAGAAGAATAATGTAGAAGGAAAACCCTGGGCCAACCTTCTGGTGTAGAGAAGAGTAATCGAGCGCTTTCTCTTCACGATCACAATACAATACTCTGTGCAAGGTAAGCCTATTTCTTTGATAGGCTTCACCCGCAGAAAGATCGACGTGCGAAAAGAATGCCTCACCACTCTCAGTGCATGTTGTGGCCCATGAGGATGGGACTCTTTTCAGAGACCTTTCTAAAAGACAAGCAACATCCTGAGTCGGTTGGAAAGAGAAGTTAATCACCTGTGGGTGTGCTTTATGGTGGGGGGAAAGGAGGTGGGTCTAAGAGGAAGGGGGGGATTCCGATGATTCCTATTTAAATTCCAAGCCTTGATGGAAAAAGCTTTGTAAAAACTAGAATTCCTGGAGAAGCGGGGGACCATAACGATAGGGAGCCGGCCTCTCGCATGGCGGTGCTGGCGGTGACGATGCTATTTGTAGGGGAAAAAACGGGCGATATCGGACTAATTTGATCACGTAAGGTCTACATAGCACAGAGGCTACGCAAGGAAGGATTGGGCGTCTCTTTTCAGAGGAAGAAGAGTGGCTTCCTGATGGGACTCAAAAAAAAAAAAGCAGGAGGAGTTTCTCCTCAATGCCAAGGGAAAGAATGCAAGTAGATGACCCGCTTGAAAAATATTAGGAACCTTATCATGGGGAAGACCTTGTTCAAAGGGGTTCTAGGTCAGGCGCGGCGGATGGGACGAAAGAAGAGAACGCGAAGAAAAACAACAGACGGAAACGCTTCCTAACGGCTCAGAGTGTAGGCTGTGACCCTCAGGAAACAGAGAAAAAAGAACTCACAACAAAGGAGAAGGAAAGAAGGGGTTCACATCGGAGGGGGGAAAAAGACAATCCCGAAACCGGGAAGGATGAAAAACGGGGGTTGAGTCGCGTGCTCGGCAGGCTCAACGAAACAGGGGCGTCTGGCCGAGCGTAGCAACCATGTTGCTGAACGAAGAGGAGGACCATTAAGTCAAGCCTTACAGCTGCGAGGTCCTAGACAGGGGGGGGGGCCGGGGCCAAAGCGCGAAGGAGCGGAAAATCACGGAACTGCGTGCAGTTGGAAGACACCGACGCAACTGAACGGAGTAAGCTCCTGAACTGTTCGCAAGCCTTAACCTCTACGCGGAGAGATTAAGAAAAAAAACTCGTTAGTGATAAGAGCGTTTCATTTATGGGGGAACGACAAACACAAAACATTCAGCGACGAGCAACGACAGAAGGACAGAGTTACTTATCTCTTGAAGGGAATCGTCAAAAGGAATTCCTCTGTGTCACAAAAAAGGCTCTCGAATGTGGTGGGAGGAATGGTAAAAAAAAAAAGGGGAACAATCACCTCATCCGACAATCGGTTCTACCAAACTGGCCTCAAAGAATCGCCAACCCCAGCGGTTGCGAACTACGCGTGGGGCTGACAATGCGAATTAAAGGTTAAATTCTCTTTACCAACTGTGACAAGGAGGGTCAGACATAGGCCAGCAGGCACCATCAGCTAAGGGGCGCGGCAGGGACTGGCGGCGACAGAGGGAAATCAAAATTTGGATGGGGGACCTGGATAAAATCGCTTACCGCAAAATCAGTTGTAGAGCGTGGTCCGATAAGAGAAAGATTTTCGAATAAAGGAAAAAACCACCAGCCTTTTTGCAGATACCAGGTCTTCGTGTACGAGAAAAAAGGTCCAAAAGCTGAACTGGAGTCATCGGGCCACCTAGGCTCTCTTCGACTTGTACAGGGGAATAGTGCGCAGGGACACGGAGCCAAATTTAAAATCTGGGAACGGCCAAAACGCGTCTCTAAATCAATCCCCACTGAAGAGGACAGCTTCCGTCCAAAAATGAGAGAAGGAGGGCAGGGGAAGACCTCATAAGGTGCTACGACGTCTCTTAGTCGGGCTACGCCTCCCCCTACCTGATCTCAGGGGGGACTTGATTCTTTTAGGGCCTAAGGAGACAAAATTACTGAGACTACCGAAGGCGCCCTGTGGTGCTAGAGTCTGGAGCCTTCGAAAGGAGACCTTCATTATTGAAAACGACCGGAAAAGGAAATTGAGCTGACTGCAGAGTCCAAAAACCCCCTTCGGTCGGAATTTGGAGTCTACAGAAGGAAAGCGGATCCTTGCTTGCTCACTAGAGAAGAGCAATGGTGAGCCCCCGCCTCGGGGGAAAAAACGGGGCTCAATCTAACGTCAAGGGAATTTCCAATTTCGGAGAGAGAGGTAGATGTCCAGGGCTCTCCCCATCCGCTAATTTTCTTTGAACCTCTAACGAATGCTATTTCAGCTCTCTTCCTAGCTGCAACAGAAGGGAAAAGGGCGGATGAATACCACCTAAATTCGGGAAGGCTTGGAAAATTCTCCGGGAGAGGTGTTAGGGTGAGAATGCCTTCAAATATGGTATCTTTCATAAAAAGATCCTTAGGTTAGGCCCTTTTACATGATTACAACACCAGAGGGTTCGTCCAATAATTTTTCTCTCTACCTTCTGCCATGCTCAGACCGAGTAAGCAAGCGTCTACAAGGGATAGCCACCAAACATTGATTTCCAAAGCTATTCATAACGAGAGTTAAATTCACTTAGGAGGAGGGAATACAGCGAATGCAGGATACCCCCATGCATCTTCCTAGGCATAGCTCCTTGGCTTGGATCGGGCTGTGTGAGCCTGAACCTCCAGGGCAGGGGAATGCGCTGAGCAAGGGGACCTTCAGTTTTAGAAAACCTATGTATAAAAAAATAAAAAACAACAACCTTTCGGCTCCAAGAATGGAGGAAATCAAAACGGGAAAAGGGGGCGAGGTTTTGACCTGTGACGATAGGGGGGAAAGAAACTGACGGAGGTTTACAGCCGCGGATGAAGTTCGAAACAAAACCTTGAAAAAGGGGAAGGCCCAGTCAGAAGAAGGTCTTCTGCTTGAAAGCCCGGGTCTTCAAAACGAAAAAGAAAGGGGCATGTGAAAGAGGAGTCGTATCGATCACAGATGAGAAAGACCACCATTACCCGTTCGTTTCTGGCCATCTCGACCGAGGGGCTTACGCGCAGTCTACGATGAAACGGAGTGCCGTGGCCGGGAAAAAATCACGCGGGGGCGTCTTTGAATGAATCCGCGAGCACACAGGGCATACGGGCGTTTGCTTGAGACGTTGACTGGGGGAGGAAGTGCCGTCATCTTAGGATTTGAAAAAGCATCAGAAGAAAAGAAACTAACTTAAGTCCAAGAATCGGACGACCGTCCTCCTAATCGGGAGGTGCGTGCCTCGCGGGTTCGCAAAAGGCTACGGACTCACTTCACGTTAGGGGGGGGATGTCCATCTCTTTTCTAAGGAAAAACGAGAAAAAAATTCCGCGCAAGAGGGCTCTTTTGATCAAGGGGACGGAGGTGTCGCCGGAAAAAATACAGGTCCCCTAAGCGTCCTTCTAGGGTTAACATGAGAACGAAAAAGTAATTCCTCGCAGTCGTTGGGGGGAGCTCTAGCACCAACAAAAGTAAAGAGAGAGCCACCTGCTTGCGGGAAGCGAGGACTGGTTGAACACCAATTACTTTGCCCGTCGGAGAGGGCGATTTACTGGGAATCGGGGTGGGAACCACTCGCGATCCCCGAGGAGACGACTACTTCGAAGAAGGCCATGCGGGTCCGTCAGGCTTGAAAACAAAGGACAGCTCAAGCTTTTCCCAAACTCTATCAAAGGAAAAAAAGCAGGCACAGGGAAGAAAGGGCACCGAACGAACGAGAGGCTCCCTCCCAGGGTAGCCGGGACTCGGCAGGTACCAGGGCAATCTGCTCGGAGGTGGGAATTCCGAACTTCCGCAAATCGCCGCTAAGACCGTGCTCCAGCTGGCAAAAAGACGGCTCAATCAATCCACGCGTTGGGGGGGGGGGGCGAGAGCTACTTAATCCTTATCAGAGCTTCCGGGTCAACACCAAGCCGCACCCGAAAAAAAAAACATCCACGAGCCAACAAGCCTGTTCCTCGAGACGAACGCGAGGGCTAATCTTTGGGACAAAAATGGACTGGGGGTCGACAGTAAATATTTTCCTAATCCGAGGCCTAACCCCTCAAACAAAGCTACACCTACGTACCGTGCTTGGCGGTTCCGGGACGACACCTTCGTAAAGACACCTCTAGTTGGCAAAGGCGTTTGAGAAGGCCTTCATCCTGCTGATGTTAAAAAACCTCACAAAGGCGTACTCTACACACCCGTATGGTTCCGGAGAACGGTAAAAACGGGCTGGCCCGGTGCAGAAAAAGGGCTTCGTGACGCAGGCAAGAAGACATGAGAGGTCGCCAGCGACGAGGTGCTAACCTGAAAATGCTTTCCCTATTCACAAAAAAGGACCATGGCCTGGGGACTTGGGAAAAGAACGCTTCTCCGCCTACAAAGCGCACAGCGGAACTACAGTGCAGGTCCGGCGCAGCGGGTAGGAACCTGGGGGGGCTGAAATATGATGCGCAGCTAACTCAAAAAGAAGCTCACTTCCCCGAGGGGACCCGCCTTGAAGAGTGGGTGGCTGTATTTTAGGGCAGGGAGCTTCCCTATCATGGGACAGCGAGGGCGCCGAGCCACCGAGGTGGGGGCGCAAACCATCCGAGTCAGTGCAAAGGCTAAACCGGGTAAAGGGCAAGCAGTGAGAGGGATCCGATCTATTTTGACGCTTATCCTCACGTACCAGAGCATCAGGGACTTAGCTGCTCATTACAATATCTTCGAAAAAAATGACTTAGGACTTTTCAAGGGAAACAATTCTTCTGGGGCGAAAGGAGGGCTAAGCTGCCTATCACTCTGGTGCCGAGAAACTGAGCACCACTCGAGATGGATGCTTCGAACTGGAGAGGTCTCGAAGGGGTCGATGGGGCAAGAAAAGTACGTCGGAGTTATCGTCCTTCCGGAGTCGTCCGCCGACAGAGAGTCGGGCTAAAAATAACCTTACGCTGTCTGACTGGGGAAAGACTCTACTGGGGGGGGGGGGAGGTCACGTCAGCATCTAACGAGAATGAGTTGCCGGGAGGTTGAGCTCTCGGGCCGGAGGAAAGGTTCGAAAGCAGTAGGATCAACCCGGCATATGCCTAATGGAGCACGGGCGGGGGATAGTCATGGAGGTGTGGAAGGGAAAGCGATAGTTAGCAAACAAGCTCTATCGAGCGAGTCGGGGAGGAGTCGTAGTCTCTACAGTAGCCGAACGGACAATTAGGGCTGGACTGGGGAGGGCCAGATCTAAAAGTCATTCGAGAGGTCCGTAAGCGGGCAACGTAGAAAGGTGGAAAGGCTCGTGCGAAGGCTGGGGCGGGTTTCCAAGGTGGGAGCAGTTCTAAAAATTCGGAAAAATAGCTCTTTCGAGAGACAAGGCGCCGGCCCAGAAAGGAAGAAGACCAGATGATTCCTTTAAGGAGAGAGATGGGGGACCGCCAAGCTATAAGGGGCCAGCTAGGAATGCTTTTTCGCCACTTGCCCGGAATCGGGAGCGAGCGCTACTACAATAGAAAATCCATCTCTTTTTATTAAACGAAACATTTATGGGTTCGTCGGACAACCGAGGAAATCAGCCGCCGGAAACCAGACCAGGGCGGCGCAGCTCCACTGAGAGGGTGCGAGGCATAACTCTGACGCTGTTTCCTCGATGCAGGAAAAACGCTCCAGTACCTTTGCGTCGGAGGACGACGAAAGCACAACGGGGGGAAGGATGCGAGTTGCGAAGAGTAAGGGGATGCAGGTTCTGAAGAAGGTCTTCAATTCGACACAACTGAAAAAAAACCAAACGCCGGGGTAGAGCCACGCTTCAACATAGCTAATTCTGGCAGGACCAACGGAACTACAACGCGGGCCTGCCGCGTCTGCTGGCGTGGGCGGAGCGACAGGAGCGGGGTGGTCCGCATCCACATCCGCACGAGAGAGAGACTACTATTTTCGCGGCCGAGAGTTCTAAGAGGGCCGCGGGTCCCCAAGAGGGGGCCCATTTGGTGCTCCGGCGACGGCTTCCCAGTTGGAGACCAAAAAACCGGGATCCGAGGAGGTCGCCGCCTGACGCTCGGATGGGAAAAACCCTGCTAAGGCGCCTCAAAGAGGTCAAACTGGGGTCAGAATGGCGACGGTAAGGAAGATGTCGGGGAACAACTGGGGTGTGCCTAAAACTTCGAAAAGACTTGGGGAGACGACGCATCACAGCGGGCTCAGGGGAAACCTCTAATGGAAGCGACGCGTACATGCTGCCTTAATCCGTAACTGGATGGGGCTGTGACCCCTAAACCAATTGAACATGATCTTCAACAACAACAAAAATTGGGGAGGATATATAGATCTGCACATCGATGTGGATCAAAGACAGAAGGGGTCGGCCTTTAAGAGTTCCGGATATTTTTCTTCGCGGGGATCTGAGTCTGAGTGAATCGCTCTCACGCCGGAAGAAGAACGAACATTTTCTAAAGAGGCGGAGAAAATATCATTACCGCATTAATTCGAGTAGAATAGAATTGTGGACATTTTACAAGCTCTTTGCGCAAGGGTACCGGGAAAAAACCTCCTGAAGAACGGTGGAGTGTGTAAAAAAAAGAACGAAGCTCTTCCATGGAAAAAGCGCACGGGTAAGATTACGGCGTAGACCAGTCTCTTAATATCAAGCAAAGGGAAGCTTATTCAAAGAAAACAATAGTCGCCCGTTAGCAAGAAAAAAAACTGCTGAGTACACGAAAAACGGGACACGACTCTGAAAGTTCGTGCCTCGACTGGAGGGGGGAGGGGCAGGTAAGTCGTTATGACAGGTGGCCTCACCCAGTCTTGGGGATTGGTATGCCCCATACCAGACCTCTTCAGCCGCCGGAGACTGGGAGGGGTTCTCCAACTTCAGACCAGCCACCAGATTTCTAGAGGTGTCAATCCAGATTAGGGTGGAGGTCGGGACCTCAGGTTATGCAAACACAGGCGTCAGAAGGGAATAGGCCAGCTTCCTTACGCCAAACGACGTACAGGGGACGCATCTGGCGGACGTCTATTAGGGAAGGCTTGCCGACGAAATCTCGGACATGAGTGGAAGATCTGTGCTCGTCTAGCTGGCCGGGGGGGGGGGAGGCTTGGACTAACAAAAAAGAAGGTAGACTTTAAGTCAGGCGAGCAAAAATGATTCGCTGGCAAAGTTTCCAAGCTCAGGAGGGGACAATCGGCGGGAGGGGAGCATGAGGATTCGCGGTATTGGTCAAGCGCTCAGGGAAGCGATTGGCAGTAGGTCTCAACCGCGCCAATGCCTCCGAAAGGACTTTCCGCTTCCGCAAAGGCAATAATGCAAAAGATAGTGCGAAGGGGGGAATGCATAAAAGAGAGGTAGCGCCAATGGCAGGAAAGCCCGCCATCGCCGGAGGGGCTTTCTAGACATCTGAGCTCCCCACTCCCTCCTTATCGAGAGGGGGGGAAAACTCCCATCGGTACCGCAGAGGGAGGAGGTCTCTACAAGTGGGGAGGGACAGGTTCCTGCAAACGTCTCGGTGAAGACTGAGATACAAAACCACACGCGGGCTAAGAGGGGGACCTACTTCTCCAGCGAGCCTTTGTAAGTAAAAAACAAAAGATAAATGTTACTTCAGACGGCCCCTAGCGTCCTTTGAAAGCTCGACTTCGGGGGGCAATACGAAGGTAAATCGAATAGACCGCTACTAATTGATCTGCTCGCGCCATCCAGAATAAGGGGGGGGGGCGGGAGTCCGAGAGCTTACCCTCCTGAAGAAAATGGAGAACTGCTCGTGTCACTCCCGCCTGTTTACGGGCCACAACAGATCGAATGGTGCGACTATTTGTGGAAACTTCTAAAGAAGGGGCTAAATGTGAATAATGATACGGGTATCTTCTATCTGAAGAGGCGGCTTGCCTCCCATCTGGGAGCCGCAGGCACCCACGATTGGGAGGCCTTCTTGGCTCTATCCTGTGACATCTAGTACAGGCCTAGACAGAAACAAGGGAAAGCTCACAACCCTTATTTCCATAGGAGGCACTATCTTTATGTAGGAACGGCGGAAAATCACCAATAAAGCGCACGACACAAGGTTCCACTGCCCGCTAAAAAAGTCCTCTGGTCACGTAGAGGAGTTCCTGTTGTATGTTCCCCCTGGGGCTCTGATAAGGACTGATTGATGGGGCTCCCTCTTGTATGAACTTTCCCTTTAGTGAGCCTATAGCTTCCCTCGTGGGAGGGGCACGCAAAACTTTACCGAGGTGCACCTCTGTGTGACTTAGCGGACTCATGGGGTGTGGATTTAACTTTTCGGGTGAAATCCTCATTATTATTGGGGGGCGAAACCCACTGAAGGGGCTTACACGCGGGGACCTGGGGGATATTTTTCTTCGGGTAATCCAGTCTAGGAAGGGGGCAGAAAGATAAAGGCTACGTCGATCCTGTACAGCGGGAGCGGCCTCGTGGGAGAGAAATAGGACTATACACCATTACTCTTGGCTGGGGTAAAAACCTATCGTCCCTCCTGCTTAAATTCTCAAGGGAATTTCTACTGAAGGAGATCACTATCAAAGGGAAGGATCATTTCTGAAAATCGAGGGTCTTATCAAAAACGAAGCGACCTCCAACACGCGGGCGAGGTGATCTCAGGGGTAGATTGCAACGTAAGAATCGGGCTTGGAAACGAATCTAGAAAGGGAGACCGCCGAGGATTTACAATGGCCGAGTGAAGAGTCTAACTAATGGTCAAAGCGGGCGCCAGCCTTGATTGCGCTCACGCGGCGCCGAGGAACGGATATATCGAGGACTTTACCCAGGAGCGCTGAATCTGGCGGATGGCGCGTCAACAAGGAGAGAGTCTCGATCAGCAAAGTGGTTGAAAGGCCAGTGTAACACCGGCAGGCCGCAGGAAAACATCTCTCCAATGAGCGAAGAGCGCATTCTAGGTGTGAACTAGCACGAAGAAGGTCGAGGGTTCTGGGTGGTTTTTGTGGTGTGGGGTCCAAAGAGCGATGGGGGGGGG
>Ga0179591_1322196_pt1 | contig 14346 bp, 10 predicted proteins | sample CZOMad2_1_08_16f_FD_182891 | JGI IMG/M metagenome (GOLD analysis project Ga0179591, IMG submission 182891) | Vadose zone soil fungal communities from Angelo Coast Range Reserve, California, USA - CZOMad2_1_08_16fungal (PacBio error correction) | ecosystem: Environmental > Terrestrial > Soil >...
ATTATTCCGGGAAGAGAGGGCCGCGGAAGACCCGCAGCTTCGGTTGATTGGGGCAACTACATATCAAGCAGCGCTCCTCTCCCTCTGCGGGCCATAGAGACGCCAAAAGGGGGAGACAGGATTGGGTAGAGGAGGGACACTCGAAGAGGGAACGAAGACGCGTGAGTATTCAGCTTATGAAAAAAGTTCTGCCCTTTCAATCATCCCTTCGGTGCCAATCAAAACTTCACAAGGGAAAAGGACGGGGAAAAAATGGTGGGCCGTCGCATCTCCCTTCAGGTCAGCCCTGACCGGCCCCAGCCTTCTTTCTTTCCACTCTGGTCCTGACCTCTACCATTACGAGAAGCAAAGAATCCTACTAGGTTCAAAAAAGTGGTGGGAAAGGCTTGATAGGGAAGGGATACGGTCACCTAATCAAACAGGTCATTGACCGCTCACGAAGATAGACATAAAGACGCCAGCTTATCGAGGGGGATTAGTTTTGGGGGCCCAGATATGGGAGGGAAACGAGGGGCAGATTGAACAGGATGGGGGACTGCTTTGCAAGGTGGTATCGGTCGTATCAGCCGCGGCCTATGGGAAAGGCGTGACAGATCCAACACTAGACGAGCAGTCGGGAAGGCAGAGGTACGTTAGACTCTAACATCTATGGAAACGCGTTTCAGGGCCCGTGGGCAGTGGAGTATGTGGGAGGAGGTTGCGAAAAAAGAAGAAAGTCCGGAAAGACTCGGTACGTGGGGGTAGAAATGAAGGGGGAAAGGGAACGGCCGCCCCCTACTAACCCGATCCCGGATGCCCAAAGTTACCTTCTGCCCAGCGGCGGACGTGAAGGACGACTCTGAGAAGGCGAGAGCAGAGGCCTTTGCTAAAACGTTACCTAGGACCTTCTCACGCAAACACAGGGGATTGCTTAAAAAAGCAAAGCATGCAGACGACTCCGGCCACTGAAAAACAAGTAAACTTAAACCGGAGGGAACTTCATTGGCCGACCCTTTCAAGAAAGCGACTGGTCTTAGTTGGCGCATTTAGGGAGAGAAAGACTGAGGAAGAACAATTACTAGTCACGGGGGGGGCTAATTCTACCCACCACTCCCCTTGGTAACTATATCTACGTAGACACTCCGTTACAGAGAGCGATCAGCTCCCCGCTTAAAAAAGGCTGACCACGATCGATATCATCTTCACCAATGTGCCAACTGGCGGCGAAAGTCACCAGACCCGAAATATGGAACGTGCGGCTGTGGGATGGCGAGGCCTCGCATCGTTTACGCGTTTCGCACATGAAGATCGTAGCGGTTTCTTGCCGAGGCGGGCTGCAAGATCAAGGGAAAAAAGATCGAGAAACGACCCAAGCTCCTTCTCTCAAAACGGTGGAGGCCGCAGTTTCTTACTCAGTTCAGGATGGGCATGGGACCCGAAATAGGAGGTCAGAGCGCGACACCTGGAATGCAGTAAAAACGGCTCTTTTCTTGGCCTGAGGAAAGTCTTACGCCATCCTCCCAGGAGGGTCCGAGGGGTCAAAGGGGGCACCGAAGGGGGGTCCGAGGGCAGATGACCAACCTGAAAGGTGCTCGACTTTTTCCTGTCAGTCATAAAGTCTTCGAATTCCCTGCCATAAGGAGGAGCCGCATAGTTATCGACAAGGAAATTCCTGGAGACCCTGAAGAGAAATAGTAGTCCGGGTTCCGGACCTTCCCGAGAGCCACATATAGACCATTGATCCAGGTCACGAGCCTGGAATAGCCGGAGAGAGGAAAGGCCCGTCCATTGAATAGGGCCTACCTCTAAAAAAATGTGCCGATGGAAGGGGGGGTGGGGAGGTGGCAAAAGAGATGATTCATCATCACAACTGCCAGATAGACTCACACAACAAAAAATAAAAGAGTTCAGATACCGTTGTGCGTAGCAGCCCGAGAGAAAAAATGCTTGGGCCGGAGAGAAACAAAGAATCCATTTTCGGTCTGCTGCACATTAGATTTTAGGGTACCAGTCCGGTAAAAAAAAAAGAGGCTATTCCGCGGTCCATTCGGGCCGTAGGAACTTTCGATATCGGGCGGGCTCGGAAGGGAGAAAAAAAAAAGAGAAAACCAGAGAAAGGTTATCGGGTACACATCTTGACCAAATTTCCTGCTAGTGTAATATCAGACAGGAGGGGGGAAATAAAAAAAATGGGGATTGGTGCAGACATGTACGAACCTCGGTCAAAAAAGTCTACAAAAAAACACCTTCCACGCGTGGGCAGAAGAAGGGGAAGAAGGAAGGTCCCCAGCCTGAGGACCTTTTGGTCTGGAGGATTTGAAACCTGGACACCGATTAATTCCCATGACGGCCAGGGGAGGAAGATACTAACAAGTAGTATTGGTAAATTCCCTACCTGTTCCGACACATCCCATTCTCCTGTTGGTCGTTGATCAGGACAAGGAAAAAGAAAAAAAAAGGGGTACGGACTGCGGCCAGGGAAAGTAGACCTCCCTTCCGACACCGTCAAAGGAAGATAGCGAGGGGGATAAAGTCGCCATCACCGCCGGAATATTAACAAGAAAGGCGAGGCATAAAGAGCAAAAAGTTAAAGATTCATCCTTTCTTACGAAACCTCTTTCGACATTAGCAAGTTGGGCCGGACCTTTACTCCTCGAAGGTGGGAACAAAAACAGTTCGTTCATGGAAGTGCTCGAAAAGTCTACTTCGAAAGTATCTCCCCCTTTTGATAATTGTCAAGCTGGTACAACGGGTGGAGAACAGGTAAAAACCAGAGTGCCTATGTCAGGGGGGGGGGCATCTCATTTCTTCTCCAACGTCTCCCGGAAAAAAAGTAAAGAGCAGTTTGGTACAGCGTAAGGATAAATGAGGGGAAACGGTTGAAGGGGGGGGGGGGTAAATTGTGTGTTCATTCTCATGCTTGAATGCAGTATTGGGTTAACAGCAGAGCGGAGGTTTTTTATCCGCATCCTTATATAGTGAGAAAGAAGGAGGGAGAACCCGGCCGAGGCCGGCATCTACCTAAGCTATCGCACTATATGCAAACTGAGGTAATAAACCGGAGAAAGCGGGGGTTCGTAAGGGGGGGGGGGAAAAAGAAAGTAGGGAGGATGTGACTACCACCGTAGGATCGAGTAACGAAGCCGGTCTCTCTCCCACCTATAGCTAATAACACTGAAAGATGAAACATCATGTCCAGATGACGGGGAAAGAGTAACTTAACCCGGAAATGCCGGGAAAAGCGCACTTTACCCTTGTTATTATCACTCAGGAGAAAGCCGCAGCAGAATACGAAAGAAAAAAAGTAAAATATCCATCCAAAAACGCGGGTGAAAAAGACTGAAAAAGGGTCCCGCTGGACGACGGGCAAAAACTTACACAATCTTATACCCGCGTCTTGAATTGTGTACGAAGCAATCTGAGTCATTAAACCAATAAAGTTATTCTGACAGCACAGCAACTTCACAGTGAAAAAGGGGTGGAAAAAAAAAGAATAGGGAACTCAGGGGAGGTTAGCTACTGGATCATCGGGGAAGGACCCGTTTGGGGGGAAAAGAAAGGGGGGGGCGCCGGGGCCAAATGGGGGAAACCAAAGGCAAAGAAAGTGGGGGGATTTGAAAAGAAGGGATGAGGCACAAAGAAGAAAAAAAAAAAAAAGGAAAAAAGCGAACGAATGACCCGTACCTTCTTCCCGATGTTTAACTGAAAAGACTAAGAGTTTGAATTCTCGGCTATTCCAAAAAGAGCGCGGGGACTCCACTTCGCAAAAGGATCTCTGTCACGAAATGGGCGGGGACCAAAAAAAAAAACTAAAGGGAGAGTCGTCCCAGAGCACTGCATATCTCTCTCAAAAAAATTGATGAAATATATATATAAGGGAGCTTGGTTCCTCTAACTCCAGAGGGGAAGTGGAAAAAAAAAAAATGGGGGTCTCAGAGATCACCTTTCGGACTCTCCACTAGAGCCACGGAGAGGGAAGAGGGGGAAAAAGAAGAGCCCGGGATCCCCTGAGCGTGACCGATCCGTTCCTGCCTCCTTTATCCCCGGGCGGGATGAGAGAGAGGGTGCTTCTTAAGAGGATGTCACTAAGACTGAGGGTGCAGAAAAAAATGAAGGGAAGGTCTTTGCCCCAGATGACACGGCTCCATCCCGGAAGGGAATGGATCCCCCTGCGGCTTGTATTTTCCCTCCTGAGCTGGCGCGAAATTGTACGAAGCAAGAAGAAAAAGAATTTTCAAAAAAAGTTGGGGTTCAGTGATTGCATGAAGAGGGAAGGAAGACCTGAAAAGACATTACTTGACCACGCGCATGCCGAAACTCAAAAAAACTCGTCCGCTTAGGATTTGGTTTTAGGGAATGCCAAGTAAGAATCTTAACTGAGGGGGGGAATGCAGGGGGAAACAGATGGGGAAGGGGTGAGGGGTACTTTTTGAGGGTCTCTTGAAACTTTAAGGTTTCTAAAAAATCCTGTACGTAGGAGGGTACTCATACCAGAGGGGTCCGGAGAAGAACTTTCTAATCCGCGGGTTTACGTACAAGAGACCAGGTACCGCTGGGCCTCTCCTGAAAGGCTTTTCTGTTTTTGGAAATAAGTGCAGAGGAAAAGGAGCGAGTACTTTTGGGTCACCTGAAAGAGAAGGGGAAAATGGAGGAACAAGGAAGACAATATACAAGGCTCGTATTAAAAAAGCACTGCGCTTGCGCATCGTTTCTACCTAAGGAGACGGGAGGGCTAGAACAAGGGGGCGTCCGTGAGTCTCGGACGAGAGAACGAGGGGGAGGATCAAAACCCCCAGACTCGGTCATCTTAGTTCTTTACAAGATCATAAGTCCTCGCCAATGCACAGTCGAGGAAAGGGGTGATGTGGACAACTTAAGGGCCAGAAGGGCACGACGGAAGAAGAGATGGGGAAGAGGTCTGATTACTTCTATCCCGACCATGAAAAAGGGAATCTATTAACATCTGAGAGAGGGGGTCCCTACCAAGGATCCAAAAAGGGGGGACAAGACGGACGTATCACCGGGTCGTAAAATTATGAAAGGAAGGAAGGGAAGGGGGGGTACGTCTGACTCTGCGCTCAGTACAGATGGAACTGGAATGTCCCAAATAGATCGATAAGGGATATGAAAAGGGAAGCTTAACTTGCCGTGCAAAGTTGTTCCTACCTCTGACTTCCGATTACCCTTTTAAAAGTCCGAAAAGAGAAAGAATCTCGAGGGGATGGCGAAGGTCTCCCAGAAGAGAGGGAGGACCGAAGTGTCTGGCCATCGTATCAGTACACTTACTAGGAACCACACCAGGAAAATTAGAGGGTATATCAACGCTAACAGGAGCCGGGGAGAGGGAAGGAGTGGGAGGACTCATCCCGTATGTTGCATTTCCGGGGCATCAATAAAAACTTAAGCGAGCCTTTTGCGGTGGGGGAAAGCTGGCAAAGGGGAAAGCTGCCGCAGAACATTCGGTTGCCGGGGAAGGCCCCTCTTCAATCTCCCTCGATGTAGGAAAGCGCAGGGATGGGTGCGTAGACTTGAAAAGGAGGTTTGTGCAGAAATGTCCTGTAATCACAGGCATGATCGCTAACAACCACAAGGGGAGGCTATCCTGGAGGAGAACTTCTACCGCTAAGGGATTAGAAGAGACTTGAGAAGTGTTCAGGGAACCCTGGGACCCAGGAGAGAAGGGAAATCGACGCACTAAAATTATCTGACGCTGGAAAGATAGCCTTAAGAACGGATTATGGGAAGGCCATCAACCTGCCCTCTCGCCGGGAAGACGGGATGAAGATTGCTTGGGGTTTTAGGGAGGAAAAGAAGCTGGGGAAGTCGGACATACCAGTTAAATCTAGAGACTCTCAACAACAGGATTGGAAAAAGGATATGCAGGAGGGAAGGGGTGGTGCTTGAGAGACCGCGGCAAATCGGAGGGGGAGAGAAGAACAGAAAGTAAAGGGATGCGGAGAGGCGGCGCAGGAAGTACAAGGGAAAGAAGCGAGCTCTCTTTGCCGCTTGGCATCCAGCTCTTCGGGACGCCTAGTAGCGGGCTGGCTCGAAAGTTTAAACCGGTACCGAGGAAAAAAGGATACCAGAAAAAGAGGTCAGCAAGGAAGAGGCCGTGACCGTGTGTCTAATACTTCTAGAATAAAATTGGGTGTGCGCGCGCACATGGTAAAGTTCATACGAAGAACTGGAAATGAAACTGCAGAGAGACAAACCGTTCGACGCACATACCTTCTTTAGAATCTCTAAAAGCGTAAGTCGTTCCTTCGTAAACAGCTATGGGGAAGGCGGGAAAGGGGGGAGGACCTCCTTTCCGAGGAACAGTGGGGAAAGAAAGGGGAATCTGGAACTTGCAGTTTACCGAGATACGGTATAGTTGGAGACCTCAGGAAAGGGCGTCATGCAAAAAAGATGAGAGAACAGGATAAAGAGGGACGTTTTATCTCATGGGCTTCCTTTTTTAGATACACCTCAACCGAGGAAGGACTCAAAGGATCGGCAGCAAAACGGAGGATCGAGAGAGACTCTTAGGGAATGGCAAACCATTCCAAAATACGAAAGAACGACGCCGAATCAGCCGCAAAGTTTCAACGAGGATCAGGGGAGAAAAGAGGCAGGTCCAGTAGGTACGAATTGTTCGGGGATGATCAAAGGAGAGGTTCGCATTAAAGGGCAGCAGGTTCGATGAGAGATATGGAACCCGTTATGAAGGACCAACGCCCCGTCGGCTTCAGACCATATCATGGGATCTAAAAAGGGGAAAAAGAAGGGAAGCTGGTCACCTCTGTTAGAAAAAAGGGGGCCTATTAGGGCCAAAGAGGGCCGGGGGACATCGTTTTGGAATCTGTCATGTCGGGAGTTACCGGAAAACTGGAAACAAAGGTAAAATTATTAGCGTACAACTGCCGGAAGAACAACGGGGGTGCAAGAATTGTGCTGAAGGCAAGGAAAGGCAGGAAGAACGGGGCGGGTGCAAAAAACAATTCCACAAGTAGTGGAGAAAGGAAGCGTGATAGGAGGCGGCGCAGCCGTCCTCGTGGTCAATCGATAATGTCAAGGAGAAGAAGCGGGAATGTGTCCAGGCTGCGGGAGAAAAGAGAAGGGAGAAAGCAGGGGGGCTGCAGGGCCGCGTAACCATCGATAATTGCTACAACGAGGTTGCGGAAGGGGAAGAGGGGGAGGCCACCGCCAGCAAAGGAAATCAGAAGAAGGAGGGAAGACGGCAAATCCCATCTTTTAAGAAGCGGGAAACGATATCAAAACACCACGGACCTGGAAGGGGGGGAGACTAGGTTGGAGTCATTGCACGAAGGAGAAGAAGGTGAGGCGCCTCGTTGCCAAAGAAGATGAACCACTCAAAAGCCCCTCTACGACAGCCTGTTACACCCTTACAGCGGGGAATCTATAAAAAAAAAGAAGGGGGGTGGGGGGGGAAAAGAGAGACCAGCAGAACTGATCTTTATGGACGCGACTTGGGAAGGAGTGGAATCAAAATATGTCAGAGTCTCGAAGTGTAGGGAAAGAAAACTTCCAAGAAACAGTGTTGTGAAAAAATAGTAGGTTCTGAGGGGGGATCAGGAAATCGCAGGCCCGAGTAAGAAGAAAACTTCCGCCTCAAAAAAAATGGGGCCTACAGGGCACAGGAACGTCCTTTGGGTAGGGCAGGGGGGCAGAATGGACCAGCCCATGAAATTTTTCTGGGTCTCTGATGTCACACTCCAGAAGAGAAATCCACGTTAAAGCTTGAAGAACTGGACCTGACTTCAACTGCCTTCTCAAAACTTCATAGCGGAGAGATAAGGGACGGACGTGGGGATCAATGTCGGCTGGGATCGAAGGGTCATGACTGCGTCGCTAAGATGAGGGGTTAGGAGAAAGCTCACACCTTTTAGAGAGGGAGAACGAATGGGAGGGGACGCAAATCCAAACTCGGAGTGTCAAATTAGAGCCAGGTCTCCCAATCTATCAATGGCCTTATAAAAACAAAGGGAAGAATAGAGAAGGGACCTTCTACGATGGGAATAGAGAAAAGGAAAATCAGGGGGTTTGTTCCCCTAAAATGTCGGAGGGCCTCTATCGACTCATTGGCTCTCACAAAAACACGAGGAATTCAGGAGCCAGATCTATAGGATAAGAAGAAAGCTGGGATTTTCGAGAAGGGTTAATCAACTTCCTGACACCTTCGGGTAATGAGTAAGAAGGACCTGGGTTGCGAGGTCAACTGGACTGGGTGAATCAGAAGATGCCTCACCTTAGGTGCCAAGGGGTTTTTCCTCCATGGTCCTCTCTCAAAAGGAAAAAATCCTATCCTTTACCCCTTCAAAACGGGGAGGGAGGGGGGGGGGGCCAGGGGGACAAGACTTGAGAGGGGGCAAGGAGAATTGTACGACTAAATAAAACTAAGAAGGATACTATTTTTGAAAATTTGGAAAGGTCTTGTTATCGGAAGCCTGAAAGAGGGTTATGGAATCAGCTATGGGGGGGGGGGGGGCAAGTGAAAGGGAAAAGAGGAAAAATATAGCACCAAACACACCCGAACGGCAAGACCCGTTAGAGGAATATCTTTTAATAGCGTAAGAGGAAAGGGGGAAACAGAGGGGTAGAGGAGGGAGAATGGGGTCATAAGGGGGGGAGGTTGGGCATCTGGGTCTTACATATAGAGGACTAAACTAGGAGGAAAAGGGGAAGGGGAAATCAAACGAGGGAGGGGAAGGAGCTCTTTCTGATTGGGAAATGTTGGTCGTTGAATTCTTAAAAAAAGCCCTCAGAGGGTTGCAGGAGGGAACCTTGCTGCAGAATGAGTATCGTCTGGAGGGGGGCGGGAGGGGGAGACAGTGTTCCTTAACGGACTACACTGGGTTTATCCGTAAGTGGACTCTTACAGGTCACAGATGAAAAAAAATACTCTCAGGGAGCTCTTCCAGAAGCTTCATTCACTAGGGAGAAATGGGAGGAGAAACTCGCGAGAGGGAGCCTAGGGAGACGGGGGGAAGGATCTCTCTGCAAAGAGGGGATTGAGGGGAGAAACCGACAGACCTCTTGGTCTGAGGAGGAGACACCTCCCATCCTGGAAGGGAATTAAGAGGAAGGGGGAAGACAATTGACGGAACGTGCTTTTCTGAACAAAAGAAGTCAAGAAACTGCTAACGGGCATCCTACTGTGGCCTCTGGCTAGTCGTCGAGAAAGAAGATGGGAAAAGGGGAGGGACATCGGCAGAGATTGGGGGGGCATAAAGATCGGAGAAAAAGAGTGGAAAAAAGAGATCAAGTTGGGCGTAAAGGGCCATTTTCACTACGAAAACGTTACACAGAGAAGGCTAGACCCTTAAAGGGGCCTGGGCACAGTAGGAGGTTTATTCAAACCAATGCTCGTGAATAACCTGGTAGAAGCTTTTCAGGAAAGACACGCGCAAGAGGCACAGTTTCTTGAGTATCTAGGGCAATAGGCCGAAGCCAAGGGGGGGGTATTTGACTAAAGGAAACAATAAGCGCTGGGAGTAGATCCGGTTTTAAGAGGAGGGGGATCCGGGAAGGTAAAAAGCGAGGGTGGGAAGACGACAACAAGGCTCCAGGACATTTTCTATCCACCCCACAAAAATACTACCAGTATTCCTTTATCAGATTCTAACGGAGGAGGGGGGAGTGGGAAAAGACGACATTTTCGAGAGAGGAAAAAAAGTAACTCAGACTACTAGGTCCTCTTGTACTTTTACGGAAATTGCTTCCAGAAGATAAATACCATGGAGGTGCACCGGGGGAAGGAACTTAAAGGGACCGGTCCCTATTGCGGGGCCCATCGCAAGGGGGAGGTAGAGGGGGGACCGGGGGGGAGTGATTAAAGAAAGTCAACATTAACCACCAGCCTTTGGGACTTCTCGCGAAGGCGCCTTCCAAAACAGAAAGGGGAGGGCTGACAAGTGCTTATAAGGGGGGGGTGAAAGTTCCCGTTGAAAGCCTCCAGAGCTATAACCTCGGGACTAGGGGACAAAGAGATAAGGAAGATCCTGGGAGAAGGGGAGTTACCTCCATATACTGTCCTCGCCTAAAAGGCGGGGAAAACGCGTACCCTGGCAAGTGAGGTTTTCGAAAAAGAAGCGGGAAGGGGAGGGAGGAAAAAGAAAGCCCAAGGGAGAAAGAGCCTATAGACTCTCAAAAAGGAGGAAGGGAGTAGGAAAATAATGAGATGGCTCGATCAAGAAAAGGGCGGGAAATCGTCCATCTTCGGAAAAGAAAAAAGAAAGAAAGGAGCGGGTCGCGTCTATGACTTCTAGGGAAGAAAGGGCCTGGGGGGGAAAAAACTCGCCCCTCTGAAGTAGCGCTTTCAAGCGCTATTCCTTTACGTGGGATCTATCTTCAACATAAGAAGGAGGCAGTCTCTAAAAGAGGGGAGCCAAGGAGGCGCGGGTCGAATAGGGCTAAAGACAACTCGGCTAAAAAAGGAATGGTCGCTCGCTCTGGATTTGTAATACACCAAGGATTCACGAAAAATGGGAATACAGGAGGACGCACAAATACCCAGTAACGGGAAAATACGGAACTCCTAAAAAAACTGGTAAGGGGGGGACTCGGGTCGTAAAGGGGGGAATAGGCACCGCGAATGGAAAGGAGGAGGGGCGACGAACATTTAGAAAGTTAAAGAGCCCCTCGCTGAAGGCTGAAGGGATCTTCGGAAAGTCTTGAAAATCGGACGAAGGATGGCGTCAGTTTTTCTGAAAAACACCGGGGGGAAACTGAAAGGGCGCACCGCCTAGGACATCAATGGAGTAAGGAAAAGATGGAGTGAGCCACAAAAGTATGGAAGGGAACACTAATGCAAGAGGGCCGAAAAAGGCCGGGAAGGTGCCAATGTGTCGTCAGGGTAGTTGCCTAACTGAATTGAGTCCAACGGTAGCCGCGTACGGGGTGCAGACGATGTGCCCTGGCGGTTAATAGAGGCCGGCGGAGGAGGAGCGGCTAGGGAGTGTCGAAGGGAAAGTAAAAACAGGGCCAATAAGGATCGCCACGGGATCCTCGCTTTTCACCTCATGAAGGGGAAAAAGACCACCCAAGATACAGCGGGGGGGAAGCGAAGGTCTTTCGAGTGCCGAACGAGGCCAGGACACAGGAGAACTATGTTCAGGGAGTTGGCGACCTAGGACTTGTGCGGGAAGTGCAAGGCACTGGAAGGACCGGGGAGGAGGGGGGGTTGAAGAACGCGGCATCCTGATTTTTTGAAATGATAGAGAGGTTAGAGGAGGAGAAACCCTTAAAGGCTCTAGGTCCTCCTTCCAGACGCGATTAAGTCTCAAGGAATCAAGAGGAAGATGGCCTTCTGCGGAAAGGAACTAGAAGGTATATTTTGGAGTCTGTTTCCGTGTCAGTTGAGACCACCAACAGTAATATGGAGCGGAGTTTCAAAAGCGAGCCGTCCAGTAACCGAGCAGGCCAGCGCCTAAGGGAGGCAGCCCTCCCTCTTCAAATCGTTTCCATGGGGAAGGGAAAGGAGTATACAAGGAAACGATAAAACGGCCCGCGCAGACGTAGATGGATTTATTTTAACCGGAGAAATGTGAGACTCTAAGAGATGAAGATCGCCCGCGACAAATCAAAAAACTTGCAAAGGAGACACATCTCACAAGAGTTGGAAAAACCAAATTCCATCTTTCCCGCTATACTGGAGGAAACGACTCCCAAGCACTTTCAATGAAGGGTGGGTCCAAAGGGCTGCTTCGTCACGACAGGTAGGAAGGAAACCAGAAGGACGGAAGGAGTATTCGGGAAAGATCACATGAATTGAAAAAAAAAAGGGGACTCTTATGAGTCTCGACAAGGGGAGGGAGGGGAAAATCTCAATCTTACCTAAAATCCAGACCGAGGGGGGAGTGGGAAAAAGGGAACATTCCGGGCCTGATGCGGACGGGGAAATTGTGAAAAACAAAACAACATGGGAAGTAAATTAAGTTGGAGGGGGAAGAAGGGGAGACACATCCGCGGGACCGAGCACTAACGTAGGCCCTAATCCGGCACAGGCTTAAAAGGAGGATTACACCAGCGGGAAGTCTATACCCAGAAGGAACTAATTAGGGGGAGAACGAGCGACGCGAGGTCCCTCAACTACGTCTTTAAAAGTCGGAGAGTTTGCGAAGGATGAAATGATAGACGGGAGAGAAATTGGCGGGTGACAAACCCGAACGATACTATGGTCTTTGGAGGGAGACTAGGACAGATCATGAAAGAATTAGATAAAACCAACAAGAAAAGGTTGGGATGTATTAAATGAGGTAAGAAAAAGATGACTGGATAATAAGAAGCCTTCCAGAATAGGGGGTCTTCGGTTTTCCTCCTCCCCTGCTTTACCGCGCAACAGGGGACGAAGAGGGAGCTCCCATCGCTGAAACAGGGGAAGGATCGGCAATACACCTTATCCCCGTGAAGTAGCGGGCAGTCCTGGACAGGAAGGGAGGTCCTGACGGTCACCTTGAGTCCGTTAGGAGAAAATGAAGTCAAGGGGCGGCGGGCCAGAGGATGTGGGAATCACCTTAGGAACTAAAAGGCATTGAAATCCTTTTGGTCCATTCTTTAAAAGGAAGCCCGAAGGGTTAAGGACCAACAACAGAAGGGGGGGGAGGGGGAAAGGTTCCGCTTGATCGGGAAGAGAATTTGAATAAAGACCTGAATTGTCAAACCGGGGTAATTTAAGTTCTATTGAATCTAATACTTCAAGGGACGAACTGGGGAGAATAGGACAAAGGAAAAAGAAGAAAAGAGGAAAGCAAAAGGACCGCCAGGCGGGAGAGAGGGGGAGTTTTGGGACCTAAGCGGACGAGGGCTTCGTTGGTAAACCTGATTGGTTATCACGAATTTAGATCTAAAAGTTTTGTTGTGGGACTCGGCGGATATGAAGAGAACCGAAGGAGGGAGGGGATGACTAACACCTAGGAGTAAAGCGTTCTTAGAAAAGGGGGGCTTTCAATACTGACAGTAGGGAAATGGGGGGAGGGAGGGGGGCAGGGAGGTAGGAAAAGGGGTCGGATGGAGGTGAGGGCGGTGGAGAAGTGCTTCTTCGGCTCAAAATAGTAGTTGAAAAGGAAGAGACAGGGGTCCCAGAAGAAACGAAGAAAAGGCTCGTCTGAAACCCCAAAGAAGTACATTGCGGATCTTCTAAAGGAGTACAAACTTCGCGAATTTGGAGAAATCTCTATCCGATTACGATGCTGCTCTCTACCGGGAGTAGCACAATAGAATTTGAACAAAAAGCCAGGCCAGATTGAGAAGAGACACGAAACCTTCAGGGGGAAGGCGCATTCCGGGAATGAAAGTCGTACAGAATGAAAAGGATTACTTACCCAGGAAACGACCGGGGACCGAAAGGGAAGATTAAAGAGAGACTGTGGAGCCAGGGGGGGGGAGAATGGAGGGAACAGAAGAGTCCACCTAGTAAATCGGTCGGTCAAAAGGAAGACGCTAAAAACCGGGTAAAAAAAAAAAAAGCAGGTCTGATCACCGGTGGGGCGATCCCCAGTATACAGGGGGGAACGGATACTAATGGCCGTACAGAGGAACCAGGGTGAAAGGGAAGACCTCGGGACATGCGGGACACCTCTGAATTTATCATTCGAGTAAAAGGTAGATGAATACTGGGAAGAAGAGGTTTCGTCACCGGAACCTGCAGAAAAGGGGGGGGGGAAGTGAGATGAGGATGGAATCTCCTCTGGCCTGAATGAATGGGGGGAGACTTCTCAAAACGAACCTCGCCAGGAGGCTCGGATGGGGTCGGAAGAGGCGGTGGAACAAGGAAAAGGGACCCGGAGAGTGGTAGAAAAATGCGGAAGCGGGGGATAAGGTTCGGTATAAACTACATACTATTCACCTTTCTCAGATTGGGGGAGGGTCACGGGGGGAAGGGGGAAAGACTAAAAGGTTCTTCGAGAGGAGAAACATGGACAGAAGGACTGGAAGGCTGGAAGCAGTTTAAAATGAATCCTAAAGGAGGTCCGTTGGGGACCAAAGGGAAGCGGGGAAAAAAGAGAGGCCAAGTTCATTTTTGCGTCGGAAGGGGGTCCGGGGTTTAAATCATTCCAACAGAGGGGCCAGAGCCAAGGAGAGCGGGAAAACCAGAATGGGGTGGACGCGAAGTCTCGACAATTAGGAAAGTACTACTCTCTTACCAGACTTCATAAACGGGGGGGGGAATGGACGTTTTCTGGAAAGACAAGAGACGAGACCGTGTCCCTAAACGGCCCGGGAATATGGGGACAAGCTTACTATCAGGGACGAAGAGATGGCCAGAACTTGCCGTAGAAATCAGAGAAAGATACCATGGAAGCTGGCTGTTAGGGGGGGAAAAGACAAGCTGGCCGAGGCGATCATAACAACTGGAAATCAGGAGTA
>Ga0179591_1338481_pt1 | contig 14345 bp, 15 predicted proteins | sample CZOMad2_1_08_16f_FD_182891 | JGI IMG/M metagenome (GOLD analysis project Ga0179591, IMG submission 182891) | Vadose zone soil fungal communities from Angelo Coast Range Reserve, California, USA - CZOMad2_1_08_16fungal (PacBio error correction) | ecosystem: Environmental > Terrestrial > Soil >...
CGTCTGGTTAGGTCTGAGACGAAAATCTTGAGCACTACAGCTTAACCAGGACTGTGATGTGGGCACCAAGGGTTACAAAACGAGCGGAGTGTCCTCCCTCAGAAAATGAGGACGGCATCCTAGACATCGGAAGGTCTCGAGAGCGCAAAAGGGGGTCAAAGAGGGGCACCCCAGCGGGCGGTTCCATTTGAAAGTAGCGAAAAAAGTGGGGGGTCCAAGCAAGCTGGAAGGGGATTGTCCCGGTTGGGTAAGAAAACTAACGCGACGGGGGGCTATTGTGTTTTGGGGAAAATTTTGGCTTGGCAAGGAAGTTGGACAGCTCCTTAAAAAACCGCGGAATGAATGGTGGGGGTAAACACGGCCACTCGCGTTAAACAAAACGGGAGCCAAACAGGTGGGGGGGCAATGGACAGGAACCGGCCATGGGTTTTTGAGAACGACATTCGAGATCTCACAGAGGGGAGGGGCCGGCGAAGGTGGTTTTCTTCAAAGTCCCCGAATCAAAATCCTGAGGTACTTTTCACATCAAAGAACAACATTGGAGGTGAGCACCCAACAAGCCTAAGAAAAAGCCCCGCACCGTTTACCGGCGAGAGGGGTTACGAATGCTGTGATGCGGGCGGAAAAAAGAGGGGGACAGGGCAGAGTTGGGAACTCAGGGAGGGAAGAGTCCTCGTCAATCCCCACGTATGGGGGGGGTTAAAACCAGAGGGGCTATATCTATGCTGGGGGATAAGAAATACAGAAAAAAGGTAAATGGCGAAGGACCCTCTGGTTGAATGGGGGATCGGAACTGATTTTCAAAAACCAGGAGTAAAGGAAGGGAGCGCCGCCATACTTCGCGTATCTCTACAAAAAACAACAACAAAGTAAAATAGAAAGAAAAGAGTCGGGGGAGAGGGAAAAGGGAAAAACCTCTGCCGGAACTGCAAAAATCCAAATCCAGGAAATGCACAAGAGAGACCCAACAAAAATATACATCGGGTCAGTTCGAAAAAAAAAAAACAGCAGGTATCGACAGAAAAAAAAATAAAAGAGTTTGCAAAGCACAGTGGGGTATTAATCGGAAAGAGGGAACCCTCAAACCAGGGGATAAGTCCGGCAAAAAACACCCTCGAACTGAAGAGAGCAAACACAAAGCCAAGAAGCCGGTGGTACAGTTGAGTGGTGTGAAAGGAAGGGAACCAAACCCTGGAACTCCATGGGGAAAAAAAAGGATTAAGGAAAAAAAGTGTGGGAACGTACTTTTTGTGCGTATAACCGACAAGTACCTGACAGCGGGGAGTGAAAAATTTTCGTTCTTCAGAACTACCGGGACAGGGTCCGAATCCCACCAACCTGTAAGGAGGGGGGCCATTAAAAAAAGCCCCGCGACGGACCACAATAAAGAGTCCGTCAGGTAGACTATCTCGAGCCGGGAAAACAATGCTGTAGGCTGGAAGAAAAAAGGGAAAATGTCTTAACGGAATAGCCAATGCCCGAAGAAATGAAGACCCGCCTGCGTGGGGATGGGGGGGGGGAAGCAGACAAAAGATGGTTCTCTCAACTTACAAGGTAAAGCCAGGTAGAAAGGTACAGGATCCGCCAATGGGGAAAACGGGCGCATAATCAAGGGAGGAAGGGTCCAGGGGGGGAATGAAGAAAATAAACACTCTAAAAGGGAAAGCCGCTCGAAAGAGGCTAGAAGCCTAGAAAAAGGGTAACGTCAAGCAATCCATTTTGCCTACGGGAAAAGAAGTTTAAGGGGACAAAAAAATTTTTTCCGTAAACAGGGAAAAGGTTCGGGAAAGACAGACCAGAGTCACCTGCGCGTAGATACCCAACCGTAAAATCACCTTCTCCTGAGGCCATTAATCAACAATAGCGCCGGAATAAAGGTCGCGTAGCACCTAGGAGGGACTTGATGGCGGGGCCCCCACCTCGGAATAGCGATAACGATGATAACCCCGAACGCTAAGAACGAAGAAACCATGACGGTGAGACGCCAAACAAAAAAAAAAGGGGAAGCTGACAAAATCACACTGGTCTCCCGACTTCAGGCCTGTTTGAAGCACGGGGAACGATCCGGGGAACAACTTGGGGTAGTACCTGGGGAATGATCGAATGGATTGGTCAATCAGGGCAAAGCAAGCCGGAACCACGGCAAGTCGAAGACACCACCACGTGGTAAGAAAAACTAAAAAATGCGCTAGGGGGTGCCCACGGCAAAAAAAAAGGGGCGACCTAGAATTAAATCATGAAAAGTGGGTCGAAGTTCAAGACCCGATTATGTACACCAACGTGACCTGACCGTTTCAACCCTCCCAGAGAGAACCCATTTCCTCTGTAACAGTCACCACACAAACCCAGTCCCCTGCACCGGGGATGTAGAAGAGCGGCGGTGAGGCAACGGTCGAAGGGATCGCACCGGTGAATGTATTTTCCAAACCCGGGGGACCGGCCGTACTAAGGTGGTGTACGGGGGAAAGAGGAGGGGACAAAAAGCGATTCCATGATGAAAAACCCGGAAGGAAAAATGCACAGGAGGCCTGTTCAAGAATTTAGCAATCGACCACGAAAGCGACAGGTCAAAAATCAGTGAGGGGAACAGTGGCGCGAGTCAGTCAATTTCAACGCCCGTTAATTTCGCGAGGACTTGATGGGGAACAGGGGGAAAGACCCAAGGGGAAACATGGCCGATGGGACCACAACGATATTCACTTCACATGGAGATCTGGTAACTGCGGAAAAAGGAGTAGAGCCCTGGCGGCCTGGCGCAGAAGGATCGGCAAAGAAGGGTCCGCGGACAAAAAGAATTCAAAACGACAAAAAAAAAAACACGTTTCCGACAGGAAGAAGGCAACCAGGGAACAAGCCGTAACCACAAAAGAAACAAGGAGCCATCGAACAGGAAAACGACACTGACATATTTAACAACACCCGACACGAACCCTCTGAGGACAGAAAAAGAATAGGGAGCGGTTGGGGGGAGAGGGTGCAAAAGCCTAAGAACCTGTTCTTACAGAAACCGAAAGACGAAGGCCGACATATAAGGAACTACAACACAACGCAAAGCCCTCGATACAATGAGGGGGCATAAGGGGAAAAAATTATCCGAAGGAATAGAAAAGGGGGTTCAGGGCTTTCCATGAGGAAAAGGTTACAGAAACTCACAACACAAAGGGAAAGTAAAGGAAAGGGGATGGACAAAAGGTGGGAAGCCAAAAGGAACGGTTGGGACAAGGGAAAAACAAGAATCAGAATGTGCGAGGGAGACCGGGTGGGGGGGGGCCGTGGAGCTGAAAAAGGGGCGGTCAGGAAGGGGGTGAAAAAAATCTCGAAGGGGGAAGCATCCACAACGACAAACTATCTGGGGGTCAGCAGAAGGAGTCAGGGGAGGTCTAATCTGCCAAAAATGGTCGCATAATGTGTGTAGATGTACACTGGGGGGGGAATAGGAACGGAGAGAAATCCAGTCAAAAAAAAACGAGACCTTTTCAGCGACCATTCCAGGGGGGCAAACAACCCGACAAGGCCCGATCCGCAACTGCACGGTTTGCACGCTGCTGGGAAAAATAGGTAGGGTAGGTGGAAATAGAGGGAATAGGTGCACAAAGGCTCGGGGGGTGGTCATTAAAAACAATATTTGAGGTACGAGCAATCGGGGGGAGGGGTTCAGGGGGGACGAAAACCAAGATGTGGAATGCAGTAAACCAGGGACTTTGGTGCAGGCACAACGAAATACCACAAGATATTACGAAAAGTTGGGGGAGAGGGGAACGAAGACATGAAAAATGAGTGGGGGGGCAAACCGAGAGTTTATAAAACTGACAAAGAGCGGAGGCAGGGTAAGTTGGGGGTTGGGAACAAGCGGAAAAGGGATGAAAAGAACAAGGGGGGACGGGGACGGCGACACGTTGCCCAACAGCAAGCGCGAAACTAATCATACAACGAAAGGGGGGGCGACGTGGGAGTGAAAAAGAGGGGAAAGGCAAGCCTCTGGGAGAGAGGGGAAATGGTGACTAGGCCGATGTGGGCGTTGGACTTCGAACTTACAAATGAAGTGGCAAAAGATGGCCGATGCAACAGCAAAAAAGCTGGGGGTTCGTCAGGGGGACGCTACCTGTTTGATTGCGAAGGAACGAGAACAGTGGTCCGGCTGTGTGAGGACGATGCTCAAAGAAAAATCCGATCAACCCTATCAAAAAAGGTTGGGGAAAACAGGGAGGCCGTAAAAAACAAGGAAGAAAGGTGGTGGGCGAACAGGTTTTGCAGAAGAACGGGCGAGCTGAAGGGGGGGGGAGAGAAAAAGTCATGATCGGTAACTTTTGAGGGGTACGGGGGGAATAAAAATCACACGGAAGCTACAAGACTACGAGTGGGTGCAGGAAAACAGCAGGTATCTAGTTGGGGGTGCACGCCATGAAGAACTTGCCAAAGTGGGGGAAATTAAGGAGACTCATTACCGGGGATGTGCGTGAGATAGCAAAGACCGTTCTCGAACGCAGGGTACAGCCGAAATAGGCCCCCCACGTCACCACTCGGAGGGAAAAAAAAAAGGTAAAGTCTCCAGGAGATCAACACTAAACATGAATTGATTGTCGGCAAGTGAATGGAGGGCAAAAATAGGGGGGGGCTCTGGCATGCAAAGAGAGGGGCAATATGGGGACGCTAACTTAGAGGAGAAAAAAAAAAGGGATACGGCCACTCGACAAATGAGGAAAAAAAGACGGGACCCCGAATGAGATGTGTCTAAAAAGCGAAAAGGAATGGCCCAAAAAACCGCGGACGGGTGCTTTCCGACAGAAGAGGGAAATGGAAGATCTAGACGGTGCAGGTCAAAAGCCTAAAGTCGGTGAGTGACCCGGGGCGGAAAAATCGAACCAATGAACTCTACAACAATGTAAACGAAAGGGACTTTTTTCCCAAGGAAAGAGGCACCACGAGCCCAAAATAAGCGGCATAGGGAAGGAAAAGACGTTGGGGTTTTGAAGACTAATGCACTTAGAAGCGATGAAAGGGGCAGGCGGCGGGGGGTTGCTCAAACCACTCCCAAGAAGAGAAAAAAGAAGAGGGACATCAAAAAAGGGAAAAGCCAAACTTCGGACCGCAAACGGGAAAACACATACGTAAGAAAAGGGGGGATACACGGACGAGAGGGGTTACTACTTACTAGGGCGAGGGAGAGGAAGGACATCATCGACACAGGAAGAAGAAGAAGAAGGGGAAAAGAAAGGAAAAAACAAAAAGTTTTGAACCTCAGACGAATTGGGGGAGATATAGAGAATGCAGGTTTTTAGAATGAAATTGGAAAGAAAACGACGAAGAACACGATCAAGGGGGGAGAGAAAGTGATTTACACAACAAGACCGGCGACAAATGTCAACAGGGGCGCCGCCACAATAGAGGGGGGAGGACACTCAAAAAGAGGAGAAAAGGGAAGATTTTTAGAACTGTAGGGCAACGACTAAAAAAGAAAAAAGTTCCAGGCCTAGGAAAAGAAGCCTTCAAGAAGGAGAAAAAGATTCCCGCCGGGGAAAACTCGCCATACAGCTTGAAAAAGGGAAGACGAAACAAGGAGGAGGAGACAAACCTAAAAAACATGAAAAAGTTGGTTTGCAAAGCATAAAGTGGGATGAAAAGCTTAAAGCCGCAAAGGATAGTCGAAGGGGAAAATCTGCAGACCCACTGCCAGAAAAGATCTCAAAGGTCACCCCGGCAACGAGGAAGTGTTAAAGGGGTGCAACTTAAGGGGGAAAAACAAAGACTACCGGGGAAGGGGGGGATGTATACTTGACAGGTCGCCGGGCACAACGGGGTTGAGAACCGACCACCAAGGCACTCCGCAAGCGAATAAAAGTCTGCATGAGTAGGGCCACCAGCAGAACCTTACGGGAAAGCAATGCCGGTGAGCGTGGGTAAAAGGACGCCCGGACGTGTAACAACCGCCAGACGTAAAAAGGCGGGAGAATGGTGCCACCACAACAGTGAAAGAAGGGAATGGTCGCGGCAGGAAATAAGGTGAGTGAGGACAAGAAAAAAGATAGATTCTTGAGAACATCAAATAAAGTCCTCTGGGAGGGAAAAAGGAAAATCACAGAACAACAGGCGTGGGGGTTTTGAAACGTGACAGTGGGAGATACTTAAAGACATAAGGAAAGGAGGGTCCCGGGCTTAAAAAATGTCGAGCGCAAGAACTAAGAAAAACGAGTGAAGCTTCAACAGAGGGGGGGGGTGAAGGCGGAAGAAAGGGTGGGAAGGAGGGGATCGGGGGGCGGACGCGAGGAAGGGTCATTCGTTGGGAGCCCAGACAACGATGGGGTATCAAAGGAAGAAAAAAAAAGATGGGTAAACCTAACACCAGGGGGAAGATCTAGAGGGGGTTTAAAAAGAGGAAAAGGGGGACTGCTTACGGCGCAGGTAACAGGCCGTAATTCTGCGGAAATCGAGTAAAAAAAGCGATAAACCGAAAACTATCACAGGTAACGCAAGGAAAACCTTAAGACCAAAGGGAGGAAAAGGATTAATTTCACAACAGCGAATGAACGCCGGTGTTTGTCAAAAACCGCTGCGGCCATCATAGAGGCGCAAAAAGAAATCATGCTTGGGGGAAGGAAGAAAACAGAAAAAGCGAGACCATTCCACCGGGGGGGCACAAAACACGGAAAGCAACGGACAAAGACAAGAGGCAAATGTCGCCACAGGAGGCCGGGGTACGTGCCGGAAGGAATGCAAAGGGGGGGTAAGGTTCCGGGCTTAGAGAGAAGGGGGGAATTTAGGTCGCGGAAAAGGGTAAAAAACCGCCCGGACCGCTTCAGCCAACAACATTGATTGGGAAAGAAGCACCGGGCGAAAGAGAACATCACGCCGGAGCAACGCACCTGAAAAGTGCCACTTAGAATGCCACGGGGAAGTTATAGTCCCCTGCGTGGTACACACTGAGTGGACGGACAGAAAAAGACGCCAGGGAAAACAAAATCGGTCCAACAAAAAGGTCGCGGAGCCACTGCCCTGGCGGTTTGTAATCTTGGTGGAGGGCACAACGCCGAACACAAAGTGAAAATTGCTGATGCCGGAGGGCACCGGTTTTGGGACAAAAACCTTGGTACCACACCCAGGTCAATCAAAAACGAGCGTGAAGTGTTTCGGGTCGCCCGGGGGACAGCGAGTGACCAAGCCAGATACAACCACTGAAGGGTAGGAAAGGGACTACCTTGAACAAAGGGAAGGGTCCCCCTTCAAAGGGAGGACAAAAAGTGACGGCCGCTATCGGAGGCAATCAAAGACTTCATAGTTCCGACCATCAACTGGGGGATTCAATGCACTGAGCCCCAGTGGCAGGAGTGCCACTCCAGAGTTCCAAAAAGAATAGGACATTGGATTAGTCGGGAAAAGTGGTAAAGAAAGCGCACCGACGCCCTGGGGCTTCAGTGGGGGCAAAAAACAACAAAAATGGGGAAAAGCAGGGTGCGTCCATGGGAATGCACGAGAACTTACTTTTTCTTAAGTCTCCTTCCTGGGTGAACAAAAAGCCAAACGGCAAACAACAAAGAGAGGCCCGGACACAAAAGACAGGAATACGCAGACTCAGAACATGGAAAAGAAGGAGGACTCTGGCAAAGAATGTGACTGTGGATGAGGGGTCACCAAGCTACTAGGAAAGGGGTCGGTCATACCCGCAACTCCGCAAAAAAACCAAAAAAGAAGCGGAAACCACTACAAAACGAAAAAGCTCGCTAGGGGAAGGGGAGGAATCGCGTGTCCATAGGAATAGGGAATGGCTTGCCACATAAAAGCGCAACTCAGACAACACAAAAAAAGTAGGAAGAGGAAGAAAGAAGAGATGGTAGCATCATTCTGAGACAGGGCACCCGAAAAAAAAAGCCTCAATGTAAATCGAGGGGGGGGTACTGGGTGTGGAGTGGTAGGGGGGCGGGACACGGGGGGGGGGATGGGAAAACTTACGACAGAGATAGAGTGGGATCATCAACAACGTATCACAGTCTGTAAAGGAGCCGAGTGAAGGTAAATAAGCATTGAGCTGGCCTCAGATTGGATGAAGATGGAACCAGGGGACGAGGAACTATAAAAGGGAAAGGAGCAGCCATTAAAAACCTGACGAGCAATCGCGACAAACGGAAACGTGGAGGGGGTTTTTTGAGAACAGAAAAAGTGCAAAGGAAGAGAGTCCTCAACCTGCAAGGGGAAAAGTACATGTAAAATGTAGGGGGAAAAATAGAGCATAAGGTGGCGGGAACAATTCGAGGTGAGGAACCACATGTCGACTGAAAGGTAAGTGGCAGAAAGGGGGTCTCACACCGGGAAGAGTCTAGCACGGGGGGTACAGGCCAAACTGGAGGGGCAACACAACGCAGTGGATTTGCAACCAGGAAATCAAAGGGATAGGCTTGTCAAGGCGATGAGAACACTCAGCTCAGAAGAGAAAACTTGGGTTGGGAAAAAAAGAGGCAGGTCACACAAAAACAGGCTTTTCAAAAACCTTTGAAGCCAGGGATATGCAAAAAAAAGGCAGTAAGATACAACGCAATGCAGAAGGTGAAGGAACCACGAGGGAAGGAGAGCCGCGGAAGCGGGTGGGGCTAACAGGCCGAATTTGGTGAAAAAGAACAAACATCGAAGAAGGGTCAAAGGATGCAGGCCCTGCCGCGCGGAGGATGGACATCGAGAAAACGTCATTTTGGGGGGGGCGACAGTGAACGAAAAGGAAAAACGGAAGGAGGGGAAAAGAACCGTGACCGTCAAAAAAACACGGCAGAAAATCTCCCGAGAAAGAAAAAAAAAGGGGTGAGATACGGCAAACGTCAAAACCAAAAAAAGTTGGGTGCTAACAGGACGAAATGCCGTTTCAAAATGGAAGGGGGGGAACGTCCCTGCCCCCACGAATAGGATAGCGTCGTTTCCAAAAAACACACTGGAAGGACGCGACTCTTCGAAGTGGACCGGGAACCGTTAAAAATCGTAGTGAAGAAGGGAGGAAAACTTCACCATCCGAAAAATGACAGGGTTCAAGCGTTAGGGATACGGTTGGGAGTTCGGCTCAAGGTCAGAAGCAAGGCCGGCCCACTTACGCAAACGTCAACTTAAAGAGAAGGGGGACCCTCAGGTTGAAAAAAGAATTATTCTCCATCTGACATGCGGTGAGTAAAAACGCTGCAGGAGCAAGAGGGGGCGATTCCACTCATAAGAAAGGGTAATGGAAAGGAACAGAGGGCAAAGATCATGGGTGCATAGAAACAAGAGAGAGCAAGCCGACCTGGTGGCGGTCCGAGGAACTGGGAAAGAATCTCAAGGGACGCCCACAGCCGAGCGGGAATGCGACAGGGAAGAACGGGGTTGATTCAACCAAAAAAAGAGGAAGGCTTTCGCTACGCCGGATGTGAGGAGCAGCCGGCAAGGCAGAAGGAAAAACACCGCCAATGGACCCGAGGGAGAATGTATTGCAAAAGAAACAGCGTAGAAAAAAAAAACGAAACGCAACAGCGCCTGCATCGAAAAAGTGACGTCGCATTGGGGTGTTTGGAAGAACAGAAAGCTCGCCCGGGCAAGAGGCCTGGCGGGTGAGTTTGAAAAGGAAACAACAAGAAACAAGGAACGTCAAGGAAGTACTGGGTTACAAGCCGTCCAGCTTCGGAGAAACCCGGTATCCCGAAAATGCCCCGGAGACCGTAGATCTTAAAAACAGAATGAGGCCGGAAATCACTACTATCATCCCGCGGGGGGGATTCGGGCATAGAACAAAGGGAAGGTGCAACTCCAATGTGTAAGGAGAGCTCACGTGTCTTTAGGAAGTGAAGAAAGGCCTAAAGGAGGTGAAGAAAAGGAGGCCGGAACAAACGCGGTGATTCCCGGTTGGAAAAGAATTGGTTTCACCGAAAGTGAAGAATAAAGATTTCGGCGCAGACCAGAAACTATCGGTAAGCTCAACGGGGAAAAAAAAAAGAGTATGAGGAAAGAGGAGACGAGTCTGGAGCACCAAAAAAAAAGCCGCCTCCCAGGAGAAGAAACGGTGACCACACGAAAGCTCCCACAAGGATCAACGAAAGTCACAAATGGGATCCATGAGGACAGGGAAAAAGTCACGTAAACAGGTAGCTCTCCATTCGCACATGTCAACGGAAGGGAAAAAAAGAAATGGGGGGGAGGAAAGGAAACCGAGAACTCCCCCCCTAAAGGATAGGAACCAATGGGAGAGGAGCCGTCAACCGTATCTACGGTAAAACAACAGGAACAGAACGGTACAAAGCCGGGGCGGGAAGGTACCGTGGAGTAAAACACGAGAGCTAAAAACCAACGGCACTTTTAAAAAATGACTCGGTAGAAGTGTGGTTTTGCGGGAAAACTCCAAAAAGCCTAGACGGCCCCCCTAAGGGGAGAGGGAATGTTTGTGGAGGTAAAATCAAAAACATCGCGGAATTAAGTGACCTGGTGGAATCGTGGGACCGCAAGGGAAAGGCAAGTGGACCACCATCAACTCGGGCCCATTGCTTGGGGAAAAGCAGCTCTGTAGTGCAACCGCAGGTAACAACATGCCCGTCATGGGGGCCGGGGGGGAAACGCCCACACGGTAGCTTGGGGGGAAACAGCGTACTCATCTGAGAAAAGGAGAAACCAGGGCGTTGGGAAAAAAGTGACTGGAGGCCAGCCAACCATCAAGCAAAAAAAAAGGTGGACCAGATCCAATAGGGACTAGCGAAAAGATCCCTTCAAACAATCAAGAAAAAGACGGGGACAAAAGAGAGGAAAAAGTGTAATAGGGGGGAGTCGAGATGAGCAAAAAGAGGAAAAGGAGAAAACCCCACAAACTGTGAAAACAAACGCACAAAAACAAAAAAAGAAAAGAAAGGGTCTCTCCAAGGTTTTTGTCAAGAGGGGGTGACCTCCGCCTATTGACCGTTGGAGCGGCCCGCGTATTCGAGGAGGACACTAGTCAGAAATTGTAACACGTATCCGTGAACAACTTGAGACGCCAGCTTTGGGGGAAAACAGTAGACATCAGGGGGAAGGGGGAGAAGACGTACAACTGAAATGAATAAAAAATTTTTCGACACTCGAAGAAAGCATCGCTAATGGATGAGGAAAAAGAACTACGGAATCCAAAAGGGAGAACGCCAAAACTGCGCTCAAAACGCAATATGGTTTGAAAAAAAGTACTAAGGTGGGGGAAGGAGGACCGAGCCGTCCTCCCAAACGGTGGGATGGTCTGGGGCAGGAGGTATAGAGGAGGGGACGCAAAGTCCAGTCAAGAAAGCGGAAAAGAATCGTGGTCACAGCAAATAACCCCCGGGGAGGTTTGAGAAGCACCAAGAGAGAAAACCAAATCAGGGGGCACCTACAAAAAACCAGCCCTAAAATGGGAAAACTCCAGGACAATGGGACAGAAAGGGGAAAGCCGGCCCTGCGTGACCACCGGACCCGCCCTTTCAAAACCCAAGACACCTTTGCACGGACCCAAATGTCGCCCCCAGGGCAAAGGGAGTGGGGGAATGGAGTCTATCGGGCAAGGTTGAAAAAAAAAAAGTCCACGCCGAGGAAAAGGTGACAGCCCAAAAAAGGTGAATCAAGGGGGGGGGTTTCAAGAAAGGGGGAAACAACAACGGTTAACTGCGAACGAATGAAGTTGTTAGGGGAAAAACGCGGGGGAAACAACAAAAAAAAGCCATGATTACGGAGGGGAATCAAAACACTGCGCGCGTCGAGCAAGTCGAAAAAAGAACGGTCCTCAAAAAAAACAGGCCCCGAAAAAACGCTCGTAACCCGACCACACACGCAAAAAAGAGTGTCAAAGCTAACATCGTGGGCATTCATCCCAGAGAAAAAAAAGAAAGAACGAAAAATGACACCCCTCAGGATATTCAAAAAATAAGGAATGGAATGGGAGTCGGGAAAGGGAGAGGAAAAGAACGAGTCATAACGGTCAAAAGGTGTGTAGAAACGTTGACGGAAAGTCTGTAGCAGTCATGGGCACGCGGACGGTTCAATGTTACAAAAACCAGTAAATACATGACCCAGAACAGCCCATACTTTAACTTACCCCGACACGCGCGTCGTCCTCGGAAAACAGATAGAAGGTTGTGGGAAAAGAGGGAAAAAACGATCGCTAACAAGCGAGAAACCGTAAGAAACGGCCATAGACGGGAAAAAAGTAACAAAAAACCATCGATAATAAAGGGAGTGCACTGGGGGAGGGGGGGCCCAGCAGTATTGGCTTTTTCCAGCCAAGCACCTCCTGCAAGAAGTCAAAAAAAACACCCAATGAGGAGGAAGAGAGAGGTGCATTGAAAAAAAAATCTCGGATGGGGGGGGAACCCTAACCTCGGTATCGAGGCTGGGCGGGTGAACAGTATAGGGCAGGGGCGTCCCACTGATGGGTGAGGGGAAGCACTATGGTGGGTTCAGAAAAAACAACGATGGTCACTAACTGTCTGACAAGGAGAAAGATCGGGTATCATGGCAAAGGTCAGGGTCGCGGTCAAAGGGGGAAGGGAGGAAGGGTCCGACCTCTGACGGCAAGCTGGTAAAGTGGCATGAAAAGGAAACGAAACTTGGACGACGACAAAAGGGTCACAAAAACGAACAGGAAAAAACTCCTGTTCCGCACAAAACAGGCCCCCGAATAAGTGGACATGTCCCGATAAAAAGCTGAACGGGCCATGGAGACAGGGGGGAGGGAATCCCGGGGGAAAAGAGCTAAAACGGAGGGACGGACCGCGCGGGGGGTAAAGCCAGAGGCAAAAAAAAAAAACTTTTCTATGGACCACGCACAGATTAGCGAGAGGGGGGGTCAGCCTGAAAAATCAGGGAAAAAAACTGCCCGCCGAGGGGATCCGAACCGAGGGGAATGGAAACCTGGGGGGTGGGACAAATCAACCCAAAAAACGCTTCACTCGTAAAACATGTGCGATCCCGCGAATTGCCAAAACAGGCTTAGAAAGACAGAACACAAACGCCATGCATGGCAGACTTGTGGGAAACAGAAGGGCGATCTCTTGGGGGGAAAGGACGGGAAAAGGTTAACGCAGGAGTAACTTTTGGAGAACATCATTTTCAATGGAACAAGACCACTGCCACTGGGGAACGAAGATGGGCGTTTTTCAATCGGCAGCTCAAAAGACCTGTGGGCTGGGGGAGAAAGAAGAAACGCGCAGAGGGTGACATGGACAGGAAAGGGTCAATTCCACGATACTAAAAAAAGGAACGAACCTAAAACAACAAGGGGGGGAAGGCGCCCGGGGAAAAAATAACAAACAGAGTTGGGTATAGCGGGGAGGCTTGGGGGTGGCGTCAATCCAAGCAAAAAAAATCTAGGGCGCGGTAGCAAAAAAAAAAAGGCGGTCACCGCGACTAGTACACGAATGTGGGGGGGCGAACGTTTCGGACATGCCAAAAACACTTCAATCTAAGGAGAGAAAAGAAGGGGGGAGAAACTGGTTTAACAAAGATCGGGTGGTGAGTTATCTAGCGGGTCGGAAAAAAAATGGCAGGACACCCACGACGGGGTACAGACGGGGACGGGGTATAGATCAGTTAACAAGGGGAATGCATGAGATTGCTGAAAGGGTGGATTGTGGAGTTTAATGGGGCAGAAAGGCACATCTGCGCTGGTCCCCAGATAGGAAAAAAGGAAGGGAATGTAGGGACCAGAAACTGGGCCTTTCAATATGGCGCAGAGGAAAAAATAGCGGCCAGGGCCGAAAGGGGGGGGGTGATGTTCTCGGGAACGGAAGAGAGAAAATGTGACAGGCCGAACGCTCGAAAACATGACGCTACAGACGCGGGGAAGGGTCACTTGTTGTAAACGGCAACTAAGCCAAGGGCAGGAAGGAAAGAAGGCACTTCCCGGATGCAATAAAAGAAAGAAAAGGACAAGATCTCCTGGAGGGGGGGGGTTCACGGGCGCGTCACGAAGCAAAAAAAACGGATAAAAAAGTGTCAAAAAACCACCGCCCAAAAAAAATAGAAAAATAGCGCCTGTTGTTGGACATCGAATCGATCAAGCCTGGAAGGGGAAGAGGTTTTTTTTTTCTCAAAAAAAACAAAAACACCGTCCCGGGACAAGAAGCGAAAAGGACTTTCAGACTGCACGGCCGAAAAGCATTCTGCGGCCAGGAAAAAATCCTAGTTACAGGCCATGGGTTAAAGATCACTGCTGCGGCCGAAAAAGGGGGAAAATAGGCGGGGGAAAAAGCTAAGGAAACCGGCTTTGCAACCCTAGGAAAAATGTCCAACTAAACGTTTGAACGACGAAAAAACGAAGATTTGATAATTCCGGAAGGGCGACCCAGGGGGGAAGGAAAATGGGGAGACGCAATGTAAACACGAGTCCCAAAGGAGAAAGGGTCAGCACT
>Ga0179591_1383578_pt1 | contig 14343 bp, 26 predicted proteins | sample CZOMad2_1_08_16f_FD_182891 | JGI IMG/M metagenome (GOLD analysis project Ga0179591, IMG submission 182891) | Vadose zone soil fungal communities from Angelo Coast Range Reserve, California, USA - CZOMad2_1_08_16fungal (PacBio error correction) | ecosystem: Environmental > Terrestrial > Soil >...
AAAAGAGGGGCCCAAACCAATATGTGCCTGAATGGCAATAGGAGAAAAATGAGGGGGAAGACGACAACCAAAAAGCTCCTTTTTCGCAGGATGTCTCCTCGGAAAAGGGGACTGCGGAAGAAAAGAAACGATGGGAAGTCAAAAAAACGTTCTGAACGAAGCGATCAAAGAACCCGCGACAATTAGGGAGGCAGAGGGGAAGCGCGGACAGGTTTCCAGCAAAGAGGTGGGGAACACCGGAACTTTGGGAGAAAAAAAAGCCTCCTTTTTTGGAAAAACAAGAAGGAGGGGAAAGGTCTGGAAAAAAAGTCCCAGGAAGGAATAAGGGGGAAAAAAGAGTGATGAAAAAAAAATTTCATGCCTGGGGAAGATTTTGGGAAAGGAACAGGAAATCATTATGAATGAGAACAATCCGGGAAAAAAAGGGAAGTGAGAAAGACGAATGTCTTGCGGGAAGAAGGAGATCATGAAAAACTGGGTTAATCTGAACTGAGGAAAGGAAGGTCCCCAAGAATATCATAAGGGTCGGGGGGGAAAAATAAAAAACCCTCAAAACCGCTCCTGACGGAGGAGCGGCAGGGGGTTTCTGTCCAACCAAAGGGAAACTCTATTATGAACAAAACAAGCACGTAGGGACTAAGGGTGTAGAACCCCCTGAAAGAATCAAAGAGGGAAGAGGGGAAGTTTAACCGGGGGAGTGAATTCGGGAAGGTGATGGTTTTCAAACAGGAATGCCATCAAAGACTCTAAGGAGAATGCCCAAAAGGAAAAAACTCGGGGGGATAGTCCATCAGGGGCGACGTTGTTGTGTGAGAACTCTAGAGGGAGGACATCGGTCCGGGCCAAGCTGCAGAAAAGTTTTCGACAAAAAAAAGAACGCCAGACCGGGAATGTGGGGGGGAGACCTGAGGATTCGGTAAAAAGGGTTAAAGGTGAGGGGGTCCTATCGAAGGAGGGGCTCGCCGGAAACGGCTCCCATGAAGAAATTAGGGAGGTTACTTTCAAAAAACCAGCCGACCAAAGGATCAACAAGGCCTAGAAAAGAAAAAAGGGAAAAGGGCCGGCGGGTCTCTTGAAAGATACAAGACGTCCAAAGAAAGGAGGGGGCCATAAAAAGCCAGAGGGGATATTTCGGTTGGAAAAAGCCACATAGAAAAACGATTTTTTCTAGAAGGCTGGGGGGTGCCGCCTCGGGGGTAGAAAAAGGGGGTAAGGACCTTGGGCGGAAAAAGTGAAAAAACAAAAAAAGAAATCGAAAAAAAACCGGGGGGGGGAAAAGGAAGGAGCGGCCAGATCATTTAGGAAAAATAGAAAGAAAAAAAAAGGGACTCGGCGTGGGGAAAAGGGAAAGGCGGAAAAAGAAGCAGGATAACGAAACGCGCGAAATAGGGGAAACCATTTAAATAGGGGAAAAGATTTCAAAAGGAACACTAAAAAATCAGGGAAAATGAAATGCACGAGGCATACTATAAGGGGGACAGAGGATCTAAAAAAGGGGAAAGTACAGAGAAAAGGGAAATCCAGAAAAATTGAAAGAAGAAAACGAAAAAACTGAAAATTGGGTCCAGGGGGACCGGGGGGGGGGTTCGGTGGGGGATTCAGATGCCCTTTCGAAAACAGAATGGGGCGGAATTTAAAGAAGGGGGGGAGGGGGGGGACTGGGATCTCGGAAGATGACATGGGCCGCTCCCGGGAGCAGATTGGAAAGAACTGGAAGTGGGGTCAAAGAAATCCCAAAAAAAATCAGTCAAGGGGGAAGGGGAAAAATGCTGCCTAAGAAGTCCCAAGGATTTCCGAACGGCCCCGGGGGGGGGGAAGCATTTAAATGGAAGTACAAAACCTCTTAGGGGAAAGTACAAAAGGGGGGGGGGGTAGAGGAAACAATGCCCTACCTACAGGTACCGGTGAGTGAATCGAAGAAAGGAAAAGAAACAACAAAAAGGAGGAGGTATTAAAATCAGGTCTTCTTTACCGAAAGGGGGGGTCTCACAACCCAAATCCAAGGTCTATTTCTTAGGAAGAAGAAAGAAGTTGGGAAGAGGGAACCAGGGGGGGGAGGGGGAGTACGAAGGTTCCGGTGGGGGGGGGGGGGGCGGGTTTAAAATTTTTTCCAGGTGTGAAGTAGGCTGGCGTGGGAAGGAGTACCAGGCAAATACCCTGCAAAAAAGGCAGGGAAACATCGATCCATGTCCGAACCAAAGAATTGAAAGGGGGGGACCATCTTTCGGGGGTCAAAAGCACACAAGGGACAAACGAATGGGGAGGGGGAAAATACACGTATCTTCCAGGCTTGGAAGACAGGAATGGCATTTTGGGGGGCCCTGGAAGGGGGGGGGAGTTTTTAGGGGAAAACGTGGCAAAAAGGGGCGCGGGGGGGGGGAGTCAAAACTGCCAAAACACTTTTCTATTATGTGTTGAAGGCTTTGGGAGAACCCAGGAAGGGACGGAACGAGGGGCTCAGACCCTTTTAAAACTGTTCAAGGGACTGCGAAGACGACCAGGGGAAAAAAGGGGTCGAAGACTTCCCATGACAAAAAAAAAGCCCCTCCAGGGGAGTTCAAAAATTGAGGGACATGGCACGGGGATTAATGGTTCCTTTGGTTTCCGCAAGCCCTAAAGCAAAGGAGGAGGGAGTGACACCTCTTGTGGATGGAAAGGAAAGGGCTAACGAGGAGGGGTCACCCAACCTGAGTGGATGTACGCAAGGGGAGGGCGTGGGGAGAGGTTATAGGGGGGGGATCAATTCAAAAACCGAGGGAAATGGTTCTGAAAGTGCCACTTTAAATAGGGTAAAATCGAATCAACAAAAGGACCGTGCATGACGACAGGCTCAAAGAAACTCGGCCCTTGAAAAAAGGGGGAAAGGGAAGAACGTAATTTAAAATTAAAGAAGGGGAATCAGGGGTTTGCGGTGAAAAGGGGGTTGGGAGGAGAACCGTCACCCTTTCAGGGAGAACCTGAACCGAAAGGTTCCGCGGAAAAAAGTGAGCCAAAAAAAAAAAAAAAAAAAAAAAAAAGAAGGCCATCATGATGTGGTCCCAAGGGGGAATGGATCATAAGAAAGGGCGGGGAAAGGTGGGGGGACGAGGACACCTGCCCAAAGGGACGGAACCTAATCCAGATCCCAAGGGGGAACAGAGACCCGTGAAGAGAATGTATAGAAGGTCAACAGGGCGGACGGTCCTCAGAGGCCGAAGGGGGAATTGGGCCCGGAAAAAGGGGAAGCCTGAAAAGCAGGGGGAGCGGCCAGTAGGGGGGGGGTGGAACACACGGGTAAATCAAAAAAAGATATTCCGCCGTTTCGGAAAAGGGGGGGGGATTGGGAAAAAAGGGGAAAATTAAAGGGGGGGGGAGGATGACAACAGGGGCCTATTCATGCCTTTAAAAGGACTAAACACAACAGGAGGGAATTTGGGCTTTAATCGGACGGGCCTTTTTTCCGGGAAGAAAGGGGGAAGAAAGAGGAAAAACTCGCAGACCGGGGAGGGAAAGGGAGAGACCGTTGAAAAAAAAAAAGGACCGGATTCGGAAAAAAAAAGGAAATGCGCTTTGGCCAAAAACGGGGGCGCAGGGGCCAAGAGCAGGGAAAGTATGAGGCCTGGCCCAAAACTGCCAGGAGAGGATGGACGGCCGCAAGACACCTTGACCGGGGGGCAAGAAGGTGAGATCCCTCAGGGGAAAGGCGGGTGGTGGCGCCTTCATGGAAAAGAAAAAAAAAAGATGCCAGGGAAAGGGCAGGTACATGGGAAGTTGGGGGAAAGAAACAAGGTAGGGGAAAAAAGGGGAGGAAATCGATAATGTCCGGCCATTCCCCGGAAGAAGTGCTCGCCAGAGGAAGCCATCCAAAATCACCACCGACGCCACCTTGAACCGCTTGATTCCTCTGAAAAAAGTCCCGCATCTACTCTTGAAAAGGGGACTCCCAGCTCGGATTGGGCGGGCTTTAAGGAGAAAGAATTCGTCCCTGATAAAAAATAATCTTCGAGCAAAAGGAAGACGGAATAGGGAGACCCGGGGTCCGGGAAAAATTCATTGGAATTTCCTAAGTCAAAAAAGTCCATTAAAAGGGAGTTTTTTGATCCTTAGGATCCAAACGGAGTCAGAGATCCTTTCGCCTTGGAGGGGACATGACCTGAGAGGGAGGGGACTGGTTGGATGGGGTCAAGGAAACATTAAAGAAAGGGGACACCCAAGGGCCGTATACATCTACGCATTTGGGGTGGGGGAAAAAAGAGAAAGAAGGAGCCTAAAGAAAAAAGTGACTGGAAACTTACCATGAAAAAGAAAGAAAGGGGGAATGACATTCCAAGGGGCTTTAATATATCATTTAAGGAGGTGAAAGGAAAAACCCCCAGAACCGGCCAGACCCTGGGGAGGGATAAAAAAAATGCGGGGGGCCAAACATCACCCCCTTGGAAAACAACCCGAAGCCGAAAAAAAATAGGCCGATAGAAAATTGTATTTGAGCGTTCACATCGAAGCCAAGGCGAGATTGCGAGGGGGGAAACCGGTCCTCTGGGAAGGGGACATCGTTGCAGGATTTTCCGGGAAAGGGACACATGAAGGGGATTTGCAAGAAATGGGACAAGGCAGTTTAAGAACTGGTAGACAGGGGGTGGGTCCTCGGGAAAACATTGAGGTGTAGGGGGGACGGGAGATTTCCTAAAGTTTAGGGAACATCCCACCTAAGAAAGAACAACCTGTTACTAATTGGAAGGAAAAAAAGGGGGGGACTTAAAAAGGGGAGGAAATTTTGGGAAAAAGGTCAAGGGACCTCAGAGGGAGGCTGAGCAACTGGGTATTTCCATTCACGGGGGGCGAAGAGTATCAGGTTTGAAGAAGTCGACAAGACAAGTGGAAATCATGTATTAATTTAAAGGGGGTAATCGGGAGGGGGAAAGTACAGAAGACACGGGATCGTATGCCAAGGGTGGCCAGATTAAAGGGGGGGGGATATTTTCCTCCCAAAGAAAAAAGAAAAAAGGGGGGGGGTTGAGAAAGGGGGGGGCTCCCTCCCATGAAAAAAAAGGGGGAAAAATTTATCCAACGAATCTGCTGAAAAGGGGAAGGGATCGGGAGAAGACTGAAATAAATAAACGAATCAGTGGGGGATGTTAGGGAACAATGGGGGGGGAGAGCTGGGGTCCAGAAGCGTTCTAAAGAGAGTTGAGTCAGTTAACCCAGGGGGGGTGATTCCTACTGAAGATCCGTTGAAAAAGGGGGGGGGGTTCCATAAAGGGTGTTACCCATAATAAAGTTATAGAAAAAGAAGTAGAAAGAGAAAAGGGGGGACATGGACCTGCTACTCTCTTCAGGAGGAAAGAGGGAGCAGGTCAGGGGAAAAGGAGATCACAGGAGGGCCGAGAAACTTTTTTAGTAAGAAGGAGAATACAGCAAATTAGGACACTTCCCCCAGAGATTTGTGAATTTAAAAAAGGATGGTTGAAAATCGGGGGAAAAAGGGGGGAAGAATCCTACCATTATGGGAAAGAGAAGAAAAAATGCGTTAAGGGGATTCCTGGGTTGTAAGGGAGAACCGTAGAAAGAAACTCAATTTATAAAAAGGTCACCACAACGGGAAAAAAAAGGGTCATCAGAAGTTCAAGGACACGAACTCCGCGGATTAATTAAAGAGAATCAAGGGGGGGGTAAGGAAAATAAATGCAGGTTCGTTGGGGGGATAAGCATACTCAAAGGAAGTAATTATTAAAATATTCAATCACCGGTTTCTTCTTAGGGGGAAGAGAAAAACAAAATTCTGATGGGGTGCATCAGATCTGGTAATCAAGTTATAAAAAGGTTTAACTCTTGAGGGACCCCTGGGTTGCGTCCTGGGGGGAGGGGGGAACAAAATTTAACCGGCCGTGAGGAAAAGATATGAACCCTGACCCAAACCCCAGAAAAAAAAAAACCAAAATTCTACAAATGAAGGGGAGCCTGGGAGACATGATGCAAAGAAAGGGAAAAAAAAAAAAAGGGTGGTACGACGACTTGTTTCCTCAAAAGGAAGGCTGGTTCACCTAATGGGGGGTTTATCCCGAAGAAGGGAGAAGGGGGGGAAACAGGATGAGGAAAATGGATATGTCTAAAAGAAAGGTGGGAACTATCCGAAGAAGTGGGCATTTCTGGTGAGGGGGAGGGGACGGGGGAGGGGAAAAGGTTAGGCCATGAGTGGGAAATCGAAAGCTGTTTCGCATGGAACCTTAAAAATTGTTCAAATAGTGAACGCGTTTTAAAGAGACCGGTCCAAAAGAAAATTGGGGGAAAAGACGCCCCTTATGGTCAAAAAAAGGGGACTCAGGGGGACAATTGGCCTTTACTGAGACGGGGGGGGGGGGGAAAGGGGAGGGGGAAAATGGAAAACGCAAAGTCCAAAGGTCCGAATCCGGTGTAAAAAGACCTGCTGGGGAAGGGGATACGCGATTTATCTGGTCCACCAGGAGGGGAAATGTACGCGGGAAGGGGAAAAAGGAAATGGAGCGAAAAGATAAAGAGATGATTTCGACAAGGGGAAAAGGCAAAACGTTTTTTGACCTGACGGTCGGAGGGGGATTCAGGGGAAGGGACCTTCAAGGGGGGGAAGGGGAATGAAAGGAAAAAAAGAAGAGATCGAGGAAAAGGGAAGGGGTCAGGTGAAAGAATGAATTCACCCCGGACGCCCGAAAAGAAAAAAGATGTAACGGGAGGGGGGCGTGGGGGTGTCGCAAAAACAGTCAACGAAGCATCTTTTTGCTACCGGCAAGGGCATCGGGAAAGGAACCCCAAACAGCCACCAGGACCAAAAAACGACGCTGATTCTGGAAAGACGACTTGGGGGGGGGTGGTCGAAAAAAAGAACTGAGGAACATAATTGACAAAGAAAAAGGGGGGGAAAAAGAAAGGTCCCCGTTCCCCACGCGAAAAAGGCCAAAGGGGAAGGGGACGTAGAAAAAGGGGGTCTTGTGCAAAATCCTCGGTCTTGAGGGGGGCTGTGTTTAGAAAAAGCCAACCTAACGAAAAGCAGGCCGTCAGGCGTCGAAAAAAAAAGGATGCGAGGTCTAAAAAGAAAAGGTCAAAAAAAAAAAAAAAAACCGTCAATATTTCCAAGGGGTTTTCCAATGTGCAATTCAGGGGGGAAAAAAAGAACAAAAGGGAAAGATTAAAGGGGGAACAGACAAGGGTTCCTAAAGGGGAAACATCACCAAAATTGGCCTGATCATGATTTTCAAGAAGGTTTCGGAACAAAAATCACCGCCTGAAAAGAAAAAGGGAAAAAGAAGAGAAAGGAAAGCCGTGGGCAAAAATCTTTCTGGTCCCAAAAACGGAATATAAATTGGAAGTACTTTACTGGGGGGGGAAAAACGTGCGCCGGGAAGAGCGCTGGCCTATGGAGAAAGGGAAAATCTGCCGGGGAAAGGGGGAGAGCGCAAAGCTCTTGAAAACCTAACAGGCTGGTCGGTCAAAGGGAACTTCTTCCATATAATCCTCTCTCTTGAGAGTTGGGAAGAAAGGGAAACTAAATGGAAAAGGCCATTGGGGCTATCAAGGGAAACGACAAAACAAAAGAAAGAGAGGACAAAAAGAGACCAACCAATTCCGGAGAAAATAGGGGAAAAAAGCAATGAACAAAGCTCCGCCCCAACCTCTTAGAGAAAAGGGGAACAAACCTACGGGCCTTTAGGGACACTCTTTACAGCTTTCTCCTCCCTCGCGCTATCCAGCTCAAAAAGGAGACGAAAAAAAAAGCGACTAATCTTCATAGAGAAACCCCCATGGTCGCCCAAGCCGCACCTTTGAAAAAAAACGGGGACCCCAAAAAAAAAAGACTGGAAGTTGTGGGGAAAAACCGAACGGAGTCGCACAAAAGAGGGGGTCAGGAAAAAAAAAACTGAGGAAATCGCAGACTTTGATAAAAAAAAAAAAAAGAGTTTGGTCATTTTGAGCAAAAAATGATCATCCCAGCCAAGGATCAAAATAGAAAGGGGAGGTTCCAGAAAAAGAGGCAAAGAAAAGTGCTGGCGGAGCCAGGCGGAAAAAGCTTGAGAAAACTTCCGCTTGAAGGGGGGGACGGGAATATAAAAGGAGGCTTTTGAAAAACGGGCTCGAGAAAAGGAAAGAGGCAAGTCAGTGTTTGCTTGGACGGCCCAAAAGCACCTTTGGAGAAACGACCCGAGGACGTCCCGCAAAGCCCTGGCAAACGGAAAACAGGAGTTTCCAACTGGAAGAGGGGGAATGAGAAGGAAAAACGAAGGGAAGGCCGAGAGGTTAGTAGAAGAGCAAAAGGGGTTGGAAAGGGAACAGTTCTGAGGCTCTTCAAGGAGAAAAAACGCTGGATCAGATGAGGCAACTTTTATTCTCGTGTTTGGGGCGCAACAAATAGGAAGATCCAGCAAAAAAATGTTTAGGGGGGAGTAAAAAGCCCCAAGCAAAACGTCCAGGGGTTTTTTTGCGGAAGCAAAAGAGGTGGGGAGAAAACCGGAGGAATGTTACAAGTGAGGAGAAGGGCCTAGAAAAAAAAAAGGAAAGTTCGAGGGAGAGGAAGCATGCACAGGGCAAAAAGAAAACGGAGAAGGGTGATAGCCGCCTGGAAACAGGGGAAAACGGGGGCTGAAAAAAGGGTTCTCACAGGGGGGGGGAATGCAGGGTAAGAAGGAGTGACAAGACCCTCAGGGACAAAAAAGCCGTGTACCATAGAAGGGGGGAATATTGTAGCGGAATTTTTTGAAAAAAAGCGTTTGCCGCTAAGGGAGTAGGCAAGGGTGGGCGGGTAGGGAAATACCGTCAAAAACAAAAAAAGTGCTCATTTTCTGTAAAAAGTAGAGTCAAGAGGGCGAGGGGAACAGGAAAGTTCCGGGAAAGTGACAAGCGACAGAGTTGACGGGAAAAGGAATATGGGGTAAAAAGGATTAAAATCCAGAGGTAAGAGATAAGTTTAGGGCACAAAGCGTTAACTCAGACTCTAAAAGAAGAGACATGGGCCGGGAAAAAAACAACTAATAAAACAGCATGTCGCCATAAGGAAAAATGCCAGTAAAATGCTCCAATCAAGAAAGAAACTTGTAGGAAAAAGCCAATGGGAAAAAAGGGGACACAAGAAAGGGCAGCAGGCCCATATTGTGAGCCAAGAATAGTTGACAAAAGGAATGGGAAGGGGGGGAAACATCTCTATGGAGAAAAGGACCCTACATTCCTCCAGGAAAAAAGTTGCCTCCAAAAAAAATTTTGGGGGAGGATGAGTGTTTTTCAGAAAGAAAAAAAAAGGGAAACCGCACACGGCAAGTTACCTCGGAAAAAATTGTCACTGGGGGAAAAAAGAGCCGCAAAAGAAATAAGGGCCAACATCCAAGGGTCGGGGGGGGAGGAAATTACGAAAAACCGACGAGGGGGGTACATATACCTAAGGGGTTTTTGGTAGAGACAGAATGGTGACAATAAATTGGTCGAAAAAAAAACGGAAAAGGATAAAGATCAATCCACCGGCTGGGGTGACGTCGGTGCGGGTTTCTTGGAAGAAGGAAAAAAAAGCCGATCAAAAAAACCAGAGAATCATGTACCTTCGGGGGGGACACAAGGGGAAAGGACGTAGGGAGGGGTGAAGGGGGTTCCCAAAGGAAAAAAGCGGCAAAACTTTCCCGGGGACGGGGAAAGGGCTCAAGAAGTCCCAACGAAAACCGAAAAAAAACAAGCTTAAAAACTGGCGGCCCGCAGGGCATCAGGTTTCGGGAAGGGGCAGAGGCCAAGTCTAAGGGGAGTTAAGGGCCACCATATGGGGAAAACAAAATCTGGTCAAAAAAAAAAAGAAAAACAGGGGAAAACTGGAAAGAACCACGGGAAATTCCCAAGAAAGTTGGCGGGATAAAAGTGTTATCTGATGTGGGAAAACTTGCCTGGCGGATCTTGACTGGGAAGGAAGGGCAGAATGGGGGCGGGGGTGGACGGGGTGGCATTTTGCCGAGTAGGGGAAAAGATTAAGAACCGGGACCAAAGGGGGGGGGAAAAAAAAAGGGTGTTGCAATGCTTAAAAAAAATCATAATCCTTTTGGAACCCTGGGGAGGGTGAGCCGAGAGGTCTCGACTGGAAACCAATGAAAGGGGGAGAAAGAGGAATTTGGGGGGAAAGGCAAGGGAAGGGGGAAAACGGAAAAAAAAAAAGGAGATCCTTGGGGGTTCCGCAAGCCAAAAAAGTGAGAACCGGGGGAGGGAAAGTTCTTGCGAGTCACAAGGCTGGGGGGGAAGAGTATCCTACGGTGAAGAGGGTCCAAAGGGATGTACGCAGGGGAAGAACTGAATGGTAAACGATGGGTCTCCAATTCGCAGGCGAAAGGGGAGGAAACTGCACTTGGGCGGTTCGCGTTCCCCCTCACGGCAAAAGAACTTCAACCTTCAAGGAAGGAAAAGTGGGGAGGCAAAAAGGCGAAGAGCAGAAGCCGGGAAAACTGTTGGGGGAAAGTGAAACAAAACTTAATTAAGAAAAGGGTCCCGGTCAAAAAACTGAGGGGGGGGAGGGGAAGTGTGGCCCCTTTAGGGGCAAACCCCAAAAAAAAAAAAACGCAGCTTAAACAGAAGGAACTGGGATCAACAATTGGTGGCCGCGCAAAAACGTCCGATCCGAAGAAGACATATGAAGAGGGACCAAACCGCCGGGAGGGGGGGGGGGGACTTGGCCCCTCATGAGCCCTGCTGGGAAAGAGGGAAACATTCAAAAACCTAGAGGCGAAAACGAATTACAAACCGGTTTTAACCCCCCAGCAAACCGCAAAGCGAGGGGAAATGGGAAATAAAGCCCGTACAGGAATCAGTGCGGAGTGGGGTTCTAATTTGGGAGGTTGGCCGCCAAGGACGCCAGAGCCGAGGTAAAGGATATTGGGGATAAGAAGGAACTGAATTCCCTCCAAGAAAGGGGGGGCATTTTGGGAAAAAAGGGGAAACACGATGAACAACGCTCGATGGGACAGAAAAAGCAAATGTGCGGTCTTTTAAAAAAAAAAAAACCTTCAAAGAGAAAATGATCACAGGCGGAAGGATTGTCATTCGTGGTGGACCAAAGAAAATTTTGAAAGTAAGCAATGAAAATCTGAAGAGGGGAAGCCCTCGGGGAGGGGGCAAATGCCGAATGGAGTGCGTGAAAAAAAACCTTAAAAAAGCGATTACTGGAATACTGAAAAATCTGGGCCACTGACGCCCTGGCCAGGGAGTATTGTTGGTAGGAGGCTCCGGGACTTAGGCCTCGGGGAAAAAAAAAGGAACATACCGAACAGGGTCATAAAAGAATCGGCCCATTCTTACGTCTTTGAAGGCGATTGAGGACATGGATTCCAGCAGAGGAGTAACAGGGTTAGGGCCGGATCCGAAATGATGTTTGGTTGTTGGGTGTCCCTCTCTCAAAAAACAACAAAGGAGGAAAGGATCGGTCCGCCAGCCGCCCTGTCACAGGGGGGACTGAAAGGAAGCTTGGGAAGATCAAAAAAAACATTGAAAAGGGGGGAAAAAAAAACGGCAAAGAAATGTTTTCAGCAGCGCGGGGGGGTCCAAAAAGACGTCAGGGAAAACAAAAAACGGCAGGGGACAAACCGGAGGAAAAAAAAAAAAAAGGAACGGGGACTGGGGGAACCGAAAGCAAAGGGGGCGCCGAAGGCAGGGTAAAAAGAAGAACCATCCGGGAAAAAAGGAACAAACCGTGCCAACCGGAAAAGTAACAAAATTTGATTTTTTTTAACGACAGGGGTCGCAGCCCAAAAGGGTCAAAGAGGAAAAAAAGTCCAGGTCGATTTTCATTGCAAACGGTGAGAACTATGGGTCCGGAAAAGGGGGGAAGAAAAATCATGAAAAGAACCAAGCCCCGAAGAAAAAGGTGGGGGAAGAGAATTAGAAAGGGCCTGAGTGGGGAAAAAAAAAGGGGAAATAAACAGGACTTGTCCTCAATGAACTAAAAAAGGGTTGACCACACGAAAGAGAAGAAAAGTTTAAAAACAAAAGCACAAAAGAAAGGAACCTGCAAAAAAAGCTCTTCGGAGTGAAGGGGGGCAGGGAAAACACCGGAAAGGCACAAACGTAGGGCAAAAACATCTTACGGAAAAGGGGGGGAGGTTTTCCCCAAAAATGAAAAAAAAAAAGCTGAGCAGGGGAGAAACCGGCCGAGGGATCACGTAGGTAGCTTTGCAAGGGGGGTGGAATGACACTGAAGACGGATGAGATTGCAAAGCCGCGGGGGAGACAGCCAAATAAGGGCATGCTGGGGGCAGAATGTTTTGTGGGGCGCGCAAAACGAAGAACTGATCGGAGCCGAAAAAGCTGGCAAAAGGTGGGGGGTCAAAAAAAGCCAACCTAAAGAAAAAAAACAGAGGCCGGGAGGAAGGGGGGAAGGGAAAAGGGGAAGCACCTCAGAAAGGGGGGGGCCGAGACCGATAAACAACTTGAGTCGGGGTTCAGGAAAAAGGGGGGGGGCCTAAATGTTTTAAGGGAAAACGGGGACGAGAGAAAAAAAAAAGTCAGGGAAAAAAGTGAAAAATCATGCAGGAGCGCAAAAAAAAAGGGGGAATAGCAAAGAATACATGATCACCGCCCAAAAAGAGTGTACAAACGGGGGGGAGGAGTGGGGCCGATCCAGCGGGGGAAACCGGGTTAACGAGAGGCCTTTTTGGAAAGGTGATGTTTCAAAGGGGAGCGGTCCAAAAGGAATGAAGGAAAGTCGAGGCAAAGAAACATGTCGTAACAGAAATGAAAAAAAGATCAGGCGGGGGAACAAGGGAAAGGGGACCAGTCGGACAAAGACCGCGACAAATGGAAACAAAGGTACAAAAGGAATGATGAAAGACGGCACTGGGTTCACAAAGGAAGCCTACGGGAAAAAAGGAAGAGAAGTGATGCCAACCAGAGGAAGAGCAAAAAAAGAAAAAGCCAACAGGAACCCTGAAAAAGCCCGGACTCAGCCTAAGAAGAAAGCAAGCAAGGGCCAAACATTTGATTTCCAGGTAAAAGCAACTTGGGAAAGAGTCGGTGATAAAGACAGAGAGGTGGAAAACCATGAAAGATGACCCTAGGGGGAAGGCAAAGCCCCTTTAAAAAAGGGGTCGAGCCGACATTATCTACGTCCCGACAGGAATGAAAAAAAAAATAATGGGGAGCGATTGGCACAACCCTGGGGGGGGGGGTGCATTAAATCCCGAAAAAAAAAAAATCCGGACAAAATGGGGGAAAATGCGGTAAACAAAAAAAACACAAAACTCAAGACCTCAAAGGGAAGGGGGGGCAAAGGATTTGGATACATGCAGTGGAAAAAAAAAAAAAGCTAATGGGGAAAATAGACCGAACAAGATTTTGGGGGGGGTAAACCCAAGGAAGACAAAATCTCCTAAGGAGGAGGAGGAAGATCAGACAACTGGGCGGAAGCTGGTTTTTTGGAGACCAACCCATGAAAAAAAAAAATGGGAGAGGGAAAGGGAAGCCATCAAGAGTCCAAGAGCCCTAAAAAAAAAAGCGTAAGGGGGCCGTTTCGTTGGAGGGGGGGGTTTTCCTCAGGGAAAGCTTTACCGGGAAAAAGGGTTGCGGAGGACAACCAGGGAAAAAAAAAAAAAGACACGACATCTGTTCTGACGAAGGGGAAAGAAAAAGGTAAGGGAAAAATTCGGGAAATAAAATCTGGGTGGGGTTTCCAACAAAAGGGGATGGGACTTAAAATAAGGTATCGTCCCTTCTGGGGGAAACGGGAATGGCAGGGGATGAGCTGATGGTCGAAAAAGGGACTGGAGGACCGGGTGGGGACCTTGCTTGGGGGGTGGAAAGGCGGGGTTGGGCCTTCTTTTTCCGAAAAAAAGTGCTATGGGGGGGGACGAAAGGATACCCATTTTTTAACAAAAAAGGAAAACGAAATAAACCGTTTAACCTGGAGTCACTGCGCCGGAGAGGGAACGAAGGACCGGTCAGTAAGTGGTTCTAAGACGCAAAGATCAAAAGGGGAAGTTTCGGTTGGGGGAAACTCTGCCGAAAGGGGGACGGGCACAGGGGTGAAAAGGGGTTTCAGAACCCCGCGCACAAAATAAATCAACCGGAGGCGCAACAGGTCGGTAAAAAGAGAAGAAAGGTATCGGAAAGCGATGTGATTGGGTGAAAGAGGGCCTTGGCGACTGAGGGATCCCGCGGATTTCAAAAAAAAAAAAAGGGGCCTCATGGGGGTACGCTGCCAGGAATACTTACTGGGGGAAGAGGGGACTCGGCGCAAAAAAACAGAGAAACGGAGAAACTTTGAAATCCAGAACAGAAATATAGAGCGAAAGGGAAGTGTACATTTAAAGTTAAAGGATTTAATTCCCCCCCTGGGAAAGCCCTTCAAAGGGGGATTGGGGAGGAGGGGGGTGGAAGAGCAAA
>Ga0179591_1344137_pt1 | contig 14342 bp, 8 predicted proteins | sample CZOMad2_1_08_16f_FD_182891 | JGI IMG/M metagenome (GOLD analysis project Ga0179591, IMG submission 182891) | Vadose zone soil fungal communities from Angelo Coast Range Reserve, California, USA - CZOMad2_1_08_16fungal (PacBio error correction) | ecosystem: Environmental > Terrestrial > Soil >...
TTCGGAAAAAGGGGGGAACGCGAGGAAACGAGAGTTCGAGAATACGAAACGGCTCTTAATCAGAGAGACTACGCTTCAGCAAAATGGATCGACAAATATCTGCACAGAGATATACCGGACGCCAAAACGGAAAGGGGGATTGAAGGGAGAGAGAGATCCGGTGAAAAAGGGGAAACACAGTCTGAAACTCTGGAAGGGGGAACGCCTCTGCCTCGAAGGCTGCTACGGCTACAAAAAGTCCGATGTAATATGATGTTAGAAAAGAAACCTCATGTAAGGAGAAAAGCGTGGAAACAAAGTGCTGGTTCTTAAAAGAAAAACTCCCTTGTTAAGAAGGGCGGCGCCAATTGCCTCTTGAAACGTCGCCCTTGATCGGAGGAAGGCAGAGGCGCTCGCCCTTCAGGTCAAAAAAAGAGTTGGCTGAAAAAAAAAAACCATTGGTTAGGGGGAGCTTTCGTCCCCCATATGGAGGGAGAGAATCGAGTGAAAAAAGAGGCGTCAGCAGGGCGTTAAATTGCCGGGAAACTTGGGAAAAATTCTTGAAGGGGGAAAACTGACATGAAAAAAGGGGTTTGAATAGAGCCTGAAAAGAAAAGAGACCCTTTATCTGAAGGAAAAAGATCTCCGCAAGTAACTCTTGCGGCCAAAAAGGAGTAGAGCCGAAAGAAGGAAAAAGACCTGTAAAAAAAAAGCGAGCAGGCGTCGTTCTTTTGTCCAAGGGAAACCGCCGATGTGACAAAAAAAAAGAAGTCTCTATTCTGGGCAAACCGGGGAATGTCTCTTATCGAAGAAAGGAAAAACACAACAATATCCGAAGCGGGAGACCCCGAGAGCGCATGCAGATAGGTTGGACTCCTTCTCGCGGTGGGCGTTTGACGACCAAGACGATTCTGAAAGGGGGGAAAGCTGAAAAGAAGGGGGAAGATCACGCGCCGGCTGACGTCCATAGTCTCTGGGCGGGAAACAGAAAAGGCAGGAGTGGGGATCCTCTAGTCTATTAGAGAAAAGAATGTCTTTTTCTTTTTCGGCGAGGCTTTCTTACTGGTCACAACAAGAAATTAGGATAAAGATTCATAGATCATGAACCGTCCTCCCAAAAAATTCAAGAAGGAAAAGAGAATCGACCTTGACGCAAAGAGATCCATCTGGGTGGCGAAGCCCTGACCAGGGAAAGGGAAGCCAAATCGGGTTTCTCGACGACATTCTCAAGCCAATAAAGGGCCTAGGTCTTCACCCGAGTAAGGCAGAACGAAGGGAATGCCTGGGGGGGGGAAGGAGGGGACTCCCAGGATTGGGAGAAATGAACAAACATAAGAGCACATTTTGGAAAAGGGAATAGAGGAGGGGAGAAGATATCATGATTCGCATATGCTTCGTAAGGGGGGCCGGCATGGAAAAGATCTTAGGAAAAGAGAGGGTCGAAGAACGTCGAGGAATTCATGGAAAAGGAGTTCAGCAGGTAGGGGCCGTTTCAAAAACATGATCGGGCGGAAGAGGAAATCAGCTCTTTTTCATCGCAAGGAGTAGAGGGAGAGATCGGAGGGGTTCAGAGAAAATGGGAGGGGCTGTCATATTTGCCCGGGGAGCGCAGCTGTAAGCTGGGCGAAGAGAAAACGAGTAAAATCCTTGGACAATCGCAAGACAAGTGCGCAGAAGGAAGAAAATGAGGCGCCAAAAAAATCGTGATGAGCTAGCCGGTATCCGTGAAAAGGAAGAGAGGTGACATCGTCAAAAGGGATTTAAAGGCCGTAGTCCGAACAAGAGCTTTTGATGAAGTGGCGCGCCTAAAAGGGGGGGCGGGACTCATTAAAGAAGGGATAGGCGTTTCGTTAAAGAGGGGCTGAGGAATAAAAAGTTCTTCTTACGATATCCATTCTAGATCCCCATACTTCCTGGGAAAGCACAGGCCTGATACGGTGGGAAACGGAAGGTAGAATTGGCGTAAAGTAGAAAAACAAAGTGTCGCGGCTTTCATCAAACGGCCAAGGAAAAAAGAGTTTCCCTGCGGACTGAGTTTATGAATATCAACCAGAGAGGTCGGGAAATATTGAGGAGACCATCTTAGATGTAGGAGAGCCGTTCGAAAAAAAAAATCCGCAAAATCCTGCAGTGGGATGGATGGGCGAGGAGATTCCTGTCCGCGGGGGAGGCGTGGAAAAGGTCGTACAAAGTAGGGAGATATTTTCAGACCCGAATTCACACAAGACGGGAAAAGATGCCGACCCGGGAAAAAGGTGAATCGAAACAACAACGGAAAGGAGGAGAAAGAAAAGGATATTCGAACCGGGGGGCGTCCTTCAGCGTCGGCACCCTCGTCATGGTGGGACTGAAAAGAAAAAAATACATGGACTTTCGAATTCCCTGACAAGTAATCAGAAATCTCCCCATCCAAGCCTTCCCCTGGGAAGGCACTGTCCGGAGAGGACCCACAGGGGTACCTCGGGGTCCTGCTGGTCTCAACAGTGGATTTACAGACGGAACTTGTGGCGCTAAAAAAAAAACGATCCTTCATTAAGAAAATGCTTTTAGAAATTTCAAGGTACCTGAACAGCTGAGGAGGATTTCGCAACCTACATCCGACGAGATCATGCACCGAAGGGGATAAATTTTCCACTCAAGGGTTGGTGGGGGTCTCGCAGAATTTCTCTCCAAAGACGACACCACTGTACATGAACCCCTAGAGGTTCAGAGGGGAACTGTGCAACACCTTTTAAGGCGCGCCATGAAAATCAAATACGGAAAAAAGGGTTAAAAAGGAACTACTACTCCTCTAAACCAGTAGGGGGCCGATGTCACCGAGTAGAAAGGGAACGTCAAAATCATCAAAAGGGGGTGTCGGGACTCATCAAAAAAAATCATCTCGATAAAGACTTGCTTGCGCACGCTTGGCACAGCGTTACCAGGGAAAACGGAGATTCGAAGAAACGCTGCTCGTCCTCTGGTAAGGAAGACGCCAACCTTCGCAAGTATCTCCAAGGAGGCAACTCTTAAAAATCTAAAGCAAATACGGCTGAAAAGCTGAAGTACTCGGAGCAATCCGGGGGGAGGAAGAAAGACCTTACATTCTTGAAAAGCTGGTTTAAAGGCCTAGTCACAATCAGCGGAAAAAAAGAGAATAAGGATGTTCAACACGAGGTAACCCGAATCCGGGCGCTTATCAGAGGAAGAGGCGTTGTCCCACATGACGGGGAGTAGAGAAAGGGGGACGAAAAAAAGGCCTTCGGATCAACGTCAAAAGCTAGCCGGGTAGCAGGGGATTTCAGAAGGCGCTCGCCTGCGGGGAAAAGGGAACGAGTTTCTTAAAGGGGGGGCAGCCCCATTTTTCAAAAGAAAACGTATGCTCTTGAAAAGAGGTCTAATATCGCGTAGAAGGCGTTTAAGGAAAATTCTATGAATAGGGGGGAAGAGAAAGTCCTAAAGGGACAGGTGTTGACGACACGCTCCTCTAAAAGCCCCCGACAAATAGGGGGGCTCCGGCGGGAAGTGTCTGCCTAATCCTAGAGAGAGCCGGCGGGGGAATCGCAAAAGACGCGGAGACGTTCAATCGGGAGTGAAGTGCTGGAACGCGCATGGCAAGTCTCTAGACGGGGGCAAAAGACGGTGGATAGGATCGAGAGAAAAACAACAACTTATTAGTATGAGATAGAAAAAGATCCTATCATTGGGGACCCAGAAAGGACTTAGTTGTTGGTCCACAAGGCTCGAACGCTGGTTAAGAACAAGACGCTCCAAGGTGGGGCTTGAAGCGCCGATTTTGGGTCAAAGCCGGCTCTAAGAAAGCAATCGGAAGGAGGATCTCGGCCATTCGATCAATGAAGCTGGGGGGGGGTTTTCGTAGAAATGCGCGTACTTCTAAACACTCATTTCCATGTCAGACATGTCAACAAGGAAGGCCAAAAAACAACGATTCAGATTCACAAAGAAAAACGTACGCGCGGCCAAGCCCAATCAAATGGGGGGCGCATCGCAGGAATCATGGTGACGAGGAAAAGCACAAGCTCGTTATCAAAGGCGAGGGGCCATCCGGACTCCGCCGTCCACCAGTCGATCCAGTCGACTTTGAACAGGGGGGGAACGAGTGGCTGTGGGGGGAGGAGAAGAAAAGAAACAATTGTTGGTGAAAGCCGAGCTTTCTACTCCTAAGAACGAGACGGACGGGCCTCGTCTGAACAGTCTCGATAGAACGCTTATGTGGGGTAAGTTTCTCAAACCGTCGCCGGTGTTCAAAGCCACCAGCGGGGAACACATGTCAGGTAGAAGTACATGATCCAGGGGGCGAGCTGCCTTCATAGGCGTCTGTAGTTTCTATAAATCGGAGGGGAATATTTGGTCGATGCGTGCTAAGGCGGAATCATATTGCAGGGGCCCGAGTACGAGGGAGCGAATAATGCAAAATCGGGGTAACGCCGCCATCAGCTGCGAAAGAGATCTGCATTGAGACCAGACCCGGGGGGGATGAGAAGCCGTAGCCGGTAATTCGAAGCTGTTACCTCTTCCAAGGACTGGATGTAAAGGTGCCGGACCGACGTTGCTGTTTGAGGTCTTGGCGAACCTTCCACCCGGTGTGCAGGACCGCATTAAGATATGCCGAAGGCCACGGGGGGCGTAAAAAATCTGACACTAAGGAGGATCCCCAAAATCTATTGAATTGCCCTTGCATTCGGGGATGATCTCGTCACGGGAAGAGCTTGTGCTCAATACGGAACGTCCGGCGGGCCATAAAAGAAACAGCATATGGGAAGAAGGATCGAGTTGAGGAGACGAAACAGGATCGGGAAAATATTTTCGGATAAAAAGGAGAAGGTCGAATTGGGGCTTTGTGGGGACGACCGAGGGGGCCAAAATCCTGCCCAGGAAAGGGGATGGTCTATGGATACTTCAAAAGTCCGGGTCGGCGTCCAGGGGGGGTCCATGTACCTGGGTTTGGAAACTGCCTAGGCCTCCGAATAAAAAAGCTATCACGACAACTCTGGAAGGATCTCGTCCAACAAAAAGACAAATGCCTGGGGAATACTCACCCTCGAAATTCTTCGTAAGGAAGGCCCGGCCGGTGGTCATGCTTCTAGGAAAAACTCACCCATTGACGCCGACTGAACGGATGAAAGATCATAAAGGACCATAAAGTCCTTCCCTGAAGGAGGCACTTTCGAGAAACCCACAAGCATCCATTCTCCGAAATAGACCCCAGCCGACGGTGCGGAAATCAAACTCGTCAAAGGACAAATTCTTTTTGGGGGAAGAAAGAACGACACGAGCTGGCTGTGAGGATTGGGGACAAGATCGACATCGTAACGAGGGCCTAGGTGCTAAATGGAAGCAAGGAAGAGGGGGGAGACTTCTAGCGTCCAGGGGGGGCCCGGGTGATACAGCGGACAAAACAGGACCCAGAATATCACTGTCTTTCGAGGGAGAAGGTCAAAAACGCCATGGGGTCTTGGGACCATAAACACACGGGGTTCGAAGCCATCCATTCTGCCGGGGGCCTATGTCACCGGGGGGACAAAGTACGGGGAGGGAACCCATAGACGCATCAATCAGCGTATATTAAGGGGGAGCTCACGCTTATGGGCGTTACCAGGATTTTGCAAAGAGATGACATAATCGCTACCTCTGCGCAAGGGGCCTCATAAAAAACAAGAATCCTTCGGAGCCTGGGATCTGAAAATCGATCTCTAAAAAACAAAAAACTAGCTTAACTGTACCTGAAAGAGAAGGACAGGTCGACGAGCAAGACATTACGGAAAAACTCAGCGGTGAAACGGCCTCTACGCTTGAAGAACGCGACCATCAAAACACCAGCCGAGGCCAGCTAATGCGTGATAGGAGGAGAAAGAGCGTTTCCCCCATGTGCTTGTAAAAATACCTGGGATCAAAGGCCCGGGCGGAAAGTCGCACTGGGGGAGCGGGTGGTGAGGAGATGGCGATCGTGCTTCTGTAATAACAAGGGGACAGAAGATCTCAGGGAAAAAAAGCACCCAGATGGGATGAATGTTTCGTCCAAATAGGTCGGGGGCGCGTCCTGTGAATTGCGGATTGCCTGGAATTCGTTTGCCTTTACTGGAATCCTGAAGGAAAAGGGGGTTTGACTCCTGCCCTCGAAAAATCATCGCCTAAAAGCCCCAAGGCCTTTATCGAAAGGAAAGGGGCAAGAGCTCAGCTGCGAACGAAGGGCCGGCGCGTAGAGGGGAAAACATGTCCCTAACAGGAGAAGAGCGCTTCGTGCTGGTAAAAAAGCTTCAACCGCTCGCATAATGAGGAAGTTTGGGAAAGGGTCTCAAAAAAACACGATTAGAAAGAGAGATCCGAGTCAGAGGAGGGGCACCCCTAAATATCAAAGAATTGTGGTCGGATGTGCCGCGGAAAAGCACGCGCGCTCAGAGGGCGGAGCGGGGCTCTCCGGCTCACAAAAGAGGCTTCGGTAAGCAAGCGGTACCCGGTGGAAAGGAGCTCCTGCGGGTCTTCAGTATATGGTCAAAATGGTTCGGAAAAGAGCGGAAGGAGAATTTCCAGGATGAGTCAAGAGAAAGAAAGAAACGATTCTCCCGCACTCATGACAAAAAGGGGATTAAAAGGAAACCCATACTCATAAATGGTGCTCACTCCTTAAAATTTGTAGAGGCTGCAGAAAATACGGAATCTGCCGAAAATCGCTTCTTCATAGATAAGGGTCAACGTTGGGGGGGGGGGAGATCCTTTTCTCGTCCTGCGTAACCGGTATTTGCTGAGACGCACCATCACAATTGGGGGTTTCTAAAACCCAGCCTTCTCCAAGATCCTAGGCTTTCTTAACTCTTGGTTCTTCTCATCGATGAGGTTCTCGCCAGACAAGCAGTCGAGCAAGGATGGGGGACCATCTCGTGCTGCCATTAAGGATTCGACCAGGAAGAATGTGGGGGCTTCTCCTTCAGCGCGAAGACGTCTTTGTCGCCTTCGACTCCGATATTTTTTCTATCATGAAGAAAGAAAGTACGTCATATTGGAATCCGAAACGCAAAAAAAGGGGAGCTGAGCGAAGACTCGAGTAGAGGCAAAATCATCCGCATAGCTGTGGGCAAAGGAATCTTCAAGGAGGCGCAAAGAGCTGGTGAGTAGCGCAAGGGGGCAGTAGCGCAAAAGGAAACTCTCCTAGGACACTCGGCCCACCCGAGGAGCGCCGAACAACGAGGGATGGCTCGAAGGGTCAACGGTGGGGGGAGCCCGCATTAAAGATAGGCGTGGTCAAAAGGGCTTGTGTTGAATGTCTCTGCCCGAAAGCGGACGCTAAGGACTAGATCAAAAGGCTTCCTTGCGGAAAAAACTATCGTCGTCCCGAATGCCGAGATTGGGGCGAAATCCGCGCCATCGGTCAGAAAAAAAGGGGGGGCCAGGCCAGCAAAACATCATCTTTACTAAGGAGAGGGAGGGGTAGCTCACCATTATCGGGAAATATTGGGGTCGTCTAAAAACCCGAAGGAGAGGTCTAATTAATTCGAAAGGGTGGGTCGTCAAAAAAGACAGTACGCTGAAAAAAAAAGGGCTTTGGCGAAGGATTCCATGTAAATGAAGTCGCGGCGAATCGTCCATGTACAGACGGGTTTGTCATATTAACGCAAAAAAAGAAACGAACAGAATCGTATCCGGTCCGTTAAAAGGCGGAGCAACAACAAATTATGAAAATAGAATGGCCATATCTGCATTCTTCATCGAATTGCCAAATGGGGCGTTAAAGGTACAGTACGAGTCTCAAGCCTACTTACTCAAGATGAAGATCATCCTCTCCCAATCCGTCCCAAAGGATGAACTAGACCCAAAAGCGGGGGAATTACTACCTCTCCAGCTTGGAAAAAAAATATTTCCCGTAAAATCCTTTTTCGAAATCACCTCGGGATGGAAAAGCTGACGTTCCGTGACACGCCTTACCGCTGTGATTTCGAAAAAAAGAAGACATCCGTGACGAGATAAGCCGAATTTGGACAATGAAGTGGGGGTAGAGAAGGGATAGCGGGAATCCAAAGGTGAGACATCGACATCCTGGGAAAAAATATCCACTGCGGCTTTCTACCGCCCAAAACCGTGGAGCGCCATTACCATAAAACGTCGTTTGAAAAAGCAATCGGACATCCAGGCACTAGTTCCAAGGGGGGTATGGAGACTGTTCAAGTGAGGCGAGCTTCATCACCAAAAAATTGGCGCATCAATCAAAAGTACTTTCTATTCGCCCCAGTATTTTGCCAGGGAATGAATCGAGATTCATAATCAAGAACAACGAAAAACGTCCACCACTCTGTCCCTGAAAAGGAAGACTTACTCCTAAAAGGGGAGAGTACAAAAAAAATCTATATCTACCCGAAAAAGACTCTCCCTGAACGCGCTAAGGGCAGGGTAAGTAGGATAAAAAGGGGGCATCCCTGAGCTGTAACTCTCAAAAAAAAAAAAGAGGCATCGAGGCTTGCTACCGAAAAAATCGATTTCTAGGGGTTCAGACCGAGGCCAAGAAGCCTAAGAGCTTATCGATTAGAAGCTCGGCCCCCACAATGTGGGTGGATCAAAACCTCCATGAAAAACCTTCTGCGAAAAAAAGAGGGAGGATCAACTTCATGGAGGATCGGCGGAGGTTGAATGGCGCTTCTAGGGGAGAGAACTAGAGTCCGGCAAAAAAAATTTTCAGGCGCTTGAAAAAAAACAGATGGATTCGCTGGGGCGGGGGAAATATCGCTACGGTCATTGCGGACCGTGAATCTGGTGGGGAGAGATTAATTCTTAAGGGAAATTACATGAGTTTTGAAACACGTCCAAAAACTTCTTCGCCGCAAAAAGCCCCCGAAGAAGTTCTCTAATAAACGAAGGTACCGACCTATGTTCGGGGAACTCTCTAAATCGAAAAAAAAAGGAAATAGGGGAAGCAATCCGCATCGGGAAAGCGAGTCGCTGGTCGTCACCACGGACTGGTGTGTCGGGCTTAATAAAAATGTACAACAAGAGCTATTCTGGTGACAAAACATTGGGTTAAAAAGGGACTCGATCTCTCTCAAAAAGGTAGGTAGATCCGGCATCTTCGGTGGGGGGCAAACACGAAACCTTTCAGAGGAGGTTCCCATGAGCTGTGCCGCAAAAAAAGAACGGGACGTAGCTACACGTCGGCGATCGCAGATCGAATAGGTCTTCTTCCTTAAAAAGACCGGGGGGGAAGTCGTCATTATATGTCCGGGGCAGGGGGGCGAAAAGGACTTAGGGGGATTCATTGTCAGGATTAAGTCATTCAATATGGACAACGTATTTCCCGTAAAGGAACTGTAATCGACCGAGCGCATCCATTGTCGCAAGGAGAAAACATGGTGAGGCGGCCAAAAAGCACCGGTCAAACTGAGAGCTCCAAAGCGTCACACTCGAGGGGGGGGGAAGAGACGTTGACAGAAAGGCACCCCCTCAACTCAGGAAAAAGGATTATACAACAGCACAGGGGGGTGTCAACTCCTGGCTTAGAGAATAAGATAATCTCATAGGCGGGGGCTCCGTCAAGAGTCTTCAAACCCGGAAATTGTAGACGGCAAAGCCGTCGAGCCGGTTCTTCACCATCGTCGTTAGTCAGGGATGGGCATAGACAGCCGGTAAACTTAAAAAAATTTTCCAGCAGGAGGAACAGGGAGGGGAGATAGAAGAGGTCAAATATTGGGATCATTCTTTCGAATGCGTCGAAAATGGCATGCCAAAAAGAAAAAAAGCGAGGCTAAGGGAAAGTCTCTAGCGTCCACTCCAGCCAAAGGGGGGCATCATCTGCCGAAGAATCTTCGTAGCTGCAGAGCCCCAGAGAAGGGATCAAAAAAAGACGGAAAAAACGTATGTGACATTCGGCCAGGAAGGGATTTCGTAGCGTGCCGTAGGCGTAAAAACTACTGAGGGGGGAGGGGGTATGGAAAATTGAAAGGAGTTATCAAAAAGGGAAGGGATCTCGAAAGGTAAGGTGTCTCTGCGCTCACCCGGGCAAGGGACGGAAATCTAAGGCCAAATCTTAAACGGAAAATTTGCCTTTAGAACGGAGGTCCTGGATCGTCCCCCAAAAATCACGAATCTAAAGACTACATCCAAAAGGGGAAAAGGTTCAACGTCCAGTCGCGATCCTCCGCATCATCTGAAAAGGGGAAGTATCAGGAAGCATCTTTCGGGCGAAAAGGAACGAAGATGTCGAGTAGTGAGGCTTGTGGGTTCGAAACCGACAGTGGTTCCTCCGAAAAGGTCAGAGTATGGGCATATGATCTTCGTCCCATCGAGGGAACCTTCTTCTCAGTAGCGGTTTGAATATTAAAAAGGGACATAAAAAGCAATAAAAAATTGCAAAGCCGCGCACAAAGACGCCGGAAACTGGCATCGTCTCTCAAAAAAGGAGGCACCAAAAAGCGGCCAGCCGGGCAACGGGAGGCCAGGTGCTGACGTTGAAATATTCCAAAAACAAGATGTACAGGGAGAATGCAAACAAAACATATCATATGAAAACCCTCCTTCCCAAAAGAGGATTAGGGGGGGGGGCTGCAAAAAAAAGAAATTAAGGGGAAACTCTCAACGTGGGGCCCTCCGAAAATATTTCCAAAGCCGAAGTGCTCTACATCAATCGACCAGTCAGACAAGATGCTGTTCGGCTCGGGGGGGAGAAAAGCAAAGGCTGGCGGATGTAAAAAAAAAAAAGGCGACAATCCGTGGACGAAGCCGAAGGTTCTACAGGCACGAGAGTTTGGTACTGAGAAAAACCGCCAACGCCAGAGAAAATGACAGGACACTCATAAACTGTCTTTCTATGAGGATACCGAACCGTTGCGCAAATTACCAGCAAAAGGAGTGTTCGACTGAAGGCAAAAATACGACATCCAGTCGGAACGCTGTCACCCGATAGGAAAGTCTAAGCCTAGCTGAAACAAAGACAAAAAGGGCAGCTCGAAGTCATGGCTACGAGAAAACTGATAGTTACCCAGATTGAAGCTATGACTCGAAGTTCAAAATCCACGCTGCGCGTAAACGCCTGCATATGACGACAAAGAGAGAAGAAGGATCGAGGCACCTGGAAAAAAACGAGACGCGCTGGGAAAAAAAGAAATAAAGGAAGGACCGTGAGACGGCTGGCCTGTCGGGGAAGGGGACCTGACATGCTGCATGGGGAAGTAGAGAAAGGCTTAGGGAGTACCAATAGAAAGGATGCGAAATAAGAGGCAAAGCCGAATGAAAACGAAGGGAGATCGAGAGAATCTAACGTGGCAAAAAAAAAGGGTAAGGACAATCAAACCACCCTGCGGGTCGCCCAGGGAAAGGACGGGCTCAAGGGCGGGCCGGATAGAAGAAAAAGGTGACTGCCGGGGAGGGGGCGCTCTCCTGAAAAAAGAAAGAGGTGTGCCGGGAAAAATCTCACGGGGGGGGAAATTCGCTGTCCAACCCATAGTCTCTATCGAGGTCATTATCTCAGGGAGTTGAAAAAATTCGGGGTTGCCTCTAAAAATTGTACTGACTGAACCTAACATGAGTGTTGACTAAGGAGTCCGAAAAAACATCCGCCGTGAGAGAGCAAGCTTCCGCGAGGGGGGTACATCTGGCAAGGTAGACGCGAGCGTCGAGCCGTCGCGTGAAAGCAAAGACTCTTTCGAAAAGGGGGGAGAGAGGGGGGGGGGCGTAGGGGTGGGTTGTGTGTGGGGGGGGGTTTGTCGAGGTTAAAACAACGGGAAACGGGCCGCCGCATGGACAACAAGGAAAGAGTCTATAGGGAAAAACGGAGAAAAAGGGAGGAGGCGCGAGCATCGGCGGTTTGAAAAAAGAATAGCACCTTCAGCTTCTTGGGGTAAAAAAAAACAGATGAGGACGCGCGAAGGGCACGATGCGGAAAGGGAGCGTCAAGGGAACCCGCCGGCTCGAACGACCATCGAAGCGGGGGGGGGGCTCACCTCAAACAAAAACCGTCCCGCGGGGAGGCATCGATTCGAAGAGGATTTCTTGGAAAAGGTTCGGACGAGAAGGCCGCTGAGAAAACACTCAAAGCGAGGTCAGAGGGAATGGGCAACGATTTCCGACCGCGAAAGCCTTACCCGTAGCGCATAATCTAAAAGTTCCTAAAAAATCCATCGGAATGAACATGGTGAAAAAAAACATCACCGTAACGACGCATTCTAGCGAATCGCCTTCCGTCGAAAAAGCTCGATCAAGTGAGACCGAATTCCTTTGCAGTCAGTCCAAGGATTGTATTAGACGAAACATTGGTTGGGGGGAAAACAAACATCAAGTTCTGGGATCAGAGGAAAAGTATGCTTCGCAATCGGGACGCTGGAAAAAGGTCGCCGTGAGGCAAGCCGGGGGGGCCGCGGGAAAAGCGCGTTCAGAAGTAGGCTAATCAACTTCCTGGGGTCTCTTAAAGGCGGGGGAACGCGTCCTGTGGCGTCAGTAGAGGGGTTTTGGCATATCGTGGCGGAAGAAGTCTGTAAGAAAGGCCCAACGGAAATTCGCAAGCCGTGAATGATCGTAATATGAGGAGCTCTGCAAAATCCTAGACGGGCAGAAAGCGTGCGCAAGAAGAGGCGGGTAAATATCTATCTGAGGATGCCGACCATATCTGGGGAAGAGAGAGTTAGAAAAAAAGGAACTCCTCAGGGAAAAGGGGGGGGCCACCATTGATTTCGTGAACCTCCGAAGGGAGCTTTTGTGGAAGGGGTAAAATGTTTCTAATTAAAAACTGGGTTCTTTATCAAAACATAACGCAGTTAATTGAAAAAATTGTGAAAAACAAGCCTCTTCAGAAGAAATCTATATCAAACCAGATGGTAGTTTTCAAAAAGACAAAAGGGTTCTCGTAAAAAAAACTTTTGCGAAATCAGAAGCGGGTCCGGCGGGAACCGGATCCGAGCCGAACATCAATCATGGACATATAAGTTCGCAACAATGATTCGGAAAAAAGTAAATATATTTCGGGAGACCAGCCTCGATGGACGGTTCGGAGGGTTTCCGCGAGAAAGTTGCAAAAGGGGGGGAGTGATGGCGGAAGTGTGGTCGGTCGGAAAAGTCGTCTTCCATTTACAGAGTTTTAAAAGATAGGGGGAAGAAGGTCCCGGGTCCGAAAAAGAAAAATGCCGACACCAGGGGAATCTCTCTAAACCACAACAAATGAGGAGCGATAACAAAGGGGCGTCGCACGGCAGGCCACCTCGGCATGGGGCGGAGCTGAAACACCCGATGGATGGAGACGGAAGAAGACTAAAAAAAGAAACTGAAATCTCGTCCCATAGCACTTCCGTAGGAACACTGTCGGTCGCGACAAAGAAGGCAATATCGACCGAAAAGGCTGGTCAAAAAAAATCTTTCCCCGCAGGAAAGTGGCGTCTACATCAACTTATCCTGGAAGGACAGATGTGGAATCGGACTTGGCGGTGAAAGGAGAGGGAAGGTCAAAAAGCTACCTCCAAAGGAAAAGAATGCACGAGTGCGCAACCGCAATAAAAGAGGGGGGGATTCTATACTGAACCGAAGCAAGTAGCGCGCAGAGTAAAAACCCTCATAGAAAATGGGGAGGGCATGCGGTCCTTAAAGAACTTTGAATTAGGGGGGAAAGGAAAAGAAGTTTTCAAAAAAAGTCACGCCTCTAAGAGTCTTTGGGCTTCCACGATTTTCCCTTCTACGAAGCAATACACCCCAGAAGGGTGAAAATTGGAAAGAGAATATTCCTGGTCTTAGAAAGATGATCTGCATGACCAGGGGACCGCGATTGAACCTCTGAGGAGGAAAGCTACGAAAAAAAAAGGGGAACTGCAATAAAATTCGGACACGCCTGAAAAAAAATATCTGCACCTGAATCTGAACCCGGAAGCCAAAAGACCGCTGCGAGTCTTAAGAAACGGGGGGGTCGCAGAAAAAAAAAACTTGACCGCGCTGGGGGAACAGAGGCCTCAAGTCGGCTCAAGCGACCATCCTCGAGAAGACGATAAAACCAGAAAAAGCGTCTGGCGTTGGCAAAAAATTCGTTCAAGACAAAGAAGATGGGGTGAGCCGCCTGAAAAAAAAAAATTCCCTTCGGGCGAAAGGCGCCTTGAGAAACAGGGGGGGAAGCCGTAGGAAAAGGGAGACTCAGGACGAAGGGTCTGAGAAAAAGCGACCAAAAAAAAAAGTTCGGGCGCTGCGGCACAAAAGGGATGCGCTTTGGGAAAATAATCGAAGGCGTGAATAAAAAAAATCAAACTGTCCTATGAGGCTTAAAAATGAAAAAAGGACCTGAGTGGAAAATGTCTTAGAAAAACGCACATCTCCCGTGAAGCGGACGGAGCGCCGCGACTGGTTAAGCTTCGGAGGGAAAGGAACGAGAAACCGAAGGACTCTGGGTCGAAGAAGAAAAAGAGTCTCGG
>Ga0179591_1328061_pt1 | contig 14341 bp, 10 predicted proteins | sample CZOMad2_1_08_16f_FD_182891 | JGI IMG/M metagenome (GOLD analysis project Ga0179591, IMG submission 182891) | Vadose zone soil fungal communities from Angelo Coast Range Reserve, California, USA - CZOMad2_1_08_16fungal (PacBio error correction) | ecosystem: Environmental > Terrestrial > Soil >...
GGTTTCCCCTCGGAGGAACCTTTCACGCTGAACGGCTATTGCTTCCTTACTTGTGATTGTCGTTATCAAGCTGGGCCTGAGGAGAGCACGGCTCGAATACCGTGGTCTTCCAGGGGAGTCGGATAGAATTCTTCCCTTCGTTTCACACTCTAAAAAGAAATTCTTGCGTAACACAATGCCTTGGCGGAAAAAGGCATCTTAACAGGTCAAGAGTAATGCTCAAATCGGTAAGTTTAGCCTTAAGGAAATCTTCGTGGGCTCTGTCGCACAAGCCACTCAACGAGTTTTGATGACATTTCCAGGGGGGAGCCTCCCCTAGGGAGCTTTTCTTGGTGAATCTACTGGCCTGGAACGCCTAGCTTCTACTGGCAGGGGAGAGTTCTGGGTCTAGAAGCTCTTGGGTGCTGCACCGGTATTATTTAAGGCCATTAGGGGGGACCAGATATAGAACACCCCCTAGGAAAATGTATTGTATTCTTCTTCCATCGTCGTCCTACTGGAATCTCCTCAAGCTTGACAACGCGGTCCGACCGGGGCAAGCATTAAGGGCTTGGCAGCAGAACAGCTGGGGAAGGCAAGACCTGAACATGGTAAGGAGCTTCTGAAGGGCAACCAGAAAAGCCAAGGTGGAAGATGTATGCACCCGGGGAGGGTCTCGATCAGGGTGAAAGAGGCTGCTTAAATAATGCTTGCGAAAACTCGGGGCATTCTTCTTTGGTGCTGCCCAGTCGAAAAGATCCCGGGGAACTATATTTAAGGTTTTTGAGACTTAGAGGCATTTCAGCTACAAATAAAAGGAAGATTCAAAATTTCTCTTAATTCTCCGGAAATTCTACTACCTACAGCTCAGAATTCCGGGGGCATTACGGTCCGTTTGCCAGACCTCCCTATGAGGTAGAACCTTCACTGAAAGTCATTCCCTTCATAAGTACTTCAAAGGAAAAACGAAGGCCTGAGCTTCACTTCCTTCTCCTTTTTGAGCCTTAGCGAAGAAGTCACTGAAATCTATACTGTGGACCTCTGAGCCCAGTCCACTAGCCGGTCCAATTCCTTCCGAAGGACTTCTAGGCGCTCCGCAAGGTTTGTGTAGTTGCACTCCTTTAGGGCAGGAATCCCCCTTCCCCTAGGAGAAACCTTCAGGCCCCGACAGGTACATCCATAATATCTTCTCAATAATCTTCCAGAGGCGGAGAGGCTTAATCCGGTCTAGGTCTGGGAGAAGGCCTCAAAAGAGGCAATATCAACGACTAGTTCAACTTTCGGTTTCTACTGAGAAATGACAAAAAAGATCCCGAACTCGCCCGAACGGCTGGTCAGGCGTCCTCTTCGGAAAGGTTTTTCTCCAGAAGCCTACGGAAAGAATCAGAGGCCTCCTAAGAACGGCTTCCAAGTCTTCTGTCGCATCGCGCAACTAGAAAGATAGGAAGGCGCTCCATAAACAAGAGAAGGCCTTCTCAAAACTCTACTTTCTCGAGGGGAGGATCTCTTAGTAAGAGATGTAACTCCTCCAGAAGGTGATTACAAGGGAGATCTTCCGAGGAAAAAATTTAGTCATATTCTAGTGCCTCTGGACAATAAGGAGACGGTCAACAAGTCCAGTCCTATGATTGGAGGCTTTGTACTTGTGGTCAAAAAGAAATCGGCCTGGTAGGGTGGAAGGAGAATCGACGGAGGACAGGTGTTCCTTAAACTTCGCGGAGGAGGAGTCCTTGGTACTTCTGTTTCATGTAGCAAATTTTGTTAGGACTCTGCCGTCCCTGCAGACCTAATTCGGGTAAGTCCTTCCCTTATTGACAAATCAAACGAAGAGGGGCGCCCTTACCGGCGCTTGGGATTGCGGGTCTGTTGGGGAATTCCTTGACTTCTGTACCGAATTCTCCAGAGGACTCATAATGATCGAAAAACCCTAACGGTAATCTGTTCCGGGTAAGTCAGAAAGAATCTTGAGAAATCTTCGACGCGTCCTCTTAAGAAGAAGTCCAGCAAGCCTTCGTGAAAAAGACGTGGGGGGGGGGTTGGATCAGACGGCGTTTCTGCCTTACGAGGTAGGAAGATCATCGACGAAGGAAGCTCCTCTAAAAACGAGGCGACGTGATGCCAACGGGTCTTGGCTAACTAATATTCTCCCGTTATCAGACATGCCGAAAAGGAGTTTGGAATTTCCGGGGGAAAAGCCGGTGGTAGACGGGGGGGATCATGACCGAATGCTCTCTATGGGGGGCCTAGCCAACTCAGACGTACGTGCCATCTGAGCGTTCCACTACTGTAACTCATCAGGCCTCTCTATTACCCCGGCAAAGTTCTAGCAGTTTGAAAAGAAGGACTTGGTTACCGAGACTTAGTTTTCTTCGTGGAGTCCATTCCCGCGCGGCCAAAGTTTCTTAGATCGAAAATGTGTAATCGGCTGCAGCTTTCCGGGGATCTAAGGCCATCCCTTTAGGGCCTGGATACTGGCGAACCCATCACCGTATTCTCTCCAAGGAAGGAAAGATTCCACGAGAGCAGTTCTGAGAGATCACACCGCTACGAGGGCTTTTACCTCTTCAGAGTCTAGTGGAAATCCCAAGAGCTTCTACCGCATTGTCAGCTTAACCTGGCGGGTCCTGGCTATTAAGGTAAGGAAGTATATTGTGGTCTTTGAGAGAGGGGGGGAGCTACAAACCCTATGAACTAGACTCTCAGCTATATAGTCAAGTAAAAAAGAAATGTTGTCATAGCGGATGCCTTCGGAAAGGGGGGTATAAAAAAAGTAACGCGGAGATCTTTCCACTTGTTCTATTGTCTGGGGGACAGGGAAGCTTTCCATTCTTGCCTCTTCGGGCCAACCCTCTACGAGAGGGGTCCTACTGGGACCCCTTCTGAAAACTGTTCCGTTTTGAAAGGATCCAAATCTTTGAACCGCGTTTTGAAGAGGAAGGTTTCTATCTAAAACAAACAACGTAGAAGGATCTTAAGAACCCCTTTTTTGTTGAGGCTCAAACTGGTTACATCTTGATCCCGGGAAAGGGAAGGTTTCATAAGGGGGCGGCCGGCTCTCCCGGAGGGCCTTTAATAGTCTCTGTTTTAATTGATTGAACATACGGGGCCGAGCCGTAACAGAGTCTCCAAAAAGGCAGAAGAAAATCTTGGTCCCCCACTAGTCAAGGGGGCCAGTGTTCGCCGCCTGAACAGGCGTTGCAAACGGGAGCGTTTAAAGTCCTGCTCGTAGCTGAGCGTCAGAAACCTAAAAAGTCCCGAGTACGCTCCATACAATCACAAAAAAAATCGCCGGCCAGTCTCCCGTCACTCCACGTCTATACCTGGGAATCGGAATCACGAGGAAATGAATTCAAATAGGGGGAATCGTCCTCTGACAAGAAGTCTTCGCGGGATGCACGAGCGGAACCTGCGGAGCAAGTTGCAGGTCACATGGAGTTCAAGCAGGCCTTTTTTGTTCTACAAGAGGGGGGAATTCCGGTCCCGAGTTAGTATGTACTGGTCATATCATTCATAATCTTACACCGAGCGTTGGTGTCGGCCTGGGCTCGTTCTCTCTAAAGCTCCCCTGGGGATGCCAGTCGCTTTCCGCGGGGTCCGCACGCCGGGGCCGGAGGCCAGAAATGGTCTCTAGGATTGCCCTCCAGAAGGGGGCTCCCCTTCGATTGCCCTTTCTGGGAAGCTTGGGAGTAATCTTTTGCGATGTGGAATGATGGGCTTAAGGGAGCCGTGGGAGGGTTAGGAGGGTGAGGTGAGACTTTCCAAAGGCATTCCCTTCTCGTCCTGTAACGGTTTCTATCTCCAATCCGTTTTCCATAACTAAGGATCGGAGGAGGTCCTTTCGGATTTGCCCTATCAGCGCTCAAGGAGTAAGTACTACCGGCACCTTACCCAAGACCAAACCTCTTAATAAAGGGATAATAAAAATGCCTCCGAGAACTCTTACAATAGCTTCTAGACACGTAGTCCTCTTCTAGTCTCTGGATATGAGACTCTACAGCGAAGTCCCCTGAACCTCCGGTCTTCACAAAGAACCGTCACTTCTTTCCGAAGCCTTATGATGGGAGTGACCTTGGCATAGACTCGGTCTGTTCCTCATATCACTAAAAATTTTTAAGTCCCTTTAACCCTCTGTAGTTGCTTTGCTATATCCTTCGGACTCGGGGGATCTTTTAAGCCTTCCTCTCTCTCTCCCCCCCCGAACTGCTCCCGTATCTCCGAGGGTCCTTTGCGGGGGAGCTCTCCCCGGGGGGTGGGAGGTTTCACGATAAACCTTTCCATTGATTGGACATCAGCGTTTCCCCTGTGTGGGAGTCTCTTCGTGTGGGAGAAGGTCCTTCCCGGCCTGTCCAGCAAGACCTACCGCTTGCCACTCGGAGGGTCCTAGTATACTGCGGGGGGGGGCCTTTTCAGAAGGAGACGTCTCCTGATGGAGATGGCTCATGGACGGCACGGGGGGGGATGGAGCATACGCATTCTCAGGTGAGGAGCGTCTCTCTTCCTGTCGGAGGAAGGCCGCGGGGGTCTGGGGGAACGCAGGCGTCCTCTGGGGGGATCTTCTCAACAGAAATACCAGCTGACCACCCGTGGGGGATTTTACGTGAGGCCTATTGAGCCTCAGAATTCCTCTGAAGAAGATTTCGGCCGGGAGAATAACATGACGTCTGCAGGGAGCTTCTGTGGCCCTCTCGGATCGAACTCTATCTTATAAAGGCCTTCGGGTCTCATAATTTCTAATGAAGCAGGAGGGGCCACGGACATGAGGAGGGGGGGTATTTCCTATCGGGCTCTTCGCATCAGTTCTTTCTTTAAAGACTTCTCATTGGGGGAAGGGTTCGAGGGTTCGCTTGGAGGGGCTTCAGTCTCCAGAAAGTGGGGGGCTTTCTCGAGCTTGAAGAGGAGGAAAGTTCCCAGGGCTGCTTGCTTGAAACTCCTTTCCATTTCATTATACCTCTGATTTTCCTAAAAGAGAAAGGGGAACTCTTTGCCCCTCAAAATTTTCAAGTTTCTGTGGGAAAGAGGTCCTTATAGAGGATGGTCCTCTGGGAGCGTGCTTGCGTTTCTGTTTCCTCCTCGAAAAAATTCGCTTCCTCCCGGTCCGCCTTTGGGTTCGCCTCGGCGTGGACTTTTCTCCCGAAGGTTTACTGGACGGAGTGCTTCTTGGCCTTTCTGTTACGGGTGTCCGTCACCGGGAGAGTCGTGGCCTGACTATTTTAAGAAAAAGGCTGGCAGGTCGCAAAGAGGATCTGAGTCGGCCTAACAATTAAGTCTCTCACGGGACCTGCAGATCCGTACGCCGGAACTGGCCGAAAACCAAGGCCTCCGCTCGGAGCCTGGAGGTGGAAACCGCGTTGACGGCAATCTTATGTTTCCTGACGACCCGAATTTCTTCACTTTGGCACTCTTAACTTCCTTGGCTCTTGAATTTTGTAGCGGGTCGTTATGACAAACTGGCCATCCGAAGCCTGCAGTGAGGTGCCAGGCCTTGGGGGACTGAACCTGCCGGAGAAGCATGTCACACTCTACCCTCGAGGAAGGGAAGCCACATGCGCCTGGAGGTACAATCAGAAAAAGCCATCGCTGTGAAGAAAATTCGCGTCCCTTTTGGGGATGCAGAGGCTCCCGAAAGGGGTTTTTGACTCACTTGGCGGGGGGTACTCCTCCGAGGGCAGACAGAACTACTCACAGAATTTATACAGTTTTATCCCCTGGACTTCTAGCCGAACTCTCTCTAATGAATTTTCTACATCGCGAAATCTTGGTCTAGAATGATCTTGAGGTTCCTTCCCCGTGGATATTTACGGTCAAGAGACCATAGATCAACAAACAACAACGGGTTAGTAAAAGGGAGTAGGTGATACTCTTCGGAAAGGGAGACATAGACCGAATAACTTTGAACCGATGACCGGCTTAACTCGGGTCACCCGGAGCAGTAAGAAGAGATCTGGGGAAACACAGCCGTCGGGATCGACTTCATCACTGGGGATTCTGTTCAAGTCTTTCCAGAACCCGAAAAATTTCTACGAAACCTGCTAAGGAGAACTAAGCTGCAAAGGAAACACTCTCTATGGGAAAAAAATCTAGAATGCGAATAAAGGGTTACCGGACAAGCAATTTGTTGACAGTACGAGTTATAGTTTGACAAGGGACTTTAGGGGGCATTAAACATCAAGCCGGCCAAGGAGGGGCCTTCGACATGTCCTCCGTCATCGTCAACAGTGGAAATAACCGACAAGCAAAGAACAAGGCTCGCCAAGAGGAAAACGCTGGCCGAAAGCTAAACCGTACCTGACGTCCCGTCAAAACACCGGGGCCGCCTTAACTTCGCTGCGGGGGGGTCTCCTTCTAATGGCTTGATTCATCCGGCTAGCCGTTAAGGTATCTGGAAGGGTTGAGTCTCCGTCGCGTCTACCTCTGAAAAGAATCCACAAAGAGCCAGCCTCAAGGTTTATACAATCCCTGGAAATACTAATCCCCAGGCCAAGACGACCTACTGGCCATTCCCGACTCTTCTAATGACAACGAAGAAAAAGCTACTCGGAATTTCCGTCTTTCGAGGTCCTATTATAAGATTCTAATCTTCTCTAGGGAACCCCAATCTTCATAAAAAGTAACTGGCCTGTTATTGTACGGGGAAAACTATCGTTCCAGCACAGTCGTAATCAAACCTTAATGGTAGCGTCAGTCTTCGAACCGAAACCGGACTCATCCGAGGCCTCCTCAGAGCAGAAAAATTCCTCCTCATCCGGGCGGACAGCCGAAGGGGGGATCTCCGACGGACCAACTACTACTAAGGACCTTTGCTTCTCTGTCAGGAAACTTCTTCTCAACAAAGAGAGCAGGGACTATGAGAATTTACCAACCCGACCTTTCCGAACCTTAAGGGGAAAATGTTTCTCCGGCACTTAAAAAAATTAGAGGCCTAGTGCCTCTTACAAATCGTCCTATTAAAAAACCCCGTCAATTTCTGGGGGGGATTGAAAGGTTGGATCACCACATTCCTGTTCTTTTTTTAAGTGGTCATAGAAGCTCCATCCGGTCGTCATCGGTCCTGCAGGGAATTCAAGTCTCCTTTTCCGTGAAGGAAAGCTCCCGTCTGGTTTGGGGGGGGGGGGGAAAGGTCCGAAAGGAAGCCCTGCAGGGTGCCAAGTGGGGATAACCATTGCCCTTCAGGGAAACGCCAACCGGGGGAAGACCTGAAACAGATATCCGGTCGTCTTTTGTCCGATCTGCTGAAACAAGCTGACCGACGGAAGGGGATGGGTAAGGGGGGGGGCGTTGAAAAGGGTTGAAGGTTTCTGCCCCGAAGGACGGTCAATCGGTGCCTCTTGCATCCGTAGCCCCAGTCCCCGAGTACTCGAACTAATTCTTCGGAATCAGAACTCCTCAGCTCTGTTCCTCCAGCAGAATCCGGGGCGCTGGACCTCGGGAAAAGGGTGGGGAGAGGGAGTGGCGTACCGGGTGAATATCAGAGTAAATCTCCTCTCGAAGACGACTCGAACCCGAGATTTAGGAAGGGATCAAAGGTTAAGGTGTCCCTGCGGCCGTTGTCTGGTCTCCGATCTCTGGGGGGCAAGGGCTTTGGCGTCGTTACCGGGAGGGTGGTGAACGATCGTGCAAACGATGCTCACTATGGCGCGAAAGCGTCCCCTCCGACGGAAAAAACTGCTAAAAAAAAAAGATCGAGAGGGAAACCTACTTCAAAGATTCATGGAAAAACTACGACATCTGCGGATTTCTCGACGTGGCGTCAGCTGTACCTCGATACGGAAGATGTGTGGGTAAAGCTGGCGACAAAGGGGCGGGAGAAAAAATCCTGCAATGCAACGGTGGGACGCTAGCAGAGTCCCATTTGGGACCTTAAGGGCCATCCTTGAAAGGGCAGCCCTAGGCGCCCCCGCCCGATGATCTCCAGTCCGCAGATCCAGTCTGCAGAGAGTTTAACTAGAGCAGCAAAAGGGGCTACTAATTGATTAAGGGGGGCCGGTACCTTCGATTCCCGGACCGGGCGCCATCAGCTGACTTTTTCCTGGTTACCGGTTCCTTCTGAGGGTGTGTCATGTCTTGCTCTAAGGACCCCCATGCCAGAATTTTCCCTCTAAAAATATGCTACTAAATGCCCTTGGAGGGAAAGTCCTAGGGAAAAGCTCTTTATTTCAAAGGCGTCCGACCTTTAATCAGGGATAGTCTATTTTGAGACGAGGAATATAGGGAAAAAAACTGGGTGGGGGCATTTTCGGGACTTCTCTTGTAATTCGCCCGAAGTTTTCACCAATAGAATTACAGGAAAGTCAGGGGAAAGACTCTGTTACTTTTTTTAAGCTTCCAAGACTGGGTCACCGTTGGATTCAGGGGTGAACCAAAGAGGGGGCTATCCTCTCCAAAACTAGGAAGATCGGGTGTTGCCGAGACGGTGCCATCTTGACCGGAAACAGCACAAGGTTAGGGGGGAGGCCTTCTCTCCAAGAGGGAAGGAAGGGTAATGTTGGCCCATGAAGCTTCAAAGACCTTTCCGAAGCGCCTTAAAACACTCGAAAACCTGTTTTGAAATCCTCTCTCCTGGCCCATAGGAGTTACTTCTGAATGACGCAGTATAAGGGCTCTTTAGAAAAAGCCTCTTCGATCTTCCCTTTCGAAATTTATCTGGTTCCTATAGGTGGAAACCTGAGCCTTTTTTTCCTCGCGTCGATCCCATCCGTTAGAAACCACCCCTAGTCCGCCGGGCACGCTCTAAGGACAGCTGAAACTTATCCTGGGGAAACTGACTTGGAACAGCTAAGCAATCAAATCGGCCTAACTCCAGCTTACAAAGTCCGAGGGGAGCGTAGACGGTTTAAAGTCCAGCTTTTCTCTTGCATAAAGATATCTTTCCTTGGGTTGACAATATCTTCTCCGTCCCTATCGTTCATCTGCATCAAGGGTCCGAACTTCAAAGAGAAAGTCCACCGCTTCTGAAATCTAGAAAATCACCTATTTCGCCGCGGTCCTTTACAGTACCGAACCTCCGATAGGTCGGGGACTTTCTCGGAGGTCACCTCCATCCTTTACCTCACCCCCTTAGGCCCCGGTCTAGGGACTAGTTGGGGACATGTGATTTCGGGATAGGCGGATCTTTGATTTAAACAGGAAGACTTTTCCTCCACGGATTGAACTCAGTTCTTAGAACAAGTAGGTCGAAGAAAGTCGCGTCCTTCGAGTTCCCTAAGAGCCGGACCAACCTTCTTAAGAGCACTCAAACAAGGACCAGCGCGACTTCTGGAAAGCTTTATCTTCTCTAGCAGGATTCCTCCGCCCCTGCTCTCGGCTATCACTCTCGAGGTCGTTTCCTCGTTTTCAATCTCTTCGAATCTCATGATGCTCAAGACCCGTCGTATGATCCTCAAAGACCTTCACGGGCGCTTCTTGGGCCGAACCATTAAACCAGTCTTTCCAAAGCGCGGGATTCTTTCTTTTGGACTCCTTAGGATTGACTCATTTGTTAAGTAAGAGTCATTCCATTATCAGTAGAAGGGAGGGGGATCGGGGTTTATTGAAGGGGGTTAAGAATTCCAGTTCCCTCTAGGGTTTCCGGGGAGAATAGAAAGAAAACCGGGCGGAAGAAGCCGGTCCAGGGATCAGCGTCCCCCAAGACCCCTTAATCTCCATAAGGGCGGGCTGATAGCACCGTAGGGGTTGTAAGGCCTTGACGAACTCTGTTCCCAGTCTTCTCTCTGACGGAGGGATCTTCTAAAAAGCATGAGACCTCACGGAAAAGTGCCCCTCTCAAGTATCGAAAGTTTCATTACCAGAATGAAGACGAGTGCTATCTAGTTCGATCTTGAAAAAGACCCGGAAGAGCCTTCTTATCAAAAACTCCAAATAATCATCCAATTGGAAGGCGTTTTTTAAAGGGACGATGGAAACTAGGGTTCCTCCCAGGGTCGTGTGATCTAGCAACTGAGCACGTCGGGCAAGGAGGACGTGAAAGCATCTAGTACGAAGCGAGAGCTGTACACCTCGGGAGTCTAGGTTACGGGGCTCGGACTCCACTGGACAGACGTCGTATTTGGGAGGACAGCAAGGCCGAGCTTAGGCGCAGGGAAGCTCTTTTGTTGGCGTCTTCGAGTCTTAAAGGTGTCGTGGCTTAGAAAATTCAGCGTTGGATCTAAAAACGTTATGGGAAGGGTCGAATTTCCGTCCATTTCACCTTTTCCGAGCCTCACAAGGGTCTTGGGTCGAAGTTCCTCTGCCTGCCTTGGGCAGATTTGTCTTCGTGCGCCGGAAGCCCTTCGTATGGAGGGACGTCCGAGGGCCGCTTGGGGACGTTATCCGCGGGAGGGAGAGTTCTCCGCGGAAGTCCGGGGGGTTCGGAAGGGGCTTCGGCGGAGGTGCTTGGGGCAAAACCTTCTTGTTCTGAGAAGCGGGAGTGGGCCTGAGGAAAAGGTCCCAGGAATTTTCCGGAGTCTGTCCCTCGACTCCACCGGCCGCCTAAGGCCAAATCCTTATGACGTAATCCTGCGGCTTCTATCCTAATATTCCTGAAGCTTTCAAAAAGAGTGTGTAAAGCCTTCACCAGGGGACTTCCCATCCTTTACGGGAATACGCAAAAGTCTTCCTTTAAAAAGCTTAACTTCATTTTGGTCTTTTTTTCCCTACGTAGCGGGTTTCTGTTGGATCAAACTTCGGATTCCTTCAAGACCTGCTCATGGGAGACTTTGATCCTGGAGTTCATCTTACGCTGACTCTCATTTCAACGCCTCTCCCGGAGGGAGCCACATGTTTCAGTGGCCCTCATCTTCCTGAGGAAGGGGCATATAGGGGACGCTGGGAGTTACTTGAGGACTCTTCTAATCCTTCTCCTGTTTGAGGAAGACTCAGTTTTTTCGTGGGGGGTTACAAAAATGACATACTGCAGGCAAATAAAAGAAAACCTAACCAGGAAGAGGGACTTTTTAAGGGAAAAAGGGTTCAGACAAGCCTCGAGGCTACTTCTGCCTGGGAGAAAAGCTGTGGACGAGTTCAAGCGAAAAAAGTAGGACCCCCGGGAGAAAAAGGCATATCTTAGCTCTCAAAACAGGAGGATGAAAAGAGAGTGGGGGAGCTCCTTCTTACATAGGACCGGTCCGAAGTTTGCGCAAAGGGCCTCTTGAAAAGCACGCGTTGTTGCCCCTTTCTCCTTACCGAGTCTTTTCTATGAACTTCGCAAGGAAAAAAATGAAGGTCCATTTTACTGGGGTAGTCTTTCCTGGGTCGGTTCCAGAAGTACCAACAGCACTTTTTAAGGGGATGGGAACAAACATGCGGGGACGAAGAGGAGTCCTCATGTAACACTCCGCTTCGGACAGAGGACCTCAGGCATAAGGGGGGTACACCCAGAACATGTGTTGACTGGACTATTATTTTTTACTTCGATTTGGGAAAAAATAAGTTCAAAAGCAAGAGAGGCCCATGCATGCGGCGATTGACCATTAGTTCCATTTTCTACTTATAACCCCCTGCTCATTAAGGCCTCTGGTACGACTCTTTACATAAGAAACGAGTCTTCTAACCAAAAATTACGAGGTCACCTGAAGGTCCTGAAGAACCCTGGCGGGAGCGATCTTAGAGCCTGGCTCCTTACTCGGCAGGGTCCTTACCCTTCCTAGAACTGTGTAGATTGCTTCCAGAAGCTCCTTACCAGAGCTACCGTCTTCCAAAAAGTCCACTATCCTGAGACCTCCTCAAGAACAACCCTTTCATAATCAAGCCATCATCCTAGGAAGTTAAACTCCTCTTCTAAAGGAACAGAATTGCGGAAGGGGATCTTCTTTATGTGTCCTAAGAAGATTTCTAGTCTTCCTGAGCTCACAATCTGACTATAAGGAAGTCGACCCTAAGGCAACTGACCAGAAAACAAGGGGTGTTGCTCGAAACGAATTCGAACATTAAAGAGACCTCTAAATCCCTAAAAGGTAAAGCTTCAAGCCTAACCTGGTCTCCGGGGCTACTGAACGGGACTCCTATCACTTCGTTCCGGACTCTAGAAGGGCCTCAGTAGTTCTCGCCGCTCTTAACCAAAGTTCTTTCCTGGGCTTCCTCACTGGAAACTCGGCAATAGCTCCACCGGCTTGTGGTCCCTTTGCAGAGGGCTCAATAGTCCAGGGGTCACAGAAAGGGTCCCTTTGTATTTTTGGCGGAGACGTTCCTCCTCGCGGTGGGTGGATCGAGAATATCGACTTTATGAAGTCCTATTCCTCTTTAAGAAAATCTGTTAAAACCGCGACCTCACTGGTTCATCTGTTCTCTGGTGGACATTACTTCGATTACTGTAGGGGTTTATTTCAGGAGCTCGAAGTGAAAGCGGGCGCGGGTGTTTAATTACCCCTTCAACGATCAGTGGACTTGTAGGAGTTTTCAGCGCTCCCGGATGGGGGGTTGTCGCGGCCTAGCGAATCCAAGAGAAGGGTCATGAACGTGCTTTCGAAAGCAACAATTTTCTCGTAGGGGGCCATGAAGGGGCTATGTCTGTCGGGGGGGGTCTAGTGACTTTCCTCTTTGAAAGGACCTTCGCTTAGATAAGGGGATGTCCCGACGGAAGTGCGATTCCCTGAATCCCCTCTGCCTCATCCAAAAATCTTCTGCTCTTCCTCAGGGAGCATCTTTGACTTAAATAACTAAGGGCTAATTTGGCCATATTTTTTAAGGGTTTTAGAGGGGGCGGGGGGAGTTCCGTACGCTCAGCATATCTACGACGGAGCTTGAGGAGACTCCGACGAGGGGAACCCCCTTAGGGTCGTGGATCCTATTGTGCTTCGCTCCTCCTATGAAATTCTAATCTACGTCGATTGCCTTTCTTGGGCGGGCCTTTCGACGCGTGGGCCGATTTTTATCTCTGATCGTGCACGAGAGCTCTAATGCTAGGTATCTATTCCTAACTTCTCTGCTTCCACTCCCCAGAGTTAGAAAAGAAAAATCTGAAAGATCGACCGATTCATACCGCATCACCCACTGGATACCTAATAAAGGGGTCCCCCGCTATGACCGTAGACGGGCATGGCTTGAGGGGGTCGATTTCCAGGAAGGAGATGGATGACGGATCTATCGCCAAGAAAGTGTTGGAATACTCTTCTGAATTCGGGAAAGATTTCGAAATCCATCACCTGGATGACGAGGGGGAGCACCCCGTAAAATTTTGAAAGCATGCGAAACTTCAAGCTTAGCCTCCTGGTGAATCTCTCTTTCAAGCTACTACTGCTCGGGGAGGCTATTGGAAGGCCCTTGGACTCTCTTGCTTACCGTAATTTTCTCCAAAGTGAAGGCTGTCAGGCCGTAGGGGTGTGTGTGGGGGATGGTACAGGGATTGGCTGACTCTGACACACCAAAAAAAAAGGGTCCCTCGACAAAAAAAAGAGCTTCCCATGAGAAACTCCGGGCTCCTGGATGGAGGCCTTACCCGGGAATCTTCACCGATATATGGGAAAAAAAGCTATCTGCTTGTCCTGCGTCTGGCTCGTCGGGAAGCTTCCCAATTTCCCCCCGCGAAAGAAAGGCCGGGGAAAGTAGCGGGGAGAAAACGGCCCCAGGAGAAACATGTTGTCCTTTTTGACAACTCCAAGAGAAACATAAAAAATTGTTTCGAGCTCGGGACACAACACCAAGATTAGGAGGAAAAAAAAGAAGGAAATCTCCCCCCTTGGGGGGGGGCACTTCGAAAAGAACTTTAAAAACATGCACAGGGGTGGGGCGGCCTGCTAAGCCCTCGGGAGGACCTTTCCGGAATTTAAGGGGACTACCCGGGGGGTGCCATCCCCGACGCAGTACATCCACTCTCCTCACCCTGGGGGCAAAGCTCTCCGCGTAAATATCCAAATACAGAAGGTTCATAAAGCCCGTCCAAAGGCCTATTGAAACCAAGGGCAGAGGAAACCGGGGAACCTCGTGCCCCAACGGGGACATGGTCCGCTTGCAAAGGGTCCTTCACTAGAAAACTTCCTCAAAGACGCCTTCACGTTTCACGGATAGTGCGAACTGTAAAAAAAAATTTCAGCACTGATAGCCAAGGAAAACACAGCCAAAAGGCGGACAACTTCAGTCTTCGAGATTTCAAGGTAAATGTCTCTTCTGAAGGTTGAAACTATTGCTCTGGAGAATCAATCCTTATGGGTTAGAGATTCACCACTTCCCGTTCCATTATGAGGTTCATCGAAAAAGCAAGGGGTCTTCCACAAGTCTTTCTATCCTTTCTCAACTTCAAAGGCCATCTCGGGAACGAGACCGCCGAGGACCATGCCGGATTCTCTTGTCCATCAACCGTACAAACCAGTCTGAAAACGGGGGGGGGATATATAATTGCTCGGAAAAAGGTCGTTTGCACGAAAGCTTGGGTCGGGCCTTCTTCTGATTGGCC
>Ga0179591_1160249_pt1 | contig 14339 bp, 13 predicted proteins | sample CZOMad2_1_08_16f_FD_182891 | JGI IMG/M metagenome (GOLD analysis project Ga0179591, IMG submission 182891) | Vadose zone soil fungal communities from Angelo Coast Range Reserve, California, USA - CZOMad2_1_08_16fungal (PacBio error correction) | ecosystem: Environmental > Terrestrial > Soil >...
AAGAGGAATGTAAACCGAAGGGTCTTCAAAAAATCAAAAACAGATGAATCCAACAGAAAATAAAACCGTTTTATGGGGATAATCTCCCTGCAAGTTGCTTTTGGAGGGGGGGAATGGGGAAAAAAAAAAAGAACTGACAGGCTCTATAATGTGAAAAACGGTGACACGATACCCAAATCACTGCAAGAAGGAAGATATGACCAATACTTTTCTCTTTAGTGTTTGGGTCCTTGTCAAAAAAAGGGAACCACTAAGATAAGAGGCCATGACGACGAAAAGCGCCAGACAAACAACGAAGGCTAAACTTTCAAAAGCCTAGGGAAAAAGGTCAAAATAGATGAGGAGGGAATGGGGTGACAAAATGAAAAACGATACCGATAACCATCCGGAAATTAATCTGAAGCACAATGGACCAGCCAACAAAGAAAAGGTCTGGGGTGTACAACACCTCCCCTCCGCAAGGACGTAAGGTGAGGGGTTGCGATGTGGACAGGACAGGGCGTCTGGGACACTAAGAATTTAACTTGGAGCCTAGTGAGGGCATGAAAAATATACACAGGTTTATTCAAGAAAAAGAAGAGGGAAGAAGGGGAGACTCTCTCGTCTGGGTCAGTACTAAACAAAACAACTGTTTCGGGGTTCTTATGATTCCATCGCGAAAGGTACGGTACGGGAAAAGGTATGAGCGTGCTGTAAGAAAGGGGAGAGAAAACTAAGTCTAAAAAAGGATAGGGGGGAATGTGTTGGGGGGGCCAAAGTCTTCTTATTTAAAAAACCGGTATTGGGAAAGAGAGATATGGAGGGGGGGGGGCGGAACTGTCTAAAAAAACATGTGTCGCGTCCCTGGAAAAAACTCTCGAACAAGTAGGAGTATATATTATCCAAGCACTTGTGAACGGATTGCGTGGAGAAAGGTGCGAAGAAAAAAAAAATAAGTTTTGGCAGAATTCCCACGGGTAAACCGCCGAACGCTTTTGAGGAAACAACTACACATCTTTGGGTAACTGATCCAGCTACACGAAAGATAACGCTAAAGGGGAAGGGCAGAGAGGAGCAGAAGAAACTTTGTACTAACTCCTTTTGGACGATGAGCTTTAGGCAGACGAAAAAAAAAAATCATAAAAAAATGTCTGTTGAAGGTAGGGAGGAAAAGCTGGACTCCACGCCCATTCATTAGCTGCCAAGATAATAACATCTGTCCCGGAAAACGACACCCTCACCAGGGGCCTCCGGCGTGAGGGGGGGGGGAGAAAGAGGCGAGTTTGGTTTAGCGAGCAGGAGAGGGTAGTATTACTCTGGCCATGCTCGAGATGGAAAGAAATTAAAGCAGAGTAATAGATGGGGGAAAAGGGTACTCAAGACGAGGAGGGGGGCACAGAGGCGCCTTGAAGTTTTTTAGGAAAGCATTCTAATGGCAGAAAGGAAAAAATGACTGTTGAAGTTAAAAAGGGAAACCAGCAAGAACCTTCTGGACTCTATGGGGGGGCATTTCGGGGTCGAAACGAAAGGGGGGTCGGGAGGTGTGGAAAAGTCGTTGAGTATCGGAGATTTTGGCCACAAACAGGCATGTGATGTCCAAGAAACCCTACAAAAAGGGTGGGGGCCTTTCGTCTCAGCGGGGTGGAGGGAAATGGGTGTGAACGGATTGTTGACTCAGAGCATTCTCGGATAGCTTCGAAAGAGAATCGGGATTTTGGGACAAGCATGAAACGAAGAAAAACGATCAGTTGCAGGATAGGAGGAAGAGAATACCTAAAACACAGGTAAAACAGAGGTGCCTGGAGATTGGTATTTGTGGCGGAAGAAAACGGAAAATCACCTGGGGAGAGAACGGCGGCCCGTGGCGGACTATCAGGAGTGTGAAGGTGCCAGCTACGATTCTCTGCGGGAAGAAAACCAGCTATCCTTGGTTCATGTTCATCGCGGCGGACAGGGAGGCAGAAGGGGGGGAAAAAAAAAATGAATAACGAGAGCTCATGTCGGGTGCAGGGGCTCGTTAAGTCGCGACGCAGCCTCGGGCGGCTCTCGTTTGGGGAGGCGGTTATAAATATAAGATGGAAAAGATGTTAAAAAACAGGTCACGTCGGCCCAGAAAGAGGAAGTGTGAGTGGAAAGGGGTGGAAGAAGAGCAAAAAGGGATCAGGGCAGGGAAAATTGGGGGACGCCGGGGGCAATTATTGTCAACGGACTCGCAGGCCATCATCGCTCTCAAATAAAAAGAATGTTGTTCTTTCCAGTCTTTCCGACTCGGAGAACGTGGGAGGAGAAGAATCAAAAAACATAGGGACCAGAAGGCAGTACCTGACTCCGGGGAACCTGGAAAAAAAGGGCGAGTCGACCATGACATGAACGAGGTGCCTCGCTCAGTGCTTCGGCGCTCGTCCCTGCAGCGGGCGGACCGGGGGAAGCAACCCCGAGGCGGGAGAGGAGATCAACCTAACCTGCGCGGTTCTTGACGCAACAAAGCAAAAAGGGGGGAAAGGAAGGAAAACGGAGCATGTACTGCGGAACCTGAAGGAGGGAGAGGGGAGGGAAAAACGACGGAAAACGCAGGCGTGGAAGTACTGTACCACGTAATACCGCCTTTGCGAAAGAAGTGAAGAGCAAGTGAGCAATTGGCGACTGATCGACAGGCAGTTCTTTGGCGAATTCGATGAAGGGGAGGAGCAAAACTCCACATGCCTTCAACACCGCACAGGCAAAACGCAACGAGCAAATACGCAAAAAATTGAAGAGATGTCACTTACCGGAGAAAGGAACGGCCAAGGGGAAGATACAGGGGGTTGGGAGGGAAAGCGCACTTGAAAGGGATCAAATTGGAGAAAGAAGAGAAGGACGTGCGACCGGGAATATTGGCAAGAGTGTTGCAAATTCTCACTTCTCCAAAAAAAGGAGGAGGAGGATTGAAAAACAAATCTGGGGGGCCAAGGCCGTCAAAAAAGAGAGGGTGTGAAAGGGGGGAGAAAGTTACGCAGAGGACAAACAAACATTGGCTCCCAGGGCGTGCTTTCGGAAAAGTCACCGTACATACGACAAAAGGGGGAAAACCAAGCTAAACAGAAGACTCGTGTCTTTTCCAGGGACGAATTCTTAGTTGAAAACTCATAGATGCATTCGGAAGTAAAAAAACTCCCGAGCGTCGAGAACGTATTAAAGCTACTCGCTTAGAATAGCTTATCAAAAAGAAAAACCACGGAAAACTTACCAACGACGGAGGATGTGTCGCGAGAAAGGCGAAAGCATTTTGCAGTCAAACCGCAATATTTCCTTAAGTCCTTCCTGGACAAAAGAGACTTTGCGTAAAACGCGAGAAGGAAATCGTCAGGGGGGGAGAGAGGATATCCGCTTTGGGGGTTGGAGGGGCCAGGAGCCAGCTCATATCACGAATAGGAGGGGGGTTAAAAGGGGAAATGCTTGGAATCCCGAAAAGGGAAGAGACAAACGCTTTCCCAAGGAAAGGCCTTCGCAAATGTTAATGCAGCTGGGGGAATGGGCGCTTGGGGGACCTCCGTGAGGAAGTAGGAACAGTCAAGCAAACTGGAATCAATGAGCAACCCATGGGAACTCCATGTACGACAATTGAAGGACGGAGTCCCGGGTACAAAAAAAAAAAAAAACATCTCCAAAAGTTCCCGCCAAAAAGATAACGCGCGGGGAAAATGGGCAGCTCGAAAATCTGAACAAAAGACCACAGCCGATTTACGATCAAAGCAAAAACTCATCACGACAGTGAGCTGCTCGTGAAAACGAAGAGCTGAAGTTCTGCTTAACTAAACGCTTCCGCATGTGAATGAAATTACTTAGGCAATATAGACGGAAGACAGCCAGTATTTCCATGAAAACACCGCGGCGAGGAAAAAAGGAACCGGGAATTAGGATTTAATAGGCTCTCGCCGAAAAGGCCAAATTGGTAAAAATATCAAGATGCCCGAACGGGGGGGACTGGGGAAAAATAGATTCAAACCTGTCTCCAGGACAAGAGTGGGGCAGAGAGAAAAATGGGGTTGACATAAGACGGACACTGCACGAAGAGGATCCCTAGACTTGTACCCAACTGAGGCAACACAAAAAAAATTAAAAACCGAGTGAGAACAAGAGCTGAAAAAACTTCCAACCTTTGGATGAGGGGAAGTTTATACGACTCAAGTACCCCGGCCGCTTTGGGGGGGGGTTAGGCAATAAAAAGAAAACTAAAAGCGGTTAACTCTTCGTTTCACTCCGTGAAACATCAGAAAACACCCAGCGACGAATTAAGACCATCACTTGGGACGTCAAGGCGGTGCCTTTCAACACCGTGAAAGGCCAACAAAGATCCGCTCAGACGAAAAAGAGAAATACGACAAATTCTCAGTGGGAAGCCGAACGATGAGGAAAAGGGGGAAGAAGAGGGAATTAAAGGAATTGTGAGAAGGGCTAATACGATACCACTCTCCCCAGGCCGCAGAGGGAATCAGGGGATCTGGTCGCACCAAACTGAATCCTGGGTGTCACACCCTTCTCAATCAACATGGGGATGTTGCTGGAGTTAATGAAAAAACATCGATTGAAGATAGGAGAGATCAAGAGGGGGCTGGGAGGTGTTCTCTGAGGGAAACCCGACAGGGAAAAAAGAAGGACTCGAAAAATCCTCTGAATATGAGAGCACGTAGCAAAAAACCTTTTGTTCCAAAGTCTTACAGCGCGAAAAGTCAGCTAAAAAAACTGGTCGAGGGAAGAAATTCGAGCTCAGCATATTTAAAACAACCTGAATCTGAAAAAGGTTGAAATAGCACAAACGGGAGAGGGCGGGGGGAAAAAAGTGGGGAAAAATTTTAGCCAATAGAACAAAGGCAGCTGGTTAAGCACTCAAGGAACGACCCAGTTGGGCTCATCGACTCTCAACAAACGGAAGAGAGAGAGGGCCATGGGACCCTGGACTCTAGTGGGGGAGCAAAAGGGACCCCCGTTACGGTCCAACAGGGGAAAAAAAACTTTGGGTTGAAAAAAAAAACTTCCGGATTGGAATAAGACTAAGAATCTCACGAACCAAAAGACTACTGCGGCCCTAGGAATCAGAAGCGCCACTTGGAACCCCAAAGTTGGCTTTATTAAGTTATGGATACATAGCAAGAACTCATCAGTCAAGCATCTGTTCGTGGCCTAAACTGGGGTATATGGTAAGACCCACGGCCCGCCTGCTTTAAGCAGAACGTAAAGACTAGAGTATCCTCGCAGCGCGCCAAACGGAACCAGAACGAAGAAAAGGGGGCAGGGGGTGACTCCGAGGTCAGCTTTTGGGGTGGATGGCTTACCACTCTCTTATCCGGAAACTCTTGAAGGCACAGGGCAGTTTTAAACGAAAAAGGAGAAGAGACTAACTTTGGGCACAAAGTTACTCAAAACGTCGTCTGGCACGCTTCGAAGTTGGAGTGGGCTGGGAAAGTTCGTCGTCAATTTAGACTAAAGGGCGTGGGTGAAACACAAACAACGGGACGGGTAGGGGTTTCTGTCGACGAAGTGGGGGTCTAAGTGGGGTGCGAAATCGGGGAAGATAGGACACCAGTTGATGAATAAAAATAGACAATAAAAGAAAAAAGATCCAATGAGAAAACCTCATCCACACGGTTTTACTCGTTAGTCCAGCGTTTGGGAAATTCAAGAGTTTGAGGAAGGATTTTGAAGGAAGTGCTGGTTCAATACTCTGTGCGAGACAAAGGGCCTTCCTCTTCTGCTTGTGGTCAACCAGGTCCTGCCGCATTCACACGATTAAAAAAAAAGGTAAAAAAGGGAGGAGGAGGAATCGAACCCTAAACAGTCCCAAGGTCAAAAATCTGGATTGTCCCCAAAATTTTTGTGAAGAGCGCAAGAAAATTAAAAAGATCATTACTCTTCCGGGAAACGTGGCGACGCGTCGGCGGTGGGCCGGAGAAAGAAGAATTCTAGAAGGGAATAGGGCAATAAAGAGGCATTTGGTATCAAATCAATCAAGCGGGCAAGGTTACAGCGAGATCGAACAAACTAGTTAACACTCCTGTCTTGGGAACATTTTGTAGGACTGCCGCGACGGCATTCAGCGGTCAGAAACGCTGGGGGGTCCAGGTCTGGTCAAAGCAGAAAAATGGTTACACTCTAGTCACGATAGTGTCAAAAATATTTGGGGACGGCCTTGTCATTTTCTGGAGGTGTACAAGGGACAAGAAGGTCAAAAAAGAAAAAAACGAAAGGAGGGGTCACCAATGGGGGGAGGTTCGTCTCCCATTTTTGGTAGGAAAACTTCGCCGGTGATAGGAAAGAACACGCCCATCTCACGTGCATTAACGGAAGGAGAAGGGGGACTCGGGCCAGGATGGAAGCGAACGAATGCTTGAAAGTGTTCAAGCCATGAGGGACCGAAAAAAAAAAAAGGGCTTTAGAGTCGCGCTCTTAATTGGCGATTTCTGCCTTCCACCAGAACCACCCCCAGGGAAGCGGATATGAAAGAGAAACCGAAGGGAGAACTTCGAGGTTCTGTGGAAGCAGCACCGCAAGGGTTACGGAAAAGCTCGGACTCAGGACTTATCAAAATGAAAGAACCATGAAAAACCCGCTCCTTCGGGGGATCCCTTGTGTCAAAACGTGAGACGAGAGAGTTCTAAAAAGAGGTGGAAACTAAAGATGAGCATTTATCACTCGTGGAAAGAGAGGTCTTGGGTTTCAAATTCTAGTCAACGCTGGCGCAACCAAAATCCTTATCCTGAAACGCAAAGGCAAAGAAAAAGGAGGGGAGGGAAAGGGAAGCAAAAAGGGGGGGGCGCCGGATTCCCGGCCGAGGAAGGAAAAAGGCAAAGGTAAGTTGGATTGAGTTCGACTGTCATAAATTTGAGCAAGGAAAAAATATCATTTCAGACGGCTACCTAAAACCGTTACTCTCTGAAGAGAGAACTGAGGGAGATTGGCAAAGATCAATATGGGTGCAAAAATAGGTGAGGAGGAGGAAAAGGGAAAAATTGGGGGAGAAGGACAAAGACAGAATGAAAATCAGTTAACAAAAGTGGTCCAATTGCTTTCCTTTCCGTGAGAAAAGAGCAAAATGGCTAGAAAAACGCCCAGTAGTTGACTTAAGAAGCGTTACGAATAAGGAGAGGGGAGAGAATGGCTTAGAATAACTCCACTCAAAAGCATTTCTCTCACGAGGATTTACAAATTTGCCTCAGACTGAGGGGAAAGGACTTTTGAAAAAAGGAGGGCATTAGCGAAGAACAAAAAGGGAAGACCAAGGGTATCGAGGCGCTTGTGAAGATCTAAATAAGGGAGGTGCTCCCACCGAATGGAGTTTCAAGTCCTTACCGTTACAGAACTGACGGCAAGCTTCTGTGCGTAAAACAACGTGGCAGGGCAAAACGCGTGAGAAAAACGGATGGGTTTTCAAGTGGCCAAAAAAGGAGGAGCGCGACGATAAGGAGCTGGCGTGAATGGAAAGAGGTCAGGGCTGGGGAAGGGAAACTTCGCGCCTTAAGACTCAGATCAACGCTTCAATCCGTCTAGAACGGCGATGGCAGGAAGGTACTGTCCTCGTTGGGAAATAAACTACAAAACGTACGGGAAAGACCAGAAAGCTTTGAAGCAATTAACCAGCCCAAGGGGGACAGCGCCTAGAGAATTTATAATCCTGATCCCGGTCAGGAAAACCATAGCTCAACAAAACGAAAGAAAGAAAAACTTAGAGAAACCGTGGGCATAGATATTACCCGTTAAGAAAAAAAAAGGAGAAAAACGAATGTGGCAGGACGCGAGCACAGAAAAACTAGACAAAACTTCAGATCTGCTCCCTGAACCTCCTGAAATCTTACGAAATGCTTACCGCAAAGGCAAACTTGAAAAAAGAAGAATTGATCAGGAGAAAAGAAGGGGCACGGGATGAACGCGTAGAGTAATTGTCCATTGATGGAAAAAATTCCCACAAGACGTACTATTCCAGCAAACGGATGCCCGCCGAGTAGAGGGAGGTCAGTAGGGAAAAGAAAAAATGACCAAATTACATAGCAGATCCGTTTGTGACTGGTAAGTTTGGGGTAACTCACCTACTTCTCCCTTGCCAAGACAGCAGTGTTTGTTGCGTCCGGACTAGGACGGACAGGTTAAACAGAACAGACCCATGCCGAACGCGATGAAAAAAGGGAACATCTGTATTGAAACTACCAAAAAACCCGAAAGGAATATGAAAAAAAATGGATGAGGGCTTTGGATAAGATAACCCTGCCCGTGACTGGTGATTGGGGAGTAGCAAAAAGATCAGCAAAGCACGGAAAGGTATGGAAAAAACGGTGAAAAAACACATGCGGAACCAATCACAGGAAAAGCGGGAATGGCCTTTTTTGGGACAAACGAACCCAAAGAAGAGAGGAAATGAAAACACGAATAGCACACAGAACAAACCGAGAAAAAAGATGCAAGCAGGCTAAGAATAAATTGTTGCAACAAGGCAGGACTTGGGCAATCCTTTGGGAGTGAATAAAGGAAACACTCAGCTCAGGCAATACTAGAAGGCAGAATCCGAAGAGGGTCCGCAGAGCAAAAAGCTTAAACAAGGTGTGCAACTCCCTAAAAAAGGACGGGACAGGGGGTTTTCTCTTGCTGACAGGAGAACAGATCGTTGTACAGAGAAGCTAGAATTGGGGAGTGGAGTATGAAGCAGGGACTAAATTACAACACTTATGAACTAACGAATCTGACGATGTCAAAAACTCTATCAAGCCGAGACCCAAACAACAAGGGGGAGTTAGTCCACGTATTGGAAAAGAGAGACATTTCCAAAGAGTAGCAAAAAATCGTTCTGTTATCGTTCGAGCTCAAAAGGGGGCCAGCCAATCGGGGGGTCGTGTTGGTCAAGCGGCGATTGCCGTGGCCTATATAGGAACGGCGGTGCTCCACGGAAAAAATATTCAAGGCGTCCCAGGAGAATACTGAGCAAAATCTCAACAACAACAAATATTGTAGGAGGAAAGAGAAAAAAAAAAAAAGAGGGCCATGGGGGTGGTAAAAAATTTTGAGTGAAAGCGGGCTCAGGACCGAATAATTGAGCCAAATGGAAAGCCTCCTCAAAAGTTTGGATATCAAACACAAAGACCAGAAGGGGAGGGATAAAGGAGCCTCGAAATAAGAACTAGCCTCATTATCGCAGGGTTGGGGTAAGAAATGCTCCCTCAAAGTTGGTCCCTTATACTGTCTGATCAGACAGTGGGAAAGGGAGAGATTGTAGGCCTAGCAGGGGTTAAGGTTGGATTCCCTCAGCGCAAGACAACCACAAAGATTGAACCCGCTTAAAATAAGTATTCCCTTAAAAAACCAAAAAATCACCAAAATTACTGCTTGAAGGAGGGGTGACACAAAAGAGGAATTTCAGAGGGGGGGGGAGGGCAGAAGTGGGAAAAGCTCGGACTTAAGGGACCTCTCAATAGTGGTATCGGGATTCAACATAGAAGGGTGAATAAGAATCGTGTGCCCTCTGTTGGGGGGGGTACTCCACTCGTCGGACGACACGAGGAGAAAGGGGGGGAGGGTTATGGAGGGATTCGTCACAGAATGGTCATCTCTGTCGGGGGGGGAGTGAAAAGGAAAACGAAAAGAACGCCACGTCTGGAAACTCTATTGTCAGTAGAGGACTCAAACGGGGTAAAGAGTTCAAGTAGGGAATAATCTGCGCAGGAGGGCATCTACCAGAAAAAACAGAAGGGAAAAGAAAGTAACAAGTAAAAAAAATAAAGTTGGAAACGTTATCGGAAGCGTTTGGATAAAAAAAGAGTTTTTTTCCAGGGGTACGCAAGGTGATGTGGGAAAGACCTAAGGAGGGGGGGCTTTAGAGGGAGCTCCGGATGTTTGGAAGGAATACCTCCTTATCAAATATCGAAAGGAGAGCAGAACACTTATCCAAAAGAAGAGTGAGAAGGTGGCACCATTTGGGTCATAAGCGGCTCGACTTGGCCCATAAAGAATACCGAATCGCGGCATCCTCCTTACTCAACGGGGGACATGAAAATACATCTATTGGAAAACGGGAAAAAAAGAAACCTACTATCATTGTTAGCCAGATCAATACTTACTCGAGTCGGCAGGGGAAAAAAAGGGGCCAAGAGGTACGAGGCAGCTCCTGGGGTATTCATTTGTTCGAACGAAACTTCGGAGTGGCTAACAAGGGTCGGTCTGGTGATAAGGGCTCTTGCCAAGGGGGACCGCGCCAGTCCGACGGTGATCGGAGGAGGGGGCGAAGGGGCGGTCTGGAATGTTTGGTGTACCACGGGAACTCAGGGATAAAAAAACTACCGCGGATTCAAGGTTTAGGGTTCATTGCAGGAAAGTGGGGGGGAAAGGGACCGAGTCGGAACGGGGGCGGGAGTAAGCCGGGCAAATGACGTGCTTATCCTACATTCTAACTGTAACGGCATGGGGGACCCAAGGGGCGGCAGGAGAATAGCGATTGTATTCTCGACATGAAATAGGAACATTAAGAGAGATTAGAAGTCGAGCTCTTCCCGTGGCTAGTTGCTGGGAAGGCAGAGCAGGGCGATATCTAGCAGACCTGACTGAGAAGACGCTACTGCGGTAGGTAAGCACAGGGAATGCAAGTCAAGATGTCAGACGTAAAATGAAAGGGCAATTAGGCAGCACTGGGCTGGATAAGTATAGGGGAGGGCCAGCGACTAACGCAAACTTTGAATTAACGTTGGGTCAATGCAAATCCTTTGCTAAAACACGGTGTGTCATTATCAATTAATACTCTTTCTCTGACAAAAGTGCTAGGCCGGGGGCGAAGGAAAAATGCCAATAGCGGCGCAACCCATCCGCATGCCAGTCCCAGAAGATCAAAAACGAGGCGCTGAGAAACGGAGTGTTCCGGGCAAAGGTGAAACTGCCAAGGGGAAAAAAAATTGTTGAGCATTTATGCGATTGGGAACGGAGTCAGGGGTCCGCAGACGAATCAAGGCCGGGCGACCGTATTTGGGCACCCTATTATCTCAAAAAAACAAAAAACAACTTATTATACAAATAGAGAGTGCCCGAGGGGGGTCCACTATACGGGGAGCCCGGCAAATGATCGGCGGGCAAGAAAAGGGTTTGGGAAAAGAAAGGGGAAAGACAAAAAGTGAAGCATCACAATTCTAAAAACTCTTGTCAGTTTACCTTCTGAGAAAAAGCAAACTCAAACTGGTTGAACGAAGCAGCCGAAAAAATTAGGTGGTGGAAGGGAAAGAGTCGTGCATAGGTTGCCCATAGACAATTCGGGATGAAAACCAACAACTCGCATTAGCGCACAATTGAAGGGGCTGAATCAGTGAGAGTGTCAAACTCTAAATTTACCAAGAAGTAAAGTAACGAGTTACCCCACGGAACAAGCTTAGCTTGGTCGGAGCAGGGCACTCTAACTATAAGCAGAGGTGAAGGGGAACACGCCGGGAGTGCCTTTTCCTTCACCACCTTTACAAAAGAAATTATAAAAGAAAGTTTCGTCTCAAAAAAACCGCGTAAAATGTGTTTGTCGCGATATCAGCTGCGGGTGGGGGGGAAGGGGGACGAAAAGAACAGCGCAAAGAAGAGCGCAAATATATCTAGAGGGGTCATGGGTCAGCCTCAGCAGGGGGAACGAGCCAAGCTCGACTTGAGCTGTCAAATTCCTTCTCTACACATGAAGGGGCAGGTACTCGAAAAGGGGCGGGGACACTGGGGGAGTGGGTGTACTAACTAACTAAAGACGAAGTAAGAGAGAACAGAACAGTTTTCTAAGAAGCCATGAATAATAAGTACCGACCAATGCAGACAAGAAACTTCCAAGAGCGAGCAAAATCGGAGCTGGCGGGAAGGGGCAAAAGACTCTATCGTACTAAAAGAAACGAAACAATAGTCTAAATGGGGGAAGCACGTCGCAAGCACAACCTGGGGAGACAGAGCTGCAGGAACACTCCTCTGCTTAAAAGTCTCGCTGAACCTGCCGGGAAAGAAGATGATAAATGACAAAAAAGACTATGCCGAGGATGGGAATACGACAGTAGCAATGCAACACCCAAAATTCCTCAAAGTATGCCGGCCGAGTGAAGGAGGGGGGAGGCAGGAAGCGCGATACCGTAGAAATCTCATTCAGAACCCAAGGGGAAAGTGGTGAAGGGATGTCCTCGATTCCTACTTCGCCAGGAAGCAACGGGGGAAATAAAGTACCGGGTGGAAAACCGAACGAAAAGGCGCCGATCGCAAAAAACAACCAGTTCTAAAGAAAACAGTTGGGCCAAACTCGGCACTAAAGGCCCAACCGGGAGGACAGAGTGGATAGCTAAACCAGAGACTTACTGGTTAGGTATGGCAAGTCATCTCACCGATTCTGTAAAACGAAGGGAAACACGAAACACAAAACACTAGGCCTTCTACTAAATCAATAAGAGTCACAGAAAGTGGAGCGTTCTTAGGGGGGAAGTGGAAAGCCAAAGAAAATCCAGGGCTAATAAGGCCATCAAAATACAACCAAAGGGCGTGGAAAAAAAAAGAATGATTAGGGTGGAAAAATAGAGTCGTAACTGGGAGGTGAGAGGTAGTGGAAAAAGAAGAACAACATGAAAAAGATGGAAGAGCCTCCTAACAATTTCGCCAGCCGCAAAAAAGAAATCGATTGGGGGGAACCAAAGCTCACGCACGACGGTAAAAAGGGGACTTGGTGCGCTTCAACAGAAGATCTGTTTGAGAATCGGCAGCTGAAAGATTTGGCGGGGGGGACCGCGGATCCCACCTCTGACCAAATAGGACAAAATATTATTAATAAAAAGCTCTAAGAAGACACTTCATCGACCGCCAAACCACCAAGGGTGGAGTCCAATGTTGCTCTTATCCCCTTCTCTAACCTCCAGGGAGTCAATCGGTGTCTGTTAGTGGAGTATGATTCATTCGGGTTCAAATCCGGGATCGTAGGTTGGGGGGTGATAACCAAGCGGCGCGGAGGTTTCGTGGAATTGTACGTTATTTAATAAATTTCGTCACTCCAAAATCAGAGTCAAGGGAGGAGCCAGGGGCATGAAGGAGAAAAAAGAACAAGGGGAAGGGGGGGGAGATATGAGAAAGGGGGAACCGTACTCTGTCAACGAAGAACTACCAAAGGAAGGATAATTTTAGCTGAGAAAGTCACAGAGGGGTAAAAATCAAAGAAGCCGAGGGGGATATCAAAAAACCAACTATCCTTCTGGGCTACGATGGAACGAGCAACAAGACTATACAAGAACTTCTAGATAAAAAAAGCAACTTACAACCTCAAATTTGTGGTCGATACGGGCTGGGGAAGAACGAAACATCTTCAGCAAAAGGCTTGCCTACCGTTTTATGGAAAAAGTAACCAAAGCGGAACCCGGCCAAAAAAATTCTTTCAGCTGGAACGGATAATAAATACATCATCTCCGGGAGGACACAAACACATCATGTGAAGTCCGTGCAGTTGAGGGGACAAAGAGGGAATCAGCTTTTGTTCTACCAGTCCTCAGGGGGGAAAGAGTACTCCTCTTGACTTCAAGGGCAGGGTATCGTTTTAATGCACGAAAAAGAAAAGCAAAAAGGAGCGTGCTTTGTACGCAGCAGTCACTCACTCTTACGCAGGGGAATGCGGTGCACACTGAGGGGAATTCTCTGGGGTGCGGGAAGGGAAAAAAAGACCCAAAAGGGGACCAGATTGGCATACGTTCTAGCGTGGGTTGTCACCCAGGTATTTACAAATACCTGATGGAAAGTTGTGGATCAAAACACAATCATTGGCGGGGGATTATACAAGTACCCACGAATAAAGGGGAAAGGGGGTCGAGGGAATTCACTCCTGGTTTGGGGGAAAGGTGTTGGGGGAGGGGGGGGGTGGGGGGGGGTGTGGGTGGGGGGGGGGGGGGTGAGGTTGGGGGGGGGGGGGGGGGGGGGGGGGGGGTGGGGGGGGGGGGGGGGGGGGGGGGGGGTGTGGGGGGGGGGGGGTTGGGTGGGGGGTGTTGCGCCCTCTGTTTTGGGGGCAGTAGATCGGGCGAGATCTTTCGTCATGGGTCTCGTCGGAAAGGGGTTTAAACAAAGAAAAAAGAGCAAACAGGGGCCTGGAGAAGGAAGGAAGAAAACAGAACAAGTGGTCCGAACTACTGTAATATTGACATGTAATCGCGGCGAAAATCTATCAAGTACTCGACGCCCCTGCGGACTCGGATGAACTGTTTGACCAGGGAATACTGGCGTTCAAACAATTCTCCTCGGAAAGAAACCGGGTGTTTTTGTTTGGAAGAAATCTTCAACAGGGGCACTAGACTTCAGAAGAGTTACTAAGAGCTCCTGCGTGGGGAGGGGGAGAGGATCGACGTGCATTCACATAGTCGTCCCAGCTGACA